>JADMIO011201660.1_pt1 | contig 106411 bp, 101 predicted proteins | sample 8958161 | NCBI WGS metagenome assembly JADMIO01 (sample SAMN16585339, study PRJNA669376) | soil metagenome | isolation source: Crop rotation soil | place: USA: Cullars Rotation, Alabama | collected 2011
GCGACAACTTGTCCACGTGGAATTCTAAGCTTAGGATCCCAATGTGCTGGAAAGGAGATGGTGTTTCCCTAATTCGCACGCGCGAGCAAAAAGTTATGACTTGATCGGGCGTTTGGAGCTTGGTCTCGAGAAAGCTGCCGCGAAAGGTACGTAAGGGATACGTCCCGAAGATATCCACGAGGCCTTAGGAGAAGCAATGAGGCTGTGGTGAACGTGAAAATAAATTCGCGATTACGTACGGGCGTGGATCACAGATCAGGCACAAGTGAGAAACGTGCGCTAGCGCGAAAGGATCTGAGATCCCAGCGAATTTTGAAGCAGGTGCGCGAGCTACGTGAACCCAAATTCATGACCTCACGCAGTTAGCGCTAGCGGCTCCTGACAACTAGAAATTGGCTCCAGAAGCCCGTTGTCGCAAGCCGCGCTAGCCAAATTGTTCGTATTTCCCGCGCTGGCGCCAACTGTGCGTGGTTTTCAAGTGCCCATGGGTGCCGGTTTCCACTGCGCAATTACTCATTACACACGTACATCTCACTTGCTTGACAAGCTTCTCTTTTTTTAGGGTCTAGGGGTCTTTCCAATTTCTCCTCTCGGGATCAGTTTCAGCTCTAAAAAGCAATCCCCACTTCAATCCATGGTGAATTGAAGCCTGCATCCCGCAGGGAGAAGGAAGACGACATCTCAAACAACCGACGTGCCCCTGCTGTGGTGCGTCTACAAGAAACCAAGAGAGGTGCATATGAGCAGCTTCGCTGTTTGCCACTTCGGCTCCATAGTCCACGGATATGGCGCCGACGAATCGCGAGCCAACCGGCTCTCCGATGGTGGCGTCTACTGTGTCTTCTGCGGCGTTCGTGGTCCGTCCACGTTCGACGCCCTCATCAACGCCAGCGGCACGAACAGCGGCACCGTCCAGCGCATCGAATCGCGCCTGGATCACCGCTTCAACGTGCAACTCAAGCGTGGCGTCGCCTGGGCATCCCTCGTCTTCGAGGACCCCAAGCAGTTCGACGTGGAGCCCGGCACGGACTACGGCGAGGACTACGTCTCGCCCAAGCCCGAAGCAAAGCTCCCGGCGGAGATCGACAACGTGGCGAAGGCGCTCGCACGCGTGGGCTTCCGCGTGACGGGCAGTCAGGCGACCAACACCATGGGCACCATCATCATGGTCCTCGGTCGCTGGCAGACCCCCGAGAAGAAGTTCCTCGACGGCGTGCGCGTCGAGCTGTCCTGGCTGTACTAACAGCCACATCACCGGGCGCCGCACGCGCTCGACCGAAAGGCGTAGGTAACGACATGAAAACGCAAATGCTTGTACGGGAGGTGCACCTCACGCGAGGTTGCTTCTCTCGACCTGACAATGCCGATGTCGAGCCGACGCTGGTCTGCCCGCTGTGTGCCATGGAAGGAAAGGTCCATGCGCATCAGCGGACAGCAACGTTGGCCAACACCGGTCACATCTGGTGCCACCAGGGCTGCGGAAGGTACAGCATGATCGTCACGCGGGGCTCCCGCGGCGGCGAATGCAAGCTGTATCCCTGCGAACTGGGATCGGCGTGGAACCTCGGCGTTCAAACCGAGGCGCTCGCGCTGCTCAAGCCGGCACTCGAAGGCAAGAATGGTGACGTCTGCGACATCGTCACCCGGGACGACTTCCAACCCGAGGCAACAATCGGATTCCGGCTCCCCAAGCTGGTTATCGATTCGCGCGCCATCGTCGAACTCGCGACTCGCTAGAACGAGCACGAGGCTCTCGCTAATACCCCGAGTTACCGGTGCGGCCTCAACCTGCATCGGTGCTCGGGGTCAGAGAGAAGCTTCACATCAAGTCAGTAAAGGAGAACGAGTCCGCTGTTAGGGCGGCTCGCCTTCGTAACCACGGCGCTGGATGGGACGTTGAGACCCGACCGGTGCCCACTACTAAGGGAGCCAGCAATGGAAACTCCAACTGTCAACAATGCGTACTGGGCAACACTCGCAACTGCGAAAGTTGTCCTCTTCGACCTGTGGAAGACGATCGCTCGCGGTCCTTACCCCGAGCCAATCGCCAACCTCAGGCACATCCTGGGTTTGGACGGAAAGGTGGATGACGAGCAGTTTCTGCGCGTTTGCCTGACCACTCCGGATGAAGACCCGCAGGCTTACATGCTGGCGGTGGCACGTCACTTCGGCATCACGCACCTTCCCGAGAACGCTCTCGAGGAGTTCAAGGCGCTGATTCGCCGCGAGGACGACGGGCTGCTGCTGTTCAAGGAAGTCGGCGAGACGTTGAATGAGCTGAAGCGCCGGGGCTATCGCCTGGGTCTGGTCACCAACTCGTGGCCCTTCCCTGTGCGGTCGCTTCTCCGGTGGACCAAGCTCGACGAGGTCTTCGAGCACGTCATCTCTTCGTCCGAGGTTGGCCTCGCGAAGCAGGACGGGCCCGAGATCTATCACCTGGCGGCACAGATGTTCGGTGTGCTTCCGGAAGAGTGCGTGATGGTGGGCGACAACCCGTCGCTCGACATCGTGCCGGTGCTCGCCGCCCATTCAAAGGCGGTGCTCATCGACCGGTACGAGGACAACGTGGATGGCAACGGCAACTTCAAGAGTGCGGCGCTCGCCGGACTCGGGGTGCCGTTCATCCGCAGCCTCGACCAGCTCCTCCCGCACATGCCAGGTTCTGCCCGATAGGGTCCACGCGACTAGTCGCACGGCCTTGGTGCAGTGTCAAAAGTCCCCACGGGATCCGCCCGTGGGGACCGTCTCACTTTACCTAGCACGGGGGAAAGCCGCGGCAATCACGCTGCGGTGAGTACGCCCGTTGTGAAAGGTGGTCTAATCATGGAACCGAGTAACTTCAATGACCCGCGGCTCTTTGTCCCGGGTCTGCTCGATTACATCGACCTGTCGCGTCTCCCCGGAGGCGTCACGGTGGAACCGTCCGCGGTACCACCGCTGCAGGGGCAGATGAAGGTTGCATTCGATTGCAGCGACTTCATCGTCCTTGAGCCGGTCGGCGAATACCTCGGCATGCCCGATAGCTTGAAGGGTCAGCGGCGCTACCTCACCGCCGGCCCGGACAGCGACATGCCCGGTCTTCGCACCGATCAGGAGCTGTACGTCCACTACCACGGACGCCGAGTCCCCGCCATCGCCTTCACGGCGTACAAGTGGGGAACCGGTACCTGGCCCGTCCAGGACGCCGTGGCGAAGGGGCTCACGCAGCAACTTGGTCGGCACATCAACCCGCGCGACGTCCTCACCAGCGGCCTCAAAGACCGTCGGGGACGTACTGTCCAACACTTCATGGTGCCCGGCGTCTCCATCGCCGAAGCGCTCAAGGTGGACTGGACTCGCGTGCAGTGGAGCGCGGCTCGCTCGGGCTTCCTCGTCAAGGATGTCCGTCCGACCGACAAAATCCTCAAGTTCGGCAGTCACCGCAGCAACTTCTTCGACGTGCGCATCCGCGTGCCCGGGAAGTCTCGTGCCGAGCTGGAGGCGTACATGCTCCCCCGTGTGCTGTGGCTCTCGCAGCACGACTACCTGGTGCCCAACTTCTTCCACCGGCAGCGTCTCGGGCCGGGGCAGAACATGCAGCGCAAGGGCGTCCAGCTTCTGACCGGCGACTACGTGCCTCAGGAAAAGGCACACCCCTTCCTGAACAACGCCGAGGTCTTCCTGCACAGCTTGATGTTCGAGCCTTCCGGGCGCGACAGCAAGCAGGTGAGGGAGCTGCGGCGTCAGATGGCGGGGCAGTGGCAGTACAACTTCGAGGAGATGGAACGCATCCTGCGCCGTTCGCACAGGAAGTTCAACCTCTCCCTGGAGTACGAGGTGGCGCGTCGGTTGGCTAACGACCGGCGTTACAGCTCGTGCGAGGCGATTCTCTACGACCTGCGGAGTCGCTTGTCCCTGTGCGTTGGCGCATGGCAGGCGTTCTACTGGAACTGGGAGCTGTACTCGCAGATCAAGTCGGGGAAGATTTCGCCCCGGCGTAACGCTGCCATCCCGCTGCCGATGAGTTCCGACGACGCCAAGTTCACCTACAAGCGCACTCAGCTTGGCCGGCAGTGTCTGGCGGAGCTGGGCGCTCTGGAGGAGAAGGCGGCTGCGGCGGAAGAGTACCTCGAGGCCTTCGTCAGCCAGTACTGGGCGCAGTTCAACGAAGAGGTCGCCGCGCGGCGCGTCACGAATCCGGATTACCGTCCGGACCGTGAGCAACTGCCGGATGACATCGGACTGAGCTTTGACCTGGTGCGCCGGCTGTTCGGCAACGGCGTTGAGGAAATCGGCGGTGTCAGGCGTCCGGACGGCGCGGCTCTTTCGGCTGCGTTTATCCGGCGCGTCTTCTTGGTGCCCACTGCGGACGGCAGCGGGCGGAAGCCGAGCGCTCCCCGGCGCAAGGCGTTCACCAAGGGCGAAGACTTCGAGTGGGAGGCGAGCGACGAATGCGTTCGCATCCGCACGAGTCTTCGAAGCGGGTCGTACTTCACGACCCTGGCGGGGGCGCTCTTCGATACTTCCGATCCTGACGAACAGTACGACACCACGTTCGGTGCCGATGGTTCCACAGAGTCGGAGGCGTAAGAAGACGGCGCGCAGTAGGTAGTGCGTACCGGGGGGCCGGACAAACGTTCGGTTCGGCCCCCCTTTTTCTGGTCAATCACTGAGGAGAATTTGAATGCAGAAATTCCACGAGCGGCAGGGCAAGAAGGGTCAGCGCAAGTTGGTGCGTGTGACGAACCGCGTCGGCGACAACTACGACTCGCAGTCCCGCGGGTCGTCGCGTCACGACCGGGACGTCGCCATGCAGCGTGACGAGCGCCGGCTCTTCGACGCCCACCACGAGCCGCTCATGGACGCGCCGTTCTGCGGCTCCGTCGGGGTCTTCATCCCCGCCGGCGGCGGCGCGGTCAGCCTGGGCAAGCCCGGGTCGAACCGCCGCGTCCTGCACTTCGCCCCCTCCGGGCAGCTCGCGTCGGCGCACTTCTAGGCGTCACGAGCACTTCCTCTACGAGTCCAGCGGGCGGCGAATTCCTTTCGCTGCCCGTTTCTGTTAACCGTACCCGCACCTCGGGCGGGGAGATTTGAAAGAGAGAACACCGATGGCTCGCACCTACAAGGACAACCCCAACAAGTTCGGCAAGCGCAGCAAGGGCAGCCGCAACGACCGTGGCGACAACCGCGGCCGGCGCTGGTTCGATGACGACTCCCAGTCGTTCACGTTCTCGGCGCCGCGGCGTACCTCCAAGCGCATCGACCGCCTGACCGACGGGGCGTCCCGCGAGAGCTAGTCAGCTCCAACGAGCTGGTCAGCTAACGAGCTAGTCAGCTAGAAGGGAGGAGGAGCGGCGCTTTCGCCGCTTCTCTTTCTTTCCCCGTTTTCTACGATGCGTTATGGTAGCATCGACCTTGCCGAAATGCCGTTTACCCCTCCCAGTGGTAAAAAAACCGCGATTTTTACCACTGGTACGGGAGGTGCACTGTGAGGAGTAAAAAACCAGCGTTTTTTACTCCTCACAGTGGTATTTGCTTTTGCTCTGCAATTTCTTAAGCGTGGTGTTGTGAACGCACGCATGGCACGCACCGGCCAGAGCAAGGCTTGCGCCACCTTCGCGAGCGCAAATGCCTGTCGGTTCATGCCAAGCGGCTTGAATAGTCACTCTTGGCTCGGCTAGTTTTCGTTCGTCATTTTCTTCCCTTTCATCACCCCGCGAAAAACGTCTTAGGAGCCCACCCGTGCATCCCGTTCTGCAGTTCCTCACCGCGATTACCGTCGCGCAACTTTTGGCGCACTTCATTGGCGACTACCTGTTGCAGTCCACTTGGATGGCAGTTGGCAAGGTCAAGTCCTTTGTCCCAGCCACTGTTCACGCGCTTGTGTACTCGTTGCCGTTTGTGCTGATCTTGCATCCGAGTTTAGCGGCCTGGTTTGTCATTGTGTCCACGCACATTGTGATTGACCGTTACCGGCTCGCTAAGCACGTTTGTTGGCTCAAGAACTGGCTTTCGCCACGTCCGCCCAAGCCATTGCGCGACTCGCTCGCTAACAACGGCTTTGATAGCGACGTGCCTGAGTACATGTCTTTCTGGCTCATGGTCATCACGGACAACCTGTTGCACGTGCTAATTAACGGCGCCGCGTTGTACTTTCTGCCATAAGCTGCCTGCGTTGTGCTTCTTGCCATAGAGCGTCGCGTCGTACGCCTCTGGTAACCCACCCGCGCTGGAAGTAGTAAAAACAATCCCGTTTCTTACTACTTCCAGTGCCTTTCTCTCGTTTGAAGGTGGTTTTCGAGCAGGTTTTCGACTTCCATGTCACATTTCGTTTTCGAGTTGTTACTACGCTATGTCATATTTCGGTTGGGCGGGCTCGTGGACTTACTGCTCGAATCCACATGTGCGCCAAGTTAGCGCGAGGTAATTTCATTTGTTTTGCGTGTTTCGCCCACGCGCGCGCGATACAGCGTGCCACCGTATATGCCACCATCCGGTCCCAATCGTTTCACCCTAACCAGTCCGGAAAACCCCAAGTTCAGAGGAACCCCTGCCATCAAGAATCTCCTTGCTACCGTCGCCGGTGCGACTGCGGTGCTGCTCGCCCTCGGTCATGCTGCGCTTCGGAAGCGTCGCGACAAGCTGAAAACGGCTCTGCTCGCCTTGCCGGTGACTCGCTTGTCGCAACTGCGCACAGAGCTGTCACGGAGCCGGAAACGGAGCAGGCTTACCGCGACCTGCGTAGCGGTGCTCTCGCTAGTCGAGCGGCGTGATTCCGCTTGCAGAGCCAGAGCCGCCTTGTTGGCGGGGCGTAACGCTGCTCGCTACTGAAAGCGGGACGTTGTGTCCTGCTGGTACATCTCTACTTTAATCACGAAAGGAACGCCTATGAAAGAAGCCCTGATCGGGGTGGCCATTGCTACGGCGGGATTACTCATCCTGCTGTCTGCAATGTTCTCCCGCAAGCGTTAGCGCTTGAGTGTGGATGGTGCCTCACCGCCGGTGGTGGCATGGTTGGTATCGCCGAAGCGGGAGACAATGCCGTCTCCCGCTTCTCCTTCTCACTTAACTTCCTGAACTTCCCGAGGAACTATCATGTCCGACGCCATCGTTGTCGTCGCGATTGTGACAGCGACGCTGCTGCTGGTCCTGCCGATGCTGCTCGGCAACAAGAGCAACCGCGACTTACTCGCTGACCGGCTGGACGCGCTGGACACGGACGGGCTGATCTTCGAACCGACCGCCGCCGAAGGCGCGTTCGTCGAAGGCCAACTCGACACCATCCTGGCCGAACACGCGGACGAAGTCCGGCAGCTTGATAAGCCGTACGACCAGATCCTCGCCGAAGTCGTCGAGGAAAACCCGTTCGTCGGACCGCTAGTCTCGCGGTTCGACCAGACCGTGGCGAAGGCGCGCCACCACCGGCGGTGCGAGCAACACGCACGCAAATTGCTGGAGCGCAACCTGCGTCTCAAGCAATTCATCGCCGAAACCCGCCACCTCATTCGCCAAGCCAAAGGCGAGTGAAGCAGTAAGGACGCCTGTCCGCGGTCGTTAGTATCGCCCAAGTTCACTCCAGCTATGAAAGGCTGACCCATGCAAGAATTCGTTCTCGCCAGCGCGATCGGGACGTGCGTACTGCTGATCGCCCTCACCGCGTTCTTCGGCAACCGCAAGGGCAGCCGGAAGGACGTGTTTCTGGAGCGCGTGCGCGCGCTGAAAATCACCCGCTTCATCGTCCTGCGCGAGGAGATGCAGCAGCGCACCGGGCAGTTGAAGCCGGCTCCGCTGGACGCGCGCGTCTTCGCCGAACTTACGGATGCCTCGCTGCGTGAGGAGCTGCGTCACGAGGCGTTGCAGCTCGAAGGGCAAATCAACGAAATCGTCGCCGACCACCGGCAAGATTTCGACCAGGTCGGCAAGCCGTTCGAGACGGTCCTGACCGAGGTGCTGCACGACGACCCGTACGTCGCGCCGCTGTTGCTGAGTCGCTATGACCAGACTGCGGCGGAGAAGCGCCACCACCAGCGGTGCCGAGAAATCGCGGTGGCACGCCACAGTCGCAACCAGCAAATCCGCGGGCGCATCGTGACGCTGCGGGCTCACATTGACGAGGCCAAGCGCGGCTGATTTTGGGAAAGGCAAACCGATGAGAGAACTCGCCCTCGCCATCAGCATCTCCGCGGTGCTGGTGGTATTGCTCTTTCGGAAGTTTCGCTACCACTGGAGCTGTCAGGCGCTCTCGGAACGCCGGCTCGCCAAGCTGCAGGAAGAAGTGCTTCTGCGCATCAACCCGTCCTCGGTTCCCTTCTACTTCGCTCCGCGCCCGTTCAGGAAGCTTTCCGACGCGGTGCTGCACGAAATGATTTACCGCGAGGTGGACAGGTTGGATCAGGAAATCGCGTCGATTCGTGCTCACATCCGCCGGGCGAAGTCGGATGCGTGTTACTTGCGTCAACGATAAGTTCGCCCAATAACCATCCTTACTGGAGAACCCCATGATCTACAACGAGTGCTTCGACCGGACGGACATGACCGACGCCATCCTGGCGTGCGCGCCCGGTGTGGATCTGGGGATCCCCGGTGCGCCCCCGCTGTTGACGCGCGAACAGGAGCGGCACCTGTTCCGCCAGATGAACTTCCTGCTCTACAAGGGGCAGGAGGAAGCCGCGCGCGCCGTCCGCAACTACATCATCCGCGCCAACGTGCGGTTGGTGTACAAGATGGCGCTGAAGGCGTACAAGTACGTCGTTGGCGCCGCCGGGCGCTGGTACGACGAGTCCACCATCGACCAGAACATCATGGACGATCTGGTCGGTGACGGCATGCTGAAGCTCAACGACGCGGTCGAAGGCTTCGACTACGCGCTGGGCAACCGCTTCAGCACGTACGCCTGCACGGCGCTGCGGCAGTTCTACATGCGCAGCGTGCCGCTGCAGAACCGCGCCATGGTGACGTACGTCAACAACCAGCCGGACTGGTTCGACGCGGCCGGCTCGGGGCGCAGCGAACTGTCGGAGGAGCTGGAGCACGAGCAGAACAAGGAGGCGGTGAAGGCTGCGATGCGCCGGCTCAACAAGCGCGAGCAGCAGGTGCTGCGGATGCGCTTCATGGAGGACCACACGCTGGAGGAGGTGGGCCGGCACCTGGGCATCACCAAGGAGCGCGTGCGCCAGATTCAGGCGAAGGCGCTGGACAAGGTGCGCAAGGCGGACTGACCGCCGGCGGGGCTCATTTCGAGCCCCGTTTCGTTAACTCCGTTAATACTACACCATGTCGTACGGCAAAAAGGAACTGTATCAAAGACCGGGCGTCTCCCTGCGCGATCACGATACTGAGGACACTCCAATGGCTAAAACCTTCTGCAAAATCATCGGCGTCATCATGCTCGCCGTTGGAATCTTAGGATTCATCGCCCCCGGCATGATGGGCATGCATCTTTCAGGCGCGCACAATTTGATTCACATTGTCACCGGTGCTATCGCGGCATTTCTCGGCTTCCGTGGCTCATATCACGCCTGCCGTCGCTTCTGCTTCGCCTTCGGCGCCGTTTACGCATTACTGGGCATCGCCGGCTTCGCATCTGGTCCGGGCGTGCCAACCACAATGGGTGATATGGCCCAAGACGATCACCTGCTCAAACTTATTCCGGGAACGCTTGAGTTTGGCACCGCAGATAGTGTCGTTCACATAATTCTTGGTCTGGCATTCTTGGCGGTAGGCTTCGCTCGTCCCCGCATTAGCGAACGGCTTTCCGGAGCGGTTGATTCGACCAAACAAAAACTTCGTATCTAGCTGGTTGATACGATAAAAGCTAGTAGCACCGATTCAAAAAAAGATGAATCGCAAGCCCGCCACGGTGGACGTTCTTGTAATTCATCTTTTGGCGAATCGGGCGGCTTACTGGCTGCCCGAGTTCTAGTTCTGCATGTTCGCCATGAGAATCGCGTCAAGCTTCCTCCTCAGGTCTTTGTCTTCGCGGACACGCTGGTCAAACGCTGCGATGGAATCGAGCGCCTGTTGCGACCGTTGTCGCACACCTTGCATGTCGGCGGCTTCTTCGACGAACGCGGCGAAGGCTGCTGCCTTCAGGTAACCCGCGATTGCGCCGTTGCTCACCATCTTGTCGTTGAAGTCCGGTTGCGAGCTGATGCCCACGCACGAGACTCCACGGGAGGCGAGCTGTTCGACGATGGCGATACCGTTGTTTGGACCAAACAGGTCGCCGTCGCTGAAGACGAGGTCGTACGAAGACGGGTCCATGGCGATGTTCTGCTTCTTGGAGTCGATTCCGAGGAATGGCTCGAAGCTGCGAACACCGATGATCCAGTCGACGTCGTACCCCTGTTGCCTGAGGGCAGATTGCATGGCGAGCGCGATCGGTTCGAAATCCTCGATGATCAGGATGCGCATGGTACTACCCTCCTTTCAGTGGGTATTGTGGCAGCAAGCGTCATGACGGGCAGTGCGAAGGCACCGCTGGGACCGTATGAATTGCTGCGACAGTTTTGGGTTTGGGGTTAGAGGTTGGTGGTTGAAAAGAGACGAAAGATAAGCAACAACCTACGCTCGCGCGCGCATGGAAGCAATGTTTTTTGTCTTGTATTCACGTCTATTAGTAAGAAAATGCTTGGCGCAGCTCGCGGCACTCGCGATAGCTTCCGGCGCGCCTGATGGGGGGAAACCGCATCGCGGTTGCATCTTCGCGCGGGCGTGTCGTTGTTTACCTGATCTTTATAGGGCCATTGTGGTCATATCTTTCGTTTCCATTCGCAGCGCATAAACACACCGTATCGAGTAATCGTTCAAACACCAATATTCACTCTAGCCGTGGCTTTTGCCACAGGAGGACGTCGTGAACAATCCATTGGATATGTGGAGCGGGATCGGCGACATCTTCGTGATGTTGTTTTGTCTCGTCGCCGGGGTGCTGCTTCTGGTGGGCCTCATCTTCGGTTTGCACTACTTGATCAAGGGCATCGAGTGGTGTTACGGGCGGTGCCGCGACAAGTGGCGTCAGCGCCGCAAGGCTCGCCACATGCGGCGTTCGGCTCCGCCCAACCCCTGGGATGTCGGACCTGCCGTGCCGCAGCCCCCGCCCCCGCCATACCGCGCCCCTGCGGCCAAGAAGCCGCGCTACGTGCAGCAGGAAGCGGCGTTTGCGCAGCAGGAAGAACTCGGTCCTCGTTCGCCTGTGCGCCTTCTGTACTCCGCTGCGTTCGAGCGTCTCACAAACGGCGAGCTGGAGGAGATTCGCGTGCGGGCACCGCAGGTCATCGAGCGCCTGCACCGCGCCGCGTTCTTGCTGTCCAAGCATCAAACCGGCGAGGCGGAGAATCTGCTCTATGTGCTGCGCGGCTACGTCCGCCGCCACTTCGGCGAGGGGCGCTTCTGGCTGGAAGCCGTGATCATCGCGGACATCGCCGCGCTGTGTCACCACGCCAACAAGCCGGAAGACGCGCAATACTTCTTCGAGTCCGCGGAGCGGGTGGCGACGCCTTGGTTCGAGCGCTATCCGTGGCTGCGCGGCATGGTGACTCGTCGCCGGCTGATTCACTGATCAGCACGAAGAAGCGCTTGCCGCCGGGCGCTTCTTTGTTTGAAGTTTTTGTACTATTTGTGATAGTGTAAATCGTGTTTATTGGAAGAAGCGAGGCCGAAGCTTCGCTTCCTCCGTTGGTTGGTGGCAGCGCGGGGTCACGTCCGCAAGCGAAGCTATTGTACCCAAGATACTGTGGCCTTTCGTCAAGCCTGGTTCTGCCGAAATAAACGGCAGCAGAACAAGGGCTACAGCCCATAACGGCTGTACGCCCTTGTTCTGCTCTTTGTCTCGCTTACGCCGCTAGATTTCTTTCTTTGTCGAAATCAACGTCGCTCAAGACCACGGCGACGGTAACCTCCAGCAGCTTTCGTGCAGTCGCCGTGAGTGCTTGTGGCTTCAGGAGAGTCTTGCAGCGGCGCAAATAGAATTCGCGAAAAACATTGGCCCGTTGCGACGCACTAGCGGCAGCATTCACCATTGCCCGTCGAAGTAGTGGTGAGCCCTGCTTTGAGATGTGGCTTTTGCCGGTATATTTTCCAGACGAATCCTGTCTTACATCCAGACCGGCAAAAGCCGTAGCCTGCCGAGGATCCCGGATCTCCGCGAATGCACGACATTCACTGAGCAATATGGCGCCGTTTACGATGCCGATGCCTGGAACCGAGTCAGCTCTAGCGAATTGTCTCTTCAGGACCTCGTCTGAATCAATCGTAAAAGCGATTAGCTCCTCGAGCTCCGCGACCTCCTTGTTGAGATCTTTGATTTTCTTCTTAATGCGCGATTGCAGTTCTGGCAGAGGTTTTGATTTCTTCAGGGACTTCGCTGCGGTCCTGTGTTTCACTACCTGCTCGCGATATCGAACCAAGTCTTGAAGGCGGCGAACAGCTTCAGATGGCGGGCTCCATCTGAAGAGGTCGTGAAAGTGTGTTCTAACGAAAGACAAGATCACGCCTGCGTCAATTCGATCAGTTTTCGTTCTCTTGCCGGTCACTCTTCGCTGCGCCTTTATTCGCGCCGGATTCACTACATACACGCTCACTCCGGCCTCGAAGAAGTGGTCTGCAATTTCTTGCCAGTACGATCCAGTTGCTTCCATGGCGACGTGCAATTCTGTGATTCCGAGCTCTTTTGCGCGCTTCAGCATTTCCTTGCACGCTTTTTTGTCACGTGCTAGCCGGTCTAGGGCAACCCCCCTTTCCGTGCCGGCAGCTAGCTGTGCATCCATCCAATCTTTCGATAGATCGATACCAATGAATCCAATCATGTCGACTCTTTTCTAGTTTGAGTTTCGGCCAAGCGCTGGTATTCTTGTTTCGGGTCAACCTTGTGAATGCAGGATCTGAGTCCTTAGATACTGTGCGACCTACTGAAACAAGGCACGGGGAGGCGAATCTTGGGTACAGGATCTTGGTCCTTTATGCCGCTTGGCCGTTTCCTCCCCGTGCTGCGTTTCCGCTTAGACATTTAAGTCCAAGCAAAAAGACTATACAAGCCGCTTTGCGGCGTGTAGTGTCGGCGCTTTGCGCCGCGGCTACGCGATGAAGAACCCGGTCAGCCAGTACACCGCTGCCGCTAGGGCGGCGGACACGGGGAGCGTGAGCCCCCATGCCAAGCCGATCTTCGCGAGCAACGGCATGTTTAAGCTTCCGGCTCCCTTGGCGCTGACGGCACCACCGGCGACGCTCGAAGTCAACACGTGTGTCGTGCTGATCGGCATGCCGAGCTTCGCGGCTGCGAAGATGATCACGGCGGTGCTGAACTCGGCCGCGAAACCTTGCGAGCGAGTGATACCGCCGATGGTGAGCTTGCCGCCGACGGTGTGGATGATCCTCCACCCGCCGATCATCGTGCCGGCGCCCAGTGCAAGCGCCGCGGCAATCACGACTGCCGTTGGAACTTGACCGGCAACGAAGCCCATGTTCGCGAACTGGGTCGCGAGGATCAGTGTAATGATCCCCATAGTCTTCTGCCCGTCATTGGCGCCGTGACTGAAGCTCACAGACGCGCTCGAAGCCACCTGCATCCAGCGCAGGATCTGCTTCTTCGTGCCGGTTGCTTCCACACCGTTGTATTCGCCTGTGCTGCGCGTGGCAATCCAGGTGCCGACCAAACTGATCACAAAGCCTGCAGCCGGCGAAATCAGCAGCGCCAGCAGGACCTTGCCCAGTTCGTCCCAGTTGAGTCCGGCGAATCCGGCAGCAGCCATGCCGGCACCGAACAGGGCGCCAATGAGGCAGTGTGAGCTGCTCACAGGTAATTCGAGCCACCACGTCAGCAGGTTCCAGACAAGCGATCCCAGAAGCACTGCAACGACGAGATGCAGTGATGCTGCGCCTGCAGGAACGATTTTGGTGATGACCACGGCGACCGCGGTACCGACGATGATGGCACCGAGGAAGTTGAGCACGCCACTCATGATGATGGCGGTGCGCGGGCCCAGCGCCTTGGTGTAGATCACCGTGGCGCACGCGTTGGCGGTGTCGTGGAACCCGTTCACGAAGTCGAAGGCGAGTGCCAGCGCGATGGCGAAGAGCGCGACCCACGTTGCCGGTTGGTCGAGCATGCCCATGAGGGCAGTGAAGTCGAACATAAAGACTCCATCAAAAGGCGCCTGTACCCGGCGCGAGGTGCATCACGTCGTCGCTTGTCCGCATGGCAGTGCAGACGAGGGCTTTTGGAAACTTAGTAAGGTTCTTCGGTGAGCTGACTTGCCCTATAGCGAATAAACAACGAGATGCGAATGCACACTAGAAGGTCTGGAATGGCGCTTTCCAGAGACTTCACGCGATGTGTACTTTTCGAATTTTGAAGTGTTCGCGCAGCTCGCTTTGCACATGAAGAGTTGTAAAGGGCTTTGTAAACCGCACAGTAATAGGTTTTCGCGATAGGGATCTGTACTGTCGAATTCATCACTACATTGCGCGAAATAGCTCCGGAGATAGAACCGAACCCGCGCCCGAACCCCTCAACCCACAGCACTTTGAACACAGGAGCCTTCTATGACTGCTCTCTATATCTGCGCCGCCTTCATCGCCGCCGTTGCGCTGGTTGCCTTCGTTTCGTGGGTGGTCAGCGTGTATCGCGAGGAAGTCGCGCGCCGCGACGGATTCTTCCGTGACCCAGTGTTTTCGCCGCTCGATTCGCGTCGTCCCGGTCGTTGCCAGTTCACTGGTCGCGGCGCGTACGACGAGGACGTCATCGAGCCGGGCAACGGATACATGCCGGCGGGCACGACCGTGCATAACGCGGACGGCTCGCAAGTCACTGACCGCGACGTCATCAACGAGCTGATGTCCGGTCCGGTCGCGAGCTGGGGCAACGAGCCGGTCATGATTCCGACCGAGCAGAAGCGTCGCTACGTCGGTCCCAACTCGGTCACCGAGCGGTCCGAAGATGGGCGAGTTGTTCCCTTTGCCAAGCCCGTGCGGCGTGCCTTGGAGCCTCCCAAGTCGCGTTCGGACGCCAATGCGCCGATGCCGGGCTTCGGTCTGGGCTCGACGCGACGTTCGGACCCGGTCTATGGGATGCAAACGCCGTCGTACCCGCGCTTCACTGCGCCCAAGAAGGCCGTCGCCGAGCCCAAAAAGCCCGTCGAAATTCCCGAGTACATGCGCGTTGCCGCCGACAATGGGCGCGTCCCGTCCATCCGGCGTTACACGCGTGACTTCGCCGCCTACGGCAAATTGTCGGTGGTGCCGAAAGACTGATTACCCGTAACTAACTCAACTCTAGACAGCTCATGGAGGAGCGAATGTACGGAATCAACGACAACGACGCCATCCAAGCCTACCTGCGCGCTGCGTGGGATGCGCCGATGCTTTCGCGTGAGCGGGAGATCGAACTCGCTACGACTATGGCTGCGGGCGGCGCGCGCGGCAAGCGTGCTCGCGACGAGCTGATCACCGCGCACCTGAAGCTGGGCGTGAAGCTCGCTCGCAAGTGGGCGCGCGGCAAGAACGCCGGCAACTTCGAGGACCTGGTGCAGGAGGCCAACATCGGTCTCTGCGTCGCGGCCGACAAGTTCGAGCTGGAGCGCGGCTTCCGGTTCTCGACCATGGCTTGGCATTGGGTGAATGCCCAGTGCCAGCTCTACGTCGCGGACGGACGCGGCACGGGCGACATCCGCCTGCCGCTGAGCCGCCAGCGCGAGGTGCGCCGGTTGAAGGACGCCATGAAGGCGCTCTCCGACCGCAACGCGCCTGTCACGGACGAGGCTCTCGCGCGTGAGATGGAGTGCTCCGTCTCCCACGTGAAGGACCTCACGGAGACGCTCCTCATCCACGAGGTGTCGCTCAACAAGCCCGTGGGCGACAGTGAGACCGAGTACGGCGCGCTGCTCATCGACGAGCGTGCGCCGAATGCGCTCGACCTGTTGCTCACGGCGGACGAGAAGCGCTCCGTGGAAATGGCTGTGGAAGGGCTCGAAGAGCGCGACCGCGCCATCGTCACCATGCGCTTCGGTCTGGACGGCGAGGGCGAGCGCACGTTGGAGGACGTCTCCAACGTGTTCGGCGTCACGCGCGAGCGCATCCGTCAGCTCGAGGTGAAAGCCCTCGGCAAACTCCGGGACAGCGAGCCGCTTCGCCGCCCCGGCACTCCGCCCCCATCGCCGAAGCGCCGCGGACGTGGCCGGCCGCCGAAGGAAGCCGCCATCCCGGCGGACCTGCCTCCGGCGGTTCGCCGCACCCGCCGCCGCAAGGCCCCGCAGCAGCAAACGTAGGGAGCATCTAATGCTCAGTGACCCCAACAACGTGTTCGGCCGGATGAAGGAATTCTACGGCTACATCATCCTCGGACTCTGCGTTGTGTTCTGCACGGCGATGCTGGCACCAATCGGCATCAACGTGCAGAGCGCCTGGTTCATTTGGACCTTCCCGCTCGCGTTCTTCCTCGCGATCGGGTACAGCCTCACCGCGATGATCCTCGTGGTGATGCTGAACCTGCGAGATCTCGGCCGCATCGGCGAGATGCTCGTGGGCGCCATCGCCGGCACCATCGTGCTTGCCGTTGCCGGGAAATCCGGCTTCGGCATGACGCTGGACAACTTCGGAGGTGCCATCGCCGGCGGTATCATCGGCAGTTGCGCAGTCACCATTCTCGGCACGCTCTCCGGGCGGCTGAAGTGGTACAACGTGCCGCTTTGGCTCGTGCGTAAGCCGACGATTTCGCAGGAACTTGCTTCCCGCGCACACGCCGCCCCGCCTCCCCCGCCGAAGCCGCCGCTGCAACTTGTAGCGCCGGCGCCGGCACACGATCCTCGCGACACTCGCGACTTCGAGATGACTTTCACGGAGCCCACGCTACTGCGCTTCGAGCACAACGGGAAGGTCGTCTACGAACAGCGGTGCATGGGACGGATCAAGCTGATGCTGCGCGACTTCGCTCCCTATGACGGGGAGACTGTCGTGTTCATCAACAACGAGCCTTTCGGCTCCTGGTCGGGCGAATAGTTCGCGTGATGCACATTTCAACTGCACTCAAATTCGGAAGGAACGGAAATGAACGGTAGCGACATCGGATTCATCATCTTCATGATCTCGGCCATCGGCACTTTGCTTGCTTTCGTCGGCGTCATCGTCGTCGGCGAAATCTGGGCGGAAAAGCGCGCATGGAAGAGCAAGCAGCGCTTCGTGGTGCGGCAGGTTCAGAACGGCGTGACCGTTCGCGAATGGATCTGCGCGCGCTACAGCCAGTCCGGGGAGAAGATCTACTTCTATCAGGAAGGGCACAAGCAGCTCACCTACGTGGCCGGTCAGTGGCACGTGGAGCCGGTGCTCGCTTCCGAGCTCAAATGAAGCTTGAGGGCTGGGGCGGCGCTTGCCGCTCCGCCCTTACTGCTTTTTGTGAGGATACTATCAGTAATAGTTAGGCGATTTTTTTTGAAATCGGGCATAATCTATGCTGTTCGACCTGGAGAATTGCATGTCATTCAAGCTTGCCACCATATTCGGTGCCCTGTTGATTGTTTCCACAACGTCTGCCTTTGCGCAAAGCGAAGAAACTAAGGCTAGAGTCAAAGCTCAAATCGAGGCTGCAGCGGGCGCAAAACGCGCAACGGCGTCTGCGGCGAACAAGCAAGACTCGAAGCAAGTAGCACGCGACAAGTCTGTCGTTGACGCCAAGGCTGACGCAGCTAAAGGCAAAGTGGACAAAGCGAGCGCTGCCATGGGTTGGATATACGGACCTGAGCACGCAGGCGCTAAAGGCGAGCAGCTGAAGCAACAAGTTAACTCAATTGCAGACGAGCAAAAGGCAAAGATCGCCGCGGATGCCGCGCGTCGTGCCGCTCAGCGCAACGCTGCCGCAGAGAAGCAAGTGCAAAATTTGGTTGATAGCGCGAAGGGCTTGAAGTCGCAGATTCCCGCGAAAAAAGGCGAGTTTGGCTTGCAGCCTGGCTCCTCAAGCTTGCACGTTCGGACTTACGGCACAGCAAAGTAAGAAGGTGTTTTCCAGAGGCTCTGGAGTCAGCGCTTAATCTGCAAGTTGGCGCGCTCGGTACGCAAAGGGTCCTTTTTGCGATTTCAAACTAGTTTCCATGGAAACTAGTTTTGATCTGTCATTTTGATCGCACCGCACTGCTTGTGTGGAACTAAGGATTATAGTAGCGATAGCCCAAAAAGCAGGGGCACCGGATGGTGCCCCTGCAGTTGTGAATTAAGTACCAACCGGTACAGAACTCACTCCGCTACCGGTGGGACCGGCGGCGGTAGAACGACAGCCCCTGCCAGACGGTCGCGATGGCGACGATGCCGAGCAGCATTTGCCAGGTCCAGCCGCCGAGGGCGAGCAGACCGAGCAGCAGCAGCACTTGCACCGCGATTTTCGCGATGAGCAGGCGGTTGTAGAGGCGAGCCTGTTCGGGCGTGCGGATTTCCACGCGCCAGAACGGGTTGAGCGGGTTGTTTCTGTTCATAGTGGTTGCCCCGAGGTTTGTTTCGTATGGGGCTGGGGCGAGGCTCTACGAACCCCGCCCCGCCGTCAGACGACGAGGAATCCCATCGCCTTCGATGTTTCACGCAACGTCGCATCAGCGACAGCCGATGCGCGCGCTGCGCCGTCGCGGAGTATCGCCAACAGCTTCTCCCGGTCACCGAGCAGCTCGTGGTAGCGAGTCTGAATCGGTGTCAGGAAAGCCACGGCGGCGTCCGCGAGCAGCGCCTTGAACGTGCCGTACTGCATGTCGCGGCACTCGGCGGCAACGGCATCAGCCGTCTTTCCGCTAAGCACCATATACAGTGTCAGCAAGTTGTGCGCTTCCGGACGTTCGGGATTGCCGAATTCAAGCCCCCGAACGGCGTCCGTCTTCGCCTTGCGAATCTTGGCGCGCACAAGCTCCGGCGGGTCTAGCAAGTTGATGCGGCTGAAGTCGTTGCTATCCGACTTGCTCATCTTCTTGCGTCCATCCGTCAAGCTCATGACGCGCGCGGTTTCGCCGGCGGTCAAAGGTGCGGGCAGCTTCATGCGGAACTCACGACTGCCGAATCGGTGATTGAACCGATCCGCCAAATCGCGCGTCAGTTGCAGATGCTGCGTCTGGTCATCACCAACCGGCACTTGGTCCGGCTGGTACAGCAGAATGTCCGCCGCCATCAGCACAGGGTAGTCGAGCAGCCCAAGCGATGCAGATTCGGAATCGCCCGCGGCAGATTTCTCCTTGAATTGGATCATCCGCCGCAGCATTCCGACTGACGCAAAGCCGCCCATCAACCGTGCCATGTGCGCGTGCGCCGCCACGTGCGATTGCACGAACAGCGTTGCGCGTTGCGGGTCAACGCCGCATGCCAGATACATCGCCGCGGTCTGTAGCGTGTGTTCGGACAGCACCTTCGGGTCGTATGGCTCCGTTATCGCATGCAGGTCTGCGATGAACAGGAACGCGTCGTGCGCGTCCTGCAGCGCTACTGCGTTACGAACGGCGCCAAAGATAGTTCCCGAGGTGAATGTGGCCCGTGGGGCGCACGCCGGAGACGATGCGGGTTTTCGCGATGTTCGTTTTCATTGTCGTATCTCCTTCTCGGAAGTTGGGGCACCGTATGTGGTGCCCCGGTGAAACCGCCGTTACTTGCGCCGGCGGAAAAGCGGGATGAACCCGGCGATCGAGCCGAGGATCATCGAAGCGATGGCGGTGTGGCCGACCAGCGTCTGGTCCGCGACCAACAGCGGCATCACGTGGAACGAGAGCAGCAGGCCGATCAGCAGACCGCTCGCGCTGGCGAAAACGCCGCCGCGGGGCGAGCCGAAGTCGCCGGACGTGTTGGTGCGCGAGTAGTTCGTGCTCCAGAACTTGTTGCTGATCCAGTAGGCGGCGCCACAGGTGATGGCGACGACGGCGATGGCAATCAGAATGTTCATTGGTCTTCTCCGAAATCTGCACCGTCTATCGGTGCGCGAGGTTGTTTCCGCCTCTTAGAACCGCTGGCGGAATAGCGGCACGAACCCGGCGAAGAAGCCGAGCCAACAGGACGCTAATGTGACCCAACCGAGCGGGCCGCGGTCCGTGAGGAACAGCGGCGCCACGAACAGCGACAGCAGCAATCCGATGACCAGCCCCGATCCTGTTGCGAACGGAGCCAGCGAAAAGAAGCTGTCGGAGCGCGTGCGCTCGGCGGTCCAGAACGCCGCGCTGATGCCGTACGCGAGTGCGCAGGTCAACGCGGCGTTCATGACCAAAACGAGGAGGTTCATGGTAAGCGTGGTTGGCACCGCGGGCGGTGCGTGGTTGCCGCTTACTTCACGGCAGCAAGCTGACCGGTGCGAACCAGCCAGGCTTGGAACGACCGGCACAGCGTCTTGTACGTGTCGTTGCACTGCTCTTCGTCGGACTCGAGCGCGTACAGGTACGCCCAGCGGTCCTTGCGGCTGCCGGTAACGCCCTTCACGCCGAGTACGAGTTCCTTGATGCGGTCAGCTTCTCCCTGCACCTCGCCGGGCAGGTCGCCGACGCGCTTCTCGAGCGTGCCGTCCATGAGGCGCCGCATCACGTAGCGCACGTTCAGCTTCTCGCCGATCATGCGACCGATGTACGACGCGAACTTGAACTTCACGCGCAGCCCGCTGGCAAAGCGAGCCACGAAGCCCTCCTGGTTCTCGACGCTCAGGTCCTTCATCAGCTCGATGAGGTCGGCAACCGAGTTGCCTTCCCAACGCGACGTGACCTCGATGCCGAGCCGCTTGGCGAGCGCCTGCTGCTCGGTGTAATCGAAGTCCTTGTACGTGCGCCGGTTGAACGCGCCGATCAGGATGAAGCCGGTCCAGCCCTTGTAGTCGGTCAGGACCTCGGTCTCCGGGTGAATGATTTCCACCAGCGGGCACACCGACTTCGGCAGCGCTTTCTTCCAGCGCTCCTGATAGGCTGCGAGCATCTCGGTGGCAATCAGGCTCGTGTTGCTGAGGAACGAGCCCCGGGTGGTGATGTGGAATGAACCACCGTACTCGAAGATGATGCCGAAGTGACCATCCTGCTTGGTGGTGGCAACGAACGGCTCACTGGGCAGCGAGCGCGTTTCGAGGTGTTCGCCGTAGTTGAAGAACTTCGGGAACGGGAATGCCACCAGCACACCGGTGTGGTCGAAGACGATTCCACGGCACAGACGAACGCCCGGAGTCCAGCCGGCATCGCCGAAGTGATGCAGGGTGACGTGAGCGGTGTTCGTGTAGTTGAGTCCGATGAGCGGAAGCTCGGGGTGGAAGAACGGCTGCACGAGCGCGGTCACGCTCGCCATGCCTTCACCGCGCGTGTACCCGAGGCACCGCGCCATGAAGGCTTCGTTCTTCTCATCCCGCTTCCACTCTCGGTAGGCATCACGATTGGTGGCACCATCGGCAACGAGCTTCTTCACGAAGCGGCGCAGCCCGGCCACTGCTTTGCGAGTGTCCATGCGGTTTGTCTCCTTGGAGCTTGGTAGCGGGAGGGATTCGCAAAATCGCAGAGCCGATTTTGCTCACCGCCTCCCCTACCAGCTGCAGCTGTAGATGTAGTGCAGGCGCTTGCGCCGTTGCAGCTACCAGCGCTTCCAGCGCTGTTCCGATTCCCGACTGTTGTAGATCTCGGCGACGATGACCATCGCCCACATCGACAGCGTTGTGGCGCCGACTACGAGCAGGCGCTGCCAGACCCACGGAATGAGTTCCGAGTTCTGGTCGAGCGTGCCTACCCCGACGACGCACAGGATCCAGCACGCCATGTTGGCGAGCGCGACCCACTTAGCGCGTTTGTCGAGCGCCCAGTAGCGCTCGCGAAACGGCTGTACCTGCTCGCCTTCCGCGGCGAACAGCATGATGAGCGCGGCGAGTGCGGTCTGACGCAAGCGCCAGTACCACGCCGCAGTGACCACGCCACCAACTGCGATGGCGCATGCAATTGCGAACAGCATGATTTGTCCTCTAGGCTTTTGCCTTCTCCAGTGCCGCAACCAGCAGGTCGCGGTGGTCGAAGGCCATTCCGTTTGCCAGGAGCTCCGCTACCGGCTTGACGAAGGCGCCGTCGGCGTCGTCTTCGCCGTGCAGCGTTGTTACCACATACTCACGCAGCTCGGGCGGCACCACGACAAGGAAGCCGTGGTCCACCACGTGTCCGCGCGGGTCACGTCCGGGCTCGGAGCGCGTGTCGACGGGCTGGAACAGCTCGAGGGGCAGGTCCAGCGTCGTCTCTTCGCGCAACTCGCGTCGTCCGGCTTGCCGCAGGTTCTCGGTGCCCACGTTCAGGAAGCCGCCGGGAAAGGCTAGCCATCCGGTGAACGGACCGCGACCGCGCTTCACCACAATCGTGTTGACGCCGCCGTCCAGCAGCAGCACCACGGTTGCGGTGGAATCAGACTTGGGATATTTGTACACGAACAGACCCGCCAAGCGGGCGAGCGCGTGCACCAGCTTACTCAGAAGTTTCTTCATCCGTGAATACTCCAGCGTTTGTCGCCGCGCGATTAGAACCGCGTGACGGAAGCGAAGTTGAAGTTGTTTACCTTCATCGGTGGCACGACAGCAGGAAAGCCCTCCGCGCCGGAAGCGCGAACGGACGGTCCCATTGCGACCACATTGTTCAGCATGTTGAGCAGGCTCTCGTTGAAGCGGAAGTTCTTGATACCGGATTTGATGGCACCGTTCTCAACGAGGAACGTACCGTCACGAGTCATCCCCGTCACGATCATCTTCGTTGGGTCCACCTCGCGCACGTACCAGACGCGCGTAAGGAGAATGCCGCGTTCGGTGTTCTTGATCATGTCGTCGAGCGAAACATCACCGCCCGCCAACACGATGTTCACCGGCATCTCACCTTCGCTGCTCGGCTCCTGTAGCCCATGTCCGGTCGCCGGCACGCCCATTGTGTGAGCGCTGCGTCGACCGTGTACCAACTGTGATATCACTCCATGCTCAACGAGATGCACCACGGAGCGCTGCAAGCCCTCACCGTCAAACGGCTCGCCGGACTGCAGCGGGTGGAACACGTCGTCAACCACGTTGATATTTTCACCAAGTTCCTTCTTCCCAACTTTTCCGAGGAAGCAGGAAAGCTTGTCGATATGCGAAGTTCCGGCGAACTGATACCAGAGATACCCAAGCAAGTCGAGCACCGCCGGCGGCTCCAGAATCACCGTGTACTTGCCGGGCGGCAGCTCAAGCGGGTTGGCGCTCGCCACGGCTTTGTCCGCAGCGCGCTTCGCCATTGCTTCCGCATCGATGTCGCCAATCTTCGGACCCTGAGCTTGAGCCCAGCCCGTCGATTCGCTACCCGTTGCCTTATCGACGTACTTCATCGTCACCGAGACATGCCCGCTCGTCTGACGATGGAATCGGAACAACCCTTTCGAGTTGCCGATTGCATAAACACTACCACCGGTTTCAAACACACCGGCGGACGTCAACCCGCGGTCCTTCGCCACTTTTACCATCTTCGCGATTTCATCGGCCCGTTGTTGCGGCGTGAACTGCGCAGTGGTTTCGTCGTAGCGATTGGTATCACGGATGGTGCCGGCAGATTGCGGCTCCGGCAGAGGCAGCATGCCCTTGTCCGGCTCCAGCAGCCCAGCCGCCTTCGCCGCGTCGTCCACGACTTTGCGAATGCCTTCGGGTGTCAAAACATCCGTGGACATCCGCGCTTGCTTGCCGCCGTTCAACACGCGCACCGACAATGTCACTTTTGACGGCGACATATTCTGCGTCATGCCGTTGTTGGCGAAGCGTGATGTCGCCTCGTTCCCAGCGGACACTGTGGCTTCGACACCGTCGACCTTCTTTTCATTTCCAAACGCGATGGCGGAATCAATCAACGCTTTCGCTTGTTCTTGCGTAATCATCTCCGCCTCCTAACTAACGTGCGCCATGCCGACTTGCACATTGCGGAACCGCGCGGGCGCCGCACCGTGACCGGTCCACATGGTCTGCATCGGCTGTCCCTTGCCGCAATTGGGTACACCCCAATCAACGTACGCCTCCGCACTGCAGATAGCGTCGCAAGAGTTCCAGAAGTTAGGAGTGATGCCGCCGTAGCTGCAATTCTTCAGCAGCCTTCCGCGCTTACCGTTCTTTATCTCCCAGCCCGCTTCTGTGCTGAACTGGAAGTTGTAGCGCAGTTGGTCAATGGACCACGACTTGTTCGTTTCCATGAAGATGCCGTCGTCCGTGTTCGCAATCAAATCATCCAGCGAGCCCGCATTACCAGGCACCAGCGAGATGTTTGTCATGCGAATAATCGGCGCGACATTCCAGTTCTCAGCTCGCATCATACCGCCCGAGCGCTGAAGCCCAATGAGCGTGGCGGTATCACGGGAACTGAGATAGCCAACAAACTTGCCGTCTTTGACCAGGAACACACGCTGCGCAGCAACACCTTCATCGTCATAACCGAACGAACCAAGCGCACCAACTGCGGTGGCATCGGCTACGAGGTTGACGATGGGAGAGCCGTACTGCAGCGTGTTCAACTTGTCCGGCGTCAAGAAGCTGGCGCCCGCAAAGTTGATTTCCATACCAAGCGCACGGTCAAGTTCGCTGGGGTGTCCGGTTGATTCGTGAATCTGCAAACCTAGCTGCGAGCCGCCCAGAATCACGCTCGTCGTCGCCTGCGGACACACCGGCGCCGTCAGCAACGCAACTGCTTGCTCACCCATTTCTTGTGCCTGACCAGGCAAGTCCCAGTGCTCCACCATCTCCCAGCCGGCTAGCTCATGCTGCCCGCCGAACGAGTTTGGATACGAACGCTTCTGCCGGTCGTGATCATCGGTTGCATACGCTTCAATGCCCGCGCTTGAACGCACGAACGTCTGGTGAATCTTGCTCCCCTCCGTCGAGAGAAACAGCTTCTTGTCCCGTTTGAACGTCATGCTGCCCTGCGCAAGTGTTGTGCCTTTGACACCGCGGATGGTGCGCGCTGCCGTCATCAAGACATCAAGCTTTTTCTCAAGCGATATGCCGAACGGGTCAATCTTGCAAGGCGCCGACCACGTTGCATCGTGCACGGGCTCAGCGATTAGCACAACCGGCTTCGACAGCACGGACGCACTCGCCTTTGCCGTGTCAACCGCTCGCCGCGCCGCTTCTTCCACCGACTTCTTATCGGCGTATTGCGTGGAAGCGAAGCCCCAGCCGCCGTTGTAGAGAACGCGTATGCCGATACCCTGGCTGGAACCTATGTCCAACTCAGACACCGTCTCGTTCTTGGTGTGAATGATTTCGTACTCGTGGTCAATGGCGCGAACATCGGCGTAGGACGCGCCCAGCCCGCTTGCCACATCCAGAGCGTATTTTGCAATGTCTTGCATCGGTTACCTTCGAGACTCGAAAGGCACCTAGCATACGCCCTTGGAAAGTAAGAAAGCGACCGAGACGGGCGGAACTGCATGGTTAGCCGTTCCGCCCGCTCGTCGCTGTCTTAGAACGCCGTCTCGCCAGCGTCCGCCGCTTGCACGGCTTGCTGCCAGAACTTCTGCGTGCGCGCCGGGATGCGCTCGGGCTCTTCGCGCGCGATGTCCGCGAGGCACCCGTAGAGCGCCACGGCGTATTCCGCCATGCCGACCTGCGTGAGGCTCTCGAGGATCCGCGTGATGCGGAGCATGTTGTGGTTCACCATGCCCGGCGCCACGTTCTGCCAGTTGCCGCGTCTCGCAGCGTAGTTGGCGCCGCGCCGCACAACCACAGCGTCCACGCCAACGTGCAAGTGGAGTCCGTAGAACTCCAGCATGACGCCAAGCGCTTCCTGCATGCGTTCGCGGATCAGCTCGTCGCTGCGGAACACCGCGGCCGTCTCGTCATCAAGCAACGGCGCGTTCGCATTGAACTGCGACGCCGCTGCAGTGGGAAACAGCCACTGAATGAAGTCGTGCACGCCCTCGAGCCGGCGATGGTCGAAGGCGAGCACCTGTGCGATTGTCCTTCCTGCGGCGTCGTTTCCTTCGCCGCGGTAGAAGTCGATAAGTCGCTGGTTGGCCATGTGGCCCTCCGTGATGTGCGACGCGATTTTAGAACAGAATGGCGCCGCTGTATTGCCACGCGTACCGGACTTTGCCGTCCGGGAAGAAGATGATGCTGCGCATCTCGGTGGCGTTCGGGTCCACGGTGATGCAGTTGGACAGGCAGAGGTTCTGTCCGTCCATGTCGAACACGCGCGCACCGTGCGCGAGTTCCAGGACCAGGGAGCCCTTGTCGTGGACCCAGTCCTTGATGCCGCGGAACTGCTCGGTGTCCAGCGCGTGCTGCGCCGTCCACGAGTAGATCTGCGCGTTCTCGCTCTCGTCCGGCTTGGTGACCGGCGTAGCGGTGAGCTGCTCCACCTTGTTCTTCTTCGCGAAGTCCAGCATCTTCTGCAGCTCTTCGGCCGAGTCGATGTAGCCCTTGGCGAGAATCGTCGTCAGTCGCACGGAGAAGCCGAAGCGGTGCAACTTGGCGATGCACGCCTCGAGGTCCATGTACGGACGCGTCTTGGTGTAGATGCTCTTGTTCTTGTCCGCGTCGTAGTGCACGACGGAGATGGCGACGGTGGTGAGCCCGAGTTCGGCCCACTTGGTGAGATGCTCGTCCGTCACCTTCTTGCCCTCGGCGATGAGCAGCCCGTTGGTCTGCATCTCGACGATGGGGAACTTGTACTCGGCCAGCACCTTGAGGAAGGCGGTAATCTGGTCGGGGAAGATGGTCGGCTCGCCCTTGGACGTGATCATCGCCGTCGAGCAGCCGCCGTCACGCGCGAGCTGGCACGCCTTGCGGAAGCGCAGCCAGTTCACCTCGGGCTCCTTGGTGCCGAGCCCGTTCTTGGGAGTCATCCCAGCGATACAGAAGTCGCAGCGGGCGTTGCACGCAAGGCTGCCGGCGACGATGCTGAAGGTCCGAATTTTCATAGAGATGTTCCTGATTGTGGTTGGAAAAAGGACAGCCGGGGAGCGATTGCTCACTCCCCGGCTGCCACCACTGATGGTGCACGGGCGGGACTCGCGAAAACTACGGCTTGCGCCGCAGTTTCCGCTCGCCACCGCCCCTACCAGCTGCTACGCAGCTTACCGACCGCGAATCGCGGCCAGGATCTTGCGGTACTGCTCCGCAACGCCGGCCCACGCGCTCGCGATGGCGGCGCGCACGGGAGCGGTCTTGTTCCACAGCCACATGTACGTGGCCAGGAAGCCCTTCCAGAAGCCGACGAAGACACCCCAGGCGCGGTCATAGACCCAGCCCAGAAGCGGCTTCAGCCAGCCAGTGAAGGCCCAGCTCGTGAGGAACTTCGCCACCACGTATGCCACCGGCACCGCGATGAAGAAGGTCGCGAACCAGGTCGCGATGCCCGCCGCACCGGCAGCGATCATCATGACGGTCGAGGCGCCAGTCGCGTACACGACGTTGCCCACGAACACCGCCGCCGCCAGAGAGACGCAGGCGCCGACGAACTCGAGACCGTAGCCGCTCTTGAACAGCAGCTTGCCCACCAGCAGGTAGGACAGCGCCGTCGCGAGGGCAACCGCCACCCAGCCCATGATGCCGCCCAGAGCGCCCACGCCGACGATCAGCGCAAGCGTGCCCGTGAAGGCCGCGTACGCGATGCCGATGTTGACGATGTGCAGGACCAGCTCGTTGTAGCCGGACTTGTCGCGGTAGCAGTAGTCGAAGCTGTGACGCAGCTCCTTCAGCGCCTTCTTGAACTGCGTGTCGAAGGCGTTGTACATCGCCGTCAACGGAGCAGCCAGAGCCGACGCACCGATGGTGTTGAGGATGGCGCGCACGAGCAGGTACGCAGCCGGGAACACGACCACGCCGGTCGCAAGCAGGGCCAGCACGCCGGCGACGATGCCGCCATAGATGCCGTACACCCAGCCGTTCGCGACGTAGAGCGCGCCCACCTGATACGCCGCGGCCAGCGAGGCCACGCCGCCGATGACAAAGTTACCGCCGTCCCAGCCGACGATCTTGAAGCCCACGATGTAGGTCAGCGCAGCCACGGCGAGCGCGATGGGAACGATGCCCCAGAGCGGAACGCCGGCAGCCGCCGCGATGGTGTAGGCACCGTAGGTGATACCACCGGTCATCGCGAAGTTCACCACGTGCTGGAAGAAGCGCGCGTAGTCCTTGCTGCTGTCGTCGTAGGTCTTCTCCGGAAGCGGCTTGATGGCCTTCCAGACGCGACCCCAGAACCCGTTGGTGAACGCGAGGTTGACCAGCGGGAAGCCGTAGCCCAGCGCCACCACGAAGGCAGCAGCGAGCACGCCGTAGGTCAGCACACCGCTAACGCCGAGCGCCGCGGAGGCCAGCGGAGCACCCGCCCAGGCAGCCGCAGCCGAAGCCACGATGCCGATGAAGGCGAACTTGCCGTAGGTGAGGAACTGCTCGAGGAACCCGAACAGCACGCCGAACGCCAGCAGACCGGCAGTGACGGCGAGGATGTAGTTGACCACCGGAATGCCGATGACGCCGAACACGGCGCCGTAGGCGGACCAGCCCAGGTAGGCGCTGCCGCAGAACGCGGAGATGTAGCTCACCGCGCCCACGAGCTTGGCGAACCAGTTGTCTTCGAACTCTTTGGCGTTGACGCGATCCCAGAGCTTGCCGGAGCCGACGCAGACGGTGCTCGCGACCTTCACGATGCCACCAAAGAACGGCTTGGCGTACTCCTTGGTGACTTCACGCACCCGGTCGTAGATGGCATCGCACAGGTCCCAGACGGGCTTGGCGATGAAGCGCCAGGTCAGCGGGAAGATGTAGAACATCACCCCGAGCCAGGCAACGATGCCGGCGATGACCGTCCAGAACATGCCGAAGTCCCACGCCGTGTGGACGTAGTGCCCGGCGCCGATGGACGAGCCGATGCTCGCAGCCAGCGCGAACACGCAGAGGAAGGCGCCCTTCCAGCCGCTGTAGACCTTGTCGGTGCACCACTTGCCCAGCTCGATGATGGGCATGATGAGCGCCGCGATGACGAGGTAGAGGGGGTTGGTCTTTTCGGACGAACCCGAGGAATTCTTTCGGAACAGACTCATGATCTTAGCTCCTTTGCGGATGTTTAATGCGGGCGGTGCACGGCGCGAATCGCACCCTTGCGCGTTATTGCGCAAACAGGTGTCACGCACATGCACCGCCCGCGGTGACCAGGAAGAACTAGCCGATGGCGATGGCCTCGTCGGCGGTCACGAACGTGATGTTCGGATTCGCCTTCATGGCATCGATGATCGGCTGGAAGACCGGGATTTCGAGGTCCCGGGTGGCGTCGGTGATCACGCGCACGCGGAAGCCGGCCTTGGCCAGATCCAGCGCTGTGTGCCCGATGCAGATGCGGAAGACCAGCCCGCTGACGTCCACGTCGGTGACGCCGAGCGCCTTCAGGTAGGGCACCAGCTCGTCGTTGCCGCAAGCGGAGAACGAGTCGAGCTGCGGCTTGTCGCCCTTCGGGAAGATGCGGTCGATGGACGCCGGGTCGATGCCGGGCAGGAACTCGCAGCCCCACGTCTTCTCGACGCAGTGCCGCGGGAAGACCGCCGCGTCATTGCCGTTGGCGTCCTTCACGGTGGCGACGTTGCCGGCCACTTCCGCGAAGTTGAACATGTCGAACGGGTGGGTGTCGTTGCCGGCCACCTTGCCGCCCTTCACGTACTTGACGCCCGCGAGGACGCGCCCGATCACGGGACCGACCTGCTCGCCCTCGGGAACTGGCAGCGCCGCCTTGATGCCGGCGCCGTTGTTGTGGGACTCCGAACCGAAGTCGTTGACGGCGTCCACGGCGACGTGGGCGCGCACGATGACGGAGGCACCGCCGGTGGTGTCACCGGTCGGATCGGGGGTGGTATTGCTGCTGGTGGTCATAGTTGCGATCTCCTGGTTGGAGTTGGACGCCGGGGGCTCCGTGGGCTCGGTGGCATCCAGCCACTCCAACCACAGTGCCTTGCTGGCGTCAGACGGCATGCGCCAGTCACCGCGGGGCGACAGGCTCACAGACCCGACCTTCGGACCGTCGGGGACGCAGGACCGCTTGAACTGACTGCCGAAGAAGCGGTTGATGAACAGCCGGAGCCAGTGACGCAGCTCCTTCTCGCTGTACTCGTCGTTGAACTCCGCCTGCAGCGCCAGGTACAGGATCTTCTGCGGACCCATTCCCCAACGCAGCATGTGGTACAGGAAGAAGTCGGTCAGCTCGTAGGGGCCGACCACCTTCTCAGTCTTCTGCGCGTTGTCGCCCTTGCGGCTCTTGGGGAGCAGCTCCGGCGAAATCTCCGTGTTGAAGATGTCCAGCAGCGTCTCGCGCGTGGCGCCCTCGAACTGGTTCAACGCGGACCACTGCACCAAGAAGCGAATCAACGTCTTGGGTACGGAGCAGTTCACGTTGTACATGCTCATGTGGTCACCGTTGTAGGTGCACCACCCGAGCGCCAGTTCCGACAGGTCACCGGTGCCGATGACGAAGCCGTTGTCCATCAGGATCTTGGTGCGCATGCGGGCCTGCGTGTTCTCGAACCGCAGGTCGCCGGCGCCCGGAGGCAGGTCCTTGAGCCGCTCCTGGAACTCCTCGACGGCGAGCGCCGTGAAGTCCACGTCCAGATCCTCCGGCTTCAACTCGCGCCCCTTCAGGCTCTCGAGATGCCGCCGGCGCACGGTGCGCAGCACGTCCTCGAGGTCAATGCCAAACGGCTTGTACCCCTCGGAGCGCCACTGTTCGAAGCACATCGCCCGGATGTCGACCTCACGCGCGGTGATGCCCGTTTGCTCCATGAGCTTGTGGGCATTTCCCTTGGTGCGGTCCGTGGTGCCGAAGCCCGGCATCGTGAATCCGATGATGTTCTTGCGGTCGAGCCCGAGCAGGTCGAACGCCTTCACCGCCACCTGCAGCGCACGGGTTGAATCCAACCCGCCCGACACGCCGATGGTGGCACGCGTGATGTTGTTGCCGGTCAGGCGCTTGCAAAATGCAGCCACCTGGATGTTGTCGATCTCCTCGCAGCGTTCGCGAAGAGCCGCTTCGCCCTTGGGGACGAACGGGTTGCCGTCCACCTTGCCCGCGAGCTTGGTGGGCGCCGCCGTCTTGCCGCAGACGAAGCTGATGCGACGGAAGTTGAGCATGCCGCTCGCTTCGTAGTCGGCCTGGCAGTCGGCGAACGTGTTGTTGATCAGCCGCTCGTATTGCAGCTTCTCGGTGTCCACGTCGTCGTACAGCATCACGCCTTCCGCGTCGCGCTCGAACCGCTTGTTCTCCTTCGTCAGGTCACCGTTCACCGCAATCAGCATGTGACCGCTGAACACGATGTCCGTGCTGGACTCGTCGATGCCGGCCGAGACGTAGCCGTACGCGCACAGGTTGGCCGCGGAGTGCGCGGGAACGAGCTGCGTGCGGCGGTAGTGCGCCTTGCCGATCCGCTCGTTGGAGGCGGACAGGTTGAAGTACATCAGCGCACCGGCCATGGTGCCGCGGATGGACGGCGGGATTTGCGACCACACGTCCTCGCAGATTTCCACGCCGAAGATGAACCCCGGCATGTCGCTGGCGCAGAACAGCAGATCCACGCCGAACGGCACCACTTCGCCGTTGATGACCACTTCCTTGCTGCGCGCGGCGATGGCGCGGCGGAACCAGCGGGGCTCGTAGAACTCCTTGTAGCCCGGCAGGTAGGACTTCGGCACGATGCCGAGGATCTTGCCGCGATGCACGACCGCGGCGCAGTTGAACAGCATGCCGTCCACTTCCACCGGCAGCCCGACGATGTAGACGGGCTTCTTGTAGGCGGAAGCGTCACGCACGGTCTCGAGGGCCGCGAGGGCGCCTTCACGCAACTCGCGGTTGTGGAACAGGTCACCGCAGGTGTAGCCGGTCAGACCCAGCTCAGGGAACGCGATAACGTCCACCTGGGCGCGGTTGGCACGCTCCATCATCTCGACCGTGCGCGCGGCATTGTAGGCGGGGTCGGCCACCTTGAGGCGCGGAACGCCGGTGCCGACCCGGACGAATCCGAGCGCGCGATTTTTCGTTTTCATGTTGATATATCCTTTTCGGCTTGTTAGCCGAGCAGATACGGGACGAGAATCGGCCCGAGTGGCTCGACAACGATGAAGTCCGGGTACTTCGCCTGCAGCTCGTAGGCGTGCGGAAGCGAATCCGTGACGTACAACTTGCGATACAGCCCGCTCTCGACGAGGTCGCGAACGTAGCTTTCGCCGGTCTTCGGGTTGATGGGGGCAACCAGGTGCGCGCAAGCCAGGATCATGTTGTCCTGCGCGCCCTTCTTGCGGAAGACCTGGGCGGCGCCCATCGCGCTGCCGAAGCTGACCGCGAGGTCATCGGAGACGAGCACCGGCTTGTTGCGGACGTTGCCGAGGAAGCCGTAGGTGTTGGTCTTGGCGCCGCGCCGTCCTTTGTTGGCGATGGCAGGCGTGCCCAGCCCGAGTTGCTCCGACTTCTTCTCCACGATCTTGGCGCGACCCGCGTCCGGCGAGCCGAGCTTGCACTTGCTGTCGAACTCCTTCTCGACGATCTTGTCGATCAGGATGCCGAGCGCAGGCACGTTCGTGGCGATCATGCCGGCGCCCTGGAAGAACCCGAGCACCGCGTCCGCGTGGATGTCGACCAGCAGCACTTCGTTCTGGCGACCGGAAGCGTGCGGGATGGAGCTGAACATGTGCGACGCAAACAGCGCGTCCACACCTTCGCCCTTCTCCTGAGCGCGCTCCTGCCGCGCATCGCCGTGGTGGCAGATCACGATGGTGAGCTTCTTCGCTTTCCACGTGACCGCGTTGTAGGCGGTGCGGTAGGTCTCCATCAGGTCGCGGTCGTTGATCCAACCGCCCACCACCACGACCTCACGCCCTTCCAGCTCGGTGTCGATGCACTGCCAGGGGCGTCCGTCGCTGTGGTTCTTGCGCCGCATATCGCCCAGCTCGAAGAAGCCGAGCCCGTTGGCGACGATGTCGGAGGCGATCTTCTCGTAGCCCGGAATCGGGAGCACCACCTTTGGTGGCGCCGAGGCAACCGCGCTGAACGCCTGAGCGAGGTGCGCGATGATGCCGGGGGCGTCGGGCTGCCCTTTGAGCAGCTCGTACAGTTGAAGGCGGCTGGTGTCGGGACCGCCGCGCAGCAGTTTCAGGAGCGCGTTGGCGCCCGCGTCATTCGTCTTGTTCATAGATATACCTTTCGGCATGAGGCAGGGCGCTGAATTGCGCCCTGCCTGCGTCTGTGAGTTGAATACCGCGGGGTGGCTACGCTGCCATCCCGGTGCCACCGCCCGTGGTGGCGGGCTCCGGCGTCCGCCCGTGGTCGAGCGAACGGCCGTAGTGCACCCACATGGCGACGCGCAGTGCGTCCTCGTCGCCCGTGGCCTTCTCCGGCGTGTCCGAGATTTTGACCACCGGGATGATCATCCCGCTGACCGGGTCTTGGACCCACGCCATCTTGATCACGATCGACAGCGCGGGGCTGTCCGGACCGTAGTCGTTGCTGAAGCTGGTCCCGATGCCGAACCAGCACTTGCCGCCCTTCGCCGTCATCCACTCGTGGATGGCGATGGCGGACTCGCAGGTGTTGCCGTCGGTGAAGCCCAGCGGCTTGGTCTTCCAGTCGATGCCGATCTTCGTGTAGTGGGCGATCATCTTCTCCGCCCACTCGAAGGGGTCACCGGAGTCGTGCCGCACGCTGTCGAAGCAGCGAGCCAGCACGCCCTGGAAGTCGCGCAGGAAGGCGTCCGTGCCGAAGGTGTCCGGGAGCGCCGTGCCGAGGTTGCCCTGGTACACGTCGTTCCAGTTCTCCAGCGCAGCCTTGTTGGCGTGACGCAGATCGACCAGCGCGCTGTGCGCCATGATCCACGCGTGCGCCATCGTGCCGAGCGGCTTCACGTCGTGCTTCATCGCCAGGTACACGTTGGACGTGCCGGTGAAGTTCTTGTACTTCTTGCCGACGATGACCACGCGCTCCTGGGCGCCGAAGTTGCGGCGACGGCGGGTGCCGAAGTCGCCCCACAGCGCGCCGACTTCAGCGAGGCGCTTGGCCTTCGCTTCCATCTTCTCGAGCTGGCCGTCCTCGTTCCAGTTGGTGTCGATCATCTCGTACCACACCTCGCAGATCAGCGCCAGCAGCGGCACTTCCCAGAAGATGGTGCGGCACCAGAGGCCCTCGATCTCGATGTGCAGGTTGTTCTTCTTGTCCAGCGACAGCTTGACCTCGGACGGGTCGAAGCGGTAGTTGGCGAGGAAGTCCCAGAACGTGTGGTTGATCCAGGGCAGCTTCGCCTCGCACCAGATGCGCTCCTCGCGGGTGAGGCTGAGCGTGGAGAGCGCGTTGACGCGCGCCTGCAGCTCGGCCAGAGCTTCCTGCGTCCACTTGCCCTTTGCCTTGCGGTCCGTGAACTTCCAGCCCACGCGCACCTTGCTGAACTTCTGCAGGATGGCGTTGCACATCGTGAACGTGTAGAGATCGTTGTCCAGAATCGACTTGATCATAGATTCGCTCCTTGGTTTGGCCACCGTGACGGTTGCCTGGTTAGGTCCGTACATGCGGTTCTGTTCGAGAACCGCGATACCTTGAGCAGGCACCAGCCAGCGGACGGGACGTCCCATGGCGAGCTGCTTGCGGATGAACGAACTGGAGGACTCGATCTCCAGTGCGGCGAAGCGCGCGCCTTCGGGAAGGACGCTCTTCAGCCAAACTTCGTCGACCTTGGCGTTTGCACGCGGGGCAACGACGATGGTGGCAAGCCGGCAGATTTCCTGCGGCTCGTGCCACTTCTTGATGGTGTCCGCACGGTCCTCGCCGATGATCAGCTCGATCTCGGCGTCCTCACCGTGCACGTGCTTGAAGTGCCGCAGCGTGTCGGACATGTATGACGCACCCTGGCGGTCGATTTCGACGCGCGAGGGAACGAGGTACGGGTCGTCGCCGACGACAGCCGTGCACGTGAGGTGCCGCAGTTCCCGATCCGTCACGTCCTCGGGGGCCTTGTCGACGGGATGACCTGCGGTCACGAGGTAGACGATGTCCAGGTTGCGCTGCACGCGTGCAGTCTCCGCAACCAGGAAGTGCATCGTGTGCCAGGGGTCGCCCTTGGCACCCATGATTCCGATTCTCATAGTGATATCTCCTACTGGGCTGCCACCGTGGGTGGTGGCAGCAGTTAATTGACTCACCCGCGGGAAAGACACAGGACAACGGCGCAAGCGCCTGCACTACGACTACAGCGGCAAGCTGCAGCTGTAAATGTAGTGCAGGCGCTTGCGCCGTTGCCGCTATGCCGCTCTAGCTCCCGTAATACTGCTCGTTGACGTTGCCGTCGATGAACAGTCGCAGGTCCTCGCTGGCGGGCGCGATACTGAGAACCGCGCCCCGAGGGAAGTCGTAGACGATGTGCCGGCCGTCAATCCGCATCTTGCCCTCGGGCATTTCGGACGTGACGGTCAGCGGTGCACGGGTCAGAAGCCCGCGGTGCAGACGCGGCTTGGCACCCGGCTTCACGATGAGGCCGCGCACCAGGTACTGCGTCTTCCGCGAAGCGATGGGCAGCAGCTCGGCGCCGTAGGAGCGCATCCAGCCGGTGCAGCCGCCGGGAGGTCCGACGAACAGCCCGTCTGACTTGTGCTCAGCGCTTTGACTGCCGACCGTGATGATGTACCGGCTGGTGCCGCCGATGTCCTCGTGCGCGACGAGAACTTCATTGAGCACGAGCTGCGGCAGCGGCTTGCCGTCCAGCGTCAGGCGCAGTCGCATGATGTTCAGCGGCTGCCGGAGCCCGGCGAGGATGTCGTTGAGAACAGCGGCGAAATTCTTCGCGGTGGCGATGCACCAGTGTCCGTGACTCGACGAAGGCGCCGAGTTCACACCGAGCACGGGAACATTGCTGCCGAGATAATGCGAAACATCGAGCACGGTACCGTCACCGCCGGCAGTCACGACGAGGTCGTAGGTGCCGGTGAGTAACTCGCGCTCCATGGCGTCGCGATGCACGAGCGTGTAGGCAATGCCGTTGCGCTCGAGTTCGCTTTTGATTGCCGCAACCGTCTGTTCGTTCTCTTCGTGCGTGCGCAGGACTTTGGCGACGGACGGGTGGTTCTCGGCGATGAGGCGTAGGACGCGCTGGTCGTTTTGCTCGCGGACTTCGGTCAGGTAGGTTTTCTTCCACACCACCAAAGCCCGGTTGAAGCGACGGGGCGTTGTCTTGAGGGCTTGCTTCATGGGCTTTCCTCTCAACTACAGGGTTTACGTTCTCGCGTCAAAACGTCCCAAACCGCAAAGCCGGCCGGAACGCTACGCGTCTGATGAGATCAGGCAGAGTGCTGTAACTCGTTTTGTGTTGGGAGTGGTTTAGATCTCTTGCAGAGCAGAAAACGGATGTGTAAGAGTTACCCTAGAGGTTCTCAAGACAAGCTTTCCGCGTACGTGAAGAAGCTTGTTAAGTAGAGATTCTCTTCAGGTCCCGTAGAAGATCTAAAAGACGCTGTCCCTGAGCGGGTCTTGGGAACTTCGCTCGTGCCGCGCCCCGTGAAGCTTTGAGGACGTTTAACTGACGCAGCTAGCGATAGCGTAGGTTAGCGCAAAAAGACGGAGGCGCTTTCGCGCCCCCGTGTGCAGGTTCTGTAAACGTAGTGCAGGCGCTTGCGCCGTTGCCGCTTACTTCTTGTTCTTGAGGAACTCCAGCAGCTTCTGCTCGTTTTCACGTTCTCTGGCTGCCCAGTCAACTTCGGTTTTCTTAGGCGGAGGAGCAGTTTCTTTCTTCGGCTCCTCTTTCTTAGCTTCTTCCTTCTTGGGCTCTTCGACTTTCTTTGGCGGAGGAGCGACTTCTTTCTTGGGCTCCTCTTTCTTCGCTTCTTCTTTCTTGGGCTCTTCTTTCTTCGCTTCTTCTTTCTTCGGCTCTTCCTTCTTCACTTCTTCTTTCTTAGCCTCGACCGGCTTTCCGCCGTTGGCCATTTGAAGGAGCAAGGCTTCCATGCGTTTTAGCCGCTCGTCTTGTTCATCCAGTTTCTTCTTCAGGTCGGCATTTTCTTGCTTGAGTTTCGTTTCTGACTCTGTTGGCTTGCCGGCTTCTGCAGGCTTTGCAGCGTACTTCTCGTCCAGTTTCTTGCCGAGATCGCTCACTTCTGCGGCAACGTCGGTCTTGCGTTGATCTTTTGCAGCAGCTTGTTCCAGGGTGATCTTGAACGTGTTCTTTCCAAGTTCTTTGAGCTTGTCGGCGCTCACCCAATCTCCGCAGGTGCCTGGCCAGTTGGATTCGTCTTTCGCATTCTTTACGCGATCGTAGTTGCTTTCGTTCGCTAAATACTCTGCGGCGGCCTTGGTTTCGACGGACCACAATCTGCCATTCTTGCGTGCTGCTTCGGTTGCTTCGGGACCAACGGAATTCAAAACGTTTTGAACATCTTGTTGGCGATCCAGCGCTTTTTTGATTTCTTCTCTGCTCGGTGTGGCGTTGCCGAATGCGGCTTTCAGCTTTTCTGGTGTGTCGAATTGACGCATCACGCCGACATACTGATTTACTGGTGATTTAACTCGGTCGCCGTCTAGTTTTACTCCGGTGCGAGTTTCATCTGTGACCCATTTCTGAATGTCGGTACCGTTTAAGGTTGGCTTGTCGCCGAGCTTGCGAACAAGGCCGCTCATAAGTAATTGAGTGCTGGCGTCAAATTTAAGAGGACCGTTTGCACCGGTTTCGGCGATGCTCTTTACCATTTCTTTGTCTAGCTGCTTGCCACCAAAGGTGGTGGCTTTGAACAACGTGGACTGCGAGTCACCTAAGCCGGCATTGAGCATCAAGTTGGGCAGCTTGCCTTCTTTCTCGAGCTTCGACAGCAAGTACGAAGTTTCCAATTGCCGATCTTTAGGGCTGGTTGCATCAAGCTTGCCGTTGACGTCATTTAGAAATTGCTTTGCACTGTCCTTGTTGTCTTGGAGGCGGTCGACCATTTGGTCGAAGTCCGCTCTTGGTGATTGGTTAGGCATGATGTCCCCTCATTGTTTTGTATAAGCATCAGGTGGGTTGAACCAAAAACGACTATGCCTGCTACCAACCAGCGCAAGTTGCGCGGGTCAACGCGGTGTCGTTTCGCGAGTTCCAAGATTGACTCCGCGCCGGCAGCAACGGCAAATCCCGCGGCGAGCAGTGCCGAGTTTTGTGCCATCGTATTTGGTGCCGTGATATCGCAGATCATAAGGACTGCCGCTCCGAGCAATCCCCAAGTGAAGGCGTAGACCAGTTGCAGGGGCATCCCGTACTGGTGGCTTCCCAGTTCGTCAAACCAATAGGTAGTTAGAACCAGCGCGGCAAAGAAGCCCGCGACGGGGAGCGCGTCCATAAAAATTCACTTTGGGGGTTGGGGGTGATCGGGGGGCGATCTGATGCTCTAGTTTTAACCCGCGGTTAAACGCATTTCACTGCGTAAACGCACAGTGCAGATCTGTCGCTTTGCGATCAATTTCCAAAGTGGATTTGGGTGGGGGTTTGTAATTGGCTTAGGCGAGCCTGGACGTTCCGTTGAACGGCCAGGCCGCCGGGCCTACCGGTCCCGCAACCGGAAAGGTGTATCGCTGCCTTTTTTGCACGCGGGGTGCCTCATCGCGCACTGCGATGAATGCGCGAAAAACTGATGTCTTTCGTACATTGTTATGAAGCCGGCGAGGGCGATTGCATTCACTTTAGGTGAATGCGGAGAAAGTGTCACGAGGGGAAACTACGGACAGAGAAGGGGAAATACGAAGCTCGTTATTACTAAATAGTATGGTAGAAACGATGCGATCAAAAAGGGACGGCAGCAACGAGTGCCACCATCCCTTTTCGTGTTTGGTCAACCGTAGCTGACCCAGCCGAATACCGGCTCGCTCGGAATCTCGAGATTGCGCAGCGCGACTTGATCGCGGCGAATCATCCAGCAACCGAGTCCCCAGGCGAGTCCGGCAACACCCATGGCGGGCCAGAACCAGCCGGGGAAGACGTACTCACCGAGGAAGCACATGAGAGCGGTGACGACGGTGCAGATGAAGCCCGTCAGCCAGACGCCTTCGCGAGCGCGAGCTTCACGATAGTGCGGGTAGCACTCGGGGGTGCAGATGCGGAAGGCGACGAACGCGCGGCTGTATTTCGAGCCATTGTGCGTCAGACCCCACATGCAGATGCGGCCGGCGTCGTGCAGCGCTTGCGCGGCTGCGTTTAGCTCCGCATCGGACAGACCAGCAGGAGCGGGCATGAAGTACGTGCAGCCGCCGTTGTTGGCCAATTGGGTGTCGAGGCCGTCCAGCATCAAGCTGACAAAAGCCTCGACCCGAGGTGTTCTCGGATACATATAGGTTCTCCTACTTTGAGCGATCGCCGTTAGCCTTCAGCCAAGGGTTTTCGCGATTCGACGAAACATGCTGTTTTCCGGCATGAACTGCAGCGTTATCGCGACCACGGTGCTCACGATGAAATACGTGGCGAGGGTCTCGATGGTAACGCCGCTGAGCATGACCATTGAAGAAATGCACAGCATCAAAAGAAGCGAGAAGGCTACGCGCACTTCGGCTTCGGCGTTGCAATCGACGCGTATGACGGCACCAAGGACGATACCGACAATGAGGGCGATAGCAGCGGGCGTTATGAGTGACAGAGTCAGCATGTGTTGGCTCTGGGTTGCGGTTTGCGATGGACTGGGGGTGAAGGGGGTGTTTTGGTCTAAAAAGTCGCCTCGCGAAACCTAAATGAAGGGACTTCACTTTGCTCTAGCTATATTCGCGAAAGCAATGGATCTCGCGAAACCTAAGTGAATTCAAACTATTGCGGGAAGTAAAGAGGTTCGTTAAGTACAAGATTTACTTGGATAACGCGTGTGCGCCCGCGTACGGATTAAGTACATCTCGTCATTCGTTCTTTCACACCGTCCCGTCGCAACTACAGCCTTGCCGCCACTCCTGACCATTCCTCTCGCACATTGTGCGAAACGGTCGGGGCGATGGTAGGGGCGACGGTGAGCAAAATCGGCTCTGCGATTTTGCGAATCTCACCCGACGTTTGACGTGATGCCGATTAACCGCTTACTAGTGGAACGCTTACCATGGCCAAACCTGTTTTCGAAGTGACGTCAGTGCCTTCCCGCGATGAGACCATATCGGCGACGCTCGCTCACATCGGCGCGCTCATCGGCATGTTCTTCTTCCCGATGAATATCATCGTGCCGCTCGTCATCCTGCTGTTCAAGGGCGGCGACTCGTCGTTCGTTAGGGAGCACGCACGCGAATCGCTGAACTTCCAGATCAGTTCAACTGTGTTCATCATCATCTCGGCATTCGCCAGCGTGGTGCTGATCGGCATTCCCTTCTTACTCGCATTCATCGTGATTTCCTTCGTGTGCCCGATCAGCGGTTCGGTCCGCGCGTCCGCCGGCGAAGGCTATCGCTACATGTGGACCTTCCGCATCGTGTAGCTGCAACGGCGCAAGCGCCTGCACTACATCTACAGCTGCAGCGCGCTCTCGTACTCAAGCCGCTTGGCGGCGTGTTAGCACCATGCGCTTTGCGCTGGTGCCAACTAAGCGTGCCACCATCCTCGGTGGCATGTCTTTTTTGCTCTTTTAAACTATCTGCCCTAGTATAATCCTCTTCTACGAAAAAGGTCCGGGTCGCAATCACGCTCCCCGTCCCTTCTTCGCGCTGGTCATGCCTTGTTCCGAGCCAGCCACGCAAGCCGCGCAGCAGTCTCCGGAGTCAGCTTGCCCACGTTCGCAGTTCCGGCGACTTCCTGGTGGAAATGACGCTGAAACGCTTCCATGGCGACGCTGAAGGCGACGTCGGCAGTCCAGCCGTACTTCGACATCGCGGCGCGCGCGTCGTCGTTGTCCCAGTTGGCAGATGTGGCGTAGTCCTGCTTGCTCGGTGCCGGCACAACGCCGATTCCGTTCGAAGCAAGACCCTTCCAGTCGAACAGCCAACCCGGATCGGGCTTGCGCCCAGGTGCGATGTCCGAGTGCCCGATGACGTTTTGCGCTTTGATGCCGTGGCGCATGATGATTGCGCGACACAGCTTCTGCACAGCGTCCATCTGCACTGCGGGAAACGGCACGGTGCCGCTGTTGTCGATTTCGATGCCGATCGAAGTCTGATTGAGGTCACGAGCGCCGCGCCAGAACGAGATTCCAGCGTGCCATGCCTTTTTCGATTCGTCGACAAGTCGCCAAACGGTTCCGTCCGCCCCCACAAGGTAATGCGAACTCACCTGCGCCGCAGGGTCGCACAACCGGTCGAGAGCTTCCTTTGCGGACGCCATGGCGGTGTAATGAAGAACAAGAATGCTCGGCTTAGCGCCTGCATTCCGTTCGCTGACATTCGGAGATGGGTGGTCGATGATGTTGAGCCCGCTCTCCATCCACCGCGCAGCAATACGCCGTGCATGTGGACGCGCGAACCCGAACCCGACCGCCAGCGCGACTATTGCTAGTGCGCCTATCAAAGTCCAGTCCATGTGAGGCCTTTCTCTGGTTGCTTGTGTTATTTCGGGGAAGTGAATTGCGTAATGAAATCGCGAGAAAACTAGCCTGTTTAATAGGGCGATTTCAATTGTAATGTGATGTTAATTATACGATGGCATATAACAGGTTGTGGCTCAAAAGGGAAAGCAGCAAAAGGCGCTGCCTCCCTAAACAACTCAAGCGCGAGCGCCGCCGAAGCGGATGTCGTTGAGCGTGCGCGCCTTGGCAGCGAAGTCGTCGGCGGATTCCGTGCCCATCGAAACGGGAACGAGCATCGCGTTGACTTCGGAAGCCGGACGGCCGCTGGTGCAGATGGTAACGAGCGAGGTCATCGTCAAGCCATTCTGGCGAGCCGATTCAACGCGTGCTTCGTTCAGTCCGTGTTCGCGAGCAAAGTTCGCGAAGATTTCTTGGTCAGTCATAACATGATCTCCTTGGGCTGAAAGCCCTGTTTGTGCGCCTTTCGACGCGGTTATCGATTTAACTACTTCAAGTTTCCCGTGTTGCACCGTGCAATTTGCATTGCCGGTTTCCTGTGCTGTTGGCTGGATTAGGTCTGGTTTTCGCGAAACTCCGCGCAAATCAAACTGGGGAAAGATGTATTTCCAGCTAAGGCTTTTCAAGTGGCAAGAAGCAACCTGCCGACGCCCGTCCTGCATGCCTCGGCGAGAATTCGCAGTCGCGTTAGCTCGCGCGAAGGGCAAAAAGGCCAAAAAAAAATCGAGGCAAGGGGATAAAGGGGACGGGCGGCCCGTAGGCCGCCCGATCTCACTTCAGCGATGCGGGACTTTGCGCTTGAACGCGTCGAGCCCACGCCGTGCTTGCCGAGCCAACTTTTGGTCGCCGTGAGCAATTGCACTTTGCAGGACAATCGCCAAAGCAAACTGCAGTCGTTCGCGCGCGCCCAAGACGCGGCTAAGTTCAGGAGCAACTCCTGTGAGCTGTTCGACGCACCAGTTCCAGTCGCTCATGGCGGCCGCAACCAGTGCGCACTCCGTGCGTTCTGCAGCGGCGTGGAGTTCTTCTTTGAACAGCAGCACAAGCCGGTTGCTGACGAACCCATTGGGGTCGCGGAACACGACCTTGTCGCGCTGACCGTCTCCGCCCCACGTGATGCCGCTTTTCTCTTTAGGCTCGTCGCCTTTGAGCTCGTCGATGCACTTGCGGTAATAGAGGCGAAGGTCGAGAAACAGCCTGACGCCGAGGGCCGCCACTACTAACGTGCAGAGGCCGCCGTACAAGAGCCAGCTAGTCGTATCGCTCATTTCTGACCCTTTCCTGAAGCATGAGGGAGCATTGCGCTACCATGCGGTTGGCGTAAGCTTTTAGGTGTTCAATCTTGTGAGCCTTCGCGCTCTGCCTGATTACGGCGTAGCCGATGCTCACTTTCGTCTCACCCGTGTAGCCACAGCGGTGCAAGTCCGGCAGCGCTTCGTCGCACAGCTTGTTGCAACGCTCCAGTTCGCCGGTTGCTGCCGCCATGAGAGCCATGCCAAGCAAGTTGCATACGCGCCCAAGCTCCTCGCGCGGGACGATGATCAAATCGCCGCGCACGTGCTTGTGCGAGCGATAGATCGAGTGAGTCTGGTCGTCTTGGTTCCAAGGCGTCTCGACCGATAGCCAGTTTTCGGCGCGAATGTCGGCGGAGTTCGCCGCAACGCGCAATGGCTGCAGGAAGGAGATGAGGCACGTTTGCAGCAGCGCACCGCTAGTGGCGACAAGTGGGAACAAGACCCAGTCGTGCACCTGCACCACATGCGGTGGCACGAACGCGATCGCCGCGGCGAAGGCGAAGGCCCACCCGGCGCACCAGACGAGCAGCGTGATCGGTATCAGGACGTTGTGAATCGTGCTCGACAGGATCGCCATCGCCCAGCCGTAAAGCTGAGATGTCTTCGTCAGGAAGCCGTAAGCGATGATGATTACCCACCAGCCAACAGCGTTCTGAACTGTGGCGACTTCCAAGAATTGCGCTGTGCCGAACATTGCGGCGCCGGCAACTGCGGCGATGAAATAATCGAGCCAGAACGCGCGGGAACGTGCGAACTTCAACATGTCCATCGGACCTTCGTTTTGTTCGTTTGAGATACGGTTGCGAGTCTGCGTTTGCAGTTATATTTCTTGGGCAGAAGCCAAATGATCAGTTGACCTCATACTGTGAGAATGAGGTCTTTATATGCACCAAAACTTTTGTTGCCTGGCCTGCTTTACAACTGTTGATGAAGCCATGAAACGGTCGTTTCAATGGCGTCCCATGCCCAAGCTTCTTGCGTAAAGGCATGGTCTGCATGCTGTATCAAATGCACTTGCGTTTCCGTTCCAATCAATCCGCGTTTCCACACAAATGCAGTGTCTACCGGCACGACGGTATCTTCGACACCTTGCACAACTAGCACAGGTCTGGAGAAGTGTTTGATGGTGTCGTTTACGTCGATCGCCTCAAGTGTGTCAAAGAAGCATGGACCAAGGCGAAGCATTCCGGCCTGCAGGTGACCCCGAGCGCGAACGCCTTTGACGGCCATCGCTCCATAGAGGCGCTTCATCGTCGCCACCATATCGTGCGGTGCTTCCCAGAGTACAAGCGCTTTTACGTCTTCGCGCCGTGCTGCGCAAATAGCTCCGGCTAGTCCGCCGAATGACAGACCTAGGATTGAGAGCTTATTTGGGTCTACGAACGGCAGTTCTTTAATGTGATCGAGCGCATCGGCAGCATCTTGTACTTCCGTCTCGATCGACATCTCTTCAGTGCTTCCGCCAGTTTCACCGGCGCCGCGCACGTCGATTCGCAATGCAATCATTCCACTCAACGCAATAGACGCTGCTGCGCGAATGAACAAACCTCCGTGCTCATCACGGTTTCCGCCGAGCCCATGCAACATCAAAATCGCCGGACGTTTCGTCGGGTCATCCTTCGAAAAGTTCGGCGGATAGTGCACGTTGCCTTTGAGCGTGCCGTGCATGTGTTCGATGGTGACCGGCGCGCCCCAGAAAGTCTGGCGCGCTAGGTCGGTCATATCGTCTTGCTTCCAGATCACTTTAGTACGCGCGGGCGAATACTACTTTCTTCTGAGAATCCTTGCCACAGCGGATGCACTTGCCTGGTGTCGGCTTCCAGTTGAATGGCATTACGCGGATTGTAGCTTTGGTCTCTTCTTTGATCTTCAGCTCACAATCATCATCTTCGCACCAATGGGCTTCGATGAATCCGTTGTTGTCGTCGAGTTGTTTTTTGAAACCGTCGTAGGAGTCGATTTGGTGCGTGTTCTTCGCGCGGAAGTCCAGCGCACGTTGGAACATTTCTTTCTGCACTTTTTTGAGCAATTCCACAACGTAAGTCTCTATGCCGTCTTGGCTGATGCCGCGCTCTTTGGTGCCGCTGTGACGAATCGCAACTTCGATGACTTTGTTGGCCACATCTTTGGGTCCGATGTTGAAGCGAACCGGCACTCCACGTACTTCCCAGTGATTGAACTTGAAGCCGGGCGTGTAGTTGTCGCGGTCGTCCAAGTGAACGCGAATCTTGTCTTTCAAACGCGATTCCAGTTCGCGACACGCTTGCAGCACGGTCGCTTTCTCCTCATCGCTCTTGTAGATCGGAACAATAACAACTTGATACGGTGCAACTTTGGGCGGAAGAATCAGACCTTTTTCGTCACCGTGACCAAGCACAATTGCGCCCACCAAGCGGGTTGAAACGCCCCAGCTCGTTTGCCATGCGTGTTCTAGCGGACCTGCTTGGGATTGGAATTGGATGCCGAAAGCCTTGGCGAAATTTTGCCCGAGGTTGTGTGAAGTACCGGCTTGCAGCGCTTTACCGTCACGCATCATCGCTTCAATACAATAAGTGCGAACCGCTCCACGGAAACGCTCGTTCTCTGTTTTCTGACCGGTAAGAACCGGCAGTGCGAGCCAATCCTCGGAAAGCTGGCGATAAACTTCGAGCATCTTCAAAGTTTCTTCTTCTGCTTCTTCCGGAGTTGCGTGTGCCGTGTGACCCTCTTGCCACAAGAATTCCGTGGTGCGAAGGAAGAGGCGCGTGCGCATTTCCCAGCGAACCACGTTTGCCCATTGGTTAATCAGCAAAGGCAGGTCACGCCAGGATTGCACCCATTTTGCAAACATGTGGTTGATGATCGTTTCGGATGTCGGACGAACAATCAATGGCTCCTCAAGCTTCTTTCCGCCGCCATGTGTGACCACTGCGCATTCGGGAGCGAAGCCTTCCACGTGTTCTTTCTCTTTGTTCAAGAACGATTCCGGAATGAACATGGGGAAGTAAGCGTTCTGGTGGCCGGTGTCTTTGATCATCTTGTCCAGCGGTCGCTGGATGTTTTCCCAAAGCGCGTAGCCATATGGGCGAATGACCATGCAGCCTTTGACGGGCGAGTAGTCAGCGAGTTCGGCTTTGCGAACAGCGTCTGTGTACCAGTTCTCGTCCTCGCGACCTTGTGTTTCGTCGTGGGCGGCGTCAGCCATCTGCGTCATGGTCAGTCTCCGGGCAGTGTTTTCGGATCGGTAAGTATAGCGGGATGCGTCGCTGCGCTAGTTCGCATAAGCCTGAATTTGTTACGACTTCCCGATTTCTTCTCTTTACATCTTTTCTTAAGCATTAGGGCAGGAGTAGGGTCGAAGCGCTTTACGTATAACCCGACCTAACCGCCCCAACACGCCAAACTAAAACCCTGACGCCGACACACCCAAATCTTCCAGCCTTTACCGAGGTTGAGGATGTGTCGTGGATTGGTTTGGTTGGCTGGGTCGAAGCGGTCGAGTTCTGTCTAGTTCCCATGAAAGGAGCAAGGTATATGCGACGCATCATTCTCTTCTTCCACCTGCCGACGCCTGAACTGGTGTACATCGAGCTTGGTGACGCGCTGAACAAGCCTGTCGCCGGCGAGAACTACACCCTCGAAGGCGTTCGCTACAAGGTCACCGACGTTCTCGAGAGCATCGGTGAGTTCGGGCCGGATGAGAGCGGACGGATGGTCAAGCGTTCGGGCATGGACAAACTGCTCGAGATGCTCGCCATCCGCTTCGATCAGGAAGCCATCCCGCTGCTGGCTCGTATGCGCAACGTCGGTTCGGGTGACCAGCCCGAGACCTACGGCACGTCGGGCATCCTGATCCCGGGCACCAACATGATCGGCGACTTCGACCACGCGGTCCTCGTCACGGTCATGGCTGATGCCGCGCGAAAGCCGTCCAGCAGCGTCATCCAGCAGCTCAAGCTCATGTCCAGCGGCAACGTGCTCGACCTGACCGCCAAGGTCGGTGCGGGCGCCACGTCGAAGGCAAGCTAGGGCGGCTGGAGCAAGTGAAGCGCGCTTTCCGCGCGTTTCGTTCGGCGGCGAAAGCCGTCATCCAGGAGGTGCAAACCATGGACCAGTTCCGCGCTGATGTGGAAGCTGCCCTCACGCCTCACAGGCCAGGTTCGATGTCGTGCGGCTGGGGCTCCGATGCTCCGGGTTCCCGCCCGTGCAAAGAGCCAGGCTGTAAGAACAGCTCGCAGTTCCACTTTGCCGGCTACTGCTCGGGTTGTGCCGTCAAGCACAACATCCCGCTTCTGACCGTTTCGGCGGCGGCGGCGGACGAGCAGGACGGCGAATGTGGCAACGGCCGCTGAGGACGGTGAACGCGACCAGTTAGGTTGCTAAACCGGCGGAGGGGACTTTCGGGTCCCCTTCGTTTTTGACATGGAAATACTAAGTTATATCGTAGCAATGGGGCTGCATTCCGTGGTTCATTTCGGTGGGGAGCGATAAACCTACTGGTCGGTACATAATTCACTCCCGTGCTTTTAGGCGATCGGCTTCGTCATGCGAGTGAGCGAAAACATTACAGATCATGTCGTCTGGTTGTCAGCATTGAAGCGACCGCCCGCACATTCATAGAGTTTACGCGTTCCAGTTTGCACTTCAGTCCCGGAGACTCCCGCCACCAAATCTACGTGCTTGCTCGCATACGAATCAAAACCATTCGGTAGCAAGCTACTCCGGAAACTGACTACCTGCCTGGAGATGGAGATGTGATATGACATCCAAGCAGAAACTCGCTGCCCGCGACCGGTTCGTCAAAGCGCTGATGAAGCGTATGACGCTGCAGGAAAAGCTCGGGCAACTCAATTTACTTTCGCTGGGATTCGACGTAACGGGTCCGGTTCTCAGCGAAGGTGTCGAGGACAAAATCAAAGCGGGCCTCGTCGGCGGCGTGTTCAACAGCATCACGCCTGTTGCCGTGCGCAAGCTGCAAGACCTCGCCATCAATCACACGCGGCTCAAGATTCCGCTGCTCATCGGATATGACGTGATTCACGGTCATCGCACGGCGTTTCCGATTAACCTCGGACTTGCCTGCTCGTGGGACATGGGTTTGATCGAGCGTGCGGCTCGCGCTGCTGCTGCTGAAGCCACCGCCGATGGTATCAACTGGCTGTTCTCGCCAATGGTTGATATCGCTCGCGACCCGCGCTGGGGGCGAGTAATGGAAGGCTCCGGCGAGTGTCCGTACCTCGGTTCGGCAATTGCGCGCGCCACCGTTCATGGCTATCAGGGCGACGACGTGTCGAAGCCCGAAAACGCCATTGCGTGCGTCAAGCACTTCGCTCTCTACGGCGCCGCGGAAGCTGGTCGTGACTACAACACGGTCGACATGTCGCGCGAGCGCATGATGAACGAATACATGCCTCCGTATAAGGCCGCATTCGAAGCCGGTGCCCGCAGTGTCATGACCTCGTTCAACGAGATCAACGGCATGCCTGCTTCCGGCAACAAGTGGCTGCTCACGGATCTGCTCCGCAAGCAGTGGGGCTTCGACCCGCTCGTGGTGACGGACTACACCGCCATCAACGAGATGATCGGGCACGGCATGGGCACAGAAGCCGACGTCGCCGCACTCGCGCTAAACGCAGGTACGGACATGGACATGGTCGGCGAGCTCTACACGCGTCATGGCGAAGCGCTCGTGAAGTCCAAGCGCGTTTCGATAGCGCAGATCAACGCCGCTTGCAAGCGCATTCTTGACACCAAGTACGAGCTCGGCTTGTTTGCCGATCCGTATCGCGGCGTCACTGAAGAGCGTGCCAAAGCGGAAATCATGAGCGCGGACAAACTGCAACTTGCGAAGGAAGCCGCGCTGAAAAGCTTGGTGCTTCTCAAGAACGCAGGCCCCGTGCTGCCTCTGGCTGCCGACAAGAAGGTTGCATTCATTGGTCCGCTCGTCAAAGATCAGCGCAATCTGATCGGTGCATGGAGCGGTGCTTGCGATCCGAAGAAGGCAATCAGCTTGTGGGCGGCTCTGGAAGCCAAGTTCGGCACCGGCAAGTTCGCCTACGCGAAAGGCTGCAACCTCGTCGACGATCCGAAGATGATCGCTCGACTCAACCCGCACGATGGCCAGCTCACGGTTGATGAAAAGTCGCCTGCTGAGCTGATCGCCGACGCCGTTGCCACCGCGAACGATTCCGACGTCGTCGTTGCCGTTCTCGGCGAACCCTTCGGCATGACAGGCGAAGCTGCATGCCGCAGCGATATCGGTCTGCTTCCCAACCAATTGGAGTTGCTCAAGTCGCTCAAGGCGACGGGCAAGCCGGTGGTGCTGGTGCTGATGAACGGGCGGCCGCTCACGCTCGCGTGGGAAGCCGCAAACATCGACGCCATCCTCGAGGCCTGGTTCGCCGGTCACATGAGCGGTCCTGCCATCGCAGAAGTTCTCTTCGGCGACGCCAACCCGTGCGGCAGGCTTGCAATGAGCTTTCCGCACAACGTCGGACAGATCCCAATTTACTACAACCACAAGAACACGGGCCGGCTGTTCGATCCCGCGCGTGATGGCGACAAGTTCGTCTCGCGCTACCTCGATGTGCCCAATACCCCGCTCTTTCCGTTTGGGCACGGGCTGACTTACACGACGTTCGAATACGGCGACGTGTCGCTGTCCAAGACGTCGCTCAAGTCCGGTGGTTCGCTCCGCGCAAGCGTCACGGTCAAGAACACCGGAACGCGCGCCGGAACGGAAGTTGTGCAGATGTACACGCGTGACCTCGTCGGCACACTCACTCGTCCGGTCAAGGAGCTGAAAGGCTTTCGCCGCATCGAGCTGCAGCCCGGCGAAGAAATCACCGTAACGTTCGAGCTGTCCAGCAAAGACTTGAAGTACTACGTGCCCGGTCGCGGCTTCCGCGCCGAACCAGGCATGTTCAAAGTCTTCATTGGCGGCAACAGCGAAGAAGTGAAGGAAGCAAGCTTCGAGCTTATGGCTCGCGGCTGAATTCCGCAGAGGTGTGGCGTTAGATCGCCACACTTTCTGCTTGCCGCCGCCATACTATGGCAAATAATACGCTCCCGGAACGATCAAAAAACGCTATCGTCCACCGCGGCATGAATCAACAAGTCACAAATTCTATTTTGAGTCGTTTGCCTGAAAACGAGCTAAATACCCTCCTCTCAGCCGCTGAGTTTGTTCATTTAGACACTGATGAAATTCTGCTTGAACGCAATACCGACATCGGATTTGCTCACTTTCCCGAAACTGGGCTAATCTCAATGGTTGCGTTTGTGGACAGCGAAGTGGTTGAGGTCGCAACGGTTGGCTTTGAGGGTTTCGTTGGCATTCCGCTTGTGCTTGGTGAACAGTCGCATGTAGGAAGAGTCTTCTGTCAAATACCCGGAACTGGCTACAACATTCCATCGGAAATCTTTGTGGCACTTCTACCGAAATGTCCCACGCTATTCCGTCTATGCCTGCGTTACGCATCATGCACGTTTGATCAAGCTGGGCAAAATTCAGCTTGCAATCGGGTGCACAGTATTGAAGAAAGATGTGCAAAATGGCTGCTACTCTCACACAACAGAATGCAAGCAGATCGCTTTGAGCTTACGCAAAAATTTCTGGCACAAATGCTGGGAGTGCGAAGACAGAGTGTCAGCCTCGCCGCGGGAACATTACAGCAGGCAGGAATCATCAAATATTCTCGTGGGCACATTGAAATTTTAAACAGAAAAGCTCTTGAAGAAGTCACTTGTGAGTGCTATTCAGTAATAACGACGTCCCTCAAAAAGTTCAGTGAAACATAAGTCCGATATCGAACTTATAAGCGCAATTCTAGTTAGCAAATCCCTGCGAGTTAGCCCCTTGTAGCTATATGCTTTCCTGATTATGAGAGTTAAAGAGCTGATTGAAAAACTGAAGCAATGCGACCCCGAAGCGGTCGTAGCTGTTGCTAATTTCGATTACGGATTCGATGAAATTCGCGACATTGTCTCCCTCGATGGAACCACTGTGAATTCCGGCGACGCGGATTACGTGCCGGCCGACGGTGACTTGCCTCGTGTGAAAACCAAGATCGTCTGCATCGGTCCTAAAGATCCTTCGGCAGTAGCACGAACATACGATATGCGGTAGTGCAAGCGCGTTTGAAACAAGAAGACGGGGCGTTGCCGCCCCGCCTCCTTGCCGCCATGCGCTGGTCAGATTTTCTGGTGAAATTCTGACCAGCGTCGACTAACGCGCCTTAGGCTGCGGGCGGCAGAGCCGCCAGCATCTTCAGCACGTTTTCCTCGAGCCGCGGGAGCACGGTGTTGCCGTCCTCCTGGTGCAGCAGCTCCCAGTACGCCAGCGCCGCCGCCGAGCCGATCAGGGTGGGGTAGATGCTGCCGATGTTCGTCGGCAACGTGCTACCGCCCTTCTCGAGCACGTCGGCAATCGCCGCCGCCTTCGTCTGCTGCTTGGCGCCCCAGCACACCAGCTCCGAGAGGCTCTTGTCGCCGAGCGACTTGAGCTTGGTGCTGATGAGGGCCTTCGCCACCACCGGAGCGATCGCCTTGATGTCGGCCACCTTGATGGAGATGACCGGGCCCTTGCCCTCGGCCGGCTTCCACGTCAGGCTGTCCGGCAGCTTGCCGACCGCGAAGTCCGCCTGCTTGCGCAGGAGGTCAGCATCCGCCTTGTACCCGATGGCCTCCACCATGGCGGCGACCAGGTAAGCGCGGATGTAGTCCGGCGGATGGGGCTCGAACTCGAGCTTCGTGGACCCGTCCTCCTGATCCTCGGTCATGTACACCGAGGACGTCCGCAGGAGCGCCTTCGCGTCCTTCACCGAGCTGTCACGGATGAGCAGCGCCGGGAAGGAGAGCAGCATCCCGTACAAGAACGCCGGACCGTTGACGAGCACGCCTGCGACGTCGGCTTCGATTTCGCCGATGCAGTCCGTGATCATCTTCACGATCAGGTCCCGCGTCGGCACGGTTGCCCGGCCGATTGCGGTGTTCTTGCTGCCCAGCTTGAGCGGCTTGACCGTGTCCTTCTCCGCAGCGATCACGCCCTTCTGGACCACCGTCTGCATCTCGGACTCGAAGTCCTTGATGTCGGCGAAGATCTGGTGGCCGTTCTCGTGGGAGTTGAGGCACAGCGACAGGCTGATCCAGTCCAGCATGTCCAGCGGGTACATCAGCAAGCTGAGGCCCACCGGACCCTTGGCACCGGGGATGGTGCCGAGGCCGTCACCGCCGATGGTGGTCATCAGGCGGATGCCGACGTGCAGGTTGGTCAGCGGGATCTGCGGCGGGGTGCCGGGGGCCTTGCCCTCGACGTCACCGTTGATCCACAGCCGGTAGCAGCTCTCCATGTAGGCGTTGAGCGCCTTGAGCTGCGTGCTCCAGCGGCCGGTCTGGTACTGCGTGATGGCGTCCGAGTACACGTTCAGGATGCCGAGGATGGGACCGAGCTGCTTGGACAGCATCTCGACCGCATGCTGGATGATCGCCCGCGGAGGCACGCCAGGGTTGCGCTTGGCGAGCTCTGCGATGACCTTGGGCAGTGCGGTTTCCACCTGGCTGCGCAGCGACTTCACCTGACGCAGGTGGTCGGTGAACGGCTGCTTCAGCGCGTCGCCCATGTTGGCCACAGCCCACGTTGCCGTGTCCTCGAGGTTGCCGAACGCGGCTTCCATGATGCCGTCGAACTGACGGGCAACCATGCGGCGCTGGATGGCATCGGCACCGTTGACCAGGGCCGAGAAGTCGGCGTCCTGGACCACGGGAACCGCGGGCTTCAGGATGTCCCAGAGGCTGCCGATGCCGTTGTTAAAAAGCAGGGTGTCACCCGGCTTGGTGTCGGAGGCGGCGCGGTCGTCGACCTTGATCTTGCCGGCGCGCGTCTTGGCCTTCTTCACGGTCTGCTCGGCGAGGTCTTCGGGAAACTGGATGTCCCTCGAACCGGTGCCGGGCACGACCGGAAGCTTGTGGACCGGCTTGGTGATCAGGGTGTGACCACCGATGCTCAGGTCGATGATGTTCTTCTTTCGATTAGCCATGGATTTCTCCTCGCGTTAAATTGCGGCCGTGCGATATGCGCGGTCGCGGTTTACACAGGACTCCCCAATTGCCCTATAACCCGCCTCCAAAGCCACTATCCATCGCCAGCTTCCTCAAGCCGAACGAATGTTTTGGATGGTGCGTTGGAATTTGCTTGGCGGGAGGTCTCTACTCAGAGTTAAGGGAAGGAAGTACAGATCTGACCCTAATGAAATGGTTTCGCGAAAAGAAAGACTTATGACGAGTTGGTTGAGAGAATTACGCGTTATGTCGCTCGCGCGAGCTTATGCTAGCTGAATAGGGGTTCTGTGCAGATTCTGAACAAATCCTTAACGCCCGTGGATTACTGATCTCTGAGAAACGTTGATATCACTGCATAAATCACCCTAGGTTCGAGGTATCTCTTCTCGAAACCTTTGGGAACGCCCCGAACCCACGTTTTAAGCACTTACTCCTCCTTTCGAAAAGCTCTCTACGAGCCGAGGTTGTGCACGGGGCAATAGGCATACGCCAATCCGCAGACCGAGTTCCGAGCCTCGGTTATCTATTGCTGCACCTCTGCAGCGCTATTTAGCCGGTGCGACGCGCTCGAGGCGTGCCGTACCAGGAGACTTGACCATGAAGAAACCATTGTGGAAAGCCTGGCAACGCTTTGGGCGGAATCGTCAATTCCGTCTGCGCGTAATGAGCGCTATCTTCGTTGCCCTCACAGCAGTTGTGGCATTCGCCGCGTACATGGGTGCCTTCACCCGTGATATTCCGCCGCGTCTGCCCTCCCCTTACTACCAAACCCAGCCCGTTCCCGACGAGAACGGCAACACACCGCCCCAGCGCTATGACGTCATCAATCGCGCGGAATTCGAAAAGGCGCTGGCGCTCAAAGCCGGCGATGACGACTCCGTGACCGAGGTGCGCATCTACGGGCATGTCGACCAGCTGGTCATCACGCAGTCGGACCGCATGCGCGAGCGCATCGTCAACTACGGCGAAGACCCCCAGACCAAGCTCACGAAGGAGCTGGACCAGCGCAAGGTTGCGTACAAGATTCTCGAGCCGTACAAAGCAAGTTGGTTCGAGCGTCAATCGCAGCTCTTCATGACCTCGCTCGGCATTCTGTCGATGCTCGGTCTGATTTGTGGTCTGCTCATCTGGGACGACCATGGACGGCGCACCGGACGCGTCAGCCCCCAGCAAAACGGCTACATCCCCGGCTACGGCGGACTAGGCCTTGGCGGCGGCGCCATGATGGGCGGCGGCGGTGACGACGATGACGAGGAAAAGAACCCGGACAAGAAAACGTTTGACGACGTTGCCGGGTGCGAAGAAGCCATCGCCAAACTCAAGCGCGTACGCAAGTGGCTCCGCCACTCGCTCTGGTATTCGCTGTTCAAAGCGAAGATTCCGAAGGGCGTACTGCTAGTCGGTCCTCCCGGCACGGGGAAGACCCTTCTCGCTCAAGCACTTGCGGGCGAGACCGACGCGAACTATTTCTCCATCTCGGCCTCCGAGTTCGTGGAGATGTACGTTGGCGTCGGAGCCAGTCGTGTTCGCGGCATCTTCGACAAAGCCATCGCCGCTCGCAAAAAGACCGGCAAGCCCAGCATCATCTTCATCGACGAGCTGGACGCGGTGGCGAAGAAGCGCAGCTCTCGCGGCGGCGGAGGTGACTCCGAGCGCGACCAGACGCTGAATCAGCTTCTGACCTGCATGCAGGGCTTCAAGGCGAGCACCGGCATCCTGGTCATCGCGGCGACGAACCTCGCCGAATCGCTGGACCCGGCGGTTCTCCGCCCTGGTCGCTTCGACTATCACGTCAGCGTCGACTACCCGGACATCGAAGGTCGCGAGAAGATCTTCGGCGTTCACACGCGTGGCATGCAGCTCGCCCCCGAGGTGAACCTGCGTGAACTGGCCAAGCGCACCAGCGGCATGGCCGGTGCTCACATCGAGCTGATCTGCTCGGAAGCCGGCGTTGTTGCGGCTGAAGAGGCGGAACACTTGACCAACGGCGTGCCGGAGGCCGAGTGGGAAAAGCTCCCGCGTCTTGTCACCCTTGTGCACTTCGACAAGGCAATCGACATGGTGCAGTTCGGCGACGAGCTGCTCTCGCGGATGCGCAACCAGTCCGATGAGGACAAGATGGTTACGTGCGTCCATGAGGCTGGTCATGCGGTTGTCGCCACCAAGACTGGTGGTGCGCCGGTGACCAAGATCACTCGTGCGATTCGCTCCAAGTCGCTGGGCATGATGCAGGCGCATCCGGAGAAAGACCAGTACGGCATGACTGAGGACGAGATGCGTGGCCGCATCATGACTGCGCTCGGCGGTCGTGCGGCTCAGCTCGAGTTCAAGCAGCCGAAAGACACTGGCGCCAGCAACGACTTCGAACAGGCTAACCGTATCGCTCGCTTCATGGTGGGCGCGTATGGCATGTCTGACCTTGGCCCGATTCAGCTGCGGCTGGACGACCAGGGCTTCCCCGCCGTGCCGCTTAGCCCCAATCTTGCGGGCAAGTTCGACGACGCGTGGACGAAGTTGGTGAACGACCTCTGGGAAGAGACGGTCGGCCTGGTGAAGTCCGAACGCGAGCGCATCGACCGCATCGCGAAGGCGCTGTTCGTCGAGGAGACCATCCTCGGGGCGCGCTACAAACAGCTCTACGACGGCACCCCCGAGGCTCCTTCCGCGGAGCCTACGGAGGCCAAGTAACGGCTGGCGAAGAGGGCGGGGTCACACCCGTCTTCTTCGTTTATTCAGGCGTCTTACTATAATTGCTGGTAGGTGCCGGAGTCAGGCTTTGCGAACCCCGCGCGGCGGCCATCTTCAGCGTGGCAATCGACAGCATGAATGCGATTACGAAAGCTAACATCGCATCTCCTGTAACAGCCTTCGCCATCGGATATGCCACTGCTAGGACGACCGTGGAGGCGATGAATGCAATGGCAAGGGAAAAGAGTGGCTTGTCTTCAGAATCAATTCGCATGAGCCAATTGAAGCGTTATCGGTGTCAACCTCGCGTCAATAACCGACTTTCCGCATCAAGTTTTCGACAAGGTTCCGTCAAGAATACATAAGGGCGACGCTTTCACGCCGCCCTTATTCGGTTTTGAGGTGGATAAGAAATCTAAGGCGTAGGCGCCATGTGCGTCTTCGGTTCACGTGACCACAGACGGAGAGCGCGGCACGTGGCGATGAAGTTGGATGCATCGGCGGCTGTTGCCACCGGTACAAATCCTTCATCGAGTTTGTTGCCTATCCCAGCAGCGTCAAAAAGCGGCTTGGCGTCAGCGTTGAAGCCAACAAACTTGCAGTGGGCGAACGCGTCACTGACAAAGTCCAAAGCGGTCTTTTCGGTGGATAACTGCGCGGTGCCGGCCGGCGAGGTGACGACTGCCACCGCGTCGAACAGTACGGACGGACCGCCGTCGATTTTGAAATCGGCCGGAATGAGCTTGCCATCGCTGGTGGTGGCACCAGTGATCTTCGGCGCAATGATCATCACTTCGGCGCCTTCCTTTGTCGCAGCAGCAATTAAGCCATTCAGAACGCCTGCATCAGCACCATCGGTAATCAAAATGCCAAGACGACGGTCTTTGAACGACTTTGGTCCGTTCGCCAGAATGCTCAGTGGAGGCGAAGGCGGTAGGTTCGTCACTGTCGGCTTCGCAGCCGGCATGGGCGCCGGCAACGCTTTGAGACCAAGTCCGTTTGCTACTGCCAGAGCCAAGTCTTTATCGATGTTTTCTAGATGGCTCACCATGCGTTCGCGGATTTCCGCACGCTCACAGCGAGACAACTCGAACACCAGTGCATTTTGAATGTGCGTTTGTTCGGTCGGAGTTTGACTGATGTAGAACTGGCGAGCCTGGCTGTAGTGGTCGGCAAAGCTCTCGGCGCGCAAACGTACTTTCGGAGCGTTCTGAACCAACGGCAACGTGGTGAAGCCGATAGCAGGATTCTCTCTCGGACCAACGTTCCAAGAGTTTGGCTCATAGTTGACGCGCCCTTTCGGGTTGATGATATTCATGTGGCCGTCTTGCGCAAAGTTGTGAACGGGGCACACCGGCGCGTTGATCGGAATTTGCGTGAAGTTAGGTCCGCCCAAACGTTTTAGCTGCGTATCTAAGTACGAAAAGTTACGCGCTTGCAAAAGGGGATCGTCACTAAAGTCGACTCCCGGCACTATGTTCTGCGTGCAGAAGGCAACCTGTTCGGTTTCGTTGAAGAAGTTGTCCGGCATCTTGTTCAAAACCATTTTGCCCACGCGGCGCACGGGCACTAATTCTTCCGGAATGATCTTGGTTGGATCAAGAGCATCGAACGGCAAGCTACGAGCAGTTTCTTCGTCGAAAAGCTGCATTCCAAGCTCCCATTGCGGGTAATGCTTTTCGTTGACAGCGTTCCACATGTCGCGCCGATGGAAGTCCGGATCGGCTCCGTTGATTTTGACCGCTTCGTTCCACATTACTGATTGCAGGCCTTGCAACGGCTTCCAGTGGAACTTGACGAATGTGTTTTTGCCTTGCGCATTCACCAAGCGGAATGTATGCACGCCGAAGCCTTCCATGAAGCGGAAGCTGCGTGGAATGGCGCGATCGGACATAACCCACATAATCATGTGCATCGATTCCGGCGTCAACGAAATGAAATCCCAGAAGTTGTCGTGAGCGCTTTGGGCTTGCGGGAAGTCTCTGTCAGGCTCTTGCTTTACCGCGTGAACCATGTCCGGAAACTTCATTCCGTCTTGAATGAAGAACACCGGAATATTGTTTCCAACTAGATCCCAGTTGCCTTGCTTTGTATAAAACTTGGTTGCGAATCCGCGCACATCGCGTGCTAAGTCGAATGAGCCCTTGTTGCCGGCGACGGTGGAGAAGCGCACGAATACTGGCGTTTTCTCACCGGCGCGCTGGAACAGATCTGCTTTAGTGATGTCGCTAAGTGATTGATAGTTTTCGAAATAGCCGTGAATGCCGTAGCCGCGTGCGTGCACAACGCGCTCAGGAATCCGCTCATGGTCGAACCGGAACATCTTTTCGCGAAAGACGAAATCTTCAAGTAATTGTGGACCGCGCGGTCCTACACGCAGTGAATTTTGATCATCACTGATAGGCACACCGTGGTCTGTGGTCATTGTCGGTGTGCCACCACCAGCTGCTTGGTGCGTTTCGCCGCCTTGCCCGCGCGTGGTGATTGGCGCTGCAGGCATGTTAGTGCCTTTGCCCGCCGGTTGCACGGTATTCCAATTGTCGCCGATGATCGCTGCAGTTGCGGGCGAAATTACACCTGTAGAAACTGCTAGTAATGTAGCAATAAAACATGCACCGCGTGCACGATTATATGGGTAGAACATAAGCCTTAAGGACCCCGAAAGCCGCCGACAGGTCAGCGATTCTCCCCGTTGCAGGTGACTTTGTCAAAGTATGACTTCAGGTGACTTTTATCCGACGATAACTTTAGGTCGTCGTTCTACTTCTTTTACTTGCTCACGCAGAATTTCGCGCGTCACGGGCGCCGTTTCACCCTCACCTAAGAAGATGTATTTGAAGACATAGGTGATAGGTTGGCCTTCTGTCCAACCGAAGTAGCAGTGCGGGATTACTTCAAAACGGTCGCGAATCGTTAGCAAAATGGCAGCAATGGCGTTCGGGATGGCAGGTGACGTGCAGCGCAAAACGTGGTAACCATCAACTGTTTCGCCATGCACAATCACTTCGTCATCAATAAACTCAGATGGATCGCGCAGTTCTACTTCGAGAAAAATCAGCGTGGCTTCGTTCTGTGTTAGCTTGTGTACGACTCGGGTTTCCTTTTCTTTCTGCGCGTGGTCGTGCCCACCGGGACGGTGCGCGAGCAGACAGACGACTCCAGCGGGCGTGATGGCGTCGCGAATGAATTGTTCTGCGGTGCTGTCGAAAGCTACGGACAGTATGCGGAGTTCAAGCGAGCGCATTGCTCGCGAAATTACGGAAACGATCAGGATGGTTCCAATGAAAAACGCTGCAATGTGAAGGCCTTCGGGACGCTCATGCATGTTGATCAGTGCGGTGTAGACGAAGATGGCTGCGATCGCCGCATAGCCGTAACGCGCGAAGCTGCGCGTTTTCCACTTCTTGAGCGTTACTGCAAATGAGGCCGATGTGATTAGAACCAGCACGCCGGTGGCGTAGGCTCCCGCCTGCGCGTCAACATCGGCATGGAATATCACTGTAACTGCAAAGGAGATGACTGCGAAGAAAACAACAAGCGGTCTCGTGGCTCGTGCCCAGTCGGGTGCCATGCCATAACGAGGCAGATAGCGCGGCACAAGATTGAGTAATCCCGCCATCGCTGACGCGCCTGCGAACCACAAGATGGCGATCGAGCTGATATCGTATATGGTGCCGAAAATTTCTTTGTATCCGGCTGCGACAGGAAGGAAGTTGTGGGCCAGATATGAGATTGCGCGGCCATTCGCCTTTCCACCTTCCTGGAATTCCGCTGGTGGAATCATCAACGTTGTTGCGATTGCACTGGTCACCAAGAAAATCGACATCAAGATTGCTGCGGTGATGAGTAGTTTGCGCGTATTGCGAACGCGTCCAACTGGGTCATTCTCATCGTCGGATGCATCGCCTTTCACCAAAGGCATTACGGCAACACCAGTCTCAAAGCCGGACATGCCGAGTGCAAGTTTCGGAAAAAGCAGCAGAGATATGCCGATCATTTTGGGCCAACTCTTGAACTGCTCGGTGACTCCGGCCTTCCAGTCGTAAATAAAGTGCTGATGGTGCAAAATCAGCTCGCTGAGCGACGCTCCGATCACTGCTGCATTCAGCACAAGGTAAATTGTCACCAACAACACTGAAACGCCTATAGCTTCGCGGAATCCGGCCAAGAATATTCCAGCTAAAGCCGCCAGCAGCAATGTTGTTACGCCGATGCGGTCTGACAAAAACGCCGGCAAGTGGTCTCGCACAAATGGGTTCTCGATGATGTGTGCCGTTGCGTCTGCTGCAGAGAGCGTGATGGTTATGATGAAGTCCGTGGCGGCGAATCCAAGTAGCACCAGCACCAGAGTCTTCCCGCGCCATCCGGGCAAAAGCTTTTCCAGCATCGAAATGCTGCCCTGTCCGTGCGGACTTTCTTTGGCGACAGCCGAGTAAACAGGTAACGCACCAAAGAGTGTCACAAGCACGAGCACAAGGGTTGCGAGCGGTGAAAGCAATCCTGCCGCTAAAAACGCGATACCCGGTTGATAACCCAACGTCGAGAAGTAATCGACGCCGGTTAGGCACATTACATTCCACCACGCGGACTGATGTGGCGACTGCGGCGTCGTGCGGCGCATGCCTTCAAAAAACCACCGCTTCAAGCGATTCCGCATGCGCGGTGACCGTCTGTCCGTTCTCACTGGGCTTGTACTTGTAACCATAAGAATACAACAATTAACTACTCGAATCTACGTGATCCGCGGTAAACGATGTATCAATTACGCCGCTCGATTCGTCAAGAAACCATCAAGATTGCTAGGACTCAGTTTCGCTGTCAACGCGAAAGCGGTAGCCAATGCGGGTTTCGGTTTGAATGAATCGTGGTCTTGTTGGGTCTATCTCTATCTTGTTGCGTAAATTGGCAATGTGAACGCGCAGCACATGCGCATCATCCGCATATTCCGGTCCCCACACCTTCGCGCGTAACTGCCTGTGGGTGAGCACTTTGTTGCGATGCGATACCAAGCAATTGAGCAAGTCATACTCTGTTGGCGTCAGGTGCACTTCCGTTGAGTTGACGAACACTTGCCGATGCGCGAAATCCACTTCGAGAGGACCGCTTTTGAATTGACTTTCGCTGGGCTCCGCATCGGCTGCAGATCTGCGCAAGTTGGCGCGCACTCTTGCCATGAGTTCGCCAATACCAAATGGCTTGGTCAAATAGTCGTCCGCGCCTAAATCCAAGGCACGAATCTTGTCGTCTTCTTCATCGCGGACGGAAAGAACGATGATGGGCGCTTTGCTCCACCGGCGCAGTTCTTCGCAGACGCCGAAGCCGTCTAATCCAGGCATGGCAAGATCCAGTATCACCAAATCCGGTGGCGCGGCGGCTGCTGCATCCAGTCCTTGCTCTCCTGATTCTGCAAGCGTAACATTATGCCCGCCACGTTCCAAGCCCGCTCTCAGTGCGCGTCTTATCTGTGGCTCGTCATCTATTACTAATACTCTGGCCACTGAGTGCGACCTCGTTGTCGTTCGCATTGCGCGGTAATAATACAGTAAAGCATGCGCCTAGGGGTTTGCGTTGCTCGGCGAGAAGCTTGCCACCGTGCGCCTCCACTAGCCCCCGACAAACGGCCAGTCCAATTCCCACACCGGGGATGTGGCTTTCTTGCAAATCCGGTGCCCGCCAAAACGGCTTGAAGACGTCTTCAACCTCTTGAGGTAATCCACGCCCTTCGTCGGTAACGCTGATGGCCACAGTGTCCGGTTCGCTTGCAATTTGCACCAATACGCTTTTGTTTTCCGGTGAATATTTCAAAGCGTTTTCGACAAGGTTTTTGATAACGGACGAAACCTGCGTAGAATCGACAAAAATTTCGCTTACGCTTGAATCAATTTCCACTTTGATGCGTTCATTTTGCGCGGTGGAAAAATTTGACAGTGACATCCCTGTAATTTCTGAGACTGGGATCCACTCCCTGTGCGGCTTCCACGCATTTGCTTCCAGCCGTGAGAGATCCAGTACGTTGCCGACCATGCGGTTGAGCCGATCAGCCTCCATCTCAATTCCTTGATACAAAGAGCGCTGTTCGTCCGAATTCATGGGCGCGCCATCATCAGCCAGAAGCGTTGATACAAACGCTTTGATTGATGTGAGCGGAGAGCGGAAGTCGTGACTAATCATTGAAAGCAAAGCAGTCTTGAGCTTGTCCGCATCTGCCAGTGCTGCTGCGCGGGCCTCGGCTTTCATCAGTTCGTCGCGTGTCTGAATTAGCTGGCCAATCACCAGTGCGGTGATTAAGAAGGTACCAAGCGCGATCCATTCCGCCGGACCGCGCACCGAAAGCGTATGAATAGGACTCACGAAGAAGTAGTCGAATGTTAGAAAAGCGATCAATGCAGCATAAATACTTGCTGCGCGTCCGCAAACTAAAGCCGAAATTGTTACTCCCAACAAATAGAGCAGGCTTACGGACGCTGCACTGCCAGCCAAATCCAAGCTAAAGATCAGCACCGTGATTGACGCGATGATACCTGTAGCAAGTAAAAATTTGTATGTCGATTTCATATTTCAGTTACCAGTCTATCGCTATAATCCCCTGATGACCGCAACCGTTATTGAAAAGACGTTGCGCGGCCTTCTTGCCGTTGCCGTTCTTCTTCTGTTAGCAATTGGCTCGATGATCTACATCGCAATCGGTTTGAACGATGCGACGCGTTGGACTATTCATACTCACCAGGTCATTGAGAGGCTTAAAGACTCGCTTTCCACCTTGCAAGAAGTGGAGACTGCGGACCGCGGATATGTGATTACCGGAAAGAAGCAGTTTATAGTTTTGCTGAACGAAGCAGAACAGCGATTCCAGCAAACGCTCAAAAGAGTTGAAACGCTCACCAACGACAACCCGCGTCAGGTAGCCAATCTTCGCGAATTGCAATCTACGGCGGCAGAAAAAATAGCATTCGCACATGCAACCTTAGTTGACCCAAAGGTTGGCGCGCAGATGATTTCCTCGCTCCACGGCAACGATCTCATGAAGCGCTATAGAACTCAGTTGCAAACAATGATGGACGAGGAAGACCATCTCTTAGAAGAAAGAAAAGTGCGGCTTGCGCAATCGCAGCAACTGATCTGGTGGGGAACGGGTGTGTTCTCGCTGTTCAGCGTTGGATTGCTTGCATGGGTTTTCAACATTACCAAGTTAGGTATACAGCAAGAGCGTGATCGCACTGAGGAAATTCGCAAAATCAATGTTGGGTTGGAAAGCGAAATCGAGCAGCGCAAAAAAGTGGAGCGCGCGTTGAAGGACGCTACGATGCGCTTAACCAGCTCCAACCAAGACCTTCAACAATTTGCTTACGTTGCATCTCACGATTTGCAAGAACCATTGCGCGCAGTTGCCGGATTTCTCGCGCTGCTCTCGAAGAAGCTAAAAGCGAAGGGCGAGCTCGATCCGGAATCAGAATCCTGGATCAATTTTGCTGTAGATGGCTCGCAGCGCATGCGTAATTTGATCAACGACTTGCTCAGCTATGCTCGCGTCGAATCGCGCGGAAAGCCGTTGGTAGAGACGGATTGCAACCAAGCTCTAGCTTTGGCAAAGACCGATCTCTCTGTTTTGCTGGAAGAGACGCAAGCAAAAATTGAAAGCGATACCTTGCCGACGATCCTTGCCGATCAAAGTCAAATTACTCAACTATTTCAGAACCTCATTGGCAATGCGGTGAAATTTCGCGGCAGCGAATCTCCAGTTGTTACTATTACGTGCGAGAAGCAAGAACGCGATTGGCTTTTCAGCGTGAAGGACAACGGCATTGGCTTTGAGCAAGAACACGCGCAAAGAATTTTTGTGATTTTTCAACGATTGCAGGGGCGGGAAGAATATCCCGGAACCGGCATTGGATTGGCTCTCTGCAAGAAGATTATTGACCGCCACGGTGGCAAGATTTGGGCAGAAGCAGAAAAGGGCAAAGGAGCATGCTTTCGGTTTACTATTCCGATGATGGAAGGAGACAAAAATGGCCAGTCGTCCAATTAGAATCTTGATGGCGGAAGATAGCCCGTCCGATGCAGAACTGGCACGGCAAGCTTTTAAAGACGGCCGCATTTTGAACGATCTCGTCATTGTGAAGGACGGCGTTGAGTGTTTGGCTTATCTGCGAAAACAAGGTGAGTACGCGGGCGTGGAGCGTCCGGATGTTATCTTGTTGGATTTGAACATGCCGAAAAAAGACGGACGTGAAGTGCTGGAAGAAGTCAAAGCTGATGCCGGGCTGCGTACCATCCCAGTGGTGATTCTCACGACGTCTGCGGACGAGCAAGACATCATGCGGTCTTACGAACTTCAGGCAAGTTCGTTCATCACAAAACCAGTTGAGTTCGACAAGTTCTTGGAAGTAGCGCGCGGCATCCGCGAGTTCTACTTCAACATCGTGACTTTGCCACCAGTCGAGTAATGGCAATTCTAATGAGTTCAGGCGACCCACTAAGACTACTTTTGGTTGAAGACAGCGCAAGCGATGCGGCGCTGCTGCGGTCATTGCTAGGCGAAGTTGAGGACTTTCCGTTCGAACTTGATCACGCTCCCGATCTTGCCAGCGCTCAAAGCTTTGTCGCGGCAGGCAGTTACGAAGCCATTCTTCTGGACCTTGGCTTGCCGGATTCATCGGGATTTACTACATATGAAAAAATGCGGGCGCGCGCGGAAAACTCACCAATCATCATTGTGACTGGGAATGAAGACCGCACGATGTTGAATCAAGCATTGAAATCCGGCGCAGATAATTATCTGATCAAAGATGCCTTCGATGGAAACCGAATTGCTGTCGCAATCTTGGCCGCCATTCGCAACCGCACTGCGCAAAGTTGATTCATTCAAAACGTCCTTGTACTAAAGCAGATAGTGTAAATCGGGCTAAAGTCAAAAGCCGGGGAAGCGCGGCGCGGACGCGCCTCCCCGAACTCTTGAACTTTTAGGTCAGATTTTCGGCAGAAAATCTGACCTTCACCCTCACTTCGCCGAAGCGTGCTGGTTCGGGTCGTAGTGAGCTGCCGTCACCTCGACCTCACGCGCACCGAAGTCCTTGTAGTCCAAGGAGATCTTCTCGCCGACGACCAGTTCGACGAGATCCGCACCGCCCTCGATGTCCTGCGAAGCTGCGTATCGATGCGTCGCGTCTTCCGCGAGCACGATGTACAGCTTGCCGTTCACCCAGTTCGCCTTCGCGACGGTACCGGTCATCTTCTTCACGTTCTGCGTGTCCTTCACCTGAGCGCCGTTGGGGTTGCCCAGAGCGATGAACCCCTCGTACTTGCGCAGCGAGGCAGCCTTGTTGTCGCCGTAAGCGACGTTGGGGCTGGACTGGTTCATCGCATCCATCATGCCCATGCCGGAGAAGCTGCGGCCGACGGACTGCGGAGACGTGTAGATCGCGATGAACGTCGTCTGACCGTTGACGTTGTAGAGGCCGATTTCACTCGCCCCCTTCACGCCGTTGCCGTTCGAGTTCTCCGCGATGTTCTTGAACGTGTTGGCGTTGTCCAGGTTGATGCCGGACAGCCCCGGGAAGAACTGCCCGGATTGCGTGCGCGTGTTGTACACCAGGATGCCGGTGGACGAGTGCGCGCCGTCGCTGTTGGCGCTCATGGCGATGTGGTAGACAGGCGCGTCCACCGTGTTGTACGCCATGTAGGTGTGATACGCCTTCATCTGACCCGAGCCGCCGTTGAAAGCGGACGTGGTCCAGCCGGTACCGGGGAAGTGGAACGCGCCCCAGTTGTTGGCGTACTCCTCAGCCATGTCCTCGCTGATGACGCGGTCCACGAACGCAGGCACCTTGTCCGGAGCGTACTCGGTAACCGAGCCGTCCTTCATGTGCACCACCAGCACCTTCACGATGTCGGTGCCGCCAACGGTGAAGCGGGGACGAGTCGCGGTAACCGTGATGAACGGCTCCATGTTGTCGTCCAGCTCGATCGTCGGATTGTCCAGGTCCAGGTCCGTGTAGCCCAGCGAGTAGAGGTGCCGGACGATGTTGTGGCTGAAGAAGGCGCGGTTGGTGTAGTGCAGGTCCAGGTTGTGAACCAGCTTTACCAGGTTCGGATCAGGGTTCTCGGCGTCGACGATGACGAAGCCGGGGAACGACTGCGAGCCGCTGATGGTGTCCCAGAACTGCGTCCAGCCGCTCTTGTACTCGAGTGGGCAGACCCAGTAGAGATGACCGTTGATGGACTGCTTGACGAAGTCCTCCTTGTTCAGCTCGTACTTGGAGCCGAGGTTGTCCGTGCCCATCTTGCTTTGCGCAAGGAAGAGCGCGACTTCACGGTCCACCATCACGATGTGCTTGTTGTCCGTCTGCGGCAGCTTCGCGTCCGCAGGCATGATCGTGATGTTCGCCTGAGCCGCCCACTGCGCGGAGTTGCCCATCGGCCACTTGTTGGCGAGGATGGCTCCGACCGGGTAGACCAGCAGCACGAGCACCGCGGCGACCACGACGAGGACGATTGGCTTGATGCGCAGGTCGGGGTCGACCTTCGCCGGCTTCTCTTCCTCGCGGTAGCTGTAGCGGCTGCGTGAGCTGCTGCTGTTGTCCGCTTTGAGGTAGGCCAGGAACTGGTTTACCCCGACGGCGACGAACAGGAACACGAAGTACCACCAGGTGCCGTGCATGGCGCCGGTGTGCGAGGGCAGGGCTGCCCAGGTGTACAGGCTGTTGACCAGCAGCGTGGCGACAGCGGTGATGCCGAGAGCGCCCTTGCCGGGGAGCTTGCGAGCGACCGCGAAACGAACGGCAATGACGCTGAGGATGGTGATGACCGTCCAGAGCAGCGCTTGCCCGAAGATTGGCATACTGAAGAACATGCTTGTTTCTCCTATTGCTGCCGAAGCAGCGGTTTACAGACGTCGGCGCACGACCGCGTCCAATTACACGAAGCCTCCGCGCGGCTTCGCATCCAAGAGCCTTCCGTAGGTAACCGCAGCGAATCCACAAGCGCAGGCAGGTCTACCTCACGCAAAAATGCGAGAGGGCGGACTGTATGCAAAGCGCAGTTAGCTTTTACGGGCTGGTGGGATCGCTCGGGGGAACGGAAGGAAGGAGTAACCTGAACCTAGCAAGCGGCAGGGATGTCAAGCAATATTCTTACCGCGCTTTCAGATATTAGAAGCAAAGGTCCTCTAGCGGAGCTTGCAAAGCATACGTTCCTTGACATTGCTTGAAGCCGCACGCCCGCGCGGTTTACGGTCATAACGTCCTTCTTATCCCGTTCATACGCACCCGCGAGAGCTACGCCTCCCAGTGCTACTGCTGTCTTCGCTTAAATCGAACTCGCGCGTGCGTGGGGCGAACGGACTCGGACGGACATCGACCTTTTTTCACAAAGGAACAAACATGGCAACAGATCTGGCGAAGGGTGCAAACGCTCCCTTACCGACCGGCAAAGTCGTCATCGCCGTCGCGCACGCAGGACCCGACACGGACCTGTCCGCGCTGCAGCTCACCGCCGCTGGCAAGGTGCGCAACGATGATGACTTCGTCTTCTACGGGCAACCCAAGTCGCCCGAGGGCGCCGTCTCCTACCGCAACAAGGCGAATCAGGACGGCGGCTACCTGCACGAGATGGAAGTCGACCTCGCAGCCGTCCCCGCGGCCATCGAGAAGATCGCCGTCACGCTGACCATCGACCCGACCACGCCCGCGACGTTCTCCTCCGTCCTCGGGCTCGCCATGAGCATCTCCGAAGCCGCCGGCGCGGAACTGGTGCAGATCATCCCCGAGGGCAGCACGGAGTCCGCGCTGATTCTCGCCGAGCTGTACCGCCGCAACGGCGCGTGGAAGGTGCGCCACGTCGCGCAGGGCTTCAACAATGGCTTGCGCGGCATCGCGACTTCGTTCGGCGTCACCGTGGAAGCCGACGCTGCTACCACTGCAACGCCACCTCAGGCGGTGCCTCCCGCTGCAAGCAAGGCGCCGACGCCGCCGCCGGCTCCCGCTCCTGCCGCTGCCAAGCCGACCATCAACCTCGATAAGCCCGCTCCCGTCGGCAAGGTCAACCTGACCAAGGGCAACAAGATCAGCATCGCCAAGGGCGCCGTCATCACCGCCACCGGCGGCTGGGACAACACCTGGGGCAAGCTGGACTACGACCTGTTCTGCCACATCGCCTACACCGACGGCACTCGCGAGGTGGTCAACTTCGACAAGCTCGTGAGCAAGAACGGCTCGGTGCGCCACTCCGGCGACCTCAAGTCCGGCGGCGCCCAGGAGCAGATCACGGTCAAGATGACCGACGACATTGCGTGCGTCGGCTTCTCGTTCTACTCCGCGCGTGAGAACGGCACCGGCTCGTTCGCCAACGCGCACGCCCGCGTCTCCCTGGACAACGGCGAAGGCTCCACCGTCACGCTGGGCGTCAGCGAGATGAGCGTGGATGCCCGCAAGTACACCTTGTACTTCGGCACGGTGATCAACCGCGGCGCGCACAAGGTGGAAGTCGTCGCGCACGAAGAATACAGCAGTCGCAACTCCGAACGGCAGGCGCTTCTCAACAAGGACGGCACCCACAAGATGGACGCCGGCCCCGAGAACCGCTACAAGTAAGGGCTCGGCTGTAAACCAGCAACACAGGTCGGGCACCAAATACGGTGTCCGACCTTTCCCGGCCCGCAGGGGAATGCGGTGCATAGAGGGAATCATGAGTCAGATCAAAGTTTCGCTTCCGCAGATGAAGGTGATACTCGCCGCCCTTCGTAACAGCAACAGGCTGCTTCAGGTGACCGCGCGTGAAAACGGTTCGAACGTCACGTTTCGCGCCCGCTACTCAGCGGCTCCGCAGCCCGTGCCGGTTGACACCGATACGGCATTCAACTTCTACCAGTGGAGCGGAACAACCCATCCGCAAAACGGCGTCCGCTCGGTTGCAAGCGACTCGCTTGTCTCGGTGACCGTCAGCGGCACGGAATACGTGCTGGAGTAGGTTTTGGCGCGGAGGTCAGATTTTTTGCTGAAAATCTGACCTCCGCGCAGGGGGTGGCATGTAAGTGCCACCACCCTTTGTTCTTTTACAGTCGTTATTACTATAAGAGATAGGAAAAAAACTCGCTAAGCGCAAGATTGAAAATCTTGCGCTCGTCGACTTACGGCAACACCGGCAGCAGACGTTTGTTTCCAGGCAGTTTCGCAATCAGGTAGTTGAGCAGCGTGCTCCAGTCCTGAGCGTAAGCGCCCTCCGCATGCGACGCGTATCGAACAGTAGCGTTGGCGGTGCGCGGGTTGCCCGTCACCGCAAAATACAGCCCCTCGTAGGCCAGCAGAGCCTGATATTCGATAGGCAGAACGGCGTCGATGAAATCTTGCGTGGAAGCATAAGTGCTGCGCTTCAGCTTCGCTGTCATTTCGTCGCCATGTACTTGGTATTCCGTGCGCAAGCTAAGACCGCGAAAGCCGCGATCACTGTCGTTTTCCGCGACGATTGAGTCAGCTGATAGCCGCGGGGACCAGAAAACGAGATGCCGAGGCGTTGAATAGCCCTCGCTCCAGTAGCAGATGTTGATTCCCGAACCATCCTTGGTGGGAGCAATCATCGTGGTTCCAAGCAAACGCACCAAGACGTCGGCTGCTTCTCTAAGCAAAGCAGGCCAGTCCGCCACGGAGCTGATGCCGCATACATTCGCGAATGCGGGGTGCATTGGGTATTCGGCGCCAAGGGCGATTCGCGCACGCTCTGCCGCGATAACGAGCTGAGCCGCCATAATTCCCTGCGCTTTTGCCGTCGACCAGCGCACAGCGCCAAAGGCCCAAGCTTTGCTCGAGGCATATTTCAGCCACGCGCTGGTGTCGAAACGCGAGGGCGCAAAAGCCTTGGACAGCAGCAAGTCTTGCCGACCGTCCTCCGTCTGCAGTAGTTCGATAAAGGGGCGCGCCGCCGCCGCAATCACCGTTTTGATTGCATCTTCGCGTTGTTTGGGACCTGCCAAATCTGCCGCAAGCAGAGCTGCCGCCGCGCCTTGAACCTGGAAATGAGAAGGGGTGGTTGAAGGCTTCGGTCTAAAACTTAGAGTGGTACCGCCGGTGATGGCTTCTTCAATTCCGCGAAGCTCATAATATTCCTTCGGCATCGGCTGACCGTCTATTCCACGCATAAAGCTCCTTTTGACCTGAATATTCGCCAACTAACTCGCATGCCGCTCTGAATAGCTGCACGGCGTAAGCGCCTGCACTACAGTTACAGCTGCAACCAGATAGTCTCTTGCAGAGATTTTTTTCTAGATAGCCACGCGGAGAGTTGGGGAAAAACAACAGGTAATTCACTTGTGACAACCTGTATCGTGGGCATGCAACCTAGTGTTGGGTTTTGTATCGCAACTTCCGCTAGCGTGCTTCGCGCAAAGAGCGGACCTGCCGCAGGCTTTAGACGCCGAATTAAACGTTATCGACGCTGCTGCCTAGTTTGTAACTTGCGCTAGAACCATGGCGCTGGGTGGAATAGAGTCTGCATGGACGGCTTTGCACCTGGGCAAATTATTGACGGTCGCTACCGCGTTGTAGATGCGCTTGGCGAAGGCGGAATGGGCGTTGTCTTTCGCGCGCGCCACACTGACATGGATCGCCACGTCGCAATCAAGTTGTTGAAATCCGCATTGCTGCCGGATCCTGATAAGGTGAGCCGCTTCATGCACGAAGCGCGTACAATCAGCCGGCTCAAGCATCAAAACATCGTAAACGTGTACTCCGTTGGTTTGACGGACAACGGGCAGCCGTACATCGCGATGGAGTACATTGAGGGCAAGCGGCTTAGTGATTTGATTTCAGAACAAGGCGTCCTCACACCGGCAGAAGCGCTGCCGTTGTTTGTGCAGGTGTGCGAGGGGCTTGCTCACGCACACAAGCACGAAATCGTTCATCGCGATATCAAACCCAGCAACATCATGGTAGTCAGTGAAAACGGCGTACCGACTGCCAAAGTAGTTGACTTCGGTATCGCCAAAAGTGTGGCGCCGAATGTGCAGGCTCTGACGCAAACCGGACTGATGATGGGCAGTGCGTTCTACATGAGTCCTGGTCAGTGTCTTGGTCGCGCTGCAGATGTGCGTTCGGATGTCTACTCTCTCGGTTGCACGCTTTACGAGGCGCTGACCGGCGATGCACCGTTGCAAGGCGACACTATTTTTGAGACTCTCTCAAAACAAGTGAGTGAAGACGCACCTCCATTGCGCGTTGCGAATCCGCAGCTTGAGGGAAATGACGAACTTCAGGCTGTGATTAGCTGCATGATGCAAAAGGATGCAGCTGATCGATACCAGTCGATGGAATCGCTCAAGCGAGATTTGGAGCGCATCTTAGAAGGTAAGCCTGCTGCAAATATTCCAACTGCAGCGGCGCCGAAAACGGAAATCGCTAAGCGAAAACCCACACTGAATTTGAAGTTTGCTATTCCGTTGCTTACTGTTGGCGCGTTAATTGCCGTTGCCGCATTCGTTGCCTTAAACCACCCCAAAACTCAATTAATGCCTCAAGACGACATGGTGACAATCATTGGTAGAGCGAACGAACTTGAGCATAACGATCACGGGCCAGAAGCAATTTCACTGTACAACAAGGCACTAGAGCAAGCAGTGGCAAAAAACGATGTACGAACCATTGCGGAGATGCAGCACCGAATTGGCTGGAACTGGCATAAAATCTGGACTTCTAGAGGGCAGAAGAAGTCTGAATTGGAGACGGAGCGAAACGCGTATCACTGGGCGCGGCGGTCAATTAGTACGCTAGAGCCCGTTGTGGACAAACTCGAGGAAAACCCCCAGAAGTCATTTGCGGACTACGAAGCAAAACGCTCTTTGACTTTGTTGACCATTGCTTATGACAGCGCCGCGCGAATAGCCAATTCAGTGGGCGACCCGAAAGAAACTGCAGACATGCTGCGGCGTTTGGTTAACCGCTACGATTCTTCCGGACAGTACATGATTGATCGAGACCGCGAGCGAGCCATGTGCGTTTCAGCAATTGACACTCTCATCAAACGAGACGTTGCGATGCACGAAATGGAGCAGGCAAAAGAGTGTTACACCGCCTTTGAACACTTAGTGGATGAGCACTTTATGGATCCTGCAGAAGCTGCGGAGCGAATGGCACTGTACAAGAAATTACTGAAGCTGCACTAATTACGCAATGTAAACGGCAGTCGCCAAGCGCTCTTACTAATGTGTAACCTTGAAGTTATCTCGCGCGGCGAATAGGATGTGTCGCTTGTCTCCCTCTTCCTCTTTGGAAGTTATTCCGAAACCGCGAATCTATATCGCATTCCCGCTAACTCTTTCTCAAGCAGCCGAAACAGGCTGTCTGGCGCCATCGGCGCTTGCGAGGACGAAATGAAAACACACGATGTGTTGAATCAATCTACCGCTCTGGTGAACTATAACTTGTTCACCAGTGACCGTTTGCTTACGAGCCTGGTGAGCCAGTATGGTGCTGCATGGGCAGTCCCGCGACTCACCACATTTGGTGGCATTGTCGGATCCGGCGATGCTAACGAATGGGCAATGCAAGCAAATCACAACGAGCCTGTGCTCCACACGCATAACCGCTTTGGCGAACGCGTGGACGAGGTGAAATTTCATCCCGCCTACCACGAGCTGATGCGCACTTCCGTTGAACACGAGGTGCACAGCCTGCCTTGGCGAGATGCTCAACCCGGTGCGCATGTTGCGCGTGCCGCGCTGATGTACATGGCTTTCCAAAACGAAGCCGGGCACTGTTGCCCGATTTCAATGACTTATTCCGCTGTTCCTGCACTGCGCAAGACTCCCGAACTTGCGAAGTTTTGGGAGCCGCTAATTTTGTCGAACAAGTACGACCCTCGTTTTCTGCCTGCGTCGCAGAAGACCGGCGTCATGTTCGGCATGGCTATGACCGAGAAGCAAGGCGGCTCGGATGTGCGTGCAAACACTTCCCGTGCGGCACCACTGGCGGTGGCAGGTCCAGGGCAGCCCTATTCGTTGACCGGGCACAAGTGGTTCTGTTCAGCGCCGATGAGCGATGCGTTCTTGATGCTCGCACAGACGGACAAGGGCGTGAGCTGCTTTCTCGTGCCGCGCTGGTTGCCGGATGGGACGAAGAACAAGATCTTCATCCAGCGGCTCAAGGACAAGATCGGCAACCGCTCCAACGCCAGCAGCGAAATCGAATTCGAGAACGCAATCGGCTGGCTGGTTGGCGACGAAGGGCGCGGGGTGAATACGATCATCGAGATGGTCAATCACACGCGTCTTGATTGCCTGCTGGCTGCAACTTCGTTGATGCGCGCAGCGACGTTGCAGGCGATTCATCACTGCCGCCAGCGTTCTGCGTTCGGCAAGAAACTGGTTGATCAGCCGTTGATGACGAATGTGTTGGCTGATCTGGCAATCGAATCGGAAGCCGCGCTGCGGCTCGCCATGCGCGTCGCCGCTGCATATGACCGGCAGAACGAATCTGCTGAAGAAGCTTCGTTCCGCCGCATCGCATCTGCTATCGCGAAGTATTGGCTGTGCAAGCGCGTGACCATGCACGTTCCGGAGGCGCTTGAATGCTTTGGCGGTAACGGCTATGTCGAAGAAGGTCCGATGGCACGCCTGTTCCGTGAAGCGCCGCTCAACGGCATCTGGGAAGGCTCCGGCAATGTGATCTGTCTGGACGTGCTGCGCGCTATCGCGAAGGAACCAGCGGCGCTGGACGCGCTCATGGGCGAACTTGGCAACGGGCGCGGCGTGTCGAAGGAGCTTGATCGCTTCCTTGGTTCGCTGCGCACGAAGTTGACGGCGCTGAAGAAGGCTGTCGCGAAACAAGGAGCCGCTGCGCTCGCTTCGCGCGAAGGCGAGGCGCGCATGCTTGTGGAGCAGATGGCTGTTGGTCTGCAGGCTGCGTTGCTGGTGCAAGCCGGTAGTCCTGCGGCAGATGCGTTCATCGCCACCCGCGTCCGCAAGGGCGGCGGACTCGCATTCGGCACCTTGCCGGCGAAAACGCCGATGCGTGCGATTGTCGACGGTGCGTATCTACCTTAACGGGCGAGACTCGCGAAAACTCCGCTTTGCGGGTTTTCGCTCGCCCAAGCGGCTTCGCCGTCGCCCCTACCGTCGGAATCCGGCGGCTTCGCCGTCGCCCCACCGTCGGAATCCGGCGGCTTCGCCGTCGCCCCTACCGTCGGAATCCGGCGGCTTCGCCGTCGCCCTACCGTCGGAATCCGCTGATGGTAGGGGCGGCGGTGAGCAAAGTCGGCTCTGCGACTTTGCGAATCCCGCCCGCATGCGCCTGCATAAATCATCATCTCGCGCGAGCTAGTCTAACCAAATTATCTATACATATCGATGTAACCCTTGCTTGACATCGGGCGAAAAGGCGAATGTACGGGCGTTCATCTTTTTTCGCCACTCTTTGGCCGCGACATCCACAAACCAATCTCGGATCGCAAACGCCATCTAACTTTGATTAACCGCACGCCACCATATGTAGTGGCGCGCGATAAACCTCGTGTTCGCGGATTGGCGCTAGAGCACGACGTAATACGGAGTACAAGCCCGTGTCGACTTCAGAACAAAACGGTAATGCTGGCGCGTCCTCAGGGGATGACCAGACCCAGTCTAAATCCGCCGGGGTGTCGCTTCAACGACCTCCGCGAAAACCTCACGCCAAGGCTCTGGCAAGGGCAATCGAGATGATCGAACGCCTCGCCGCTGCCATCAACAAGAGCGAAGCCGCAGGGCATCCGCTCGAAGGTGTGAACAGTACGACGCTCGTGCGCGAGTTGCTCGAGCTGCAAGCTACGGTCATTCCCGAAGGCGGTCAAACGCCGCTGCAGGGCTACTACCACCTCGCCGAGTTCCACGCGGCTCTCGGTCAACATCGCGAAGCGCTGGACGTCATCGAGTGGTTGCTCACCGAGCAGCGCACCCGGGTCGGCAACCGCCACGTTGAGATCGCCAAGCTGCTGCGCCTGAAGGCCGCAAGCTCGGAACACCTGGACCGGCCATCGGAAGGCTCAGCGGCTCGGCAGGAGGCTCTCGCCATCCTAGCCGATCTTCTCGGCAAGCCGGACGTGGTCCAAGTTCTCGCCGCGGTCGTTTCCGACGAGATGCAACTGCGCACCGCCGGTGGTGCCTCGACGCCCGAAGCGTGGGCCGGCACCGAGGTGGACAAAGCCAGCGGCAAGGAGCCGTCGCCGAAACGCGGGGACATCTGGTGGGTGGAATTCCCGCAGTACCCCAAGGACCCCCATCAGCCTCGTCCCGCCGTCGTCGTCTCTGTTGATCATCGCAACGAACGCGCCGACAAGGTGCAAGTTGTGCCGCTCAGCAGCAACAACAACGGTCACCGGATGAACTACGCAATTCCCAAAGACAAGAGCGGACTGCAGTACGACAGTTGTGCGAAATGCGGCGACATTACCGCCGTTGCGAAGACGATGCTGCGCGGCGCCGGACCCATGGGCACGGTGAACAAGCAGATCGTCGACGGCATCGTCGAACTCGCTCAACAGGCTCTGATGCAGTAACAGGGCAGGAAGTTCGGAGATTCTGGTATGCCTACGTCGATGTTATTCGATGTCGATGACCTTTTCGGTCATGTTATCAATCGCGATGGCGACGGTGCGGTCTATGCCGATGACGGCACCACCGTCGACTTCGCTCAGCCTCGGTCGTGCTTCGGCTGCAAAGCCAAGTGCGCAAGCGGTCATCACGACCCATGCATCACCAACCTGCCCAGCACGCGCAACGCATGCTGCGGGCATGGTCAGGCGACGCGACCGACGAACGACAATCCAAGCGGCTACGTCGCGTTCGAAGACGGGCGCACGTTCCGCTTCCTTGGTACCGTGGGTGGTGACGCGATCCGCGCCGCAGTCGATGCGGTGCTTCGCGGCGACGCGCTTCCCGAGGGCTTCACCTGGGATGAGGACTTGCCGTGGTGGCATGGGCTGACGGACGATCAAAAGTCCTACGTCCACAACAACCAACTGCGCGTTCTGCACGAACTCGTCGTGGAATCCGGCGCGACGCCCACTGAGGCGTTTCTCGCCGGACAAGCGATGTGGTGGGACGGCTGCACCGACGAGCAGAAAACCTTCGTGCTCAACGGCATGAAGGAAAAGCTCGACGGGCTCGTCCTCGAAGCCAAAGCCGCACATCCCTAAGTTGGCGTTCGGAAGAGGAAAGGCGCGGGAAACCGCGCCTTTTCCTTTTTTCTGCCGAAACCTACGATTACTGATGGTAGAAGCATGAAGCTACAACGGCGCAAGCGCCTGCACTACATTTACAGCTGCATTCAACACTCTCTTACTTCCTTTTCTCGTGAGCGGCCCAACGCTCCACGTTCATTTTGTCTGCGTACTTTTCTGCTTCCCATGCGGTGAATTCTTGGCGCACCATGGGACCGCGCGGAATGTCGTAGAAGTTATCGACCACGTAATTCGTAAACTCCTTCATCAGCGGACTGCGGCTGTTCTTGAATTTGCTTACTTCGTCCATCGAAAATTTTCCGTCTTTGTTCGCATCGACTCCGCCACCAACGGCCATGAAGGACGTGGCAAGTGGCGCTATCATGCCGTTCTTCTTCAAGGCGTCTGTCACTGCTTGCAGCGTTTCGATGCGCTCCGCCGGAGTCTCAACGCCAAGTCTGATACCGATTTGGTTGTACAAATACTGCGCCGCCGCAGTCGGTGACTTCAGATTCGGAACGGCGTCGTTTAACTGCTTGTCCAGATCCTTTACTAGCTTGTCCACGAACTTCTCGCGGGGAGCCGCCCAGTTACGGCGCTCCAGCTGACCAAGTTCGCGCTTATCGATCTTGTCGTCTTGCGACCCGAGAGATGCAGCCGTATCGAAGTCTTTCAGCGCCTGCGTCGCCATGCCTTTGTACATGGGGTGCCAGGAGTTCGATACTTTCGTTAGCTCGCCTTTGCTAATGGAGCCATCGTGGTTTTGATCTATCGCGTCAAATTCGTTCTTTAAGAACGCGGCTGTCATCTTAGGCAGCGTGCCGTTCGCCGTGAGTTTGTCCGATACGTTCTTCCATTCTTCACCGCATTCTTTTGCGTTGCGCTGGCTGAAGTCGCGCATCAGGCCGTCTTTCATCGCGGTGTACGCTTCGTCCGTTAGACCTTGGGTTACCTTCTCGGTGACTGTGTTTACGATTTTGTCTGCAGAGTTATCGCGGGTCATTATCGGCTGCCTCAAGAAACGTCAGGGGATGCGCCCATGATGCGTCGCGAATATAACAGCCAGATAACAATGGAATCGATTCTTGGACTTCTAGATATTATCCACGTTAGTAGGCTCGCGATAAAAAAGTGAGGAGGCGCGCTGCACCTTGCGCAGCGCGTCTCCGAATAAATTACGCGATCAGCTTCGCGAGCAGGCTCAGGAGAAAGAGCAAAGCGGAGATTGCAGCAGTCGGCATAGCCACCATGAGCGCGCCATAGGTGAACCCAAAGGCGAGCAGCGCCTTGAACATGGTGGTACTCGAGTCGTCGTTCTTCTTTGCGCGGAAGAGCAAGTTGCCACCCTTCATCTTCCACCGGATGTAGCCAATAGAGCCGGCGCAGACAGCAGCGGAGGTAAGCGTGGTGGTGTTCGACGCGAGGGCGGAAATCAGTCCGTGCAGCATGATGCTTCTCCTGTTCGAACGGCGCCAAAAGCGCCACGGCGTGTTCGTGCAACGAAGTCGGTTCCGTTGTTTCAGCTAATCCGGCGTATAACCTTGCTCGTCGTAACTGCCGCCTCCTTCGTAGGCTAACCGCACGCGCCAGTCCTCTCCGCGGTTTCGCCAGATAAGAATGGAAAGCTCTGCGCCGACATCGAACTTCTGCAGCTCGATGTCAACGACGAAGCGACCGTCGGCAAGCACCTCGCAGCCCGATTTGACCAAGTCTTCCCGCGCAAATCGCTTGCCGGATGGAGAGTAAATTTCCACAACCAGCAGCTCGGCATCGTCCGGGTATTCTGCAAGGTCGATCAAGTGAACGCTTGTCACTTCAGTGTCTGCAGTTCTCACTCCATCGCGCGAGAAGAGTTGAAGGCGCGCACTGAGATCAGCCTGAAGACGCAGAGTCACCACTTTCACTGGAACTCCTTTGCGCGAGGATGCGAGTTGCATCACAAGCGTGGTAAGCGCCTGTTGTGCTACTCAAGGTGGCGGTATGAAGCGGGATTTGGGGATGCGGGAGCGGGACGGATGGAAGGCGGGAAGTAATTGGAATCTAACAAAACAACGACGCTGGAAGAACGAATTGGAACGCGAGTTACATTAATGCTTCGAAATTTGGTTAGCGCGGTTAAACTAACTGGCTCTGAACGGCGAGGAATTTTAGCGGAATTTGCAGCCAGATTGTCGGTGGTGCGCTAGGCGAGTTTATTGCGGGCTGTAAAGAGGTGTGTAACGCTGGCGGTTTTAACTATGAATTGCCCGCCCAACCTTGCTACGCATAGTTATCTATCGTCCGTTTCGTCTAACCCTGGTCGCTAATTTCCCCAGCACCACAACCGCTTTTCGAAGGTCTTTCATCGCGACTCGTCGCGGGGAAGCGGTCGGCCGATAGAAAAACATGGATCAAACCCATGGAAGCTTTTCTCCACATTGTCACCGTCGTCGTTGGTGTGCCGCTCGTCGTTGGCTCGTACCTCTTCGTTCGCTTTCTGATCGACGTGGTGCGTAGGCGTGCGGCGCGGACCCACTAGGGAGATCAAGGATGATCGAGAACGACAAGGTCAAGGCTATCAACGAGGCTATGGGTGCGGCTCGGCATGCTTACGTCATGGAAGTGGCGGCGGCTGACACTGAGCTGTTCGACGCGTTGGCGCGCTGGTCACCCACCGGCGATGCCGATGAGAACTGGAACATGGTCGAAGCGCACAACCGCTATCGCAACCGCATCGAAGCGGCTGCGTTCGTGCTTCGTCTCGCGTTCCTCAAAGCCGCCGGGCGTCGCGAGTAATTTCGCGGCAGCTTGTCCCTTCAGCGTGCGCAGCATGTCGTTGCGCGCAGGATCGTGTGCTCGCAACCGCGGCCTGAGTGCCGCTACGGAGTAAAACTATGAATCGCAACAACTTCGCTCGTTTCCTGGCAGCCGTCGGCATCTTCGGTGCCATCGCGCTCGTGCTGCAGCTCATCCCCGCCGTCACCGCACTGAAGTTCAACTTCATCGGCTGGCAGGCCTACGCCATGGTCATCCTTGCCGGAATCGCCGGCAGCACCCTGGTCAGCTACCTGTCCGGCTTCTGCAGCGGCTTCGTCTCGTCCAACTTCGTCGCGAATCCGGTGTTTCGCATCGCCGCGAAGATGGTCTCGTACACCTGCTTCGCCGGCATCCTGATTGCCATCGGCAAGTATGCTCCGGACCGCATCGCCATCGAGAACCCGGTCGGTCTTTACTGGCTGTTCGGCGCCCTCGGCTTCGGCTACGCCCTGCTCGACATCGTCGAGGAGCGCTTCTTCCCGAAGACGCCGGGCACGAAGTAACGCGCGACCGCGCTGACATGGGAAGCCGCCTTCGGGCGGCTTTCTAATTTGAATTGACTCACTAAAGCATTTAGTTGCTGCAATTTCGGCGAGCCACAAATTTTTGTTTCCCAGGTGTTCTTTTTCGAGGGGAGTCGATTATGTACTGGTTAGTACAGAATTGTGACCAAATGGGAATTCTGTACTGACCGGTATACTAGTCAGTCCGCTCGGTTTTGGGGACTGACCTGCGGCGAGCTGACAGCCTGAGGCGCGTCATTGGACTTCTAGCAAGTTACAAGGCAAGTCCTTTGATTTTTGCCAAAGAATATTATTGCATATAGTTATTTCTGGTGAAAAAGGCAAAGAGCCGGGACGAATCCCGGCTCCTGCCCTGCGCTTAGCCGCGCGCGGAGGTGTGGAACACCACGCGCCAGCTCGGGCACACCGCGTTCAGGTAACGCACCGCCTTGTTGGTGCGGACATCATTCGGCTTGAAGGTGCCGCTGTTGCCGTCGAGGTCGACGTCCGCAGTGGCTTCCTTCCAACCTTCGCCCGCCCACGGCACGTTCTTCCAGTTGGCGAGGAGAACGTGCTTGGACAGCACCCACGCCGCCAGCTTCGCCGCCCACTTCCAGCGACCCTGGCTGGAGATGCGAGCGATGATGATGGCTTCCTCGGTGATGACGACGTTGTACTTGTTCGGCGCCTCATCGGTGTGCGTGCGCAACATCGCGAGTGCCGTACGCTCGTCGAACGTGCCGAGGTCTTCCCACTGCACCGCGAGATGCCGCAGGAAGTAGCGGATGACGAACTTGTTGAACAGCACCCACTTCTTGAGCCGCGACACGAAGGAGAGCTTGCCGGGGAAGGGCTCCAGCAGCGGCTCGTCGATGTAGTCGTGCACGTTGACGCGGTCCGTGCGGATGCGGAACAGCACGTGCTGCCCCCAGAACCATCGGATGAGGACACCGAACATGCTCGGCGTCGACATCTCAACGCGAATGTCGTTGCACACGGCGACATCCGACGGGAGCGGAGGTGCCACCACCTGCGGTGTGGTTGGCGTTGGCGCTGCCGGCTTCTTGCTGGCGAACAGCTTGCCGGGCGCGTTGCGGACGGCGCGGAGAGCCTTGAAGAACTTGCTTCCCGCTTCCGCCTTGCCTTCGATCGTTCGGTCCGCGTGGCGGCAGAACGTGAGCAGCTCGGCGGAAATGACCTCGGACATGTAGGCGTTGAGGTCCTCGTCCGCGGTGCGGATGAACTCGAAGCCCACGGGCTGCCCGTTGTAGTACAGACCGTACTTCAGCAGCGCCTTGAAGAGCGCGTACGGGAAGTAGATGCTGTCCAGCTTGGGGCCGCCCTTGCCGAAGGTGAATCCGGCGTCCTTGAGCACGCGCAGGCACGCGTTGACGCAGGTCCAGTACTTGGTGCCGTGGTGAATCTGCATCGCCTTGCGAATCGCTTCGTGCGACTCGTCCGGCAGCCCGAGCAGGCGCACCTGGACGCCGGCCTGCACCCAGAGCCGCGTGTCCTCGATGACCGAGGGGGCGCGCTTCAGGCTTTTGCCGGCGAACTTCTGGTAGCCGTACTTCGGCTTGTTGCCTTTGGCGTCGGAGTGATCCTTGCCGTCAGGCACCACGATGTACATGTTCGGCTTGCCGAAGCCGAGGAAGACCTCGTTGGCGCCGGTGAGCAGGTGCGGGATGTGGAACACCTTGAGGTCGCCCACCTTCTTCTTGCGAATGGAGGACGCATCGACCATCAGGCGCACGTGCCGGGAGAAGATCGGCTCGGGGCGCGCTTCGAAGTGCCGGGAGTAGCCATCAGCGAGCGACCCGGCCGGTTGACCATTATTCAGACGCAGAGTTGTCATAGTTGATGCTCCGTACGGAGATGTGAGAGCGCCGGGCGGGCGGGATTCGCGAAATCGCAAGCGATTCCGCTGCACCCAGCCCCTACAAACCCGGCGCTCTCGATGACTGCGTGTTAGACCGTGAACAGCTTGACCGACATGTTCACCGCGTTGTAGGCGAACGACCCGTTGCGGACGATCTGCGCGACGCGCGCGACCGCGGCCGACTCGAGCACGTTGACCTGCTTGCCGAGCAGCTCGGCGTTGCTCTGGGCGTGCACCGGCAGACCCATCGGCGCGATCGGGCCGATGTGCACCACCGCGAACAGGGGCGACTGGTTGAGGGCGCCCGGCACCGGCTGCGCCTGGTCGGCGAAGGCGATGCGACCGAACTCGACGGCGGTCTTCTCGTCGTCGTGGTAGTACAGCCGGCCATCCTGCTCGCTGGGGTGCGAGAACAGACCCTGCTCGACCGCCTGCTCGAAGCAGGTGAAGAGATCCGCGGCACGCGACAGCGGCAGCGCGAAGTAGATGTTTCCGTTGAACATGCTATAGGTCCTTTCAAGTGCGTTCCGGTGGCTTGCACCGGAATTTGGATGAATGTGCTTGGTGAGGCGTTACGCCGAGGGCTGGTTCTTTTCGAACTCAGCCTTGTCCGCGTCATTGAGCATGTGCAGGTTCTTGTCGGACATGAACCGCTGCGGCTGAATCGGATCGAGCAAGCCCGTTCCGACGCCCAGCAAGCCCGTGCCGTAGTGGCGCATCGGCACCCGCAGGCGCGCGTACCACTCGGCACACGCGGCGATGCAGGTCCAGCGATTGCGCGCCTTGAAGCCGATGAACAGACCGAGCCAGTCGTAACCGGTGGTTGTCCATGCGGTTTTCTTGACGAGCCCCGCTTTCCACGAAGCCGGCAGCGGGAGCCGGTTGATGAACGCTACGCGGCGCGCGCACCACTCGTCACGCCAGCCGATGTTTTCGGCAAGCATGCCTTGCGCAATGGCGTGACCGCGTTTGATCTGGTCGGCGGACAGCGGCTTGACGAGCCGCAGGACGATGTAGCGCTCGCCCTTCTTCACGAGGATGCGCAGTATGCGCTCCGCGTCGTTGAAGGTGGTGCCTTTCGGCATGTACGAGCTGAGCAGCATCATCTTGCCGTCCGGCGCGGGCACTGCGACTTCGCCGTGACCGATGGCTTGCTCCATCCTGTCAGCGATGCGACCGGAGGTGAGAATCAAGTCGCCGGGACGAAGCACGGCCGCGGGCGGATTCACCCAGGTGCCTTCAGGAAGCAGACCGTGACCCGCTTTGATGAAGTTGGTCAGGTTGCGCCGGTAGGCAATGTAGATGCCCACCCATGCAAGCAGCTCCGCACCGCCGATGGTGCGCAGTGTCAGCGAGTCGTTGGCGAAGATTGCCACCGCCGACAGTACCATGCCGAACAGCAGCGGCAGCTTGATGCGCCACCGCGACAGCCAGTCATAGTACGTGGTGAACAGTTGGCGCAGCGACAGCACGGTCAAGCCGAGCCAGAAGCCGGAGAGCGCCAACGAGCCGACGGCCAGTCCCCAGTCGAGCTGCCCGGTGATGAACTTGAACATCAACCAGAGCAACGACAGGTTCGCCGCCGTCACGATGAATTTGCGAATGCGATACACGACTACCTCCAGGTTAACCGCGGGTGATGTTGCCACCACCCGCGGTGTTACGAGTTTGATACTCGCTCGCAGACGCTACTTCAGGCGTGCTGCGGCGATAGCTTTGAGCTCCTTGAGGTCCAGCTTGCCGGTGGCACCCGTGGGGAACGCGTCGACCAACACGAAGTCGTTGGCCTTCGGCAACCACAGGGCCGGCAGAGTGTCGGCCTCCTTGAGCTTGGAACACACCTCGGCAGGCGACAGCGTCACCTCCTTGGTGTACACGACGGCGATACGCTCGCCCTTGGTGGTGTCCGGCACGGCGACCGCGGTGATGGTCATCTCGTTGGTGCCGGTGACGTCGCGGATGGCGTTGCTGACCTTGATCAGCGGCACCATCTCGCCGGCGACCTTGGCGAACTGGCTGAGACGATCGGTGATCCAGAGGAACCCGTCTTCGTCCACGAAGCCGATGTCGCCGGTGATGTACCAGCTACCGGACAGCACCTCGGCGGTCTGCTTCGGCATGTCGAGATAGCCCGCCATCACGGTCGGACCGTGCACCACGATCAGACCTTCGCGTTGAGCGCCGGCCACCTTGAGCGCCTTCGCCTGCTCCTCGGCTTGCTGCGCCTGCTTGGACGCTTCGGCGTAGCGGTCATCCTGCGGCCAGATAATGCCCATGGTGGCCTTTTCCTGCACCACCACTTCGCCGCCGTTGATTTCGATGAACCGGAACGGTCCAGCGAACTGGTCGGCCGGTGCCACCACCTGCGGTGCCGCGTCCGGGGACTTCTGCCGCGGAATCAGCTCACCGGTGTTCAGGTCCACGATGGCGATCGTGATGCCCGGCATCGCTTGACCGGCGGAGCCGATCTTCACGCCCCAGACCTCGCGACCATCCGGCGTCTTGACCATGCGCGGTACGCACGAGCTGATGCCCGCACTGCACTCCGTGGCGCCGTAAGCTTCCACCGGCGTCAGACCGAGCTTCTGCTCGATGTCCGCAGCCAGAGCCGCCTTCAGCTTCTCGGAGCCCAGCAGCAACATGCGCACGGAAGCGAACTGCTCCTTGGTGGCACGTGTCAGGTAGCCGCGCATCAGCGTTGGGGTGGACGCCATCAGCGTCACCTTGTACTGCTGGATGAGCTGCGCGATGGTGCGCACGTCGAGCGCGTTGGGGTAGTACACCATCGTCTTGCCCAGCGTCAGCGACGTCCATGTGAGGATGAAGCCGAAGCTGTGGAAGAACGGCAGCGCGCCCATGATGATCTCGTCGTCCACCAGGTCCACGTGGGCCGTGATGGAGAGGATCTCGCTGAGCACGTTGCGGTGCGTCAGCTTGACGCCCTTGGGCTCGCCGGTGGAGCCGGAGGTGAACATGATGGTGGCATTGCTGTCAGCCGAGCGACGAGCGCCGGGCAGGAGCAGCCACATCATGATGCCCAGCAGGAACGTGGGCGTGAAGCGGGAGATGACGCCGGTGACGAACTTGTCGAAGCCGGTGACTTCGTCCTTGAGGTCTTCGAGGTAGATGTACTCCGCCTCGAGTGTGCTCAGGGACTTCATCTTCTCCATGAACGCCTTGGAGGTCACGATCTGCTTGATGCCCGCCTTGCGGATGTGACCGTTGACGTCGTCCGCTTTCAGCGCGTAGCTGAGGTTGACGGCGGTCTTGCCGGCGATGGTGGTGGACACCATGCCGAGCACGGCGGTCGGCGTGGGCGGCAGCAGAACGCCCACGTTCTCGGCATCGCCGAAGTGGCGCCCGAGCACGCGCGACAGGGCGACAGCACGTTCGAGCATGTCGCCGTAGTTGAGATTCCCCTTCGCGTCGGTGCCGTCGATGCCGGCATCCTTGGTGCGGAACAACCTGGCGCCGCGCACGAAAGCGGTGGTCAGGTTGCGCCAGCCGCGCCTCATGGCGGGCAGGGGACGATCAGGATTCGCCGCGTTTTGCGGCGGGAAGAGCTTGAGTTCGGCCATTCGAGTATCCCTTTCCTTGCGGGAAATTCCGCGCAGAACGAGTTAATGGTGTTGCCACCATATTTGGTGCGTGAGACGGGCGGGCGAGATTCGCAAAATCGCAGCCGATTTTGCTCACCGTCGCCCCTACCAGCGGCATTTGCAGCCGGCCCGTCCAACACGTACCTGGATGAGTTATGCCTTGCCGATGTTTGCGATGAGCTGCGCCAGCTTGATCTCGTACGACTCCACGGCACGTTCCGCTTCGTCGAGCTTGATTTTGCCGGTAAGCGACTCCTTCGCGATGCGTGCGAACGTAGCCAGCGACTTGCTTTCGCCAATCTGGGCCTTGTTCGCCTCGTAGTCTGCGGTTGCTTTGGACAACCGCTGCACGAGATCGGTGCGGCGTTGGTTGACGCGTTCGTTCGCGTCGATCACCTCGTGGAGCGAGCGATTCAGCGCGTTGTACTCCACGTACCACTCGTCGACGCCATGCGAGACAGCGTCGTACTCGCCCGCGGCGAGTTTGGTGTCCAGGTCCGCAACCCACTCGGACAGCCGCTTGACGCTGCCGGGAGCCACGAGCCCGTAATGCTGCGGGTTGTCGATGTCGGACATCGCCTTGGCGTGCAGCTCGAGAGCTTTCACGCGCAGGGCCTTCAACTCCTCGCACTTTTGCTTCGCCGTAGTCAGCTTCGAAACCACCGCTTCCCGCTCACGTTGGATGCGCAGTTCCTCAGCCTTCATGCGGTCTTCCGCAATCGTGAAGTACGACTTCAGGTGCGCCTCGATGTCCTCGGGGCAGCCCAGCGGGTCGAACTTGTACTTGGAGTCCACGCTGTTGAAGCGCTTCACGAGGGTTTGCACCTCGCTGGCGTCTCCCAGACCAGCAGCTTCGAACCGATCGACGAGGGCGGTCACCTTGCTCCGAGCCTCACTGAGACTCGGATTCATGCGCGCCCACTTCTCGTCGATTTCGATCAACACCTTTCTCGCTTTCACGAAGTCGGTGTTGATCTGGTCCTTCAGCTTGTCCGGCGAAGCTTTGATGACCAGCTTGTCGCCGGATGTTGCGGTGCGCTGAGCCAGCGGGATCTCGCGCACTTCCATGAGGATGGAGTCGGTTTTGAAGTTGGCGACGATGTCATCGATCGCCTTCTGTTGACCCCATCGAGGCAGTTTGCCACGCGCGGTGCGCGCGTCGCTCACGCAGGTCTGAAGCTTCGCCCAGTTCCCGTTCATCCGCGAGATGGCGTCGAACGCGGCCGGCAGTTGATCCGCCGTGGTGCCGCGCACTTCGTCCTTCTTGGGGAAGAGAATGGTGTACGCCAGGGTGTTCTTCAGCAGCGTGATGTTGGCTTGGATGGCGCCCACGTCGGCTTCCCAGCCGTCCAGGAACGCGTCCAGCTCCTCAGCGTTGTTGATTGACTGTGCCATGTTAGCTCCCGTATAGGCTACCGCTTCGGGTTCAGCAGAATGGCGGCGCGGTACGGCATGTCCGCAACGCGCACCACTTCCACGTCCTTGCCCTCGGCGAGGTTATACAGGCTGCGCAGCTCGAGTGCGTCCGCATCGGGATCGCGCACCAGCAACTGCATGGGCACCACGCGCGTGAGCAGCGCGCGATACGCCTCGCAGATGCCGGGCTTGACGGAATTGCTTCCGTCCAATCCAAAGCGGGTGATGCAGTCGGCTACGAAGCCTTCGGAGATACGGCGCAGAGTGACCCTCTGGCTGCCGCTCCAGTTAAGTTGCCGCGGAACTGCCCGCAGCGCACGGTTGACCAGCGGGTCCATCTTGTGGATGAACAACGCTGAGATGTCGCGATCCGCCAGCGTGTCGAAGTACAACACGCGGTCGAACTGACCTGCCTGGTCGTTTGCGAATGAGCCGCCGATCAGACCGCAGATGGTGCCGAGCAGCATCGAGAAGGGGATGAGGTAATCGTCCCCGCTCGCCGCTGTTTCAGCCACACCCGCCAGATCCGCGAGCACCACCAGTGATGGCACGAGCGCGGTGCCGCGCGTCGCGTTGTAGCGCGCAATCGACTCGTCCAGCTCGGCGGCGATGAACCCTTTGCCGGTCCAGCCATCCACGAAGACGAGGCTCTCTTGCGGGTGACGCTCGACGATGTAGTCGAGCGCTGCTTCGTCGATGCCGCGCCCGCGCACGCTGCTGATGCTGTAGTGCACGCTCTCGTGACCGAGGCGGCGCAGAGCACGCTGCAGCAGAACGCCGGTGGGCGTGCCCGCGCGCACGAGAGTCACGAGTGTGATCGGACCCGACGTGTTGCGGTGAAGCGCGGTGGCGACGGTGGCGACGTCCTTGGCGAGCCGCTCGGCGACGTGGTCGCAAGCTGCCCAGAACGACGACACATAGTTCTCGTTGGGAACGAACTCCGCAGCGACCTTCGCCGCAAGCTCCGTTCCGGCTGTCCTGCTGGCCGCCACCGGCTCCAACAGCAGCGTGACGTCATGTTCGCTGTAGCTACCGTGAAACATCGATGACCTCCTTTCGAATCAGCTCGAAGATTTGCGATCCGGTCGGCATCATCGCGAAGTCGCAGATTCCGAGGAACCCGCCATCATCGATGCTGTCGCCCATGCCGACGGTGAATGCCGGCTTGGTGTGAATCACTTCTTCCAGCAAGAACTTCAGTGCAAGCCCCTTGCGCAGGAAGGGAGGCTGCACTGCTAGTGTGGTGTCGTTGAGATGGACTTTCCATCCCGTGGTCAGCACCGTTGCTTGCAGCTCGTCTCGAACTTTCTGCAACGCTGCCGTATCGCCGCCGTCCATTTTTACTTGCACGAACAGCGGCGTGGGTACGCCGTCGAACGTTTCTGTGACCAGCCTTGTGCGGGCGCCTTCGATGCATTGGCCCGTGATGAACGCGGCGGTGCGCTCGGCGATGGCTTGCAGCGTGAAAGCAACCTGCGCGGATTCTTTCACGATGTGCGTCTGCCACCGCGGCTCGAACGTTCCGTCCGGCATGACGATGGCGCCGCCGAATGACACCACGGCGTGGCTGCCGTGGATGGGCAGTCTCATGCGCTTGAACGCGGCGTAGTCACGCCCGGTGCAGGGCGTGATGTTGCCCGTGCTGCGCAGCACGTCGAAGAGCGCGGACTGCTGCGGCGTCATGAAGCTGCGCGGTTGCCCGTCGCTGCCCACCGACATCACCCGCAACGTGTTGGCATCCGCGCCTTGAGGACACTTCCGCAGAGTCTGACCGAGGTTGTCGTCCAGGTCCACGATGTACATGGGTTTCATATATGAGTCTCCAACGGCGCGTAGCGCCACGTTACACGCGGTCGCCGCAGATGCCGACGCACTCGAACATCATGTTCGGTGCGTCCACAACGCGGATACCGAGCTGGTTAGCGAGCGCGAGCAGAGCCGCGTTGGCTTCCGAGGCCGGATTCTTGAGCAGGAGAAACTTCATTGCGCGCCGCTGGACAGCGCGCAAGGTCTCGTTGTAGCCCGCCTTGATCTCGTCCTCGTTACCGATGCCGAATTCCTCGGCGATGCGCTTCACTTCGCGCTTGGCGCGCACGCGCTGGTTGCCGATGTCCGAGCGCGAGGCGAGGTTGAGCCCGCCGGTGCGCTTGGTGAACATGGCAGTGTGCAGGTGCGCGGTGACGCGGTCCACGAAGTCGTTGGAGAGGTCCTGCGCGAACAGGTGTCCGTACAGGTAGGCGCCGTGCAGTTCCCCGGGCTGCTCGTTGGCGAAGGTCTTGCTGAGGAGCCCATTCATCGGCGAGTCCAGCATCGCCGATGGCATCAGGTAATCCTCGACCGTTGCCGCCATCGCGGACGAACCCGCCAAGTCCGCGATGCAGACGAGCTGCACCGGCACGTTGGCGTCTTCCCGCGTGGCGTTGTACTGCGTCACGCTGTCCCGCAAGTGGCGCGAGATGCCGCCCTTGCCGGTCCAGCCGTCCACGAAGACGATGGGACGGTTGTACAGCGAGCGCATCACGTCCAGCGCCGTGTGGTCCACGCCTGCGCCTCGCACCAGCGAGATGCTGAAGTGGTGCACGTCGATGCCGAGAATGACCAGCGCCCGGCGCAGCAGAACACCGAACGGCGTGCCGGCGCGGGCGAGGCTGGCGAGCAGCACCTGCTTGTTGGGCAGCGTGCCGGCGATGCCGTCCGCCAGCGCCATCACGTCACGCGCGACGCGAGCAGCGCTTTGCTGCATCGCGTGCTCGTAGAGCGCGAGGTACGCCTCCTGCGGTGCATCTTCCCAGCACGGCATTCCATCACGCCCCAGGTCGAGCGAGTCGCCCAGTTCGCGCATCAGGAAGATGCAGTCCGCCGTGGGGTAGGTGCCGCCGAACCCGTGGCTGCCGATTACCGGCGTGTACGACTTGCCACCATCCGTGGTGACAGCTTCGATGACCAGACCTCCAGCCGGAGAGCCGTGGTGATGACAGTGGCTGTTGCCTTTGCACATGCTAGATGCCCTCCAGGACTGTGGCGTTCAGGTCGGACACCAGGGCGGGGTCCAACGCGGTCGCCGAGGTTTCGGTGCAGATGATGATGCGGTCGTAGTCCGCCACATCGACGTTGTAGAGATAGTTCTCGATGCCGTCGCCGTAGTTGTCGTGGTACGTGCGCATGTAGCGCACGGGACCGTGCTCCATCAGCGGCGAGCGGCTCGTAGCCTGGCAGTATGCCTCGACACCCGCGCGCTCCAGTTGCTCGGCGATGAGGAACGGCACATAGGAGTGCTCGCCCGTACCGAGTACCAGAACACGTTGGTTGCGACGCACCCCAAGCCGGCGTGCGATGCCGGGGGCGATCTCGAGCGGCGTGGTGAGCCCGAGCCGACCGAACTGACCCACCAACACGTTGTCCTTCGGCGCACCGTTGCCGGTGACCTTGGGCATGACGATGGTGCTCAGCATCGGATTCGGGTTGAACTTATAGTGACCTTCCAGCACCGCGATGGACTGGTAGTTGGAGCCGAGCTCCGCCGCGTTTTGCGCCGTCGCCTCTTCACCGCGCCAGTCGGCAATGACGCCGGTGACGATGTGCTCGATGCGGCTGCTGATTTCGCGGAAGGCGCGAGCGAGATTGACGAACGTCTTGCCGGTCGTCACCTCGTCGTCCAGCAGCACGAGCGACCGCGCATTACGCAGGAGTTCCTGCGCTGCCGGGTCCTCGGGCAGGTACATGATGTGCTGCGATGCATGCGAGTGCTCCTCCTTGAACTCCACCGCGATGGGCTTGTCCAAGGTGAAGCGCGTGCTGTGCAGGAACAGCGCGTCGTTGCGGCCGGTGTTGCGCACGAAGCTTTCGTGCACGCCCTGACCGAACGTGATGGCCATCTCCGCCATGGCGATGAACACAACCGGACCCGGCAGATCGCTGGGAATGCGGCTGGCCACGATGTTCTGCACCCGACGCGCATCACGAGGGCGCGTGGGGTACTGGCGGCAGATGACGCGGGACATGAAAGAGAAGCCACGCTTGGGATTGCGGCGAGCCGCGATATCCAGCAAGTGGTCGACGTCGAGATCCGCGCGCGTCACCTTGAGCGCCAGCGTGCCCGTGGGCAGAGCCACGATGCGACGGTTGGCGGTGTCGACCTGCGGATCGTCGGAGTCGAACAGAACGAGCGGCGGCTGGATGCCGGTACGCTCGGCAAGCGAGAGATTCATGACCATAATCTGGTTCTCCATATGCCTGCACGAATCCCGAACACGGACGTGCTCGCGAATCGATTGGGCGGTTTACGTTCCTGGTTACCGTTGGATTCGGGGACCGACCTGACATGTGTGCCGGTCCATGCGACATAAGGGCGCACCATTGGTGGTGGCATGGCGCGCATTGATCATCATCGAACGTTGGTCTCTCTCGTTCGGTGATGGCCTGAGTTGAAAAGCTGGAGACTTCCGGAAGATCTAGTAATTAGGGACGGGTGGAAGGTCTTAGGCTTTTTCTCAGTCGGAGAAGGGTGGGAGATATAACTGGAGATTAGAGATCAGCAGAGTTGCCAAGCAAGAATAAATACAGAATGTGTACTGAAGGAGATCTCAGGAGGCTGGGTCGCGTTAGCCCGCGCGACCGCTTGGCAACACGGTCGCGGAGGTTTGCGCTAACCCGGCGTTGGTCTCCCTAAAGCCAAATCGAGATAGTTTCCATGGAAACTATCTCGCCCTTCTTCGAACGAATGATGTGCAGGTTAAGCCGCGCTGATGTCAAGTGCTGGCGCTAATCCATCACCAGTGAGAATCGCATTCGATACACCTGTCTCAAAAAAGCAAAAGCAAACTAGTTTCCATGGAAACTATCTCGGCAAAGGGAAAGCAAACTAGTTTCCATGGAAACTATCTCGATGGTAGTTCGGCTGCAATGGCGCACTGGCTGGCACCGGCGATGCCCTGCTTCTAAAGCGACACCGCACGGTACGCGCGCATCAAAACGCAAAGGCAAACTAGTTTCCATGGAAACTATCTCGGCTAGGGAAAGCAAAACTAGTTTCCATGGAAACTATCTCGGCAAGGGAAAGCAAAACTAGTTTCCATAGAAACTATCTCGGCAAGGGAAAGCAAAACTAGTTTCCATGGAAACTATCTCGGCAAAGGGAAAGCAAACTAGTTTCCATGGAAACTATCTCGGCGGGCGAAAAGGAAGTAGTTTCCAGCTATCTCAGCGGTTATAACGATTGGTTATAGACTATGGGTTATAGTAGCAAGGCGGTTAAGGCGTAAAGCGTGGAAGCGATGGCACCACGGATGGTGCCACCGCTCCCCGCTGTTACGCGGTTAAGTTGTTACCGCCGTTAGGCGTTACGCCGTCACGAGCAATGCGCTCGTGCAGCGGGAATCAGCAGGCCGCGGCGACCGCAGCGACCTGGTTCTCCACCGTGCGGCCGTCGGCGGGCTCGCCGATGGCATGGAACTTCCAGCCGCCGTTGTGGCGGTAGACCTTGCCCATGATCATGCCGGTGGTGTTGCCGAGGTCGGTCAGGTTGTACTTCGCCAGCTCGGTGCCCTTGTCGTCGAGCACGCGAACGTACGCGTTCTTCAGCACGCTCAGCTTGTGACCGCGGTAGGACGCCACGGTGAAGGCGAGGTACTGGACGCTGGCGGGCACGCGAGCCAGGTCGACTTCGATGACCTCGTCGTCACCGTCGCCGGCGCCGGTCAGGTTGTCGCCGCTGTGCTGCACGCTGCCGTCGTTGGACTTCTTGTGCGAGAACCACACCTTGTCCGTGACCTTCTTGGCGCCGTCCAGCAGGACGCAGTTGGCGTCCAGGTCGACGCTGTCGCCGTCGCTGGCAACGTCCCAGCCGAGGCCGAGGAAGATCTTGGTGAGTTGGCCGCCGTCGGGCTTGGCCAGATTGACCTTGTGGCCCTTGTCGAGTTTCACGCTCATGTCGTTGTTCTCCTACGAAAAACTGTTTCGAGATGGGGCGGAGGCACCGGATGTGGTGCCTTCGCCCGAGTTGAAGAGACAGCCGACAGAGCTTAGCCGACGCTGACGCCGTAGGTCCGGCACAGCGCGGCGAGACCGCCCTGGAAGCCCTGCTCCACGGCGCGGAACTTCCAGTCGCCGTTGGTGTGACGGTAGACCTCGCCGAAGATCATCGCCGTCTCGATGGACGCGTCCTCGCTCAGGTCGAAGCGGGCCAGCTCGCGGCCGGTCTCTTCGTTCACGATGCGAATGAACGCGGCCTTGATCTGGCCGAAGTTCTGCTTGCGCGCCTCGTAGTCGTAGATGGTGACCGTCACGGCCATCTTCTCGATCGAGGTGGGGACCTTGGTCAGGTCCACCGAGATGGTCTCGTCGTCGCCTTCGCCCTTGCCGTCGCGGTTGTCGCCGCCGTGCGTGACGGAGCCGTCGGGAGAGACCTTCTCGTTGTAGAAGATGAAGTGCTTGTCGGTCGGCACCTTGCCGTTGGCGCCGAGCATGAACAGCGACGCGTCCGCGTCGAATTCCGCACCCGCGGTTTCGCGCGGATCCCAGCCGAGCCCGATCAGAATCTTCTTCAGACCCGGCTCTTCCTTCGTCAGGTTGACGTTGCCGCCTTTGGTGAGTTGAACACCCATGGTGCTTTATCTCCGTATGCGGGTATTTCCCGCGAATTTGAAGCTAGCGAGGTCGCCCTTACGAGCGACCCCGCTATCACTGAAGCGACGTTCTGAGCGCGCCGGCGATTAGCCGACGTTGACGCCGTAGCTGCCCGCGAGAGCCGCGAGGCCGCCGGCGTAGCCCTGGCCGACCGCCTTGAACTTCCAGTCGCCGTTGCTGCGGTACAGCTCGCCGAAGTTCATCGCCGTCTCGGTGGAGGCGTCCTCGGACAGGTCGAAGCGCGCGATCTCTTCGCCGGTCGCCTTGTTGACGACGCGGATGAACGCGTTGCTGATCTGCCCGAAGTTCTGGCGCCGCGCTTCGGCGTCGTGGATGGTCACCGCGAACGCGATCTTCTCGATGTTCGCCGGCACCTTGCCGAGGTGGACTTCCACCTTCTCGTCGTCGCCTTCGCCCTGGCCGGTGGTGTTGTCGCCCTGGTGAACGACGCTGCCGCACGGCGAGGTCTTGGCGTTGTAGAAGACGAAGTGGTCGTCGCCCGGGACCTTGCCGGTGACGAGCAGCATGAACGCGGACGCGTCGGCGTCGAACGCGGCGCCGTCGGTGACGCGCGGGTCCCAGCCGAGGCCGATGATGACTTCCGTGAGGCCGGGCGCGGCCTTGCTCAGGTTGACGTTGCCGCCTTTGGTCAGTGAAACAGCCATGATTCAGTTCTCCTGTGGTGGTGCGTTTGCCGCACCGGGTTTCTGCGCAAAATCGCGCGTGTGCCGGAGAGCACGATGGCCCGCATTCCTCCGGCATAATGCGGGCCGGGACAGCGAAGGACGACGCGCGAGCACGATGCCGCGCGCGCCGTCTCAACGCTGTGGAGCGATCAAGGAGTCGTTGTTGTGGCGCTTACTTCTTGGCGCCGTTGCCGGTCGAGCCGTTGTCGCGCTTGCCGCCGAAGGACGAGATGAAGTCCCAGACGTAGAGCGCGCCGGTCACGACGTACGCGAGGTAGATGCCCCACGCAGCCAGCCGGAAGACGGCGGGCAGACCCAGCGTCAGCAGGGGCGTGGCGAACATCGCCGCGGTGACGACGACGAAGACGAACGCGATCTTCTTCGCGTTGCGCTGCAGGTGCAGCTTGGGGTGGTTCTCGAAGAACCCGCTGATGCCCTTGAACACGCGGAACATGCCGGGCAGGACGATCAGCGCGAGCGCGATCTGAAGGATGCTCATGGTAATTGAACCTTTCCTTGGTGCCGAAGCACCTTGAAGTTAGTGGGAGTCGGACTCGGCGGCGTCGGTCTCGGGCTTGTCCTTGATGCCGAACACCTTCTTGAAGCCGACCACCAGCAGGTGGATGACCAAGCCGAAGGGCTTCCACGCCCACTCGACCAGCTCGTTGATGTTGCCGAAGCCTTCGCCGATCCAGCGGATGGTCGGGCCAAAGAGCTTCTGCAGCAGCGGGCTGCGGTCGTAGATCAGGCCGCCGAAGATGATGGCCATGATGCCACCGAACTTGCCCAGTTCCGACAGCTCAGCGTGCGGGAAGAACTGCTCGACGCAGAGCTGGACACCCACGAAGCCGACGAGCAGGAACGCGATCTGGTTGAGGATCGGGAACTTCTCGATCAGCTTGACGAAGATGCCGGCGACGAACCGCATCGCGGCGATGCCGATGAACACGCCCACGATGACGACCCACAGCTTGTCCGTCATGGCGACGGCGGCGACGATGTTGTCGATGCTGAACATCATGTCGGCGATTTCGACCGCGATGACCGTGGCCCAGAAGCCCTTGCCGGCCGCCGAGTGCGAATCGCCCTCACCATCTTCCGCCAGTCCGAGGTTGGACGTCATCAGATGGATGAGGTAGAGGCCGCCGATCAAGTGCAGACCGGGCAGGGCGACGATGAAGCTGACGAACACCAGCGAGAGGCCGCGCATGACGTAGGCACCGATGATGCCCAGCTTCAGCGCGAGCGCCTTCTGCTTGCCGGGGAGATGCTGCACCATCGCGGCGAGCACCATGGCGTTGTCCACCGACAACAGACCTTCGAGAATGACCAGCGAGATGATCACGGGCCAGGCAGCCTGCAGGGCAGGCAGGATATGTGCGAGATCCATAGTTCTAAGCTCCTGTGGGGCCGCCAGCCACTCTTGAAGTGGCGTTGCGAGCGACCCAGTTACTAAGTTGAAAGAATCGCGACTAGCGCGCTGGACCGACTGTCCAGCGCGCTGCCGCAACGCACGCGTTTCCGCGCTGAGTGATTGCAGCAAGCTTTCGCCTGCCGCTGGGCTGGTAGGGGTTGGGGTGAGGCTCTGCGAACCCCGCCCTTCCTACTTAGTCGTTCAGCGCGCCTTCGATCATCTCGCCGATCGAGATGTCCTTCGCGTCGGACGCGTTCTTCGTGTCCACGATGTCCATCGTGGCGCCAGCGGCGACGAGGCCGTCGTCGAGGAAGGTCAGGAACGCCGTGGCGTCCTTGTCGTGACCGACCTGCAGGAAGAAGATGCCGAGGGCCTTGCGGGTCTTGCCGGCGGCCTTGAGGCGCTTGGTGGCGTCCACGATGACCTCGGCGACGGCCTTCTGGGCCTGCGCGGTCGACACCTGGTTGCCCTTGAGGTCGTGCGTCGGGGCGCCGTCGGTCACCGCGAAGATCACCGTGTCCTTGGTGTTCGGGTTGGCGGCGAGACGCGCGAAGTAGGCGTCGATGCGGTTCTTCAGCGCGAGCGCGGTGTTGGTGCCGCCGCCCGGGCAGCCGGCGCGGAAGCGCGCAGCGACGGTGTCGGCGTTGGCGCCCTTGATCTCGGTGAGGCTCTGGTTGAAGATGGCGGCGTAGATGCCGTCGTCGTCGACCTTCGCGGCTTCGCCGGCGAGGTAGGAGGCTTGCGGACCGACGAAGTTCCAGCGGTCGATTTTCTGGATCTTGGTGCCGCCCTTGCTGAACAGACCACCCTTGACCTCGACTTCGACGTCGCAGTCCGAGGTGCCCATGGAGCCGGAGCCGTCGATGAGGAACTCGAGGTCACGGCTGGACAGCTTCGAGAGGTTGACCGGGGGAAGCTTCGAGAGATTGATCGCCATTTCGTTTTCTCCTGATGTGTCCTTTCGGACGGATGAAGTTGAGACAGAACTCAACGCTCACCTCGACCTCGTGCGACATCGCGGAAACTGCACCACCACCGATACACCAATGCCGTGTCCCGTCGCGCCATAAAGGCAGCGAAACTAACTAGACGGGAAAGGCAACTGATGTGTGGTTTGGGATGCGGTTCCGGATAAACGAGGCAAGTGAAAGCTGTCCGTAACCTATGGAACCGGAGGGGCCGAATTCGACCGAACTAAACGATTGTAAAGTGCAATTTGCTAGCGCAACATCGCGTCAGGATGCGGGTTGTCAAGGTATTATGATTTGAGTAGGTACAAGGTATATATCGATGCAGCTCGCCGGCGAACTCACCAAAATCAGCTTGCCTAGCCTTATTCAATTGATTCGCAACGGCGAATTGACTGGTAAGGTCTGTCTAATCCAAGGAGCCAATACTGCGTTCATTTATGTACGCGACGGCCGAATCGTCCACGTGGAGAGCGATTCAGACGAAGGTCGACCAGCCCTGCTCGAACTATTTCTATGGCTTAGCGGAACCTTCTCCTTTGTCGAAGCTAATTTAGATAGCGTTCCGCAAAGTTTCGCGCCGGACGAGCCAGTAGAGAAGATAGTTCGCGAAGGCCTCGCATATTTAGAAAAGAAGAAACACCTAGATCAACTTCGCGTGAACGGCAAAACAATTCTTCGCAAAGCACACGATAAGTGGACTGAAAACCCGCTGTGGGAGCTGGTGGATGGCCAGTCTTCACTTTCGCAATTGAATTATTCGCTGGGATTGTCACGCTACGAATCAATCAACTTTACTTACGACCTGCTAATAAACGGGCACGCCATCGTCGTGGAACCCGCTACCGAAGAGGAACAGGTGAATCTGCCGCAATGGGTCATCTCCCGTTTGAAGCAAGATAATCCGGATCTCACACAAGCAATTGTGGAAATGGTGATTTGGGTAGATCGCGTGAAATGCTGGATGTATCAGGCTGACGCAGATATGGATCGCGTCGTTGACCAACTCGCTAGCGCACGTCGCGCTACTGCTGGGAATGAGAAAACGGAAATCTCCCCACCACCTGAAGTGAGTGCCGCCGGTTTACAAAAACCCGGCTTCACCGTTGCCGCATTGTTGGCCGAGATGCAAGACGAGCAGGACTAGCTACAACGGCGCAAGCGCCTGCACTACATTTACAGCGGCAGCTCGATGCGGCATTGCAGCTGTAGTCGATGCAGCTGTAGTCGTAGTGCAGGCGCTTGCGCCGTTCCGATTGCAGTTGATTGCAGCTGTAAATGTAGTGCAGGCGCTTGCGCCGTTCCGATTGCAGCTTAATGCGATGTGGCGATTGCTTTATCCAGATCAATTACCGCACGTCTGACCAACGAAATTTCGCTGTCTAACTTGTCTGACTGATTTTCGGCGGCTTGCAGCGCTTCTTTCAAACGTGCGATGCGCTGATTCGTTCTATCGCGAGCTTCTTCCAGGTTGTGTTGCTTGTCTAGCAAGTTGCCGCGTGCGTTGATGAGATCAATTGCGGTGTGGCAAGCCGCATATGCTGTGGGTGTGGCAAGGAACAAAACCAAAATCCAAATTTGCGCTTGTTTGAACATTGGGGATACCTTTCGCTGACACCGATTATGGCGATTCTAAGGGCGAAAAGTTTCGTTGTCACGTGAAAAGTTTAGGCTTTGTGTGCGGCGCCTTTTACCAGGCTCACGAAAGTGCGCACACGATCTACGTCTACAGGATTTTCGAGTTTGCCCTGACGTTTCAGCGAGCTGGCGACGATGACACCATCTGCGGTGCCTAGCAGCTTCGTTGCATTTTCATTTGACGCGCCGCTTCCGATAAAAATAGGCGTAGTTGGTAGTGCTTCGCGCACTGCTTCGAGATCGCCCATGTCCGGTGCAGAGCCTGTGCCGGTGCCGCTTACGATTACGCCGTCAGCCATGCCGCGGTGCACGGTGTCCTTTGCGATGAGTCGAATGTCTGCAAAAGGTGTAAGCGGCGAAGCGTGTTTCACCATCACATCCGCAAGAATGCGAATGCGCTTTTCTGCTCCCAGCAATCTGCGGTAATTCAGTAACTGGTGCGCTTCGCCTTCGATGATTCCCTGATCAGTCAGCATCGCGCCCGTGTAGACATTTACTCGAATGAATTGCGCGCCACTTGTAGCAGCCACTGCAAGGGCGCTGTGACCGTCATTACGCAGCACATTTACACCCACGGGTAGTCCGGCCACCCCTTGCACTCGTTTAATGACCAGAGCGAGCGCACAGGCTGTTGCTGTGTCTACTTTGTTTTTCACAAATGGTGCGTCAAAGAAATTTTCGACAATGATGCCGTGAACGCCGCCCGATGCAAGTGCTGCGGCTTCCTGTTCGGCGCGTTCGAAAACCGCTTCCATGTCGCCGCCGAAGCGATGCGAGCCGGGCAACGGCAAAAGGTGTACAACGCCTATGACGGGTTTGGTTGTGGCGAATAATTCTTGAAGCATGGAACCAAGCATAGCAAACGGTTTTCGACGCTATTGCGAACTATGCGAACTGCAACTCTGCCTTATATGCGCGTCACCAAAGTCGCTTGACAAGCGCGTTTCGGCATATATCAAGAGGATCTTCACTGCAACCTGTGAGGATCTTGAACTATGCGCGTAGAGATAGAGACGTCTAGGAGATCAAGTCTAGGAGCGTTGAACTTGGCCTCGTTATTTTCTTAAACATTACCACGTCCTTTTCGTCACTTCACTTCACTTTCTGTTTCTCCAGACGTAGCTCACTAGCCGCTTTCGCTTCCCAACTCCTTCGCTTGTCGCGATGCGAGTCGTGTCGTCGGCAGTTGCGGGTCTGGCAGGAGGGTACTATGAACACCAAAATCCCTGGTGCCCTGTTCCTAATCGGTGGGGCAGCCGACCTCGTATTTGCCGACTTCGTCGACCTCGCTGGTGGACCGTCGGCTCACATTGTCGTTATCACTCACGCCAGCGGTTCGCCGCGGCAAAGTGGCAACGCCATCAGAGATGCCCTGCGCAAGCACGGCGTCACGCGCATTACTATCATTACCCCGCGCGGCGAGCAAAAGCTGCCTACCGACACTGACGCCATCTTCATCGGTGGTGGAGACCAGAATCGGCTTGTGAAGCTGCTTGACCGCAGTGGTCTTGGACAGCAAGTGCGTGACGCGAATCGTCGCGGCGTGCTTGTGGCAGGTACCAGTGCCGGCGCTGCCGGTGCTGCGTACGTGATGATGGCTGGTGAAACGGATGACTACCGCAAGGGCGTCATCAAGCAAGGCACCGTTTTGCTGGGCAAGGGCTTGTGTTTGAAGAGCGGCGTCGTTTTCGACACGCACTTCGACCAACGCAAGCGTCAGGCTCGGCTTCGCATGGTGCTTGGCGCAATGGACGCGGTAAGCGGTTTGGGCCTCGACGAGGACACCGCTGCGTACATCACCGGCAACGACATCAAAATCTACGGTGCGGGCAAGGTCTGGGTGTACACCACAGGTGGTGGCACTGACTTCGAGACCATTGCGCGCGCCGCCACGGAAACTACCTACAGCGCGGGCGACAAGTTCACGCTGTAACCCCCGGAGTGGATTGTGTACCGGTCGGTATACAAGTCACTCCTAACTACCAGCGCGGTATTTCGCCGCGCTGTCTCTCGGGATTCTCAAATGAAACTTCCGACTTGGTTCAGATGGCTCCCCATCCTGCTCATCGTGTACATCCTCGCTGGCGCGTTTTTCGGCCAGCAGGCTGCACCGAAGCCGGTGGATATGCCGTACTCCGAACTGATCCAGTCGCTGGAGCAGAACCCCGGCACCATATCTGGTATCACTGTCCAGAACGGCAGCAATGTGCTCAAGGTCGAACGCAAGGACAAACCTGCGGCGACCGTCACGCTGCCCGGTAAGGCTGGTGAACAGCAAGTGCTGGATGCCGCCGCCAAAGCCCACGTGCCTGTGAAGGCCGTGGAAGACGACGGCGGTGGGCTCCTCGGCTTGATCGGGACCATCCTCTTCAACCCCATTACCCTGCTCGTCATCTTCTGGCTGTTTATGTCACGCCAGCAAGGTGGCATGCTCAACAAGTTCCAGAAGAACGGCGCCACGCAGTTTGCGCCCACGAAGGAGAGCAAGAAGTTCTCCGACGTTGCAGGCTGCCGGGAAGCGATCACGGAACTGCAGGAAGTGGTCGAGTACCTCAAGGACCCGACCAGCTTCACGGAAATGGGTGCCAAGCTTCCGCGCGGCGTTCTTCTCATCGGTGGACCCGGTAACGGTAAAACCCTGCTCGCCAAGGCTGTTGCCGGCGAGGCGGGTGTTCCGTTCTTCGCGCTGTCCGGTTCTCAGTTTGTCGAGATGCTCGTCGGCGTTGGTGCGGCGCGCGCGCGTGACTTGTTCAACAAGGCGCGTGCGAACATGCCCTGCATCATCTTCATCGACGAAATCGACGCGGTCGGTCGCCATCGCGGCGCCGGCATCGGCGGTGGGCATGACGAACGCGAGCAGACCCTGAACGAAATCCTCGTTCAGATGGACGGCTTCACCGAAAACGAGTCCATCGTGATCATCGCGGCGACCAACCGCCCTGACATTCTGGACCCGGCTGTGACTCGCTCTGGTCGTTTCGACCGGCACGTCATGGTTGACTCGCCCGACTTCCAGGGGCGCCAGGACATCTTCGCCATCCACACGCGCACGCGCAAGCTGGCGCCGAACGTGGACCTGAAGGTTCTGGCCGGACTCACCCCCGGCTTCTCCGGTGCGGACATTGCCAACGCTTCGAATGAAGCTGCGGTGGTGGCACGCCGGCGCCGGCAGGATGAGATCAACCGCCTGCGCGATTCTGGTGCTTCGCCTGCGACACTACAGGCGGTGCCCAAAGTCATCACGATGGAAGACTTCTCCGAAGGCGTTGACCGCGTGATGATGGGTCCGTCCCGTCCGCGCTTCATGTCCGAGGAGGACCGGCGCAACACCGCGGTGCACGAAATCGGCCACGCCGGTGTCGGGCATTCGCTGAAGGGCGATCCGATCCGCAAGGTCACCATCATGCCGCGTGCCAAGGCGCTCGGCTTCACGCTCTCGCTTCCCGAGGGCGACCGTCTCAACAAGACACGCGAACAGTTGATCAACGAGATTGCTTCCATGATGGGCGGCCGAGTCGCTCAGGAAGTCATTCTCGGCGTCACTGACACCGGTGCGTCCAACGACTTCAAGCAGGCAACTGCTGTCGCGCGGCGCATGGTGACTGAGTTCGGCATGTCCGACCTGGGACACATCAGCATTTCCGACGAGGGCGGCTCGCCGTTCCTCGGTCGCGCCATGGGCGGCAGCGGCGGCTCCAGCAACTGGGGTCCGGCTGTTCTCGACAAGGTGGACGAGGAAGTGCGCAAGATCTTGGCCGAAGCAACGCAGCGCGCGACGAACGTCGTCAAAGCGCACAAAGCCTGCTTCGAGCCCGTCGTTCAAGCGTTGCTCCAGAAGGAAACGATTCTCGGTGACGAGTTCGTTAGCCTCTGGGAAGGCGCGTAAAAAGCAAATTTCTCTAGGGCGCCGAGTTCACGACTCGGCGCCCATTGGGTCGAATGGCCCACCCGTAGTGAGGAAAACACTATGGAATCCTTCCAAACCTTCCTCGCCTCGGTCCCCAACTTTGTGTGGGCGATCGTTGGCGTGGGCGCGTTTCTGCTGTTCCTCAACATCTGGCAGAAGCGCATGCGCGCAAACGGTAGTTCGTCCGGCGGCTACACTCCGCCCCCGAGCAACCGCAACACCCCCCGTAGCGGTGGCGGTCTGGACCAGCAGTTCACCCGCTCTGCCGCTCGCAAGTTCGAACCCACCGATGTCGGCGGCAAAACGTTTGCCGATGTGGCGGGCTGCGAAGAAGCCATCAAGAAACTGCGTCGTGTTCAGCGCTGGCTGAAGTCCAAGACGCTGTTCGACATGTTCGGCGCGCGGCTGCCCAAGGGCGTGCTGCTCGTCGGTCCTCCCGGAACCGGTAAGACCCTGCTCGCGAAAGCTCTTGCGGGCGAAGCTGGTGCCAGCTTCTTCAGCATCTCCGGTTCTCAGTTCGTCGAAATGTACGTGGGCGTCGGCGCGTCCCGCGTGCGTGACCTCTTCAACGAAGCGCGTGCAGAAGTGGCGCGTACGAAGAAGCCGGTCATCATCTTCATCGACGAAATCGACGCCGTGGGCCGCCAGCGTAGCGGTCCGGGAAGCATGAGCTCTCACGACGAGCGCGACCAGACGCTGAACGAAATCCTCGTTCAGATGGACGGCTTCGCTCCGAACCAGGGCATCATGGTCCTCGCCGCCACCAACCGTGTCGACATCCTCGACGCGGCTCTGAAGCGCCCGGGTCGTTTCGACTACCAGGTTCTGGTTGACCTGCCTGACCTGGCGGGTCGCGAGGCGATCTTCAAGATTCACACCAAGAACAAGCCGCTTGCTCCTGGTCTGAACGTTCGCCTGCTTGCGGCTCGTACTCCGGGCTTCAGCGGTGCCGACATCGAAGCCGTTGCCAACGAAGCTGCGACGCTTGCTGCAGAGCGAGTGGAAGCGGACGTGGCGAAGCTGCGTGCGGCCAACGCCTCCGAGCAGGAAATCAAGGACAAGGTCGTCCGCGCCATTCTGCTCGAAGAGTTCGACGAAGCCGTCGACATCGTGCAGATGGGCGAAGCCCGCGTCTCCCGCGCTCACGCGATGAGCAAGGAAGACATGCGGCAGACCGCTTACCACGAAGTCGGCCACGCCGCGGTCATGCGCGCGCGTGACGGTGACCCGATCACGAAGATCACGATTGTTCCGCGTGCTCGCGCGCTGGGCTACACCCAGTCGCTGCCCGAGGGCGATCGGTTCAACATGACGGACCGCCAGATTCGCACCCGCATCATGATGGCGATGGGTGGACGTGTTGCGCAGGAAGTCTTCTGCCAGACCGTCGACACCGGCGCCAGCAACGACTTCAAACAGGCTTCCGGCCTCGCTCGCCGCATGGTGACCGAGTTCGGCATGACTGATCTCGGCCCGATTCACATCGACGACCAGGAGCTCCAGAGCCTGGGCGGTGGGTTCTTTGGACCCGCGATGAAGGATCAGGTCAATGCCGAGTGGCAGAAGATCCTCAAGGAGTGCAAGGACGAGGCGCGTACGATCATCGAGGAAAACCGCGATCGCATCGAACGCATCACCGCCGTCCTGCTGGAGAAAGAAACCATTCTCGGGCCTGAGTTCGCGCAGCTCTGGGATGAAACTCCCGCGGGCAGCTCGACTTCGGCTCACTGACGAGGAACCGTTCATGAACACAACGATTTTCCTTCCGATGCCCGTTTGGCAGGCGATGGCCTTCCTGCGGGATCGGAACGGAGCCTTCGCACGCCTCCTCAGCGACGCCGGGCATTTGCCCTGCGAACTGGTGCTCGCCGATGACACCTTGTACGGCTTCAAGAACCGCGCTGACGCGGTTGAGGTCGGCAAGCGCGTCTATCCGGACGGGTTTGCCATGGTGCGCTTTGTCGTCCTCGGCAAGGTGCTCAACGGCATGATGACGTTCCAGCGTCAGGTGGTCGGACACACCGATCCGGGGTCCGGCGCTGCGCTGTACCGCATCACGCGTGACGGGCTGAAGGCGATCAACGAGAAGGTTGACGCCGGTGACACCGACGTTGTGGTGGACCAAATCTTCGGCAACGCGCAGGAAGAGGAAGCCAAATGCTGCCCGGCCGACGGCGGAAAGGACTCGAACTTGTTCGGGCTCCTGGAAGACGGCGGTCGTCCGGCTGGCTTCGCACCCCGTAACGAGGACACGCTTGGCGCGGGTCCGACGGGCTTCGGCGGCTGCTGATTCGATCACGGGGCGCCACCAGATTTGGTGGCGCCCCTCTTCGGAAATACCAAAATGAAAAATGCAATCACTTTCGTGGCCATCCTGGCTGCGATGGTCATGTTCCTTCAGCCCGGGCACTGGGCGATGATCGCAGCGCTGCTGCTGATGATCGTAGTGCACGAGTTCGGTCACTGGTTCCTGGCGCGAATCTTCGGATTCAAAACGCCGGTGTTCTCGGTTGGCTTCGGCTCGTCTCCTCGCCTCTACCTCGGCAAATTCTGGGACACCGAGTTCCAGATTACGCCGTGGCTGGCGGGTGGGTACGTCAAAATCGATCCGACGGATGCTGACTTCACCTCCAAGGCCGCGTGGAAACGCGCGCTGGTGCTGGTTGGCGGCGTCACGATGAACGTGCTCACCGTCATCGTCCTGTCGTTCCTGCTGTTCACCACCGTTGGTGAACGCTCCTACGTGCCCGCTGCGGTGCAGGTGCAGGCGACGGACAACACAATCACGATTGCTCGCGACGCGGGCATCGTTGCCGGCGACCGGATTATCTCCGTCGACGGCAAAGCCGTTCACAGCGCGAAAGATCTCGCCGCTGACCTGAAGGCTCACACGGACGGCTCCGTCGCCCACGTCATCGTGAACCGCGGTGGCACCGACGTAGCAGTGGACGTTACGCCCAACGCAGACGGTCGCGTTGGCGTCGCGCTTGCCGAGCAGTACACGACCTCGTACCACAAGTACGGTATCGTGGATGGTGCCTCGCGCAGCGTCGCCTTCACCTGGGAAGCCGGTACCGGCATGGTCAAAGGACTGGGCATGATGCTCCACATCGTCCCGCTCCCCCAAGGCGCTCCTGAAGGCGCCGCGGACGTGCACGGCATCGTCGCCATCGTCCAGATGGGCGCCATGGCGTTCAACGACGGGCTCTACAGCTTCGTCATGCTGGTCTGCATGATCAGCATGAACCTGGCGTTCTTCAACATCCTGCCAATCCCGATGCTCGACGGCGGTCACCTGCTGTTCCTCGGCATCGAGAAATTGCGCGGAAAGCCGATGAACCCGGAGATTCAGGGACGTCTCAGCATGATGTTCCTGTTCCTGCTGCTGGCGCTCTTCGCCTTCGGCCTGTTCAACGACGTGTTCAATCCTGTGCGCTTCAAGTAGCGCGTTGGTTTGGGGTGGTGCAGCCGGTCTCGACCGGCTGCATCGCTTTTTCGTCTTTTCTAACTATTCTATATCGTATACATCGAGCATTGTACTCAAGCCGCTTCGCGGCGTGTAGTTCCGGCGCTTTGCGCCGGTCCGCGTTTCGACGAAGGCAATATGTCCATTTTGCAAGGGAGTGAATTATGTACTAAGGAGTACATAATTCACTCCCTTGCTTTGAAGCGATAGAACTCTCGCAACTCATCGTCTATAGACCTAACACGCAAGTGACCGGATTCACCGTGTACAATGAAGGCATCGGTGAAAGCGCGGAATTTGCCGCGTCGAAAAAATGTCCAAACGAATAGTGACCTTTCCCACGGTGGAGCTACCGTGGGAGCAATCGCGTATAAGCATCTATAATTTTGTCCTCTCCAATCAGGATGATGACGCCTTCTTGCCAGACGAACACACGAATCCGAACGGATTACATTATGCAGCCGGTCTGGTGGATACGATGATCAGTTGCGAGAAATCTGACCACGAATTGGAACTAGATGCGTGCTCCGTAATTATCTCCTTATGCCGGTTTTGCGAAGATCCGAATAGTGCGAATTTGGCTGACTTCTACGATCAAGTCGCACTGTCAAGGTGCGGGACGATTTTTGATTATTGCGAAGCGGAATTGCGAAAACGCGCTCCGCGTCCTCCAGCGCTGCTGTACCCGCTGGCCAAATGGTTAGTTCTAAATGCGCCTGATCGAGAAGCCGTGAAGTTTGGTATTTGTTTGCTGGGCTTAATCGGTTCCAGCGAAGACGAGGATCTGATGCTCACCATCGGAAGTCATGACGAATTCACTTGGTTTGCATTGAACGCCCTTCTTCGCAGAAGTTCTGACGCCGAGGACGTACTTTTCCAGCTCGCCAAGCGCGTACACGGCTGGGGGCGTATTCATCTCGTCGAGCAGCTGGCTGAAACTACGAGACCAGAAATTCGGACGTGGCTTCTTCGGCATGGCTATCGCAACAGCATCATGCCCATCTACACTGCCATGTTTTGCGCCAAGGCAGGCAGGCTCCAAGACGAATTGAGAGCTGATCACATTGACGATGAACTCTTTACGGCTGCGACTGAAATCATAAGCGCCCTCCTTTCGGATGAGGGGCCAGCTGACGGTTTCGGCGAATGTGATGCTGACTATGCGGACAACCTTTTTTCGAATCTTCTCCGCCATACGCAGTCACGCGCATCACTCGACTTACTTCATCTTGAAGCCGTAAACGACATCTTTGAATGGGTGTCTGAGCGCGCTGGTACTTATTTGCATGAATCTGAGATACTCGCCGCGTGCAGCGCAATTCGTGCACGACCTGCTTGGCGAGCCATCGTAACTGAGGCCCTCGACCATGGGAGCGACTCCGATTTCTGGTGCGCGAAGAAGCTTGCGGGGTTTTTAGGAATCGACAAATGGCCCTATTGTTTTGAGAGAGCGCGCAATGACAAAAATGCGCATTTATTCTTCTCTTTGATGGACACCTCAGATGAAGCGCGAATCGACAGTGTGCTTGCGTTGCTTCGGGAACAGTTCTGCCTCGAGGAGCTAGCATCTGGCCCCGCTGAAGAGCGAGGTCTCGGAAGAGAATACGCCGCACATCAAGAGCTCGGTATCGTTCTGCAGGAATTGAGAAAGTGGTCTGGAATGGGGCGTGACTTACTGATGCTCGGCTTGAGAAGCCCCGTGATTAGGAACAGAAACATGGCTCTTATGGCGCTCCAGCAATGGGGTGTCGATTATTTGGATCCGGAAGTCCTCGCAGCCCTTGAGGACTTGAAGCGAATCGAACCAGTGGATAAAACTCGGGAGTTGGTGCAACAGGTCATCAATTTGGCAAACTAAGTTGTTAGAGCCGGCTCCGAGCCTTCTTTCCAGCACAGTGGGATCCGAAGCTTGGAATTCACGTGACTTGAAGTCGCG
>JADMIO011204593.1_pt1 | contig 106411 bp, 94 predicted proteins | sample 8958161 | NCBI WGS metagenome assembly JADMIO01 (sample SAMN16585339, study PRJNA669376) | soil metagenome | isolation source: Crop rotation soil | place: USA: Cullars Rotation, Alabama | collected 2011
GCGACAACTTGTCCACGTGGAATTCTAAGCTTAGGATCCCAATGTGCTGGAAAGCCGACATCGGCTTCGTCGCCTTCGCAGCCGATAACGCACTGGCGCTTGAAATATTCGCTCGGCTTCATCGTCAATAGCGGCGCATCGCTTTTGCCGAGCTGGCTCGAGTGACGATCCATGCGCTGGAGCCAGGACGGCGCCCAGCCGCAGTTGCATTCGAGAAATCCTACTTTGAGCTGCGGAAAACGTTCGAGCACGCCGCCGACGATCATATCGACCATGGTGACCATCTGACCGGTGACATGCGTGCAGATATGGCGCAGCAATCGATTTCCCATGCCGAACCGTTCGAGATGCGGATAATGGCCGGAGTTGGTGCACTCGTGAAATCCTACGGTCATGCCGCTTTCTTCCAGTTCCGCCCATAACGGTTCCCAGTAAACACTGAACCATGTCTGCCCCGGCAACGGCGTCGCGCGCAAAAACGCGCTGACGAATCCGAGCTTCTCGCGCGCGCGCCGCGCTTCGCGCACCGCGAGCGACACATCGTGCGGCGGCAAAAGCGCGGCGCCGTACAGCCGCTTCGGATTTTCCCGGCAAAAATCATAGAGCCAATCGTTGTAGGCGCGGCAGATCGCTTCCGCAAGCAGCGGATCCATATCGGGCATGGTCATGATGTGCAGGCACGCCGTCGGAAACAGCACGGCGACATCGATGCCTTCGATGTCCATCGCTTCGAGCTGTGATTTTGCGTTGAAATCCTGTTTGCGGGCGAAGTCGATGACATCCGCGCGCGTGTTGCTGCGCTTGCCGCTGATCATGCGCACATCGTGAGCCAGCGTCGGACTGGCTTGGCGCGGCTCTTTGCCGTCGACCAGGAGCAAATTCAAATCGCCGCGCGTCGGCACTCGCACCGCTCGCGGCGCGCGATCCTTGAAGCGCGGCTCCATGTACTTTTCCCAGAGATCGAGCGGCTCCATGATGTGCATGTCGGAATCGATGATTTTGAATCCGTTTTTCATAACGCCTCGCTTCGCTCGTGTTCAAACCGTTCAAGCCGTTCAATCCTTCGATACGCGCTGCGCGCTACTCAGGATGACCGGTTCCCCGAGTAAGCCCGAAGGGCTCTATCGAGGGGCGCTACGTTCGAGCCGCTTCGGATTGAACCCGTTCCAGAGATTCTGATTTCAACTACTATTCGCGGTGTAGCACTGTCAAACTCAAAGACGGTTAGAACTCGGCACGAAGAATTTACAATCGCTCAGTTTCCTCGTAACGTTGCATCATAAATATGAAAGTCTTGTTTACCTGGTCTCTTATAATGGTTTGGTCGATCTGGCTTGGGTGGTTGGCGGTGATGGCTGAGGAGCCGACCAAGGGCGAATCCATCGCCGCCCGAGAGCTTCATCTCGGCAATCTGACTCAGTTAACGTCCGGCGGACAAAACGCCGAGGCGTATTTTTCTTACGACGGCAAGAAGATTATCTTCCAATCGACCCGCCCGCCGTATCAATGCGATCAGATTTTCAGCATGAATGTCGACGGCAGCGACGTGAAGCTACTAAATAATGGCCGCGGCCGAACTACATGCGGATTTTTCTTTCCCGATGGCAAGCGCTTTCTATATGCGTCGACTCACTTGGCCAGTGGCGATTGTCCGCCGGCGCCGGATCGCAGTCAGGGTTACGTCTGGCCGATTTATCCCTCATACGACATCTTCAGCGCCAATCTCGACGGTTCAGGCAGCAAACAATTGACGCAAACGCCCGGCTATGACGCGGAAGCGACCATCGCGCCGGACGGAAAGAAAATCGTTTTCACTTCAATGCGTAGCGGCGATCTCGATATTTATACGATGGATGCCAACGGCAACCGCGTGAAGAGGCTCACCGCTGCCAAGGGCTACGATGGCGGTCCGTTTTTCTCGTGGGACGGCACGACGATTGTTTATCGGGCCTATCACCCGCAGACGAAAGACGAAGAAAGAGAATACGAAGCGCTGCTCAAGCAGAATCTGATCAAACCGACGCGCGCGGAAATTTTAATGATGTCCGCCGACGGGTCGCGCAAACGTCAGATAACGAACAACGGTGCCGCCAACTGGGCGCCATTCCTACTGCCCAACAATCGCCAGATCATTTTTTCGTCTAACATTCACGATCCCGAGCGGCGCAGCTTTTCGCTCTATCTGATCAACACCGACGGCAGCGGCCTCGAGCGGATCACTTACGGCGCGCGCTTCGATAGCTTTCCAATGATTTCGCGCGACGGAAAGAAACTTATATTCGCCTCCACTCGCAATGCGAATGACGCGCGTGAGTTCAACATTTTCATCGCCGATTGGATTCAATAAACAATTAGCGGACGCGATCAGAAGACGAGTCAAAGCATCTCCTTGACAGTTGCGCGCAGTGAAGCGTAGAACTGCGCAGTTCGCATGGAGGCCCGGATGAACTGCCGCTTGTCGTTGGCATTCGCGACTTTCATCGGCGCTGTAATGTCAGCGCGCATCGTTACACCGGCAACGGCCGAGCTGCCGCGCCTGCGCATCAGCATCCCTGGCATCGGCACCACTTCTTACCCGCTGATCATGGCGCAGAAGAAAGGCTACTTCCGCGCCGAGGGCTACGACGTCGAATTGATTCCGATGTCAGGCGGCCTCGCAGTGAAAACTCTGATGGCGGGAGAAGTCAATCTAACTTCAGCCGGCACGCTGGTGGCAACTATGCAGGGGGCGAAGCTGCGCATGGTGATGGGATTTCTGCGCCAGCTGCCCTATGACCTGGTCGCGGCGCCCGAGATCAAGCGGATCGAAGATCTGCGCGGCAAAAAAATCGGCGTTGCCGATCGCGCCAGCGTAACGTTCATGGTTGCGCGCGCGATGCTGCATGGCCATGGTTTGGAAGTCGATAAGGATGTCACGGTTCTCGCTCTCGGCCGGCCTGACGTGCGCTACCAGGCGCTGTTGATGGGAACGGCGCAGGCGGTGATTGCCAATGTCGATGGCACGGGAATGCTCGAGCCAAAAGGATTTCATTCGGTCGCTGCCGCGGGAAAATATACCAAAGGCTTTGCCGGCTCAATTTCCGTCACTCAGGATCTCCTAGAGAAACGACCGGATGAAGTGATGAAATATTTGCGCGCCGCTCTCAAAGGCACGCGCGCCTATCTCGCCTTGCGCGATGAGGCGATCAAAATTACCTCGCAATGGACCAAGATCACGCCCGCCGTCGCCGCCAGGGTTCACGATTATCTAAGCAGCGGCGCGCTGGCGCCGGACGGACTCGTCGATCGCGATGTAATGGAAGTGGCGATTAACGACGCGCGCGACGGCGCCGGTATCAAGCGCGCGGTGAAGAATGACGAGATTTATGATTTCCGCTCGATGCAACGCGTCAATGAAGAATTACAGGGCTGGCGGCCACAGTAAGACGGTTCCAGGTTCAAGGTTCCAAAAGTCCCCCCCCCTCTCCGACCGGAAATCGGCCAAATCACAATTATCAATAAAGACGACTCTCGCATGAAATTCTAAAAAGTGGCATGACTATCTTCGCTAATTGTCCGAGGAGGCTCCCTGATGCCGTTTGCCTTGAAAAGTTTAAAAGACGCTTTGACCAGCAAAATTTCCGCTGTGTCCCTCGCGGTCTCCCTGATTGCATCGTCTGCTCACGGTGCGGCGGCGCCGGAGAAACTGATCTTCGGCTGGAGCGCCATCGCCGGAGCGCAGGCCATTCCCTGGATCACTAAAGAAGCCGGCCTGTTCGAAAAGAATGGTCTCGACACCACGCTCCTTTTTCTCGACGGCGGCTCGCGCGCGGTGCAGGTCTTGCTCGCGGGCGAGACTCCGATCGTTCAGGGCGGCGGCAGCGCGCCAGTCGCAGCGCGTTTGCGCGGCGGTGATACGACGATTTTTCTCGGCATCGTCAACGTGCTCGCCTACAGCCTGATCGTTTCGCCCGACATCAAAAAGCCCGATGATCTGCGCGGCAAAAAACTCGCCGTCAGCCGCTACGGATCGAATTCGGATTATGCGACGCGCAAATTGCTGGTCAAATGGGGCTTGCGGCCCGATGTCGATGTGGCGATCCTGCAGATTCCGGGTGGACAGCCCACGCGTCTCGGCGCGGTTCAGAACGGGCAGGTTGCCGGCCTCGTGGCACAACCGCCGCTCACATCGATGGCGCGCAAAGCGAAACTGAATTTTCTCGCTGAGCCGGCTGACTTCGGCTCGAGTCATTACACCAACACGCCGATCCTGACGCGCAGCGCTTACATCCGCGAGCGCCGCGATACCGTGCGCAGATTTACCCGCGCGATCGTTGAAGGGATCCACGTGTATAAAACGCAAAAGGAATTCAGCAAGAAGGTAATCGCGAAATACATGCGCGTCACCGATGCGGACGCTGTCGAAGACAGTTACCAGTTTTTCTCCCCGGTGGTTCCAGCGAAGCCCTATCCGCCGATGGAAGGAATCAGAGAAGTTCTTGCAGAGCTGGGCGAGAAGGACCCCAAAGCGCGCGCCGCCAAAGCCGAAGATTTTGCCGACATGAGCTTCGTCAAGGAACTCGATGACAGCGGCTTCATCGACGGATTGTATAAAGCGAAAAAGTAACGTTATGCCTTTGATGAAATGATACGAGCGAAGTAGCGGACTTGCCGGTATTCGTCGAGCGCGCCGAGCGACCTCCTCCTCAGGTTTGCTATGGCCCCGCACGCAATCTGATTTGCTTGTGCCGTCCGGCTGATCGCCGCATCGCGCTCGTCCGGTCAGGGTTGGCATCGCGTCGCTCGCACCAGTGGTTGAGTCCTCGACGCAAGTAACTCGGGTCGATACCCAACAACGCGCAGACGTTCGCAAACGAAAAAACCCACTCACTGTCGTCCGTGCCATTGATCCATGCCTGCGCTTCAAAAAAATCCCGCGTCTGACGACGCGAGCACGCCGCGGGATTGACCGAGAGACAAGCGACCGCGTCTTCCAAAACCGCCGCCATCAAGCGTCGCTCGGGATTACCCAGGTGGCTTTTGCGCAGTGTGTTGTAATACTGATCGGGGAGCAAAACATCAGGCTCGAACGCTACGAGGATATCGTATGCGCCGTCTCGGGTTTTAAATGTCATAGGATCATCCCTCCCTCGCTCCTTAGAATGCCGAGCGGAACATTAGGACGGAAATTGGAATTAGACAAATTCATAAAGTCTTTTCAAACCATTGATAAAAACGAATCAAACATACGTGACAATCTGCGGCAACGCCGCAAAGAAAACTGATCGCAGTGGAATATGGATCCGATCGCGGCGGACGCCGCTTCAGTAAATACGAGGCTAAACGAATGCGGAGTGCAGAAGATTTAGCTCACGGCGCGCAGACGAAACCGTTTGTGGCGCGGTATGCGACGCGCACCGGAGCCGCAGTTCTTCACGCGCTCTGGTTTCGTCAGCCACTCGTTCAGACCGCGGCGGAGATACTCGGGGTCGAGCCCAAGGGACTCACAGATATTGCTGAAAGAAAATATCCAGTTACTGTTATTGGGAGCGTTGATCCACGTCTGTGCATCGTAAAAATCGAAACGCTGCCTTGATGAACAGCGGCCGAGGTCAACCGATAGGCAGGCGACCACGTCTTCAAGGACAGCGACCATCAAACGCCGCTCCGGATCACCCGGGAGGGCTCTGCGCATAGTCGCGTAAAACTGGTCCTGCGATAACGTATCGGGTTCGAAGAGTTTACCGAGCTCGGAGTTCTGCAGCATTGTCGTCATTGCCCTTTCCTTTCGGTCGGGGTGAATCCGCGCGAATCTAATGCGAAAGGCACGCGCCGCACAATATTATAATTTCGATTTGATCGATAGACATTTTCTATACTAAGATGTCGGCCCATGGAGTGGCTCAACTATCACCACATGCTTTACTTCTGGACAGTCGCGCGGATCGGCAGCGTTTCGCGCGCCGCTGATGAGTTGCGACTCACCCAGGCAACCGTCAGCGCGCAGATCAAATCTTTGGAAAGTGCCCTGGATGAAAAGCTTTTTCGCCGCTCGGGCCGTAAGCTCGTGCTCACTGATACGGGAAAGGTCGTGTTTCGCTACGCCGATGAAATTTTCTCGCTGGGCCAGGAGATGCTTGGAACGTTGAAGGGCCGCCCCGAGGGACGGCTTGCGCGTCTAACTGTCGGCGTCGCCGACGTCATGCCCAAGCTGGTGGCGTATCAGCTGATCGAGCCCGCGCTAAAATTGGAAGACACTTACCGGATCGTCTGCCGCGAAGGGACGAATGAGGAACTGCTACCTGCCCTGGCAATCCATGACATCGATGTGGTCTTGACCGACAGTCCGATCGATCCGGCGATTAACGTCAAAGCCTTCAATCATCTGCTCGGCGAGTGCGGCATGGTTCTATTCGGCACCGCGAAACTCGCCGCCCAGTACCGCCGCGGATTTCCGCGCAGCCTGCACGGCGCGCCCTTTTTGCTTCCGACGAGGAACACCCGTGCGCGACGCTCTTTGGATCAATGGTTCGATGCCCAGGAAATAACGCCGCACATCGTCGCCGAATTCGAAGATGCGGCTTTACTGAAAGTATTCGGCCAACATGGGCTCGGAATCTTCGCCGCGCCCGCAGTGGTCGCCCGAGAGGTCCAAAGTCAATACGAGGTCAGCCTGGTCGGCCGCCTCGATGATGTTTTGGAACGGTTTTACGCTGTCTCTCTCGATCGCAAGCTCAGGCATCCCGCAGTAGTGGCGATTTCCGACGCTGCGAAAGCACGGTTGGGTGATTAGCGGGTATTTTTCAACACGCTCCGCGTTCGATCAACTCGTCTGCTCCCTCTGCGCGCTGTAAAGCTTTGCGAATTCACCGCCGTCCAACCAGATGCCATGGCAATCGGCGCACGCATCCAACACGACGCTCTTGTCGATCGCGCTATACATTCGCAGCAACGGAGATCCGTCGCGCGGGCATAGCGCTTTGACTGCGTCCGCATCCGGATCGATCGCGCCTTTTCGTAAGCGCGCGACGTTGCGCGCCTCCTCGGCGAGTAATCGGCTGAGTTCGTATTCATCGAACCATGTGCCGTCGCACGAAGAACAGCGTTCGATGGCGACATCGCTGATAGTGAAACTCGCCATCGTCTCACTCAGACATTTCGGGCATTGCATGCTCTCTACCTAACAACTTGCGGAGCGCGCGGCAACCCAGCGTTTTTTACTTTGTATGGAGCCTCGCACGGTGCTTTCAAATCAACTTGGCATCCCCATAACGTTGAGATAGATTCAGCTTCACTTCGGAAGAATGCGCGATAATTTGCCCAACGGAGGATGAATGGAAGTAAAGTCCATCAAAGAGAAACACACCGAACTGATGCTGCAGAGCGTCAAATTCGCCAAGGAAGAGCAGGGCCGGCGCAAAGGCCAGGAAGTTCTCTTCAAATGGCCCGACATCGAAAAACAATTGGGCGAGCACAAGCATATTTATGTTGTCGATACGCGTTTGGGTTCCAACAATCACACGCATCGACTTTGGTACGACGTGATTCCACCGCACACCGAAGAGGGACAGGAGTGGCGGACGCTCGGGCATCGTCATACAGTCGAGGCGATCATCTATTTTCTCAAAGGCCGAGGCCACAGCATCATCGACGGCGTGCGCTACGACTGGGGGCCGGGTGATCTTTTGAGCGTCCCGATGTTCTCCTGGCATCGGCACGTCAACGATACGGACGAGCCGGTACTGCGCATCGCATCGACTACCGGACCACTCTCGTTAGCGCTCGGCCAGGCCGTCTACGAAGACGAACGGTATCCGGAGTTCTGGATTTACGCGCACGAAGGCGAAGACATGCGCAAGACATTGATTCCCGGCGGCGGCAGCCAGCTCGACAACTCGCACATGATCGAAAGCAAAGCCGCCCAGTTGTATGCCGAACAAGTCGCGTTCGCGATGCATGAGGAAAATCTCCGCCGGCAGAGCAAAGTTCTAGTCAAACAAAAAGACCTTATCTTCGAGCCCACACCAATGGGAAATCTCGCGTACGTCGTCGACCCGCGCATCGGTTTTCACAGCAAAGCGCTCGGCGTCGTGATGGCCGAAATACCGCCAGGCAAGCGCTCCGGCGCGCACCGGCATCTCTATGACGAAATCGATCTCGTCGTCGGCGGCAAGGGCAAAGTAATCGTCGAAGACAAAGAATACAATTTCGACACACTCGATGTGCTCGCGATCCCGGTTTTTCAATGGCATCAGTATTTCAATACCAGCACAGAACCGCTGCGCATCCTCGGCATCAACACGCGGTTGGCGATGGATAATCTGGGTTTGTCGCTGACGCATCAGGGAGAAAAAGCCGACTACGTTTGATTAAGACGTCCGGGGTAAGGCGTGAAGGATAAGAGGTTTCGGAACACGGCATGGCCACACAAGAGCTCTCGTATGAGGGTGTTGTTCGTATGCTTGGTTGCCGCGATTGCCGCCCTCGCGCCGATCCATCTGGGGCGGGCTGCCGATCTGGATCTCGCCAAGAAAGAAGGCGAAGCCGTGCTCTACACGACCATGGTATTGTCTGACTTCCAGGTTTTCCAGCGCGCCATTGCCAAGAAGTATCCATTTCTGAAGATCAATCACGTCCGTCTCGGTTCGGCGACTCTCGCTGCTCGTGCGATCGCCGAATTCCGCGCCGGCAAACATCTCACCGACGTATTCGGCGTGACGCCCGATTCGATGAACTATCTGCGCGACATAGGCGCCCTTGCACAGTATACAAGCCCGGAAACCAAGTTTTTGAATCAGGGATTCGCAGATCCGAAGGGTTACTGGAGTGGCATCAATACCGACATTTTAGTCACCGGGGTTAATACCAACCAGATGCCGGTCGCCAAAGCGCCACGCTCGTACGCCGATTATCTCAAGCCCGATTACAAAGGTAAGATGGCTTTTCACACCGGGACCAATAATCCCCTAATCGGCATGACCGAGCTGCGCGGCGAGGAGAAGGCCCTCGCCTACATGCGCGCCTTCGCCAAGCAAGATCTGATCTTCCACAATGGCTATACGAAAATCTCGCAGCTGCTCGCCGCCGGCGAATTCCCGCTCGTCGCGTTCATGCAGGTGACCAAGTTGGAAAAAATTCACGAGCGTAACGGCCCGGTCGATTGGATTCCACTCGACCCCTCATTCGCCACGGTTTCTTCCGTCGCAGTTGCGAAAAATGCGCCGCATCCCAACGCGGCACGATTGCTGTTGGACTTTTATCTATCCGAGGAAGGACAAAGAGCGCTGCGCGAGATCGACAAGATCCCGCTGCGTAAAGGCGTTGAAGCCGATTCCAAACGCGTTGCCGAGCTGGTCGAACACAGGCCGCATGTGATCAAGTACGAGGGCGATCCGGGAAAGCAGATCAAACTGTTCAATGAGATTTTTCTGGGACGATAATGTTGGGGATAGCGCTAGAAGGGCTACGTTCGCAGCTAAAGTGTGTACAGCGGAAATTGTCATCTCGAACCAGGTGAGAGATCTTGCATGTCAGCTTGCAAGCAAACGAAAGATTTCTCGCCTCCGGCTCGAAATGACAACTGTGCCAGAGCCTAAGGCAAGGCGCGGCAGGCGCGGGAAATAAACCATGGAAATCAACTTCGGCTTGTTCAGCTGCGATTCCCATGCGCAGCTCGATCGCGATGCCTGGACCAAGCGCATGTCCAGGCAGACATGGGGCGAGCGCATCCCGCAGATTGTTGAAGTCGAGGAGGATGGGAAAAAAGTCGACCGCTGGATGGTCAACGGCAAAGTGCGCAGCGAATGGGTGTGCAACTGCCCTGCGGCCATGGAAGGCGGCGTTGCGCGCGGCTACTATCCGCGCCGCTGGGACGAGGTGCCGCGGATTGTTTTCGATCCGGCGGAACGATTGAAAGCGCTCGACGATGATCGCGTCGACGGCGAAGTCCTTTATCCTAACGGGCCCGTATCCAATTTCGCCTTCCTTCAGGCCGATGCAAAATTCGAGCTGGCCTGCGTCCAGGCGCACAACGACGCGCTAGCCGAATGGCGGCAAGTGAGCGACCGCTACGTGCCGCTGGCCATCATTCCTTACATAAGCGACATCGATGTCATCGTCGCCGAAGTCGAGCGCTGCGTCGGACGTGGCCATCGCGGCGTTGTCATGCTTGCCGAACCGGCGTTCACGAAAAAAGGCCTGCGCCGGATGAACGATCCGTTTTGGGAGCCGCTGTGGGCCTGCTGCGAGGATCTCGGCGTGCCGATGCACTGGCACGGATCGTCGGGATTGACAACGCAACTGTCACTGCCCAAATGGGATGGCTTCAGCAAGAAAGAGTTGCATACGGTTTCGACGTCGCGCCTGTGCGCGACACCGGCGCAGCTCATTCCCAATCTGATATTTTCCGGCATCCTCGATCGTTATCCGCGACTCAAATGGGCGTGCGCCGAAACAGGATTCGGCTGGGTCAGTTATGTACTCGAAGCAAGCGATCACGAATGGGAGCAGCGCCAGCTTTGGAAGGAAGGGATCAAAACACGCCCGAGCGAAGTATTCCGACGGCAGATCTACGTCGACTTCTGGTACGAAAAGGCGGGCATCGAGCTGCGCGAGTTGGTCGGCGTCGATAACATCATGTGGGAATCCGATTACCCGCACATTGCCGCGACCTACCCGCGTTCATGGAGCTTCGTCGAAGAATCGCTCGTCGGCGTGCCGGAAGAGGAACGTAAGAAAATGTGCTACGGCAACGCGCTGAAGCTTTACGGGGTCGCACACTGAGCGTCGTTCAGGGGACTGACTACTTTTCGCTTTGGAAAAGTTGCCTGTCCTCGTTGTTTTCGAGTGATACGGAACTCGGGGACACGCTACTTCTTTTCGAAAAAAGAAGTAGCCAGTGCCCTTGCGGCGAAATAAGCAGTAATGACAGTCACAACTCCTTTCATCAGCGTCGACGAACACGTTCAGGAAACACCTGACGTCTGGACCGCTCGCTTGTCCAAGTCCAAGTGGGGCGAGCGCATCCCGCAGATCAAACGCAACGGCGGTGGCGCGGATCGCTGGGTCATCGACGGCCACGAGCTCGACCTGAACGGCGTTGCCGGCTGCGGCGCGGCGATGACTGACCGTACGAGCAATCCGCAGCGCTGGTCCGACGTTCCACCGTCGGTGTTCGATCCGAAAGAGCGCCTGAATATCATGGATCGGGCGGGCATCGCCTATGCCGTTCTCTACCCTACCATTGCAGGATCGGCGGGACAGGTGTTCGGCCGGCTTGAAGATCCCGAGTTGGAGCTTGCTTGCGTGCGAGCTTACAACGACTGGATCATCGACGAATGGACGAGCGTGAGCAAACGTTTCATCGCCCAATGTCTTTTGCCGCTGTATCCGATCGATGCCGCGATCACGGAACTGCGCCGCTGCGTCGGACGCGGTCATCGCGGCGTGATTTACCCGGCGGTTCCCATGGAGCTGCGCGATGTGCCGCATATCAACGACGCGGTGTACGATCCGTTGTGGGCAGAATGCCAGGAAATGGCCGTGCCCGTGTGCTTTCATGCCGGCGGATCGACAGCGATTCAGATTCCTGCGTACGAAGGCTATTCGCCGATTCTGGCGGGCGCGATTCAAGCGATCACACGCCCGGCCAGCAGCGTCTCGGTGCTGGTCAATCTATTGATCTCTAAAATACTCATGCGTTTTCCGGGCTTGAAGATCGTTTTGGCGGAGAGTGGGCTTGGCTGGGGCGCCTACCTGCTCGAATACACGGATTTTCAAGCCACCGGTGACCAGCTTCCGCAAAATGGCTATGACTTGATGCCTTCGGAACTGTTCAAGCGTCAGTGTTATCTCGTCGGCTGGTACGACAAGGCGAGCTTGCGTGTGCGCAACTATATCGGCGTCGATAACATCCTCTGGTCGAGCCAATTCCCGCTCGCGACATCGACGTGGCCGAACACACAAGAGGCACTGGCAAAGAGTTTCACCGACGTCAGTGAAATTGACAGGAAGAAAATTCTTTGGGACAACGCGGCACAATTGTACAAGATTGGTGCCTAGTAGTCGTATGCCTTTTCCAGTTGTCATTTCGAGCCGAAGGCGAGAAATCTTTGTTTTGAACATGAAGTAAGATCTCTCGCTGCGCTCGAGATGACAAAGAGCAGCCGGCCCACGCGAACTTGAATTGATCATCGCTGATAATAAACTAAGCAAGCTTGGAGGAAAGCATGGCTAAGACACCGGTGACAGCAGAAGACGAAGTCAGAGAGCGGGTCGCCTACATCTCGCCCTACGAACAATGGAAGAAATCGGAGGGGCTGCCGACCTACCGCGGTCTGGCGATCAAGAACGTCAACGAGGTAGAGCTTGCGCCGTGGAAGTCGAGTGGCGAAGGATTGGCGGCGTTTCTCAATCTCGAAGGAACCGGCGGCTTCAACGATTCCTACATCGCCGAGATTCCGCCGGGTAAATCGCTCAAGGCGCATCGCCATCTCTTTGAAGAGACGATTTATATTCTAAAAGGTCAAGGCGCGTCTTCTGTCTGGATCGACCCGAAGAAAAAAGAGACTTTCGAATGGCAGGAAGGCAGCTACTTCTCCATTCCGATGAATGCCTGGCACGAGCATCACAACGCGTCCGGCCTCGATTCGGCGCGCTACATCGCGATGACGAGCGCGCCGCGCGTTATCGATACGTTCAACAATTACGAATTCGTCTTCGAGAATCCGTTTGTCTTCAAGGACCGCTACAACGCTGAAGAGGGTTACTTCAAACAAGCCTCTCCGTCGCAGCAGTGGGCAACCAATTTCGTCGCCGACGTACGCGTGTGCGAAACCTATTCCGGCGGCTTCGATCGCGGCGGCGGCGCAAAAAGCACCGTGTTTCGCATGGTCAAGCAGACCGTCAAGTCACACGTGTCCCACTGGGGCGTCGGCGCGTACAAAAAGGCTCATCGTCACGGGCCGGGCATTCACGTATTGATCATCCGCGGCACCGGTTACTCGATCATGTGGCAGGAAGGCAAGCAGATGGAACACATCGAATGGGGACCGGGCAGTGTGTTCGTGCCGCCAGAGATGTGGTTCCATCAACACTTCAACGGCAGCGCGGAGCCGGTGTTTTTCCTCGCCATCGGCTGGGGCAGCGATAAGCCGAAAGCGGGCGGCAAAGCTTACGTGTATAAAAGTGTGAAGGAAGGCGGCGATCAGATCGAGTATGAAGACGAAGATCCAAAGATCCACGCGCAGTTCGAGACCGCAATGAAAAACGCCGGCGCGCGGTGCAAGATGGATTACCATCCGCATTGCACAATGAAGTAATAGAGTTGGGATCGTATTGAGAAACAGAGAATTTGGAGCGCGATGATCGTTAAGCGTGCAATTGCCGCCTTTGTCCTTGTCGTATTGGCACAAACGGCGCACTCCGCGTCGGTTGAATCGCTGTATAGTGAAATCAACAAGCTGTCGGGCGAAGCACGGCAGAAACGGCTGGAAGAAGGCGCGCGCAAAGAAGGCGCGTTCGTCTACTATTCGATTTCCGCCGCCGAACTCGTCGGTGCGTACGTTAAAGGATTTACCGCCCGCTATCCTTTCATTAAAGGAGACTTCTATCGCGGCAGCGGCAACCAGCTGGTTGTGCGCACGATGATGGAACACAAGGCGGGCCGCCTCGCTGGAGACGTAATCTCAGTGGGCACGGAAAACGTGATGGCGCTGAAGCGTTCCGGAATCTGGACGCCGTATCGTTCACCGGAAGCGCAGTTCTATCCTAAAGAACAAACCGACAGGGACGGCTACTGGCACGCCGACAGTCTCGGGCTCGCAACCATCGTCTATAACAGCCAGCTGGTAAAAAAAGGCGAAGCGCCCAAAGGCTATAACGACCTTCTCGATCCCAGATGGAAAAACAGCATAACTATCGATCTGGAGCCCGAGCGTGCGATGCTCTCATGGCTATCGGGGTGGGGCGAAGCGCGCACGCGGGAATATGTTCAGAAGCTGCTTGCGAATGGCGCGAGCGTGCGGCGCGGACACACGCTACAGGCGCAGCTTCTGTGTGCCGGTGAATTCAAAGTCGCGGTAGAACTCTATCCCGACGCGGTGCTGCGCATGCGTCAGAAGGGCTGCCCGGCGGAAATCGTTTTTCCCAACCCGACGCCCGCGCTTGCCGGCGGCAACTATGGCATCAACACGAATGCACCGCACCCGCACGCAGCGGCACTGTTCGTCGATTACGTTCTTTCCGCGGAAGGAGCGAAGATACTATCCGGGACCGGCCGGATTCCACGGCGCAGGGGAGCGCGCTCGATCTATGAAGAACTCAATAATCTCGAGGAGAAAGGCGTGACCCTGCACGTCGTCACTGCCGAGCAAACCGATCAGCTATCGAAGGCAATGGAAAAGATCATGAAAGAGATGCTGGTGCGTTAGCGCGCGCTGCGCGCGCGGTTCAATATTCAAAGTTAAGCTTCAACGCCGGAGTGCTCGCGCGAATGACAGCAAAATTCGCAATCGGAAATTCACCACGAAGGCACGAAGGACACGAAGTTTCGGAAGAAAAAACGTTCTTCCCTTCGTGCACTTCGTGTCTTCGTGGTGTAAATTAATTTCTTCTTTCTTGGCGAAATTCAGGAGGTTTTGCTGCAATGGCCCGCAAGTATCGTTATTTTTCCGCCGATAGTCACTTTGAATCGCTGCCGGAAACCTGGACGCATCGGGTTCCCGCCAAGTTTCGCGATCGCGCCCCCCGGCGCATAAAGCTTGCAGACGGACGCGATGCGATTGTCGAGGAGGGACAGCCGCTCGAATATCGCGGCACGAATCTTTTTGCCGGCAAAGGACCGGAGAACTTCAACCCCACCCGCCTCGATTTCGAGCACTCGGTCGGCGCAGGTTCGCCCCAGCAACGCATAAAGGAACAGGATCAAGATGGGGTCGACGGCGAGTTGATGTTCGCCAGCGAAGCGCGCAACACCAGGATCAAGGATCGCGACGCATTTCTGGCCATCATCAAAGGATTCAACGATTATTTCATCGAAGAGTACTGCGCCGTCGATCGCGATCGTTTGGTCGGGGTCGCGGTCATGCCCGACATCGGCGCCGATGAAAACGTCGCGGAGATGAAGCGCTGTAAAGAAAAGGGCTTCAAAGCCGTGCGGCTGCACACGTTTCCGAGCGGCAAAGATTATCCCACTCCGGATGACGACAAGTTTTATGCGGCAGCGATTGATCTCGACATGCCGATTACCATCCACACGTCGTTCCCGCGTCGCACCGACCAGCGCGATATTTTCCTGATGAAGTACCCCAAAGATCCCCAGGGTGAAGACCGGCCGTTCGACTTTTTGCAGCGACTGGCGCGCCAGGGGATTTTCCACTGCGGTGCCGTGGAAGCAACTCAGCTGATTTTTACTGGCGTCTTCGACCGTTTTCCCAAACTGCAGATCTTTTGGGCGGAAAACAATATTGGCTGGATTCCGTATTTTTATCAGCAGATGGATCAGACCTATAAGGTCAACTGCCACTGGGCGGAAAAACTGCTCGGTCTGCCGCAGCTAAAGAAGCTGCCGAGCGACTACCTGCGCGAGCACGCGCACTGGGGCGTCTTCGACGATCCGATCGGTATTCAACTGCGACATATGGTCGGCGTAGAAAAAGTCATGTGGTCGACGGATTTCCCGCACATTGTAACCCGCTGGCCGCAGTCGTTACAGTTGGCCGAGGAACAGTTCGCGGGCGTACCGGAAAGCGAAAAACACGCGATGTTCGCCGGCAACGCCGTAAAGTTTTTTCACCTCGATGCGGCATAGCGCGCTGCGCGCGTGGTTCAAGGGTTCAAGAGTTCAAAGGTTCAATGGCAGGCACCATCGATCGCTTCAGTAATTTCGGCGGAGCCGAAAATTCCGACTGCGCACCTATGGGTGCGGCTAGAGGCTATTTCGGTTTGTGCGCTTGGAGGTTTATCGAGTCGTTCGTTCGCGGCGCTCTTTTGCATCGAAGGGCGTCTGCAGCGCCGGAATCACTTCTTTGGCAAGCAACTCGATGTGCCGGGCAACGGACTCTTTCGGTCCGGCGGGACGCAGGACAAACTTTGTAGCGCCAGCGGCGATGTAGGTCGCAATTTTTTCGCGCATTTCGGCTGGCGTGCCCAATGCGCAATAATTCTCGGGAGCAATATCCTGACGGCGGCGCAGCGATGCCCCGCCAATTCTCAGCGCTTCTTTTGCCTCGGACGCGAAAACGAACGGCATCAAGACGCCGTAGTGATCATCCGGAATTTCGCGATTCGCTTCGGCGGCGTGTTTTCTGATCGATTCGATACCCGCAGCGACCTCGGCGGGCGTCACCGACGAAGCGAGCCAGCCATCGCACAAGCGGCCGGCGCGACGGAAAGCCGCGGGACTGCGGCCGCCGACCCAGACCGGCGGTCCCTGCTTTTGGTGCGGCCGCGGCAACAGAGTGAGATCGCGCACTGAGTAGAACTGCCCGTCGAACGTCACATTCTCCTCGGTCCAAAGTTTTTTCATCAAGACGATTGCCTCATCGCCGCGCCGGCCGCGCTCTTCTTTGCGTACGCCCATGACCGCGAAGTCCCGTGAATCGTCGCCGCCTATCCCGATGACCAAAAGGAGCCGTCCTTTGCAAAGGAAGTCCAAAGTGGCGAGCTGTTTAGCGAGCAGCACGGGATGGCGCGTCGGCAAAACCAGCGCGCTGGTGCCAAACTTCATGTTGCGCAGGCGCGACGCCATGTATGACATGAACACAATCGGATCGAGCGTCGGCCGCGGAGCAGCAATCCGGTCGCTTACCCAGACCGAATCGATGTCCCAGCGCTCGCACTCGTCGATGAAGCGCAGCACGCTGTCCGGCGAGCCGAAATCGAGCGCCGTGTCAGCGAGACTGATGCCGATGCGGACTTTTGATTTGGAACTTTCCATTCACCACAGAGACAAGTTTTCTTCCGCAAGAGACTATGTCGCAATCGTCATTTTCGAGCCGAGAAACACGTAAAAATCTGATCCGGCCGAGGTGCGATTCATCGGGCCCAGGCGCCACACGACGGGCGCAATAAATTGCGCCCCTACAAATCGCCGCGGACTGCCAGAGCGAAGTGAACGGTTGAACGGCTTCAAAGGATTGAACGGTCGAACGTCATTGTTAGAGATTCGGCATGATCTCCTTGGCGCATATCTCCAGATGCTCGGCTTCGTCGAACATCGGATTGAAAACGATGAACTGTGCGCCGGCTTCGACGATTTGCTGGATTCTTTCCGTCACCTCCGCAGCGCTCCCCCAGATCGACACGCGCGGACCGAGATCCGCGTTCTTGTAGCGTTGGGCGAACCATTCTCGAATACGTCTTTCGCCGCGTGCTTTATCACTGTCCACAGCCATGTATACGCGCTTGCCGTAAACAAACGTCCGTGGATCTCGCTTCGTCTCATCGATGAATTGGCGAATTTGCGCCGACTCGCGCACGAAGGCATTCGACGATGACGAACCGGCGCCCATCCAGCCGTTACCGTACCTGACCGCGCGCCGCAGCGCATTCTCATGATGGCCGCCGAACCATAACGGCAAATGCGGCTTCTGCGCCGGCTTGGGCTCCATCGCGATATCGTCAAAATTCCAATAGCGACCGTGAAAACTCGCCTTGGGCTCCGTCCAAAGAAGTTTCATGATCTGCACTGCTTCGCTGAAGCGCGTCACCCTGCCCTCGCGCGCGTAACCGAAAACATCTTCATGCGAACCTAAATGACCGCCGCCAAGCCCCACCCCCATGATCGCGCGGCCGCCGCTCATGACATCGAGCGTCGAATACGCTTTCGCAAGCTGCACCGGATTGCGCAGCGGCAAGAGAATCACCGACGTGCCCAATTTTATTTTCGTCGTAATTGCTGCGACATAACTGAGAAGGGTCACCGGTTCGAGCATGATGAAGTCCCCAACGATCCGCTCCTGGAGCCAAAGGCTTTCGAACCCGAGCGCTTCGGCGCGCACGGCAAACTTGCGGATATGCTCCATGTCCGTCGGCCCGTCGAAGAAAACCTGCGGCAGCTCAATACCACAAGGCAAATGATTCGCCATAATGTGTAAGATGCTCCTGGTCAGAAAAATCTTCACCACGAAGGGCACGAAGAACACGAAGTTCGGAAAAGATAATCTGGTCTTTTCGCTTCGTGTCCTTCGTGCCTTCGTGGTGAAATCTTAATTTACTCCGTAGAGACGCGCACAGTTGTCCCACAGGATCTTCCGCCGTGATGCGCTCGGCATCTCGACCCCCATGAAATGATCCACGGCGTTCGGCCAATGGGAATCGGCGTGCGGGTAGTCCGTGGAAATGACGACATTGTCGTCACCGATCCGTTTGAGCACGTCGCTCACCAGATCTTCCTCGACGTCGACCGAGATAAAGCACTGCCGCATGAAATAGTCGCTCGGCTTCATGCTCATTGGCTCGTTGCAGTAATCCTTGCGCATCTCCCAGCGTTCGTCCAGGCGATAGAGCGCCCACGGCAGCCAACTGCAGTTGCCTTCGAGAAAAGCCACGCGCAACTTGGGAAACCGTTCGAGCACGCCGCCGGCGCAGAAACTGCCGACCGCAAGCATCAATTCGATCGGATTACGAAAAGCATTGACCAGCACGGCTTCGTTGCTGTGGCCTTTGAAACGGTGCACGACCTGGTCTGTGTTGGGATTTGCCGCCGGATGAAAACAGATCGGCACGCCAAGCTTCTCCGCTTCGCGCCAGACCGGATCATAGTAGCGATCGTGAATATGTTTGCCGTTGGCCGGCTCGGGAACCAGACACAAGCCAATGGCGCCCAATTCCGTAATGGCCCGTCGCGTTTCGTCCACCGCGAGATCCACATCATGCAACGTGATCAGCGCCGAGGGGCGCAGCCGCTGCCGATCGGTTTTGCAGAAATCGGCCATCCAGTTGTTCCATGCACGACAAAGATCGTTGGCGTAATCGGGCTCGAGGCTATCGTCACAGTGCAGCGGAAATGTTCGAAACAGCACCGCGATGTCCAATCCCTCGGCATCCATCGCTTCGAGCTGAGAGACCGAGTCGTAATCGCGCGCCAGCGGTTTCGCGTAGCGGTGCGCTACTTCGGCTTCTCCCGGAGACGATTCCTCGATCACTTTTTTAGGAGAGGTCGCGCCGAGTATTTGCGTCCCGGAAGGACGAAGCGGCTTGCCGTTGGCAAGCGAAAATTTTATCTGGCCATGGCGCTTGCGTGGTTCGCCGCGCGGAATGCGGTCGCCCCACTTGGGATCCATGTACTTCAAATACAGATCGTGCGGTTCGTAGACATGCATGTCGCTGTCGAGAATTTTGTAACCGTCGCGCGCCATAACGCTCCTCCGGGTTTGATAATTCTAGGCTTAGTATTCGGTTCGAGTCCTGTCAACCGAAGTTGTTTATGACAGCGCGTCCGCTTCCAGCTCAACTTGACAACTCGAAAGGGAGCTGTAAATCATCTCGCAGCGAATCCCTTTCAGGAGGATTTATGCTCCGCAGAGCGAGGACATCCGCAGCGATTACATTTGCGGCAATCGCCTTTTTACTGGGCAGCAACAGTCGCTTGCAGGCGCAGACGCGAATTTCAGTCGGCGTGACCGAAACGATCGAAACGCACAATCCTTACGGCGACAGCGTATCGCTGCTCTACGGCATCTTCAGCGAAATAACCGGCCCGTTTTGCACCTACAGTTTTGCCAAAGCCGACTTCGAGGGGCGGCTTGCCGAACGTTGGAAAGTGGAAAATCCAACGACGTGGATTTTTTATCTGAACAAAAATTACAAGTTCAACGACGGCTCACCTGTCACCGCCGACGATGTCGTTCATTCGATCGTGAACCGCGTCATTAAGGATCCGCAATCGAAACAGAAGGCATCCGTCGCGCCCTCGATCGTCAATGTCGAAGCGGTTGATAAATACACCGTGAAAGTGACTACCGACAAGCCGACCGCACCCCTTCTGTCGTTTTTCTGCGATCGTCTGATCATCACGAGCAAAGCGATGTTCGATAAATACGGCCGCGACGCCGCCGACAAAGATCACATGATCGGCGCCGGCCCCTATCGATTGAAGGAACTCATTCCCGGGCAGCGGCTGGTGATTGCGAAAAATCCCAATCATCCCGAGGCGAGGAAAAATCCGCGTGCGCCGGACGAAGTGGTTTACCGTATCATGCGCGAGCCCGAACAACGGGTGACCGCGTTATTGAATGACGAAATTCAGATCGGTCAATTCGTGCCGCCGCATATGCGCCAACGCGTGGAGAAAAACGGCAATCTGCGGATCACGCCGGTCGATTCAATCGAGATCATGTTCCTCGCGATGCAGCCCAAGCCGCCTTTCGACAAGAAAGAAGTGCGCCAGGCGGTCTGCCACGCGATTAACCGCGATCAGATCATCAATACGATCCTGGAAGGATTTGCGAGCCGCCTCGACGGCCCGCTCGGCCCGGGTCAATACGGCTACGATCCAAATTTGAAACCGAAGATGAACTACGATCCGGAAAAAGCGAAAAAGCTCCTCGCGCAGGCCGGTTTTCCCAACGGTGTCGATGCCGAATTGCAAACGCCGGTCGGCCGCTACACGCTGGACAAGCAACTCACCGAAGCGATGATACCGATGCTCAATGCTGCCGGCATTCACGCGAAGCTCGCGACGCCCGAGTGGGCGACACTCTGGGCCAACGTGCAGAAGGGCACTGTGCCCTTCTATTATATGGGGCGCGGTTCGATTCAGGATCCGAGCGCTGCGTTGCATCAGTATTTTCATAGCGGTGAAACCCCGCGCATCGGCTATTCCAATCCGAAACTCGACGAACTGCTCGACAAAGAGCAGCAGGAGTTCGACGCCAAAAAGCGCCGCCAGTACCTTGCACAGGCGATGAGCATCCTCACTGAAGACGCGCCCGCCTGTTTTATGTGGCGCCATAAACTGCTCTGGGGACTCAGCAACAAAGTCGACTACAAGCCGCTGCCCGATTCGCGCATATACGGAATCGAGATGGCTGTGAAAAAGTAATTTGGTTCAAAGTTCCGTGTTCAAAGTTCAATGTTCGCTCGGCTCGGTTCCGAGCCCGGGTTGTCACCACCGTGATCTCTTCGTGCTTCAAAAGCACGCCGGTGTTTCATAAGTCAATTCGGTTGCGCGGAGTCCGAATCTAACCCGAGCGAGAAACATCGAACTTTGAACCTTGAACGTTGAACATCTTTATGACCGCGTATCTCGCCAGCCGCTTTGCCGGAACCATTCCCGTTCTCCTGCTGATCAGCCTGCTGGTCTTTCTCCTGATTCACGCCGCGCCGGGCGATCCGACGTTAATGCTATTGGGCGAGGAAACCAACACGGCGGAAATCATCAAGGCGAAGGAGCGCTGGGGACTGGATCAACCTCTTTACGTGCAATACTGGCGTTTCGTTAAATCCGCCGCAGCCGGCGATTTCGGCAAATCCTTCAAATACGCCGAGCCGGTCATCAATGTTATCAAAACACGCTTGCCGGCAACCATCGAGCTCGCCTGTTTTGCGATAATCATTGCAACCCTCCTGGCGCTGCCGCTCGGAGTTTGGGCCGGCTCCAGGCCGAATTCGTGGATCGATAACGTCGGCACGACCTTTGGTCTCTTCGGCATCAGCATGCCAAGCTTCTGGTTATCAATCATGCTGATTCTCCTACTCGCGGGCATCCTCAATATTCTGCCAACGGCAGGCCGCAGCACGTATGGTGTCGCGGGTCCGGACGAGACTGGATTTTATATCTTCGACAGCATCCGCCAGCGGAACTGGAGCGCTGTGTGGGATGCTTTAACGCATATCTTCATGCCGGCTCTCGCGCTGGGCGTAAACATGCTCGGCATTCTGATGCGTGTCACCCGCTCGTCGATTCTGGAAGTGATGAACGAAGATTACGTCCGCACGGCACGCGCCAAGGGCATGCGCGAAAACAAGGTTGTCTGGCGGCATGTGGCAAGCAACGCGCTCATACCGGTCGTCACGGTGGTCGGTTTGGAGCTTGGCACTCTGCTTAGCGGGTCGATCATCGTGGAAACCGTATTTGCCTGGCCCGGCAGCGGCAGCTTGCTGATCACCGCTCTCAATGCGCGCGACTATCCTCTGGTTACCGGAATCGTGATGACATACACGATCGCGTTTGTCGCGATCAATCTAATCATCGACGGACTCTATGCAGTCATTGACCCTCGAATCCGCTACTGAGAACAGCCTTCGGGCGGACGTCAAAACTCCGGCGCGGCTGCACGCCAAAGCCTTCACCGGCGGTCTGATCGTGCTAACGTTTATCCTGCTGGGCGTATTTGGGCCACTGATCGCGCCGCACGATCCGAACAAGCAAGAGCTCACCGCCATGATGCAGCCGCCGCAAGGACTCGGTTCCGCGCATGTCTTGGGAACCGATAATCTTGGCCGCGACATTTTGAGCCGCGTGATTCACGGCGCGCGCGTTTCACTGCTGGTCGCCTTTGCCGTGGTCTTCATTTCCGGGTTTATCGGCATCAGCCTGGGCGCGATCTCCGGCTACTTCGGCAGTAAAATCGACTTTCTCATCCAGAAACTCGTCGAGGTAATCTGGGCTTTTCCACCGCTGCTTCTCGGAATTACGATCATGGCGTTTCTCGGTCAGGGGCTTTTCAATCTTATTCTTGCGCTGGTGGCGCAGCGCTGGATCCCCTACTGCCGTGTCGTGCGCGGCCAGGCGTTGTCGCTGCGCTCGCGCGACTTCGTGACTGCGGCGCGCTCGCTTGGTTCGGGCGACTTCACCATCATCGCGCGCCATATAATTCCGAATCTCATTCAAACATCGCTGGTGATCGGCACCTTCGCGATGGCGTCATCTATCATTGCCGAAGCAAGCCTGAGCTTTCTCGGTGTCGGCGTGCCGCCGCACATTCCCACCTGGGGAACGATGCTGGCGGACGCGCGCATTTACATCAGCACTGCGTGGTGGCTGCCGCTGTTTCCCGGATTGTGCATCTTCATATCCGTCCTTGGCATCAATCTCCTCGGCGATGCGCTTCGCGACATTCTCGACCCGCGGCTAAAACGGACAGGAACGGGAACTTAAACAATTCCGTTCAAACGGTTCAAGCCGTTCAATCGCTTCGCGGAGCCTGCCCTGAGCGCAGCCGAAGGGTTCAAGCCGTAACTCAGAACACGTTTAAACCGTTTGAACCTCTGATGCGGCTGGAACGGTTTGAACGGCTGGAACGGCTGGAACGTGTTTTTGTGTTGATTGATTCCCATAGTCGCTCATGTACATTACTGAAAATGCGAAAAACCAAGATCGTCTGCACGATTGGACCCGCAAGTTCCTCGGAAAAAAAAATAGAGCAGTTGATTCGCGCGGGGATGAATGTCGCGCGTTTAAATTTCAGTCACGGGAGCTACACGTCACATCGTCGCGTGATCCGCAGTATCCGCCGTCTCGAGCGTCAATTGGCGACGCCGGTTGCGATCCTTCAGGATTTGCCGGGGCCGAAGATTCGCATCGGCGCTGTTGCCAAAGATCACGTCCGTCTGCAAAACCGCCGGCCGTTTGTGCTGACGACAAAAAAAATTCTCGGCAGCGAACTTGCCGTTTCAGTTAGTTTCAACGGTCTGGCTAAAGCAGTTCAAAAAGGCGATCCGATTTTACTCGGCGATGGCGAAATCGAACTCGTCGCCGAGCACGTCGGCGAACAAGACGTCAAGTGCAAGATCATCGTCGGCGGCATTCTTGGCTCGCATAAAGGCATTCACTTTCCCAAGAGCACGCTCGACATTCGCGCCCTGACGGCGCACGACAAGAAGGACCTGGCTTTCGGGATTGCCAACAAAGTCGACCTGGTGGCGCTTTCATTCGTGCGCACCAGCGAAGACATTCTCTACGCGCGCCGTGAAATGACCAAGCTCGGCGCCAAAATTCCGCTGATCGCCAAGATCGAAAAACATGAAGCGCTAAAAAATCTCGATGCGATCCTGGAAAACGTCGACGGTCTGATGGTCGCGCGCGGCGACCTCGGTCTGGAGATCGCGCAAGAGAAAGTTCCGACGGCGCAAAAGGATATGATTCATCGGGCGAATCTCGCGGCAAAGCCGGTCATCACCGCCACGCAGATGCTGCGCTCGATGGTTTGGAATCCGCGCCCGACGCGCGCGGAAGTCACCGATATCGCCAACGCCATTTTGGACGGCACCGATGCGCTCATGCTTTCTGAGGAAACCGCGGCGGGAGAATATCCGCTCGAAGCCGTAAAGACGATGGCGTTGGTCGCCGAAGAAACCGAGCGCACGCTCAAACCGAGGCGCAGCTTTGAAGGATTGCCGAAGACGCTGCCCGAAGCGATCAGCCTCGGCGCCATCTCGTTAGCCGCAGACCTTCAGGTCAAAGCGTTTCTTATCCCCACCACCTCCGGAAGCACTGCGCGTATGATCGCGCGCTATCGCCCCGATCAACCCATCATTGCGGTTACTCCCGATCATCGCACGGTCAAAATGCTCTGCCTCGTATGGGGCGCCTGCCCGATCCCTGTTCTCGGTTTTAGAAGCACCGACGAGATGATCCGCATGCTACAGCGCAAAGCGATCGAAGCCGGTTTCGTAAAAAAAGGCGATCTAGTAGCGATCACCGCGGGCCTGCCACTGCATGTAGCCGGCAGCACCAACATGATCACGGTCAAGCATGTGGAATGACAGATTTAATGCGTTCCAATCGTTCCAGCCGTTCAAACCGTTCCAACCGTGAGCCCTCGGAGGTTCAAACCGTAACGCACTCCGTTGGAACCTCCCGAAACGGCTTGAACGGAGCGCAGCGATTGAACGGCTGGAACGGTTTGAACGGTGTTTTTTCAGTTTGCTTGCAAGGGTCGCGGGAATCGAGATAAATTGAGTCACTTTCTCCGACGGAGGTAAGCCATGTCCTCGCCCGAAGCCCTAAAAGCATTCGAAGCAGAGCTAGCGAGCAAGAGTTTTAAAGGTTACTGGCAAAACACCCAGGGTGATGTTAACCGCGAACCCGTGCCGTCATTCGAACCTTGCCACTGGAAAGGCAAGGACATGTTCGCGCTGATGGAGAAGGCCGGTGACGTGGTCGGTCTCGACGTCTCTTTCCGGCGCGTCATTCAAATGTGGAACCCTTCTTTGAAGAACGGCACTACACGCACGCTGGTTCTTAATCTGCAACTGCTCAAGCCGGGCGAAGACGCGCTGTCGCACCGCCACATGGCGGGCGCGATCCGCTTTATTCTGAAAGGCCACGGCACGCGACTGATCGTCGAAGGCGAATCATTCGAAATCGGCGAGGGCGATTTCGTTACGACTCCGAGTTGGACCTGGCACGATCATGAAAACCGGGTCGAGCCGATGATGTGGTTGGACGGACTCGATGCACCGCTGGTCCGGCTGCTTGAAACCGACTTCCACGAGCCCGATCCCCGCAGAAAACAATCGGTGACGCGACCCGAAGGTTATACGCTTGCCACAACCGGCGCGCTGCGCCCCGCCTGGACGAAACAAAACTCGATCCAGCCGCCGGCATTCTGTTACAAATGGGCCGACACAGAAAAAGCATTGAATGCCGTAGGCGAACACCCCGGTGATCCCTTCGATGGCATCGTCCTGGATTATGCCAACCCGGTCACCGGCGGCCCGACGCTGCCGACGATGGATTGCCAGATGCACATGCTCCGGCCCGGTGAAAAGACCAAAAGTCACCGCCATACCAGCTCGGATATTTATCATGTGTGGCGTGGCAGCGGCGTCAGCTACGTCGGCGACAAACGCTACGAATGGGAACAGGGCGATTCCTTCGTCGTGCCGCTGTGGAACTTTCATCGCCACGAAGTGACCTCGAAAGATCCGGCGATCTTCTTCGTCATGTCAGACAAGCCGCTGATGGACGCCATCGGTCACTACCGAGCCGAAGCAAAATCCGATTAATAAAATATCCGGGAGGTCTCACCACGAAGGCACGAAGGACACGAAGTTCGGAAAAATATTTCTTTCTTCGTGATCTTCGTGCCTTCGTGGTGAAAGTATTTTTTATGTTCACTCTCGATCGCAAGCTCAGCCCCGATGAATTCATCAACACGTTTTTCGACGTAAACCGTAAAGACCACCAGGGAGCGCCGCATCCCTGGGAAAGTTTGTTCCGTGAAGGAAAGTGCAGCAAGGAACAGCTTCAGGGCTGGGGCAAGGAGCGCTACTACTTCACCAAGCAAGTCCCCGTCAAAGAATATTCGATCCTGTTTAACTGCCCGCACGTCGATGTGCGCCGTAAATGGCTGCCCAAGGCCATTGAAGAAGAAGGCGAAGATTTGATCGGTAAGAAAGGCAAACCGCATCCCGAATATTGGCTCGATGTCTGCGTCGGCCTGGGGCTGGATTACGATTTCGTGAAAAACTCCGAGCCGCTCTACGGGGTCAAGTTCTCGGTCGATGCGTTCGCAACGGCAGCGTTCGGCGCCTCGTGGCTTCTCGGAGTCGCCGTCTCGGAAGGCGACGATACCGCGAAAGCGATGGCACGCGATCTCGACACTTTCCGCAGGCACTACCAGTGGGTGCCCGATGAGTGCCTGGAATTCTACAAACTGCACGCCGACGTCGATGTCGAGCACGGCGTGCTGCGCAAAGAAATTCTGAAACAGTACGCCGACACCAAGGAGTTGCAGGAGGCCTGCATCAATGCTCAGCTCATGAAGAACAACATGCGCCGAGCCATGAGCGATTGCATCTATATGGAGTACGTTGTCAGGGGCACGAAACTCGCGACGCGCGCGGCTGCGGCGTAACTCCTGATCGCGGCCATCCAATTGAAACTCGTCGTTCTCGTTTTCCTGGCGCTGTTCCAGACGATTATCGCCACGAACGCCAACGCTGCTCCGGTCCGTATCGCCTACAGCTCGATCAGCGGCGCGATGCTGCCGCTCTGGGTCGCGAAAGATAAGAAACTGTTCGAAAAATACGGTGTCGACGTCGAGCTGACTTACATTCGCGGCGTCGCCATCGAAGCAATGCTTGCGGGCGAAGTGCAATTTGTCCGCGCTTCACCTCCGGCCGTGGTGCGCGCCAGCCTGCGCGGCGCCGATCTCGCGATCATCGCCAACACGATCAATGTCGCGGTCTTCTCTCTCATGACAAAACCGGAAATCAGGCGGCCCGAGGACCTGCGCGGAAAGAAAGTCGGCGTGACGAATCTCGGCGATTCGCCCGACCTGGTTTTGAGCCTGCTGCTCGAACGCTGGGCGCTGCAGCGCAGCAAAGACGTTTCGGTGCTTGCCATACGCGGCGGTATGCCGGAGCTCCTCATCTCCGTCGCCAATGGTTTTGTCGACGGCGGAATGATCTCCGCCCCGAGTAACCTGCGCGGCATCAAAATGGGTTTGCGCGAGCTTGTCGATGCCGCCGATTACGGCATCCCTTATACAAACTCGCCCCTGAGCACGCGCCGCTCATTCATTAAAAGCAACCGCGACACGACCCTGCGGGTTTTGCGCGCCTATGCCGAGGCCGTGCAGGAAACCCGCAATGATCGGAACGGTACGCTAAAAGTTTTGGCTAAGTACGTGCGCCTGGACGATCCGGAAATCCTCGGGGAAGTCTACAAGAATTACGGTCAGCGGCACCTGCAAAAAAACATTCACGTCGATCTCGACGGCGTGCGTGGTTTGCTGAAAGCATTAGGCAGCGAAGCTGCTGGCGCGAATGCGGCAAATTTTGTCGACGCTTCGCTCGTCCAGGACTTAGACAAAGAAGGCTTCCTCCAAAAGATCCGCTAAGATTTCCCCCTTCATCGCCTGCGCGCGCGATGCTTACGCCATTGCATGGTTTGTAGGCGCTCTACTCCGTTGTCAGATAAAGAAATTTTTTTCCAGCGCAACCTTTTTCTTGACACAGCGACGACGCTTCCGTAGAATTCTCTTCAGCAGGGAAAGGAGGTGGTCCAGACATGATTGATGATACATGTAGTGACTGTGAGGTGGCTGAGACTTAGGCTCTAGGCGGAAATCTTGACGGGGATTCAGGCCTGGAGCCTGGGAATCCCCCTCAGTCCACCTAGGGGGCCGCTTCCGCGTAAGCTGGAGCGGCCCCTATTTTTTTAACAGACCACCCGCACAAATCGATTTCCAGTCGTGCAAACCATTCGAAGCTGTTCTTAGAGATTCGTCGTCAAAACGCGCCCTTTTCTCTCGTCGTTAATCAGCGGAATTCTTCTGTAGGATTTTTAGCGCTGCCCTTGCGGCCTTTTGCAGTTGCGCATTATGTGAATCCGCTGCTTCCGTTAGAGCCTCAACGGCAGCCCGCGATGGCGATTCAACACTTGCGAGAGTTATCGCCGCGGCGTTGCGCACTTTGATGTCCTGATCGCGGCAAAAAACGCTAAGCAGTTTGTCCTGCTGTTCCTGAGCGAGATCGCGGCGCGACTTGAGACTAGTTACCGCTGCGACCCGCACACTTGCGTCGGCGTCATCCAATGATTGTAACATCGCCTGCAGACTTTCCCGATCGCGCAATTGCAGATCGCGCAGACAATAAATCGCCATGCGCCTTTGATTCACGCTGCCGGTAACGCATAGCTCGATTAATGGCCGAATCAGCTCGCCGTGATCTTTGGCGATCCGGATCACCACCAAGGCGATCGCCCAGCGGATATCGGGCTCCCTGTGATCAAGGCCGTCCAGGAGCGTGCGAACGCTAGCGCCTGAAGGATTTGGAAGCTGACCGAGGACGTAAGCGATCGGCCAGCGCTGCGAGGCGTGCTCGCCAACGAGGAGTCGCTCCAGATTTTGCCGTAGCTGAGGGGATTCTGCTGCCAGAGGCGTAAGTAAATCAACAGCGGCGCGGATTCTCGGTTTATCCGGCTGATCGAGATCCGCGATCAACTCGTCAACCCGACTCTGGTCATTGACCATGAAATTCCCGAGACCTGACGACATCCTCAACGTTAGTGATGCTTTTTCGCATTGTCATTCCGAGGCAACGGCGAAGAATCTCTCACGGCTGCGCACAGCAGAAATGCGATGTTTCGCTCCGCTCAGTATGACACGCGCTGAAGTTCACGGCACGCACACACCAGAGCACTGTTGAACTTAAACGAAATCAGACTTCCAGAAACTGCGGACAGTCGGTGAGGTTGCGGTTGCCCTTCTCCTTAACGAGAACGACGTCCTCCAAACGCACACCGCCCACGCCCATGTAGTAAAGCCCGGGCTCGACTGTGACGACATGGCCGGTGCGCAGGGTGGCGTCCACCGGCGCGATGCGCGGTGCTTCATGGATATCGAGCCCCAAGCCGTGGCCCGTGCCGTGAAAGAATCCCTGCATTCGCCCATTGATCCTGCCCGTCGGAAAACCGCGCGCAGCGAAGAGATCGAGAATTTTCTGGTGCACCTCCCGGCCGTTGACGCCGTCACGAATCAGATCGTAACCGATCTTCTGCCCGGCTTGCACGGTGGCGTAAATTTCCTTGAGCTTGTCGGAGGCGCGACCACGCACCACCGTCCGGCTCAGATCGCCGAAGTAACCATTCTTCTGCGAGCGCGGAAAGATATCGAAGATGATCGATGTATTCGCTTTGATCGGGCCGGTACCCTCGTGGTGCGGATCGACGCACTGGTTGCCGGAAGAGATGATCGTGTGGCTCGGCACCCAGCCCTGCGCCATGATCGTCGTGTTCACCGCCGTCTTAAGCATCTCGGAAGTCAGCCGGCTGCCATCGACATAAAGATAGCCATCGCGTTTTGACTGGGTCTTTTTGAGCAAACGGATTCCGGCTTCGAGCCCGAGCACCGCGACGCGCAGCGACTCGGTTATGGCTTTGACTTCGACGTTATTCTTGGTTTCACGTTCGGCGAAAAACGGATCGCGCCTGATCTGCACGCTAAAGCCCTTGGCGCGCAACTGGTCGGCGAGCAGCACGGAGAAATTTGCCGGCACAATAAGCGCACGGATGCCGCGCTCGCTGAAAATCAGCTCGAGCACATCGATCATTGTCGGCAGTTTGCCGGAATCGCGCAGTTTCTTTTGGTAGTCGGAAAGCGATAGCACGTGATCGGCGCGCGACTGCTTTTTGGCCCGATCGATTTCGAGATCGCTCATGACAACGCACTTCGCGCCTCGGTGCTGGAAAAAGATGAACGGATCCGGGACGAACATTCCAACTGCATAGAGCATGTTGGAATCGCCCTCGCTCGCTGATACGAGCAGGATCGCCTGGTCGTTTTTCAGTTTGCCGGAGCCGTTTGATGTCGCGGAAGTCGCGCTCGATTTTTGCCGTCGATTTTTAGTTTCAAACATTTTTTTGGCTTTTTTGCGGCGGAAAAAGTATCTCTTGGAAACCTAATAGACTATAGAGATTCCCTCCTGTAACTGCAACTTAGAACACCGCTCCAATGGCGAAATTCTGTTGACACATCAGCGACTTCTGTTATTATCGCGGCACTCGCCTGCCGGGCGAATCGCGTTTTCTTCTTGAGGAATTTTTCAGAATGGCGACGACCGATAACGTAAACAAGCTTCGCGAGCTCGAACAGCGCGCCGAAGCTGGCGGCGGAGAGTTGCGCGCGCAGCGTCAGCATGAACAGGGAAAGCTACTCGCGCGCGAACGACTCGGAATTCTGCTCGACAGCGGCAGCTTCGTTGAGACTGACAAACTGCGCACCCACGACTGCACCGATTTCGGCCTCGATCAGCAAAAGTATCTCGGCGATGCGGTGGTGACGGGATACGGCGCGATCGACGGCCGGCTCGTCTATGTCTACTCACAAGATTTCACGGTGTTCGGCGGCAGCCTTAGCCGAGTGGTCGCTAACAAGATTTGCAAGGTAATGGATCTCGCGCTGAAAAACGGCGCGCCGATCATCGGCATCAACGACTCGGGCGGCGCGCGTATTCAGGAAGGTGTCGACAGCCTCGCCGGCTACGGTGATATTTTCCAGCGCAATGTATTGGCTTCCGGCGTCGTGCCGCAGATCACGGCGATTCTCGGTCCGTGCGCCGGCGGCGCGGTTTATTCGCCCGCAGTAACTGATTTCATCTTCATGGCGAAGACCAATAGCTACATGTTCATCACCGGTCCGGACGTCATTAAAACCGTAACGCACGAAGACGTCACCAAAGAGGACCTGGGCGGGGCTGAGGCGCACAGTACGAGAAGCGGCGTCTGTCACTTTACCGCCAATAGCGAGAAGGACTGCCTGCTGATGATCCGCGAGTTGTTGAGCTTTTTGCCCAGCAATCACCAGGAAGACCCGCCGTTCCGCTCTAATCCCGACGATCCGTTGCGGCGTGAAAAAAAGCTGCGCGATCTGGTGCCCGATAATCCTACTCGGCCGTACGACATGAAGGAATTGATCGCGGCAGTCGTCGATGAAGCTTATTTTTATGAGGTGCAGCGCGAGTTCGCGCCCAACATCCTGATCGGTTTTGCGCGCCTGGGTGGACGCGCCGTCGGCATTGTTGCCAACCAGCCGAACAGTCTGGCCGGATGTTTGGATATCAACGCCTCGGTCAAAGCCGCGCGCTTCATCCGCTGTTGCGACTGTTTTAACATCCCGATTGTTACTTTTGTCGACGTACCCGGTTTTCTACCCGGAACCGAGCAGGAATACCACGGCATTATTCGTCACGGCGCCAAATTGCTCTATGCCTATGCCGAAGCGACGGTTCCGAAGATCACGATCGTCACGCGCAAAGCGTACGGCGGCGGTTACATCGTTATGGCGAGCAAACATTTGCGCGGCGACGTCAACCTCGCGTACCCCACAGGCGAAATTGCCGTCATGGGACCCGAGGGCGCGATCAACATCGTTTTCCGCGAAGCGTTGCAAAAAGCCAGCGATCCGATCAAAGCGCGCGAAGAACAGATCACGAATTATCGCAACATGTTCGCCAATCCGTTCAAAGCCGCCGAGGCGGGCTACATCGATGCGATCATTTATCCTGAAGACACCCGGCCCATGTTGATCCGCTCGCTCGAGATGCTCAAGAACAAGCAGGACCACAACCCGCCAAAGAAGCATGGCAATATTCCATTGTAAGCTAGGCAATAGGCAAATCACCGCCGCCTGCGCTCTTATGGTTGCCTATCTGCTATTGCCTCTTGCCTGACATGTTCAAACGCATTCTGATCGCCAACCGCGGCGAAATCGCCGTGCGCGTTACGCGCGCCTGCCGCGAGCTCGACATCGAAACTGTCGCGGTTTATTCCGAAGCCGACCGCGAATCCCTGCACGTCAAATACGCCGATTACGCTTATCCGATCGGGCCCGCGCCTTCGGCGCAGAGCTATCTTTCGATCGACCGCATCATCGACGTTTGCAAAAAGAGCAAGGCCGAAGCCGTTCACCCCGGTTATGGATTTCTTGCCGAAAATGCAAAGTTCGCGCAGCGGTGCAAAGACGAAGGCATTGTTTTCATCGGCCCCTCGCCCGAAGTGATCGATCAGATGGGCGACAAAGTGAAAGCGCGCGAGGTGATGAAAGCGGCTGGTGTTCCTGTAGTGCCGGGCTCCGAGGGCATTCTGACGTCGGAAGAAGAAGTTCTAAAAACCATGGAGGAGATCGGCTATCCCTGCATGCTCAAAGCGGTCGCGGGCGGCGGCGGCAAAGGCTTGCGGCTCGTGCGCTCGCGGCGCGAGGTTACCTCAGCCTATCGCGCCGTCGGCTCCGAAGCGGCATCCTCGTTCGGCGATCCGCGTCTGTATGTCGAGAAATTCATCGAACGGCCGCGCCATGTGGAGATTCAGATTCTCGCGGATAAATATGGCCGGGTCCTTCATCTTTACGACCGCGAGTGTTCGATCCAGCGCCGTCATCAGAAGGTCATCGAAGAATCACCCGCGCCGGGATTGGAAGATCGCACGCGCCGGCGCATCGGCCGCATCGCAATTCAGGGTGCGCGCGCCGTCGGCTACGTCGGCGCAGGCACTTTGGAGTTTTTGCTCGACCAGGAGCAGAATTTTTATTTCCTCGAGATGAACACGCGCCTCCAGGTCGAGCATGCCGTAACCGAGCGCGTCGTCGGCATCGATCTCGTTAAAGCGCAGATCGAAGTCGCCGCCGGCGGCTATCTGCCGTGGCGCCAGCGCCACATCACCCAGACAGGTCATGCGATTGAATGCCGCATCTATGCCGAAGACGCAGAAAACGAATTCATGCCCTGCCCCGGTAAGATCGAAGGGCTGCGACTGCCGGAAGGTCTCGGGCTGCGCAACGACTGCGGCGTTTACGAAGGCGCCGAGGTACCGATCTATTACGATCCCATGATCGCGAAGCTTATCACCTGGGGCGAAAACCGTGTGGAGGCAATTCTGCGCATGCGTCGCGCGCTGCGCGAGTATCAGGTTCGCGGCATCAAAACAAACATTTCTTTCCATCAATGGATTTTGCGCCATCCGCGCTTCATGTCGGGCGACTTCAGCACCGGGTTCATCGACGAAGAGTACCGCAACATGAACAAAGAGGAGGTTTATCCGCACAAGGAGATTGCCCTGGCCTCCGCCGCCATCGCAGCGTTGCATCGCGAGCGGGAAAACACCCGCGGCCTCTTGGAAGACCGCGCCGCGCAGCCGTCCAAATGGCGTGACTTAGGGAAACGCATGGGTCTGCGCGGCACAGGGCGCGGCTGGAAACGGTTCTAGATAAACGTTCATGGCCTACATAGCGAAACTGGGCGACCAATCCTACACAGTCGAAATTGAGGAAACCGGTAAGTCACTCTATCGCATCTCCGTCGATGGGCAGGAGTTTTTAGTCGACGGCAAGAAAACCGGTCATACCAACTTTTCTCTGATCGTCGACAATCGCTCGTTCGAAATCGAAGTCGATTATCGTGAAGACGAGTATCGGGTACTCGTCGATGGACGCAACTACCACATTGGATTGCTCGACGAACGGCGTGTTCGCGTCGGCGGCGATGGCGGCGCGAATCAGCTCCAGGGCCGCCAAAAGGTTTCGGTGCCGATGCCCGGAAAAATCATCGCTCTATTGGTAGCCGAAGGCGATGCCGTGGAAAAAGGCCAGGGCCTTGTGATTGTCGAAGCGATGAAAATGGAAAACGAGGTGCACTCGCCGATTACCGGCACGGTTAAAGAAATAAAAGTAAAGCCGGGAGATACCGTCGAAGGCGGCGCGGTGCTGCTGATCGTGGAAGCTTAGCGCCGTTCAACGTTTAAAAGTCAAAGTTCAACCTCAGACGAAGTCGGTTCCGGCGTGAAAACGCCAGGCGACCTTGAATATTGAACCGTTCGATTTTGAACCGCCGCGGCGGCAATAGCGCCGCCGCAGATTTCTTGTGCCTCTTTTTATTTCATGTTATAGACGCGCAACATGATTCCGAAAAAATGTTTTTTTACTAAAGGCGTCGGTGTCCACAAGGAAAGGTTGGCATCGTTCGAGTTAGCCCTGCGGCAGGCTGGTCTGGCTTATTGCAACCTGGTTCTCGTTTCCAGTATCTATCCGCCTTATTGCAAACGCATCTCTAAAGAAGAAGGCACGAAAACTCTGCGCCCGGGTGAAATTGTTTTTTGCGTCTACGATCGCGAGAGCACGAACGAACCGAATCGTCTGGTTGCGGCATCAGTCGGCGTCGCGATTCCCGCGGATCAGGAACAGTGGGGCTATCTATCGGAGCATCATTCGTTCGGCGAGACCGAAGAAAAAGCCGGCGAGTATGCCGAAGATCTGGCTGCCAGCATGCTTGCGACCACGCTGGGCATCGAATTCGATCCGGACACCGCGTGGGATGAACGCGAAAATCTTTTCAAAATGTCCGGCAAGATCGTTCGCACTTCCAACATTACGCAGTCAGCGATCGGTAACAAAGACGGTCTTTGGACCACCGTATTTGCCGCCTGCGCATTCATCAACGACGACGGCTAAGCTTTCCTCGTTTATTCCGTGCCCATTGGCCGAGCTTCGAGTCGGCCTTTATTCCGCTTCCCGTTCGAGGCGTTCCATGCGCGCGCGCGCGAGGTACGCTACAGCAATACCAACAACGTAGAGCAGGCAGAGCGGCAGCATCAGTAAAATCTGCGAGACCAGATCGGGAGGCGTCAACACGGCCGCCAGAATCGCAATGCCGACGAGAGCGTAGCGGCTGTGTCGGATCATAAATCTGTGGTCGATGATGCCCACGCGCGCGAGAAAAAAGGCTACCACGGGCAACTCGAAGATGACTCCGAACGCCAGGACCAGGCGCGCGACTTGCGTAAGATAATCGCCGACCTGGATCAGCGGCTGTACTTGAATCATCTCATAGCGCCGCAAGAGGAAACCGAGCCCTAGTTCGATCACGATGAAATAACAAAACGCCGCGCCGGCGAGAAAAAATAGCGAGCCGGAAGCGACGAACGCGCGCGTGTAACGTTTTTCATGTTCGTAAAGGCCGGGCGCGACGAACTGCCACGATTGCCACAAAAGCACGGGCAACGCGACGATGATCGACGCGATGAAGGCTATCTTCATCTTCGTGAAGAACGCCTCCGTCACAGCCGTGCCGATCAAGGTCAACCCGGTGATTTGCAACCGACGAAGCGGCGCGGCAAGAACCGCGAAAATCTGATCGACGGCCGCAAAGCAGGCGACGAAAGCGATAGAGACCGCAACTACTGATTTGATGAGGCGCGAACGCAGCTCTTCGAGATGCGAGGTAAAGGGCATTTGGACATCGACTGGATGTCCCTTGGCGTGCCCCTCGACAGGCGTAGCATTCACTTTTTCTCTGTGACAGGAACTGAGGCTGCAGGCGGCGGATTTTCTTCAGCCGGCGGTGTGGCGACCGGATCTTCTTTTATCGACGGCAATGGAGGCGAATCTGCTTCGTATTCGATCTTTCTGAACTCGTCCTTGATCTCATCGGTGGCGCGGCGGAATTCGGCGAGTCCTTTGCCGAGCGCTTTAGCCAACTCGGGAAGTTTTTTCGGACCGAGAACGATCAAAGCGACCGCGAGAATCAGCAATAACTCCGGACCGCCAATGCCGAACATGGAGTTAAGCTAAGTGATTTTTCCGAGGTTAGCAACCGCGGCTGCGCCGCCTGTCAAGATTCCAACTTCAAGGTTTCTAGTTTTCGGTCGGTTGGTAATCGAATCGTGAGTCACCACTTACGCACGGCCTCGGTATGCGTTGGAAACGAGCGCTTTCCGAACCTTCACCTTTGAACGTTGAACGGTTGAACCTTGAACGGCGCGACGCAGTCGCTTCTTTGCCTCGCCCTAGCAAGGGTGGTAGCTTTGTATATGGCCCGAACCGCGGTGGTTGTCGATCAGAGCTATCTAAAGCACCAGCCAGGAGCGTACCATCCCGAGCGGCCTGAGCGAATTCAGGTCCTCCTCAAACTGGCCGAGGAACTCGATAGCAACAGATTCCAAATCTTGCCGCCACGGCCCGCGAGCCGCGCGGAAATCGAAACGTGCCACAGCGCTGATTACGTTTCCCTGGTAGCGGCGACTTCCGAACGCAATCACTATGCCCTGGACGGCGATACGATCACCTGCCGCGATTCTTTCAGCGTGGGACTTCTCGCCACGGGCGGTCTGCTTCGTCTGATCGACGCGATTGCCGCCAAAGAAATCGACAACGGTTTTGCACTCGTTCGTCCGCCCGGTCATCATGCGTTGCGCGATCGCGCCATGGGTTTTTGCTTGTTCAATACCATCGCTGTCGCCGCAGAATATCTGAAACGAAACCACCACGCGCAGAAAATTCTGATCATGGATTGGGACGTGCATCATGGTAATGGCACCCAGGCGGCGTTTTACGATGACCCTTCGGTGCTCTTCATCTCGGCGCATCAGTATCCTTATTATCCCGGCACGGGCGCGGTCGGTGAAGTCGGCAGCGGCGCGGGAGCGGGCTACACGCTGAATATTCCGCTGCCCGCCGGTTGTGCGGATGCTGAATACGTCCGCGTATTTCAGGATCTGGTCGTTCCCGCCGTGACCAGATTTGAACCGGACTGGATTCTGGTATCGGCCGGTTTTGACCCGCATGAGAGTGATCCGCTCGGCGGCATGGGTGTAACCGAAGAAGGCTTCGCAAGCATGGCTCAAATGCTGGTTCAGCTTGCCGCGCAGTTCGCAGATTCGCGCATCGCGTTTTTGCTCGAGGGCGGGTACGATCTCGCCGCGCTGCGAAACTCCGTTGCGACCGTATTGAATGTGATACAAAGGCCGGCGGTCGAGAAGATTGCACAATCGAACAGTGAAGTATTGGCTTCACTCATTCACCACATCCGCCGCACGCACGAGCCTTTTTAATAGCAGTCAACAGCGCCGCCGCTTATTTCCGCGCGCGCCAAGCATCCAAAAATCTTGAGGATTTTAACATTAGGGTTGACCCTAGCGACACTCTGATCTATTTTCAGGATCACACCCAAATTACGAACTGGTTAAAAGAGTATGACTGAGCGACGCAGAGTTGTAGTCACAGGCCTAGGTATAGTCTCCCCTCTGGGCACGGGAGTAGCCAAAAATTGGGAGGCTCTCGCCGCTGGTCGTTCGGGCATTCGCAAGATTGATCGCTTCGCGAATATTGACACGTTCGCTTCGCGGATCGCCGGGCAGGTTCCTGATTTTCGCGCGGAAGACTATATCGAGCCCAAAGAGATCAAAAAGATGGATCTCTTCATTCAATATGCGGTGGGAGCGGCGGCGCAGGCGGTAGCCGACAGCGGCATCAAAATCGAGGGCGAATTCGCCGAAGCAGTCGGCGTGATCATTGGAGTCGGCATGTGCGGCCTCGATACGCTCGAGACCACCAAAGAAGCACTGCTCGCCGGCGGCCCGCGCAAAATTTCGCCGTTCTTCATTCCCAAGGTCATTTCTAATTTGGCTCCCGGGCACGTCGCGATCCGTCACGGCGCCAAAGGCGTTAACTGGACGCCGACATCGGCCTGCGCCTCGGGCACACACGCCATCGGTGAGGCTTACCATCTGATCCGTCGTGGCGTACAAGATGCCGTGATCACCGGCGGCGCAGAAGCGGCGATCACTCCCTTGGGAGTCGGCGGCTTTGCCGCCATGAAAGCGCTCTCGACGCGCAATGACGAACCCGAGCGCGCGAGCCGGCCGTTCGACAAAGAGCGTGACGGTTTCGTGATCGGTGAGGGTTCGGGAGTTCTGATTCTTGAGGAACGCGAGCACGCGTTGGAACGCGGTGCAAAAATATACGCGGAAGTGATCGGTTATGCCGCAAACGGCGATGCCTATCACATGACCGCGCCGGCTCCCGAAGGCGAAGGAGCGGCGCGCTGCATGCGCCTGGCGCTGAAAGACGCGGCCATTGCTCCGGACGAAATCGATTATATCAATGCGCACGGGACCTCCACTGAATACAACGATGCCAATGAAACTCAGGCGATCAAGACAGTCTTTGGCGAATATGCGGCCAAGGTGCCGGTGAGTTCTACGAAGTCGATGACGGGCCACCTGCTCGGCGCGGCAGGCGCGGTGGAAGGCGTCTTCTCCGTGCTGGCGCTCCGTAACGGGGTGATTCCACCGACAATCAACTACGAAAATCCCGATCCGGTGTGCGATCTCGATTATGTTCCCAACCAGGCACGCAAAGCTGATATAGAAGTAGCGCTTTCCAATTCCTTCGGCTTCGGTGGCACCAATGCCTGTGTGATTTTCAGGAGGGCGCAATGAGCGGCGTGAAGCGGCGGAGCGTCATATTAGGCACAGGGTCGGAACTGCCAAGCAAAGTTGTCACGAATCACGATCTGGAGAAAATTGTCGAGACCAGCGACGAATGGATAACGACTAGAACAGGAATCAAAGAACGGCGGATCCTCGACGAAGGTAAAGGCAACGCAGACATGGCGCTGCGCGCGGCCGAACGCGCTCTTGCAGATGCGGGAGTCGATGCCCAGGAGCTCGATGCGATCATCATGGGAACGGTATCGCCGGATTATCCCTTCCCGTCTTCCGCCTGCCTGCTCGAAGATAAACTCGGGGCGCGCGGTGTTTTTTCGTTCGATGTCGGCGCGGCGTGCTCGGGATTTTTAAACGCGCTCGCTATCGCTGACTCTTTCATCCAAACGGGCAGGGCCAACAAAGCACTGGTGGTGGGATCGGATACGTTGAGCCGCGTGCTCAATTGGCAAGATCGCGCCACCTGCATTCTCTTCGGTGACGGCGCCGGAGCGGTCGTGCTCGGCGCATCGCAAAATGGCAACGGCATATTGAGCGCGAAGCTGCGCACCGATGGATCCTACGCCAAAACGCTGTATGTGCCGGCCGGCGGATCGCTCAACCCCGCAACGGCTCACACGGTTCAAAAAAACGAGCACACAATCGTCATGAACGGCAAAGAAGTTTTCAAAATCGCCGTCCGTTCCATGGAAGACATCAGCCGCCAGGCGCTCGAAGAAGCCGGAGTGACAGTGGACGAGCTTTCACTCGTTATTCCGCATCAGGCGAACCGCAGAATCATCGTTGCGCTCGCCGAACGACTCGGCGTGCCGATGGAGAAGGTCGTCGTTAATCTAGATAAATACGGAAACACATCCGCTGCTTCCGTGCCGGTCGCGCTCGATGAAGCGCGCCGCGAAGGCAGGATCAAGCCGGGCGATATTGTTTTACTGAATGCTTTCGGGGCGGGGTTTGCCTGGGGTGCCGCCGTAGTCAAATTCTGAGCGCGTTAAACCCATTCCAGCCGTTCGAACAATAGCCGATTCGAAATTTCGTCTCCCTCGATACGCGCTAACGCGCTACTCGGGGAAGGATCTGCTACACCGAGCAATCCCGCACCCGCCCTTGGATTACGCAAGCTCTCTCACTACCTACTCAGAGCGGCAGCCCTCCGATTTCCGGGTAGCGCGCTCGCGCGTATCGAGGGACGGTGCTCCGTTCCAAACGTGTTCGGTTCGGCGATATTAGTCGCCGCCGGAAACTTTCTTTTCCACTTCGATACGTAACCTCCTCAAGGTTTCTGAGAACTCGACCGGGTAGCGAGTCGGGCTGCGAATTGCTTTTGTAGGTTCCGGCAGACGCGCAAATTCATCGAGAAACAGCGCACGGCTCTCATCGAGCGACGGCAGCGGCGCCGTCAATTTTCCTTTCTCAATGAATTGTTTGAGCAGCGGCTCCGCCGCGATCTTTTCATCGCGTAATCCCAGCACATCGCCGAGAAGAGACCCTCCTTCGCTGAAGCGGAAAACTTGCTTCTTTCCGGGCCAGGAAGCCTTTCCGGGACTGAGTTTGACCACCGAGCGGCCGTCGTATTCGACCAGTTTGTAGGCGATGTCGAGCCACGGCGCATCGGCTGAAGTTCCCATCCTGGTTCCGACGCCGTAGTTATCGTACGGCGCACCTAGCTGCGCCAGTTTCGCGAGATCGTATTCGTCGAGTCCGCCGCTGCCGGTGATCTTGACATCGCGCAACCCCGCTTCATCGAAAAGCTGCCGTACTGCCTTTGCAAGCGCGGCGAGATCACCGCTGTCGATGCGCACCCCGAGCAGATTTTCCCCGCGCGCCGCCATTTCTTTCGCGACCTCGACGGCTTTGTGCGCTCCGGCAATAGTATCGTAGGTATCGATCAAAAGGATCGCATTGCGCGGAAAGCTTTTTACGTAATTGCGAAATGCATCGATCTCTTGCTCGTGGCTGGACACGAAGGAGTGGGCCATGGTGCCGACGATCGGTATGCCGTACAGTTCGCCGGCCAGAACATTGCTCGTCCCGGAAAATCCCGCGAGGTAGCTCGAGCGCGCTACTTTCAAACCAGCATCAATGCCGTGCGTGCGGCGCAGCGCGAAATCGACGACCGGACGGCCGGCGGCCGCGTGCAGGCAGCGGGCCGCCTTCGTGGCGATGAGCGACTGCAAGTTTATCTGATTGATGATGAACGTCTCGGCAATCTGCGCTTCAATAATCGGCGCAGTAACCTCGACGATTGGTTCGTCGGCGAAAAATAGCCGGCCCTCGGGAATCGCCCAGACGGCACCGGTGAAAGACAAACGTGTCAGAAAATCGAGAAACTCGTCCGCAAATAGGCGCTTTGAATGGAGAAAATCGATCGCCGCCGAGTCAAAGCGCCATTCCTGAAGAAAATCGCAAACGTCGCTTATCCCCGCCGCTACGAAGTAGCCGCGTTCAGCCGGATAGGAGCGCACGAACAGACTAAAAGTCGCCTGGGCCATGCGCCGGCTCTGGTAATATGCCTGCGCCATGGTTAACTGATATAGGTCGGTTAATAAAACTGCTTGATCGAAGGGCGGCGTCATAGAGTGTAACTGATGTGAGCTTATTGAAGAACTAAGGGCCTGTAAAGGTAGATTTAAACAAGACCTTTTGGTTGATTTCTCACTTTCCTTTTGTTAAGTCATTTCTTTGGTCGTTGAGTCAGTTTGATCGGCAGCGAGAGCGAACTGTAACCCACTAGGAGGGTCGATGTTCACAGACAAAATTGAGTTAAAAGATTTCGACAAACAGGATCCCGAATACCAGGATTTATTGCGACGCGTGCTCGCGATTCAAGCCGATTGCGAAATCGGCGGGCCAAATCTCTACGTCAGAGACATCCTTCCCAATGCGCCGACTAAGCTGGACCAATTGATCGTCGCCCGCACCGCGGCCGAAGAGATGGACCATTATCGGAAGATGGCGAAGCTCGCCGGCGATATCGGCGTCGATGTTTCGTACGTGCTCAGCCGGCCCAATCAAGAACGTTACGTTGAGGCGTTCCGCGGCACCATCAAAACCTGGGAAGACTATGCGGTGTTCGGTTTTCTCATCGACCGGGTCGGACGCTTCCAATTGGAAGAGTTCATTGGCGCCAGCTACCTGCCGCTCGCCCGAATCGTCGAGGACCCCGATGTCATCCGCGAAGAAGAAGGCCACATCGACTTCGGCACCAATCTCGCGGCGGAGTGGGCGGCTAAAGGCGGTGAGTACAAAGAGCGCATCCAGAACGCCGTGAATTACTGGTACGTTAAAGGTCTCGACATGTTCGGCAACAGCAAGTCCTATCGTTCGGAACGCTACATGTTCTGGGGATTGAAGCGGCGCCCGAACTCCGTGGCGCGGCAGCAATATAAGGACGAAATCGACGGCCTGCTGACAAAGATGGGCTTGACGATTCCGGATCCCAACAAGGGCCGACTGTACACCTAAACCAAGAGGACGCAATGCCAGACGCAGCACAGAACACGGAAGCACTAGACCAGCAATTCAAAGAGTTCATCCAGGCGATCAAGAAAGCGGTCGGCACCGGGATCCCACATCTGAAAGACGATCCGAAAGTCGTCGATCAGGCGATTGCCGACTGCAAAGAGATTCTTGACGTCGTCATGGACGGCAACGTCAAGGAGTGGTTGTCCTAAGAACGCAACGATAAACCAGCAGCAGTGAAGCAAAGGCGCCTTGATCGTCAGGGCGCTTTTGTTTTATTGGTACCCATTCAATTCGCCAAATAGGGAGCGTGAGAACATTGAACGTTGTTGTATGCGGTAAAGTGATACCGGCGAGCACGGTGACCATCGAGCTCGATGCCAACAGCAAACGAATGGTCCGCAAAGGCGTGCCCCATGAGCTCGACCCGATGGCCGCAAGCGCCGTCGAAGAAGGCTTGCGCCTCACGGAAAAGCATGGCGGCGCCGTCACTCTGGTCACGATGGGCACCAGCGACGCGACCATCGGCATTCGCAACGCGCTCGCGATGGGCGTAACGTCGGCGGTTCACATTCTGGATGATGCGGTAGCCGGCTCGGATACGCTGGCAACCGCGAAGCTGTTAGCTGCAGCGATAAAGTTACAGCCGTTCGATCTGGTAATCTGTGCGACGGAGTCGGGCGACAGCTATTCCGGCATCGTGCACGGCCAAATCGCGCAGCTATTAGGCATCCCGCCGCTCACTTTCGCCAGGGAGATCACGGTTGATGGCGACAAAATCTCGATCAAGCGCCAGAGCGAAGCCGGTTTCGATCTCGTCGAATCGATGTTGCCCGCGCTGGTCGCTTGCTCCAGCGGCATCAACGAACCGCGCTATCCTCAGCTCAAGGGCATCATGGCGGCCAAGAAGAAGGAGATCAAAGTCATGACGGCAGCCGCGCTCGGCGTTCCCGCCGATCAGGTCGGCGAACAGGGGGCGCGCGAAAAGGTGCTCACCATCGGTCGTCCACCCAAACGCGAGGCCGGCAAAGTGGTGACCGACGAAGGCGAAGGCGGCAAGCAAATCGCCGACTATCTTGCTGAAATCAAGGTGATCTAGTGGCAGACACAATTTGGGTTTTTGCTGAAGTTAATGACGACCGCATTACGACAACCAGCCTCGAGATGCTGGCCAAAGCATCCGATGTTGGGAGCGCAGAAGCCGTTCTGCTTGGCCCCGCACCGGATGATGCAACGGAAACTCTCGCGAAGCACGGCGCCAGCAAAATTTATCATTGCGCGGATCCGATCTATCGCGAGTTCTTGACTTTACCGGCTGCCGAAACCGTCGCCGGCTTGATCGCGCAGCACAAACCCGCGGCGCTGTTATGTGCGTCGAGCTATACGGGGCGTGACCTGATCGCGAATCTGAGCGCGCGGCTCGATTGCGGCGCGATCACGGATGTCGGCGATTTCGAATTGAAAGACGGCAACATCGTCGCGACGATCCCGGCGCTCGGCGCGAGTTATCAAAACACCAGCACCCTGGTCAGCCCCGGAACCAAGCTTTTTGTCGTGCGGCCGAAATCCTTCGAACCGAAAATCAACGAGAAACCTTTAGCGGTTGAAGAAATCCCAGCGGCAATCGGCGATGCGCTGCGCAAAGTTCACATGAAAGAGCGCGTCGTGGTGAAGCGTGAGGGGCCGCAGCTTGAAGGCGCAAAAGTCGTCATCTCCGGCGGGCGCGGTCTGAAAGGCGAAGAGCAATTCGGGATTCTCAAAGAGCTCGCCGACGTTCTCGGCGGCGCCGTGGGCGCAAGCCGCGCCGCGGTCGACGCGGGTTGGGTTCCGTACGCGATGCAAATCGGCCAGACCGGAAAAACCGTCAAGCCGGATATTTATTTCGCCATCGGCATCTCCGGCGCCGTCCAGCATCTTTCCGGAATGAAAACCTCCAAGTACATCATCAGCATCAACAAAGATCCCGAGGCGCCAATCTTTCAGTATTCCGATTTCGGCGTCGTCGGCGATCTCTTCAAGATCGTGCCGCAGCTGGTAGAGGACCTGAAAAAGCGCAAATCCTGAGCGATTGTTCTCGCCTCGCCTGCTGCCAAGTCATCGTTTCTGCCGGAAAGACTCAGAGGGCGCACCTGCGTGTCCGCCCTTCTCGTATTGCCGCAACCGGCGCTTAAGTGGTACAAAGCAACCATATCGCCGCTCGAAGCGCATGGGTGGCCGAAATCATAAATCGGAAACTTGTCTCGAGTGGAGCCAAGGCGACAATCTAAGATCCGAAATCCAAACTCCAGAATAAGACGATGCTTTCCCCCGAAGATAATGAACTGATCACCCGCACCGGCCCGGGCACTCCCGGTGGCAATCTCATGCGTCAGTATTGGCATCCGGTTGCACTGGTCGAAGAGCTGCCGGCCGACGGCGCGCCTTTACCGGTGCGAATTTTGAGCGAAGACTTGGTGCTGTTTCGTGCCGAGGACGGAGAACTGGGACTTCTGGGACTGCACTGCTCGCACCGTCGCGCTGATTTGAGTTACGGCCGAATCGAGGGCGGCGGACTGCGCTGCCTGTATCACGGCTGGCTTTTCGATCGTCACGGCCGCTGTCTCGAACAACCTTGCGAACCGAGGGATAGACAATTCTGTGAAAAGGTCCGTCACCCTGCTTACCCCGTGCAGGAGCGCGCCGGCGTGATTTTCACTTACATGGGCGGCGGCGAGCCGCCTGAACTGCCCAATTATGAGCCGCTGGTAGCGCCCAAGGGACACGTGCTCGTCACGAAAATTTTTCACGAGTGCAATTATTTTCAGGCCAACGAGGGTAACCTCGACCCGAGTCATGTTTCCTATCTACACCGCCAGGCCAACGTGCCGGCCAATCTCAAACGCACGGTTAAGGGCACCGATGGCAAGCTGCCGCTGGCGCTCTACGACGCCGACATGGCACCGCATATCGAGGCGGAGGAAACCGAATACGGCGTGCGCATCTTTTCGCTGCGCGACTTTGACGGCCGGACTTTTTTTCGAGTGACGAATTTTGTGCTGCCGAACAAAGCGACGATTCCCGGGCCCATGTCAGGCGACGGCTACAATCTCTACTGGCATGTTCCCATCGACGATACCCATCACTGGCGCTATGATTTTGTTTTTCGCCGCAGCGCTCCCATGGAGCCTAAAGACATCGACCGCAATCAGGAAATTTTGGATGAGCTCGACGAGAATTATCATCCGAAACGCAACAAGGCCAATCGCTATCTGCAGGATCGTGAGTCGATGAAGACCTGGAGCTTTTCCGGCATGGGACGTATCTTCAACACTCAGGATACCGCCATCGTTGAGGGAGCCGGTCCGATTATCGATCGATCGAAAGAAACTCTCGGGCCAAGCGATCGGGCGATTATCGCAGCGCGGCGCCAGTTGCTGCGCGCGATCCGCGATCTTGAAGCCGGCCGTGAGCCGCCCCACGTGATTCGACAGCCGAGCGCCAATAGGTTTCCCGATCTCACGGTGGAATCCGAAGTGCTCGCCGCGGGCGCTGACTGGCAAGCCCATTGGGCGGAACGGCTCGGCGCTCTCCGATCGTAATTCACGAAAGCTTCTCGCTATGCGCACTTCCCTGAATCCCAAGAGCGTGCCCAGATCCTGCCCGGAGTGCGGCTCGCTGGAAGTGATCGCCGTCGTCCACGGCATACCGACCGTCGCGCAGGCTGAAGCGATCAAAGAAGGCAAAGCCATGCGCGCCGATCGCGAAGAGTGGGAAGGCATGAGCGAGTGGTACTGCAAAACGTGCGGCTGCGACTGGAGCCGCCATTCGCGCAGATTCAAGCGAGCGGGCGGCGTTAACGCGACGCGGGGCGAGTAAGCTTAACCCCTTCCCCCATTCACACCGTTCGGCTGTTTTATTCCCAGGGTCTACTACGACATGATGCGTGGTCTTCGAAGACTTCTGGACGCGATGGTCAGCAAAACCCGCCGCCACGAGGCCTCCCGGGGTTGGGCGGCGACGACTGAGGTTCACGCGGCAATCTTATGCACTTTCCTTTTGGCTTGCGCGCACACCAATGCGTCAGCCGACGAAATTATCGTTTCGGCGGCCGCGAGCTTAACGGACGTCTTGAAAGAAATCAGCGCGGGCTATCAGGCTAAATCCAGGAACACAGTGAAATTCAATTTCGGACCATCCAATGGTTTGGTGCGTCAGATCGAAGCAGGCGCGCCGGCGGATCTGTTTTTTTCCGCCGATCTCGCGCAGATGGATGTCCTCGATAAAAACGGCCGCCTCGAACCCGGGACGCGAAAAAATTTGCTATCGAACCAACTGGTGATCATCGTGCCGGCCGATTCCAAAATTGCCATCGCTTCGCCAAGCGATTTGTTGAAGGCCGGCGTCAAAAAGATCGCGGTAGCTGAACCATCCTCCGTTCCGGTCGGAGTATACACCAGCAAATATCTCGCTGATGAAGGGTTATGGGGTCCGCTCAAAGCAAAAGTAGTCCCGGTACAGGATGTGCGCGCCACCCTGGCCTCCGTCGCATCCGGCAATGTCGAGGCAGGGTTCGTTTACAAAACGGATGCGGCGATGTCGAAAAAAGTGAAGATCGTTTACGAAGTTTCCATCGAGAAGGGACCTAAGATTACCTACCCAGTCGCTGTAATCAAAGACTCGAAACGTAAAAATGTTGCCCGTGACTTCATGACCTACATCCAAAGCTCTGCCGCAAAGGAAGCTTTCAAAAAATACGGCTTTGTCGTATTGGATTGAACCGAAGGACATTTCACCGTTCGTGATCTTTTCGTTTGATACCTGGCAAATCACCCTCTTCTCGATCTCCGTCGGCCTTGCCAGCACGCTGCTGATTTTACCGTTCGGCATCGCGCTGGCCTGGCTGTTCGCGCGCAAGGACTGGCCGCTCAAAAGCGGCGTCGAAACCCTGCTGCTGCTGCCCCTCGTCATACCGCCAGTCTCCACCGGACTGATTCTTCTGAAAATTTTCGGCCGGCGCAGCCCCATAGGCCGCTGGCTTTACGAAAGCGGTATCGAGATTGTGTTCAATTGGAAAGGCGTCCTGATCGCCATGGCCGTGATGTCCTTTCCCTTGCTCTTTCGGTCGGCCCGGACCTCGTTTGCCGAGGTCAATCCGCGTCTCGAGCAGATTGCGGCGACGCTCGGCGCTTCCGCGCTGAAGATTTTCTTTCTCATCACCGTGCCTCTCGCCTATCGCGGCATCGTTGCCGGCGCGCTGCTGGCGTTTTCCCGCGCGCTTGGCGAATTCGGCGCGACGATTCTGCTAGCGGGCAATATCCCGGGGAAAACACAGACTCTGTCGCTGGCCATTTACAATTTCGTTCAGACCGGCAACGACTCCGAAGCTTATGTTCTGCTCGGCATTACCGTCGGTTTGGCGTTTCTGTTCGTGTGGTCGTCAGAGTGGATGCTGCGACCGGCGCGCAGGAATTAGATGATGCTGCTGCGCTGCCGGATACCGTTGAGAGAATTCACGCTCGACATCGATGCGAAGTTCGAGGCGCGCGTAACCGCGCTGTTCGGTCCTTCGGGTTCCGGCAAGACTACGGTGCTCGACGCGATCGCCGGCTTGCGCGCTGTTGCCGCCGGTGAGATCGAAACCGACGGGAGGACGCTTTTCTCGTCGGCTAAAAAAATCAATCTCGCCCCTCAACAACGCGGCATCGGCTACGTGCCCCAAGAGGCCGCGTTGTTCCCGCATCTGTCGGTGCGGAAAAATATCCTTTTCGGCGCGAGCCGCCATGCCGACTCGACCGCCGCCAGCGCGATCAGCCTGAAACATGTGGCGAATACATTGGAAATCGCGTCGTTGCTCGAGCGGCCGGTAACGCAGATTTCCGGGGGCGAAGCCCAGCGTGTGGCGTTGGCGCGCGCAATTCTTTCACACCCGCAACTTCTCCTTCTCGATGAACCGCTGGCCGCTCTCGATATCGGACTGAAAGAAAGGATTCTCCCGTACCTTGCGCGCGTACGCGATGAATTCGCGATCCCGATGATCTACGTCACGCACAATCCGACCGAAGTTTTAACCTTGGCAGATTGGGTACTGATGATCTCAAAAGGAAAGTTAGTGGCGCAGGGACTACCGAGGGAAGTGTTGCACTCGGCGCGCTCTTTGGTGCAAATCGCAGAGAATCAATTGGAAAATGTTTTCAGCGTGGAGTTGCTCGAGGTAGATCCGGTGGCCGGCAATAGCCGCGTGCGGCTGGAAAGCGGCGCCGAGCTTCTCGTTCCGTTTGTCGACTCGTCGCGCCGTTTACAAATCGGCATCAGCGCCGATGACATCATGGTCGCCACCGAGCGACCGCGCAATATTTCGGCAGGCAACGTTCTTCCGGGAACCATTGAGAAAATCGAATCGATCGGCGGCGATGCGGTTTTGCAGGTTCACGGTGGGGGAGAATTTTGCGTGCGCTTGACCGGCGCGGCAGTCGCTCGTCTAAAGCTCAGGCCGGGCATGCCGGTGTTTCTGATCGCCAAAACCCGCTCTTTTCGCGTCTTATAGGCCGCTCTTATAGATGCGGCTGATGAATCCCTCTTTGTCCAACTCCTGGACCAGGCTGTCATCGACGATGTCATCGACTTTAAGCGTACTGCCCGGCTTGCGCGCCACCGCCTCTTTCACTTGCACGTCCATGCCTTCGCGGTTGACCAGCGGCACCTGTTCATAGAGCTTGGCACTCGACTGATAGGAAGCCTCCAGGTACGCCTCGTTCGTCTGCCGCGTAAACTTGGACATAATCTTCTTGGCTTCTTCTTTGCGCGTCTTGTAAAAATACGTGGCATCGATAAGCGCCATCAACAGCCGCTTCATCGTGTCCCGGTTGTTTTTTACAAAACTCTTCGAAGCGGTCGGACAGACATAAGGGAACGGGTACCCTTTGGGAAAATCAGCCGTGCTAATGAGCACGCGGTTGGGCATACCGTGCGTGAGTTGAATCGTCCCCGCCGGCGAGGGAAATGCGACGATCCGGCCGGCGCGAAACGCCGCGGCGCGCTCAGTCGAGCCGCCCACCTGCAGGATCGCGACATCTTTGTCGGGTTCGAGTTTTAGCTCTTTGAGAAACACGCGCGCCGCGACATCAGACGAACTACCGACGCGGCTGATGCCGATCGCCTTGCCCTTGAGCTGCGCCGCCGAACGAATCGAGTCGTGCACGACCAACTCATAGGGCAGCGTGTTGATGAAGCATCCGACCGCCACCACAGTGGCACCGCCGACAGCTGCGTTGGCGGTCGCGCCGCCGGAAATATTTCCCACGGCCACGGACCCGGAGACCACCGCCGAGATCGTAGTTGTCGATGACGGGATAAAGATCAGCTCCGAATCGACCCCGTATTTCTTATAAAGCCCGCGATCTTTAGCGATGTACCAGTTCGCGTTCGGCGAATCGACGGAGCTGAAAGCCAGCGTGTGCTGCTGCGCTCGAGCTACAGAAACGCAGCTCAAAGCACCAATGAGGCATGCGCAGAACAATATAAACGACCGGCACATAAAACCTCCGCTGTCATTCCAAGCTTCTTAAGCTTACGCACGCCCGTATAGATTTGAAAACAAAGGAATGGTTGAACGGACTGAACCATCCTCGTCGCCATAAGCCATACGGCGAGATCAGTTCTGCTGAATTCCGTAACGGCGGGCGAACAAGTAGTAGAGAATGGCGACGCTGACGAGAATCACCGTCCAGATTACGCCGAAGGCCGCAAGCTCGCCGACCTGGGCGTTTTCCCAAAGTTCAAAAATTGCCACCGGCACGACCGGCGTCTGCGGACTGACGAGCAGCACCGACATGGAGAGCTCTTTCGCGGAAAGAAGAAAAATAAAAATCCAGCCGCCGAGGAACGACGGCGTGATCAGCGGCAAAATAATCCGGCGCATCGAGCTAAACCAGGATGCGCCTGAAACGTAGGAGGCCTCCTCCAGTTCTTTATGCAGTTGCAGCAAGCCCGAGTGTGTGTAGCGGATGCCGTAGGGAATGTAGCGCGTGACAAAAGCGATCAGCAGAATCCACAGCGTGCCGTAGACCGGGATCGGAACGAACAGATAAAAACGCAAAATTGCCAAACCCATAACGATGCCGGGGAACAACAGCGGCACGGTTGTCAGAAAATCCAGCAGCCAGCGGCCGCGAATCTTCGTGCGCACGAGCAGCCATGAGGCAAATAGCGTGAGCGCCATCACGAAACTTGCGCTGCCCAAGCCGAGCAGGACGCTGTTCTTGATGGCATCCGTGATTTTCGGGAAATGCAGCGCCGTCACATAGTTCTTCAGCGTCAGCTTGGTCAAACCTTCCAGCGAAGGCTGCATGTAGAACGGCAAAAGCGATGCCCAAAGGATAATAAGAAAAGGCAACACCAGCAGCACCACGGAATAGCCAAGCAGCGCCCCTCCCGCCAGGTAGCGCCAACGGCCGAGATTTATCAGCGTGGGGCGGTAGCCCTTGCCCGTGACGGTATGGAAGCGGTCACCTTCGCGGGTGAGCCGGAAATAAAAATAAAGCGTCAAGCCGACAACGACCATGAGCAGCACCGAGAAGGCGCCGGCGCTGCCGTACTGCGGCGGCAGCTTCTGCGCGTCGAGATAAATCGACGTCGTCAGTACGCGGATGTCGCCGGGCAGTCCGACCAGCGCGGGAATCTCGAAAGACTCGAACGTTCGGATAAAAATCAGCAGCATCACCGAGAAAAATGCCGGCAGCATCAAGCGCAGTGAAATGCGCCGCATGGTCTGCCAGACCCGCGCCCCGCACGCCGCCGATGCTTCTTCCAGCGACGGATCCATCGACCGAAACGCCGCCGAGAGCATCAAAAATACAAACGGCGACCATAGCAGTGACTCGATCAAAATCATGCCGAACATCGAGTAGACATTGATCACCGGCCCGGTTTGATCCAACAGACTCTTGAGCCAATAGTTGACCGGACCCGCTTTGCCGAGCAGCAGGAGCCAACCGATCGTATAGAGGATGAACGGCGTGCCAAAAGATGCAAACGCCGTGAAATAACCAAGACCGCGCAGGGGGCTGTCCGTGCGCACGCAAATCCAGGAGATGACCCCGCCGAGCAGGGTCGCGCACGCGGCGCTCGCCACCGCAAAGTAAAAAGAATTTAGAAACGGCCCGACGATTTGCAGCTCGGTCAACAAATCGCGGTAAAACTTCAGCGTGAATTGATCGATCTCTCCGGTAAGCTTGCTCGTGAACAGACTGGTTTGAATGACCGAATAGAGCGGCGGCAGCACGAGATAGGCGGTGATCACCGAAACGACGATCATCACGCATGTCGGCACATCGAGACGCGAAAACATCCCGGCCGAGGCGCCAATGCGCGCAGCCGGAGTCTTCAACGAAAGATCGATCGTATCTGAAGGTTGCTTCGCCACGTATCGCTATTTGAGAAAAATATTGTTGAACACTTCCACCCACTCGTTGCCCTTATCGTATTGCATATCGGGGTTTATGTAATACGCGCGCGTGTAACGGCCACCGCCCGGCTTCAAGTCCGCCTGCTTTGCCGGCACTTTCGGATGCGCCGGCAGATAATTCGACTGCTGATAAACGCGCTGGCCGCGTTCCGAGAGGATAAAATCGATCAGCAGCATCGCTGCGTGCGGATGGGGTGCGTACTTGCCGATACCGAAGTTGTTCATGGTCGCCGGCACCGGCTCATGCGCCTGCCATTCCACGGGCGCGCCCATCCCTTTACTGATAACCGCGTGATGATTGAAAATCTGCAGCGCGAGCGGAAATTCACCGGCTATCGTCAAGTCCAGCACCTGGCGATTGCTGGCGGTGGTCTTCGCGATATTTTGCTGCCGCAGTTTCTGCAGGTACGCTTTTCCGGCTTCCTGACCCATCGTGTTCAGAACCGTGCCGACAAACATCGGCGCGCCCGAGCCCCGGCTGGTCGACCACATCATTTGGCCTTTCCATTTCGGATTGGCCAGGTCTTCGTAGGTTTTCGGAACGTCGGCGGGTTTGACCATGCGTGTGTTATAGCCCGTAGCGAAAAAATAGAGGTTGGTCGCGGCCCAGAACCCCTGCGCATCTCTAAGCTCAGCCGGATACTCCGCTAAATACGGCGAAGTGAACCGCTGCATAAGCCCGGCACGCTTGACCATGGTCGGCACCACCGTGCCGTCGGCGAGATCGGCTTCGTATTTTTTCGATTGATATTCGTTGATGACGCGCTGCGCCAGCGCTTCCGAATTGGCGCGGAAAAATTCCAGTTGAATAAACGGATATTCTTTTTCGAAAGCCGCTTTCACCGGCCGGACGACCTGATCGACGATCAGCGTCGTGTACCAGGTCACCTTACCTTCTTTTTTTGCGCCTTCGACAAGAAGCTTCTGCCGATCGGCGGATTTAAGCAGCGCGATTTCCTCGACGCTCGCCGCAACCGCCAACTCGGAGATTCCGACGATCATCAGCACCAGGAGCGTCCACAAAAAGTTTTTACGCATTATTGCCTTTCTCTGCGAAACCTCGAAGCGCAAAGCTGTGGCGAAGCTATTCCCTCTGCCCTCGCGTTGTCAAGGTAACCGTGCGCGAAATTCCCCTGCACGTCATTGCACAAAATTTCTCTGAAAATAGTCGCCCCACTCGTTGCCTTTATCGAATTGAACTTCCGGATTCATATAGTTCACCCGCTTGAACCGGCCGCCGCCGGGTTTCAAATCCGCCTGTAAGGCCGGCATCTCGGGATGGGATGGCAGATAGTTCGATTGCTGCATGACTTTTTGACCACGTTTCGACAAAACGAAATCGAGGAAAAGCATCGCCGCGTGTGGGTGTGGCGCGAACCTGGGCAATCCGATCGTGCTGATGGTCGATACCACCGGTTCGATGGGCTGCCACTCCGAAGGCGCGCCGGCTTGCTTGCTGATATAGGCATGATGATTGAAGATCACCAGCACGATTGGCTGCTCGCCGGCTATTACCATGTCCAGCACCTGGCGCGAGCTCGCGGTGCTCTTGGCGATATTCTGTCCCCGCAATTTTTGCAGATAAGCTTTTCCCGCGCTGTCACCCATGGTCGCCAGGACATTGCCGATGAAGAGCGGCCCGCCGCCACCACGACCCGTCGACCAGATCATCTGTCCTTTCCAGCGCGGACTGAGCAAATCCTCATAGGCTTTTGGCACTTCGTTGGGCTTTACCATGCGAGTGTTGTAACCGATCGTATGAAAATAGAGATTGCTCACGCCCCAATATCCCTCGGCGTCTTTTAACTCTGGCGGGTACTCAGCCAGATAAGGGGAGTAAAACTTCTGCATAAAGCCGGCGCGACGGACCATCGTCGTCGTGGAACTGCCGTCGACGACGTCGACCGCATAACGCTTGGCTTGATATTCGGCGAATAATTTCTGCGCCACTCGGTCCGAGTTGCCGCGAAAGTATTCGATCTGAATGAATGGATATTCTTTCTCGAAGGCATCTTTCATCGGCCGCACGACCTGCTCGATGATCAGTGTCGTATAAAATGTCAGCCTGCCTTCCTTCCTGGCGCCTTCGATGAGGATTTTCTGCCGGTCGGACGATTTCAGCAGCGCGATATCTTCCACGCTTGCGGCATGGCACACAGACAAAAAGCCAATGAAGAAAAAGGCAGCGGAAATTAGTGTCTTCATTGCCGCGTTCAGTTATGTTTTGCAGAAGCAGGCGTGATGAATCACGCCCCGACGTTTTACTTCCGAACTTTGCGTCTTTGCGCCCCTGCGAGAGATAATCCGAATCAAAAACTTACTTCAAGAAATTCTTTTCGAAATAATCCACCCAGGCATCGCCCTCGTTGAGTTGGGAATCGGGTGTGAAGTAAAGCGCGCGTTTGAAACGGCCGTTGCCCGGCTTCAAATCCGGTTGTTTCGCCGGAACTTTCGGATGCGACGGCAGATAATTCGCCTGCTGAATTACCTTCTGTCCTTCTTCGGACAAAATAAAATCCAGCAGAAGCATGGCTGCGTGCGGATGCGGTGATCGCGTTACGGGCGAAATTGTGTTGATTGTCGCGGAAACTGGTTCGATGGGCGCCCAATCGACCGGCGCGCCAGCGGTTCTGCTGATATAGGCATGGTGGTGAAAAATGTGCAGGCCGAGAGGATATTCTCCGGCGATTACGAGATCCAACAGCTGGCGATTACTCGCCGTTGTCTTGGCGATGTTTTGTCCTTTGAGTTTTTGCAGATAGGCTTTACCCGCCTCGTCTCCCATAGTCTTGAAGATGTTGCCGATCATCATCGGCGCGCCCGAACCGCGGCTGGTCGACCACATCATCTGTCCCTTCCAACGCGGCAGAAGCAAATCTTCGTAGCTCTTCGGCACTTCGTTGGCCTTGACCATCCGCGTGTTATAGCCGTTGGCGAAATAGTAAACATTGCTAACGCCCCAATAGCCCTGCGGATCTTTTAACTCATTTGGATACTCGGCGAGATGCGGCGAGTAAAAACGCTGCAGGTAGCCGCCCTTTTTCACCATCGGCGCCGTAACAGTCCCATCCATGATGTCGACTTCGTAACGTTTGCCCTGATACTCGGCAAACATCTTTTGCACGATGCGCTCCGAATTCCCGCGGAAAGGTTCAATCGTGATAAATGGATACTTCGTTTCGAACGCCTGCTTCAGTGGACGAACGACCTGATCGATGATCAGCGACGTGTACCAAGTGATCTTTCCCTCTTTGCGCGCGCCCTCGAGCAGAACCTTCTGCCGGTCGGGTTTGTTGTAGAGCATTATCTCGTCGACCGTCGCGGCGCCGGAAGAAGAACTCGACAAAACCACAATGGCGATAACACCTGCTATCCACATTTTCTTCATGTTCTAATCTCCAAATCTATTCAGGGGCTGCTCGCCTACGCAAAATGAGAACTCATCCGTAATGCCGGCATGGACGGCCGGCATCCAGGTTCGCATGGATGCTTTCCGGAGACATCCATGTCGGCCCGGATTCCAGCACTCCTGCTGGAATGGCGAACAGTCTCGCGATAATAAAGCGATCCAATCGCCTCATGTCTCCGCCTACTTCAAAATCGTTTCCGCAAACTTCCCCGCCGGCACGCGCACATTCGTGTATTTATCTTCCAGGTGATTGCGCACGCGATGATATTCCTGAACCGTTAACGCATCCTTAGCTGCGGAGATGCCGAGCTCTTTCAGCCATTTTGTATTGACGTCCAGGCGGCGCGTGCCGTTCTGCATGACTTTGCCATACCAATCTTGGCCTTCGCGGCTCAAGAACCAGTTGACGAAAATTCGCGTCGCGCCTGGATGCGGCGGATCTTTGATTATGCCGAGAACGCCGAAACCGTTGCTCGCGGGCAGTCCCTCTTTGGTAACGGGCGCCGGCTTTATTGGCAGCTTGGCCTTCACAAACGGCTCCGCCTGGCTTCTGCCAATACCGAAAGCAAGAACTAGTTTTCCCTTGGCCAGCGCATCCGCGAGCTGCCGCAGATCACGAGTGAGAAACAGATCCTGCGCTGCTAATCTTTTGAGATACTCTTCGCCGCGCTGCTCCCACATGAACGACCAGATCGACTGACCGGAGCTGGGCACACGCGGGTCGCTGAAACCGATGCGGCCCTTCCACTTGGGACTCACATAATCATCGAAGCTGCGCAGCTCCTGCGGTTTGGCCAGGCTCGTGTTGTACCAGGTGCTGTGCGTGCTGACGTCGGCGAGAAACGAGTAGAGAAATTTATTGGTATTGACGTTGTCTTCCCAGATGTGGCCACCCCACCACTGCTTCGGGTCTTTGACTTCGGAAAGGAGCCAGAAAGACTCCATCGGCTCGAGCATGCCATCATGCGTCAGTCCGGCAGCCGTCCCGGTGCCGCAGATGATCGCGTCGAAATAATTGACTCCTGCCTTCTTTTCCGCCGAAATACGGCTCGCGTTCTTGGGGCCCGGCGCCGGCACCAGCTCCGCTTCCAGACCAAATTTCTGCTTCAGCAAAGGCTCCAAAGCCGTGCGCAATTCCGTCGCCGGTGGAATCGCCAGCACGATCTTCGTTTCCTTCTTACCTTCTTCGAGCGCTTTGTCCCATTCAGCAGGCGCTTTCGCTTCAGCGGCAAAAGCCCGCTCTGCACGCAACGACGTGAAAATCACCAGCACGCAAATGAACACAATACCCAGCAATTGCTTCATTGCTTCGCTCGTTATCAGCGGGTCAATATCCGATTCTGACCTTGAACTTTTGAATCTTGAACCGCTGAAAGGAGATCAGCCTTTCAGCGCCCCCGAAGCCTTCGCCGTGTGCGTCGCAATCGCATCCATCAACGCCGGTGAAAGACAATCGTATGGTTCCAGGCCCAATTGTTTAAGCCGCGCGCGCACCTCGCCCATGCCGCTTGGGTTAAACCCCGATTCGATGATCGACGAGACGAATGCGGCGAATTCCGGCGGCGCCCAACCCGCATCGGGTGAAAGCTCGGTGTGAATGAAATCGAAACCATAGAAGGGATGCTTCTCGTTATCGATGCGCCCGTACAGGTGCACTTTGCAGTCGCGGCAGGCATAACGTTTGATGACTGCGTTTGGATCGATAGGCGCAAGCTTGTCGCCGTTAGCGGCCACTTGCACGTTGTCGCGCGACACAACCGCCACTTGCGAGAACAGCGCGCCCGCCGGCTTCCAACACTTGGTGCAGCCGCACACGTGATTGTGGGCGCACTGGCTTTTGATTGTCACTGCGACTTTCTTATCTGGGCAGCGGCAATATAGAGTACCGCCGGCAAAATCCTTCGAACCCGGTTTGAGGCCGCCGTCGACCTGCGGATGAATCGAGATGTTAGCCATCGGATTGTCCTCCCGCGTAATTCGTTACATCGCGATTATCTTTTCGCCGCGGCACCGGCAAATGTCAAACGCAATGGTAGCTCCATCACGGACTGATTCACGAGCTCACCTTCGTCTAAGATAATTAGCGAACCGCGACATTGGCGCGTGTATTCGCATCATTCCGATTCTCGCCCCCGTTTCGGGGGAGAGTTAGAGTGGGGGCAATGAGTTAGTCAACTTGGCCCCCATCCCAACCTTCCCCGAGACGGGGGAAGGAGGAAATTCTAAACCAGACCTGAGTCACAAATAAAGATAAACGGCCGAACAACCTTCGCGTCCTTCGAAAATGCGGCTGCTTGATCGCGGAGCCCTCACCCTTCCCTCCTCTCCCGCAAGCGGGCGAGGGTAAGACAGAAACCCTTCTGATCCGAAGCTCCCTCGCCCAGTCCGCTGGGAGAGGGCGGGGGTGAGGGCAATTTCCGTCTCTGTAGGCGCGCGTAAGCTCATCAATCACTTCGTGGTGAAACGGTAAGTCGGTATTGGCGCACGCGTTTGACTCACGCTTTCGCGCGGTGCTAGATGGCACTAACGGCAAGCCACGAGATCCCCCACAACGCGAGGAGGAGCTTATGATTACGACCAAAGGCGTGTACCACATCGGCATCCCCGTCAACGATGTCGAGCGCGCGGTCAAGTTTTACACGGAAATTCTCGGTATGACGATCGCCAAACTCAACAAGGACGACATGGGCGATCATCTCAACCGCGCCGACCTGCGTTCAGGCGATTCGATGGTCGTGCTGTTTCAGCGCCCTAACCCGGTCGAGAAGGACGCTCTGAAAGAAGACGGCGCCACGCACCAGGCGTTCAGCGTCTCGCCGGAGGATTTCGAGCTCGCCGAAAAGAAGATGAAAGACTGGGGTGTAAAAGTCTACGACATTCCCAAAGTAGAGCGCCCGACCGGCCGCGGGTTTTACTTCTTCGATCCGGACGGCAACCTATTGCAGCTCTACGCACCGCCGAAAAAATCTTAAAGCGTAAGCGTGCGGGGGAAGGCTTAGAACACTTCGCAAATCTCATCGTTAATTTGTCCGCACAAAATTGAATCCGGTGACAAAGTTCAAAATAGTCGGCAAACCGTTTCCCCGGCTCGACGGTGCGGATACGGTTTCCGGGCGCGCGGCATACACGGTCGATGTAGTTCCAGCGGGCTCGCTCGCCGCAAAACTGTTGCGCAGTCCGGTGCCGCACGCGCGAATCACGCGGATCGATGCAACCCTCGCCCGCTCACTCTCCGGCGTCGCCGCAGTTCTCACCGCCGACGACGTGACAAGCAAAAAGTTCGGATTCTCTTTGCAAGACGAACAAATTTTCGCTTCCGACAAAGTTCGCTACGTCGGCGACGTTGTCGCCGCAGTGGCGGCGGAAACAGAAGAAATCGCCGAGCAAGCGTGCGGTCTTATCGAGTGCCGGTTCGAAGAACTGCCTGCGGTGTTCACCACTGACGAAGCACTGCGTGAAAACGCGCCGCTCGTGCACGAGGAACTCGGCTCCTACCGGATGAACAGCGTGCTCGCGCGCGACTGGCATCCCGTGCCCGGCACCAATATCCCGCATCAGGCGATTTTTTCCAAAGGCGATATCGATCGCGGGTTCGCCGAGGCGGATGAAATATTCGACGACACTTTCCGCGCCGGCCAGGTACAGCATTGCTCTCTCGAACCGCACGCCGTCGTTGCCGATTGGAACGGCGAACGGCTGACAGTTTGGAGCAGCACGCAAAAGGTTTTCCTCGTGCGCTCCAGCCTCGCGGACTTGTTCGATCTGCCCGAAGAAAAAATTCGCGTGATCGGAACCAAGATCGGCGCCGGCTTCGGCGGTAAGAACGCCATGCGGCTCGAGCCCTACGCCACCGCATTAGCGCTCAAGAGCGGCAAGCCTGTGCGCTTGACCAATAGCCGCGCGGAAGAGTTCGCTGCGGCGGCGGGTTCCGTTCCAGCCACAGTCCGCGTTCGCACTGGCGTCAAGCGCGATGGCACGATCACGGCGCGCGCGATGGAATTTACCTGGGATACCGGCGCGTATGCCGAAGGACTGCCGGGCACCAATCGCGCGCTGAAAGACGGCGTTGGTCCTTACAAGATTCCGAATATCCGTGTCGCCTCAACTCTGGTTTACACCAACAAACTGCGCGGCTGTCCGTTTCGTGGCCTCGGCATTCCCGAAGCCGTCTGGGCCGGTGAATCGCAGATCGATATGATCGCCGAAAAGCTCGCCATCGATCCGGTAGAACTGCGATTGAAGAATTGTCTCGACACCGGCGATGAAACGCCGCCCGGCGATCGCGCCGAGCACATCGCTTTGCGCGACTGTCTGCAGCGTGTCGCCGCTGAGTTGAAGCGCTGGAAGAAAAACGCGCCGGCCGATCACGGTTTCGGCGTTGCGCTGCTGCACAAATCGCCAACCACCTCGGCGTCGTCCTCCAATGCGCGCGTGCGCGTGCGCGCCGACGGCAAAATCGAGTTGATGATCGGCGCGACCGACGTCGGCGGCGGGACCGGAACAAGCCTCGCACAGATCGCTGCGGAAGAACTCGGCCTAGCCCTCGATGATATTGAAGTCGTAATAGCGGACACCGAGCGCACACCGTTCGATCACGGCACCTATTCGAGCCGCGTCACTCCGTACGTCGGTGCGGCGGTTAAGCTCGCCGCTATCGATGCGCGGAACAAAATCCTCGACGTGGCGGCGAAGCAGTGGGGCTCTGCGCCCGCGGAGCTTCGTCTGAAGGACAAGCGAGTCGTTGCCAAAGGACAGAGCCCGATGTCGCTCGGTGAAATCGCGCTACGGACAGACGAAGGTGAAATAGTCGGCATCGGCGCAAGCCAAAGCAAGCGTGTCTGGGCGGGCGACGCTTCGGGAGCCAAAGATCATTCTTCAGCGCCAGGCTGGCCCTTCGGTGCTCAGGCTGTAGAAGTCGCGCTGGACAGAGAAACCGGTGTGATCAAGTTGGTGCGCGTCGCTTCGGCGCACGACGTCGGCACAGCGTTGAATCCAATGGCGGTTACCGGCCAGATCGAAGGCGGCATCATGATGGGCCTAGGCTACGCGCTTTCCGAAGGACTGGTCTTCGATGCGGGCAAGATCACTAACGGAAGCTTCGCCGATTACAAAATTCCAAGCATCTGCGATATCCCAGAGGCGACACCGATGATTGTTGAAAAGCCGTACGGTTCTGAGCCCTACGGTGCCAAAGGCGTCGGGGAGATGTCGGTCTTCGGGATCGCGCCGGCAGTCGCCAACGCCGTTGCGCGCCTGACCGGAGTTCGGGTGAAAGAGCTGCCGATGAGCGCAGAAAAGATTTTCGCAGAGTTGAAAAAGAAAAACTAAATGCGGCGGGTCAGTCGGATCCGTCTGATCACCCCTGAGAGACTGCATGCAAACTTCACCGCAACCCAACCAGATCGACGAGAAGAACCTTCCCCGCCCGTACGACGATGTTCGCCAGTGGCTCGAACTCGTCGAGCAGATGGGCGAACTGAAGCGGATCGACCGCGCCGACTGGAATCTCGAGATCGGCGCCATGGCGGAGTTGATCTATCGCGAGCGCAGCGGCACCATTCCCGCTCTCCTCTTCGATCGCATCAAAGGCTATCCGCCTGGCTACCGCATTCTTTTTGGCCAGCAGACATCTTATCGGCGCTTGGCTCTGATGGCCGGGCTGCCGATGGACAGTGTGGGCTTGAAGCTCGTCAGCCGTTTCAAAGAAAAACTGCATGACCTGAAGCCGGTGCCGCCGCGCATCGTCAATACCGGGCCGGTGTTCGAAAACAGCATGACCGGCGGTGCGATCGACGTGCTCAAATTTCCCGTGCCCAAAGTGCACGAACTGGACGGCGGCCGATTCATCGGCACGGCGTGCATCGCCGTGACGCGCGATCCCGAAGAAGGCTGGCTCAACCTCGGCACTTATCGCGCGATGGTGCACGATGCGACATCCGTCGGGCTTTTCATGTCGTCGGCCGGCAAACACGGCCGCATGCACATGGAAAAATACTTCAAGCAGAAAAAGCCGTGCCCGGTGGTGCTCTGCGTCGGCCAGGATCCGTTGTTGCTCCTCGCGGCCGGTAATCCGATCGAGCTGGGTTCCTCCGAATACGACTACTGTGGCGGCATTCGCGGCCGGCCTTTCGACCTTGTCGAAGGTCCGGTTACCGGATTGCCGTTTCCCGCGCAGAGCGAAATCGCTATCGAAGGATTCCTTCATCCAGGCGACATCAAAGCCGACGGACCATTCGGCGAGTGGCTTGGTTATTACGGCACGCGCATGGAAGACACGCCGGTTTTGCGCATCGAACGAATCCACTATCGCAACGATCCGATCATCACCGTCGCGCGCCCGGGCCGCCCGCCGACGGATTATTCGCTGTCTAAAGGGATGATCCGCGCCGCGCAGCTGTGGGATCGTGTGGAAAAAGCCGGCTTGCCCAACGTCAAAGGCGTTTGGTCACTCGAATCCGGCATCGGCAGTTTGTTCAACGTGATTTCGATCAAACAGGCTTATCCCGGTCATTCGCGCCAGGCGCTGTTTCTCGCCTCCCAATCGCTCGGCGGCGCCTACAACGGCAGGTTCGTCGTGGTGGTCGACGACGATATCGATCCAACCAGCGAATTCGATGTGCTCTGGGCAATGGCGACGCGCTGCGATCCCGAGAATGCGGTCGAAATTATTCGCCGCGCGGCCAGCGGTTCGCTCGACGTCTGCATCCCGCCGGAAAACAAAGGCCACAGCTCGCGCTGCTTGATTGACGCCTGCATGCCCTACGAGCGCCGGCATCAATTTCCGCCAATTGCGGAGTCGAGCGCAGAGCTTAAGCATCAGATTCGAGAAAAATGGCGTGATACGATTTATGGGTAGCGAAGAATCAGCCAAAGAAATATTCACCACGAAGGGCACGAAGGACACGAAGTTCGGAAGAGATTTTTCTTTCCTTCGTGATCTTCGTGTCCTTCGTGGTGTAATTGTCGTTTTCATCTTCGCAGCGTGCGTATCAGTGACGCCCTTGCACGCGCAAGAGCTCGTGCGTGCGGGGACGATCTTCAGCGCGACTCAGGCGCCGCTGTGGGCGGCTCGAGAAGGCCGTTACTTCGAAAAATACGGCATCAAAAATCTGGAAGTGATTCAGTTCTCCGGTGGCCAGCCGGTAACGCGCGCGCTGCTCGGCAACGATATTCAGATCAGCACCACGGGCGGCGCGGCGGTTATAAATGCGCGACTGAAAGGCGCCGACACGGTTGTGATCGCGCGCACGGTCGGCGTGTTCCCGTATACGCTCTACGTCGGAAAAGAGATTCGCGATGCCGCCGACTTGAAAGGCAAGAAGCTCGCTGTCAGCACCGTCGGCGGTTCTGGCTATGTCGCGGCGCAGTATGCGCTGAGAAAGCTAGGGCTCGATCCCGACAAAGATGTTGCGATGCTGCAAATCGGCGATTTCGGCACGCGCCTTTCCTCACTCGCCGCCGGCACCGTGCAAGGCACGCTGTTGCTGCCGCCGTTCACGCTGCGGGCCAAAGAGATGGGGCTGCGACCGCTATACGATCTCGTCGGCAGCGGCATCCAATACCCGATTAATCAGATCACCGCGCGCCAAGCTTTCATAAAATCGCATCGCGAAACCGTTAAAAATTTCATGCGCGCGTTCGTCGCGGGATTGGCGCGCTTCCGCACGGATCGCGAATTCGGCAGCCGCGTTCTCGGCAAGAACCTGCGCGAAAACGATCCGAAGATTCTCCAGGACACTTACGATTTCTGGTTAAAAGTCTTTCCGCGCGTGCCGTCGCCCGGTCCGGAAGACGCAACGGTTTTTCTCGAATTCATGCAGGTAAAAGAACAGCGCGATTGGCGCGAGTTCGTCGACACCAGCGTGATGGATGAATTGGAGAAAGAGGGATTCGTCGCGAGCGTATACAAATAAAGTCGACTTTTTTGGCTGGGTCGCCCTCACCCACTGAGACTGTGCCGCAATTGTCATTTCGAGCTGAAGGCGAGAAATCTTTCATTGGCACGTGGCTGAAATTCAAGATCTCTCACTTCGTTCGAGATGACAACATCAGGCGTTTCCGGCATCCCGACACCGCCTCTCGCGGGAGAAGGTCAGGATAAGCCCACGTTTTTCCTCCCCCGAAAGCGGGGGAAGGAGATAAGAAACGAACAACATGCGACTTCTTTTCTTGCTGCTAACGTTTCTAGTTTTTTCGCTCACTTTTGGCTTCGCCGTCGCCCAAGACCTCGACAAGGCCAAGCAAGAAGGGCGCCTGATCTTCTACACTTCCTGGGGACCGACGGATGCCGACTACGTTCTGCGCGCTTTCGAACGAAAATATCCTTTCATCAAAGTCGACTCGGTCCGAAGCAGCAGCGAAAAGACTCTCAACCGTTTGCTCACCGAACAGCGCGCCGGGCAGTTTCTCGGCGACGTGGTCGCCGTCAGCGGCATTCAATCGGGGATTCTCAAAGATCGCGGCGGCTTGGAGCGCTATCGCTCGAAAGAAGCCGCGAACTTTCCGGCAGATTGGCAGGATGAGTACGGTGTTGGCCTGCACCAGACGATTTACGTGATCGGCTACAACTCGCGTCTGGTCGCGCATGATGCGGCGCCGAAAGATTTTGATGATCTTCTCCAGCCGCGTTGGAAAGGCCAGCTCGGCTGGGATATGGAAGAATATTATCTCTTCGGCGCTTTACTCAAAGCGCGCGGCAGAGAAAGGGGCATGGATTTCTGGCGTCGGATGGCCGAACAGAAGATCAACTTTAGAAAAGGCTACACGCTGATCTCTGAGTTGGTCAGCGCCGGCGAGTTTCCCGTCGCCGTATCATTGTATCAGCATCGAGTGGACGAATATCGCGAGAAGGGCGCGCCGCTCCAGTGGGTCGCACCCAATCCGCTGGTCGGTGGCGATCCCAATCGCATCTCGCTGCTGAAAAATGCGGCCCATCCGCAGGCAGCAAAGATATTCGTCGATTACATGCTGTCACTCGAAGGGCAGAAACTATTGCAAGATAAAGGGCGCAGCCCCGGGCGGATCGGCCTTGGCCCGAAAAATCCGCGGCTGAAAGGCGTCAAGACTTTTACCTTTCACGCGACGCGCGACGAATACGAAGAGCTGGGCAAAAGCTTCAACAATTTATTTCAGGTGCAGTAACTCTATGGCGTTAAAACTTTCGATGACCTGCGGCCCCTACGACCGCGCGCGCGCATTGATCGATGGCACGATCAAACCCGAAGGAATCGATCTGGAAGTCGTGATAAATCTCGATCCCGGACGGCACACGAAAATCGGCGACCGGGAATTCGATGCGGCCGAATTCTATTCCGGTCTTTACATCGCCGATTTGCACTATCACTCGCTCGGCTATACGGCGATTCCGATCTTCGTCAAAAGGATGTTCCGCCACTCCTACATTTACATCAGCAAGAGCTCCGGCATTCGCACGCCTTCAGACCTAAACGGCAAACGGATCGGTGTGCAAAACTGGCTGACTACAACCGCCGTATGGGCGCGCGGCCTGCTCGAGGACGAATACGGTCTCGATTCAAAATCGGTGACCTGGATCGCGGACCGCCAGCGCGGCGTTGGCGATTGGAGACCGCCCGCATGGTTGAAGATGGAGATTTTACCCGAAGGACAGAAACAGTTCGATCTTCTCGCCAATGGCGCCATCGATGCGGTGATGACGACGAACACCTGGGCGCCGAACGTTCACCCCAACATCGATTTTCTTTTTCCCGATTATGCGGAGCTCGAGCGCGACTATTATAAGCGCACCGGTTTTTTCCCAATCATGCACACGCTCTTGATCAAGAGTGCCGTGCTGGAGAAAAATCCCTGGGTCGCGATGAGCATGTACAATGCCTGGCAAGCATCGAAACAGAAATGCTACGAATGGCTCCATTGGCAGCGCGTGCATCAGACGGCGCTTTGGTATCGCGCATTGTGGGAGGAAGAACAGGCGATCGCCGGACCCGATCCGTACGTGTGGGGACTGAAGAAATCCCGCCTTGAGCTCGACAAGCTGCTCGAGTATTGCCACCGCCACGGCCTGACGACGCGCAAGTTTGAACCCGAGGAGATGTTTCATCCGAGCACCTTAGAGACATAGCTGAACCATACGACCGTTCCAGCCGTTCAACCGCTGCGCTCCGTTCAAGCCGTTCAAACCGAAATCGGAGGTTCAACCCGTTCCATACCATTGACTCACTTGCCGTGTTCGAGTCTAAAGATCGCGTAGGAACGGAACATCAATGAGAAAACGTACTGTCAATAAAACCATTGGTGTTTCGACCACTCGTTCCGAGGGAAGAGGAAAAGTTTCCGGAACGGCGGTGTACGCAAGTGATGTCGTGCTGCCACGCATGCTTTGGGCGAAAGCTTTGCGCAGTCCGATCGCTTATGGCCGCATCAAGCGCATCGATATCAGTAAAGCTCAGGCGCTTGCGGGGGTGCATGCGATTGTCACCGGGGGCGACGTAAAAGGCCGTCTGATCGGCCGCAAGATCTACGATATGCCCGTCCTTACGGACGACGTGGTGCGCTTTATCGGCGAGAAGATCGCAGTGGTCGCCGCAGAGAGCGAAGACATCGCCGAAGCGGCTCTCGATTTGATTGAAGTCGAATATGAGGAGTTGCAGCCTCTGCTTGATCCCATTGAAGCCGCTCAACCGAACGCTCCGCTGCTGCACCCCGACGTACAGAGCTATCGCGGACTACTGCACGAAATAAAAAGTCCTAGCAACGTTTTCATCGACATGACATGGACTAAAGGCGACATCGATGCGGGATTCCGCGAATCGGATGTGATCGTCGAAAATACCTTCACAACGCAACCCGTTCATCAGGCTTATATCGAACCGCATTCGTGCGTGGTTTCCGCCAACGCTTCCGGCAACGCCGATGTCTGGGCGTGCTCCAAGGTCCCCTTCGCGCTGCGCGAACAGATGGCGAACGCGCTTTCCCGTCCGGCTGAGGATTTTCTGCTGCACCCGTGCTACATCGGCGGCTGCTTCGGAGGCAAAGGCGACTTCATGGATGTGCCCGCGTGTTATTTGCTTTCTCTGAAGAGCGGCCGGCCCGTCAAGATGGTGATGGACTACTCCGAAGAGTTTAGCGCCGGCAATCCGCGCCACGCCGCCGTCGTCAAAGTAAAATCCGGCGTAAAGAGAGACGGGCGGTTGATCGCCCATCGCATGGAATATCTGTACGACAGCGGCGCCTATGCGGCATTCAAACCGCAAGGTTATCTCGTCGGTCCGAAGGAAGCTGCGGGTCCCTATAAAATTCCCAACGTTTTTATCAACGAGAAGATCGTCTACACGAACAAAATTCCCTGCGGCCACATGCGCGCGCCCGGCGAACCCCAAGGATTTTTCGCCAACGAATCGCAGATGGATCTGCTTGCACGCCGTTTAGGTATGGATCCGGTGGCCTTTCGGAAAAAGAATATGATGCGCGACGGCGACATTTCCCCAGTCGGCCATTTGGTGCCGCATATCAGAAGCGACCAAACGGTCGCGCAGGCAATTCGAGCGTCCGGATACAACAAGCCAAAGCCTCGGCATGTGGGTCGGGGTTTGGCAATTGCCCAATGGCTCCCGCTCGGCGGCGAGGGACACGCGTTCGTGGAGATCGACCAACAGGGAACGATCACCGTTTCCGCCGCGATGGTAGATCAGGGCGCAGGCACCTACACTGCGATGCGGCAGATCGCCGCTAATGAATTACAAGTGCCTGTCGAACAGGTCCGCTTTGAAATCCTGGACACAAGCCACGCGGCTCCCGACACCGGCGTTGGCGCGAGTCGGGCGACGCGCATCTTCGGCAACTCAGTCTATGCCGCAGCGGGCCGGGTAAAAGATCGATTGCTGCAGACCGGCAGCGCGATGTTAAGCGCGGCAAAAGAGGATTTGATGTTGACCGGCACCGGCGCGATTCGCCATAGCAACGGTGCCACCGTCAGTTATCGGGAGATCGTGCAAAAAGTCGGCGCGCCGATCCGTTTTGAAGGCGCCTACAGAAATTTCGATAATGGCCCTGAGGCCGCGCTGGTCGCACAAGTGGCGGAGGTAGAGGTCGATACTGAAACCGGTCAGGTTGCGCTAAAGAACTTCACGACCGCCCACAGTACCGGCACAGTAATCAATCCGCTAACTCACCAGGGACAGATCGATGGCGGCGTCGTAACGGCCGTCGGCTACGCGCTGATGGAACAGCTGGTGATCGAGCAAGGTAAAGTGATAACGACGAATTTTGGCGAGAACAAAATTCCTTCGATGCGCGATATCCCGCCGCTTACAACGGTCATCGAAGAGTTTCCCGTCGGCAACGGCCCCTACGGTGGCATGAGCATTGGCGAGCCACCGGTTCTGGTCGCCGCTGCAGCAATCGCCAACGCGGTGGAAGACGCAGTCGGCGTGCGAATCAGAGATCTACCGATTACTGCGGAGAAGGTGCTCAAAGCGCTGCAGTCCAGATGAACTGCGGGCTGACCCCTCCGTTCAAACCGTTCCAGCAGTTCAAACCGTTCAAGCAGTTCAAACCGTTCAAGCCCCCTCCTTCATCCTCCCCCGTGTCGCGGGGGAGGAACAGAGGTGGGGGTTGGAACCGAGCGAAGCGGTGGAACAGAGCGTAGCGATTGAACGGCTGGAACGGCGCGGTCTTTTTCGACCGTTGCGGGTTCTGTCCTTACCTGTTAATTCAGTGCCATCTATGAAAGATCAGCTCGCCCGCCGCCTGGTTCAGAGTCTCAAGGCCGCCGGTATTAATTTCCTAACCTATCTTCCCGAGACCAGACTCAGCCAAATCATTCCGCTGATTCGCGATGACGCCGACATCGAGTTGATCGCTGTCGCGAGCGAAGCGGAAGCAATCACGATCGCTGCGGGAGCAACGCTCGGCGGCAAGCAAGCCGCGGTGTATATGGAAAACACCGGAATTTATGTTTCGAGTTACAGCCTGCTCACCGTCGGCAAACAGCTCGGCGTGCCTCTGTTGCTCGTAATTGCCTATCTCGGGGGTGTGCCTGACTGGCGTAACAGTTTTCTTTACGCGACCATCGGCAAACATTCGCTTCCCGTCCTCGATGGCCTGGGGATCGAGCACATGCTGCTCAATGACGGCGACAAGCTCGAAATCAAAATCAAAGATGCGGTGCGCGCGGCCAATGCGCAGCGCGCGCCGTTTGCGCTGCTTTTCGCCGGGGAGTTTTCCGAATGATTCGGTACGAGTGTCTGGAATGGCTCGCGAGCAAAATGACTGATCAACTGGTCGTCACATCGCAGAGCGGTCAGCGCATCGAATGGTCGCATCTGTCAAAACATGAAGGCAATTTGCTCGTCGGCATGATGGGCTGCGCGATCGGTGTAGCGACCGGGCTTGCGCTCGCGCTGTCACACCGTAAGGTGATCGCCCTGGATTCCGACGGCAGCGTTCTGCTCTCGCTCTTCAATCTCGCGACGCTGGGAAATTTACAGCCGGAGAATCTGACCGTCATTGTCTTCGACAACGGCGTCTACAGCGGCAGCCGCATCAGCTATCCCACTGCGACTTCCGGCAACACCGATCTCGCAGCGATGGCGCGCGGAGCGGGCATCAAGAACGCCCAGACGATCAACGCAATCGAGGATTTTAAAAAGCATGCGGGCGATGCGCTACGCCGCAACGAATTGGCATTCTTCGTGTGCAAGGTCGAAGAGAGCTTAATGCATCGCGAGATTCCGCGTCCCACGACCGATCTCGCTGAGAACAAATATACGTTCGTACGCTATCTCGAGCGAACCGAAGAAAAAGTAATTCCGTTTATCGGGCGGGGATAGCAGCTTGAGGGGACTGGCTGGTACTTTTCCGAAAGCAGCCGCCTGACCCATTTTCAAACGGGGACAGGCAACTTTCCGTAGAAAGTAGCCAGTCCCCTCGGATCTCGATCTCGGAGGAATACGAAAGTGCGATGTTTAATAACGCGCGCAGTGATCACTGCAGCGATAGCCGCCGTAAGCCTAGCGTCATCTGCGCGAGCCCAGGATTTTTACAAGGATAAAACCCTCACGGTCGTCGTTGGCTATTCGCCCGGCGGATCCTTCGACCTCTACGCGCGTGTGCTCGCGCGTTACATTGGTCGTTATTTGCCAGGTAATCCCACCCGCATTGTCGAAAACATGACCGGAGCCGGCGGGATCATCGCCGCCAACCATCTGTACAACCGCGTCAAACCCGATGGCCTGACCATCGGCGCCTGGGCGGCACCGTTGGTTTTGCAGCATATAATGGGCAACGAAGCCGTGCAGTACGACGGCCGGCGCTTTGGATACCTGGGTATTCCGTCCGAATACGATACGGTCTGCACGTTTAATCAGCAAAGCGGTATTGCGAAAATGGAAGATTGGATCAATGCCAAGCGTCCGATGAAAATTTCCACGATCGGCCCCGGCACGAGCACATCGGATATTCCAAAATTGTTGAAAGCCGCATTGAATCTGCCAATGGACGTAATCGATGGCTATAAGGGCGGCGCCGATGCGCGCCTTGCCGTAGAGTCCGGTGAAGTCGACGGCTACTGCGGCTCCTGGGGCACAGTCGAGACCGTGTGGCGCAGCGCCTACGACAGCAAAAAAATCGTTCCCGTCCTCCAGGTCGCGCGCAAATCGCAGCCGAAGTACAAACAAATTCCGCTCGCGGATACGTTCGCCAAAACCGACGACGCCCGCGAGCTGTTGCGGATCGCCAATGATGTCCACGTCGCGCAGTTTCCGTTTTCCGTTCCGCCCGGAATGGCGAAAGATCGGTTGGAGCTTTTGCAACGGGCTTTTCTCCGGACGTTCAAAGATCCGGAATTAATCGCCGAAGCAAAGAAATCGCAGCTCGACGTCGATCCGGTGGACGGTCCGACGGTTACAAAGATACTTACCGGTCTCTACGATTTGAAGCCGGCGACGGTGGCGCGGCTAAAAGACATTTTGCTGCCGAAGAAAAAATAGCGGATTGTTTGCGCCGAGAAGGAGCACTGCGATGATCAAAGGCCTGCATCACAGCGCATATCGCTGCCGCGATTCGGAAGAGACGCGCAGATTTTACGAAGATTTTCTCGGCTTGAAGCTCGCCGTCAGTTTGGACATTCCTGATGGGAAGAGCGGCGTCTTGCACACGTTTTACCAGATGAGCGATGGCTCTTTTCTGGCTTTCTTCGAAGCTCCGGCCCGCCCGTTCGACTTCAAGCCGCAGGGTGATTTCGATCTGCACATCGCTTTGGAAGTCGATGAACAGGAACTGCTCGCGATGTTTGCCAAAGGCAAGGAACGCGGCATTGAGACGCGCGGCATCGCCGATCATGGCATGGTGCATTCGATCTATTTTCGCGATCCCAACGGTTACGTCGTGGAGCTGACTGCGAAAATGCCGGGTCACGATGAAGCGATCAATCCGGCGACCAACGGCGCGCGAGATATTCTCGCTCGATGGCAAGCGGCCAAGCAGCCTCAGTAAGTATGCAGACATTTACTCGCCTGCGCGGTGTTGGCGCGAAACGATGGGCGTCGAGTTGCCGCACAAATTCTCCTTCCTCGTCGCAACGTCCCATAACTCCCTGATGGCCGAGCTTTCTCCACCGAATTCCTCAGCTCCAAGACCACGACGCATTCGCGCCCTCGTCCACAAACCCGTCGATGGGGGCATGCAGTTCGACAAAGACGCGCTCAAGGATCTGCTATTTCTCGTCGTACTGCCGCTCCTGGCGCTGATCGCGACTTACTGGATTGCTGTGCGTTACGTCAAACCGGCGCCGCCGGACAATTTCGTGATGACCACCGGAGCGCCGGGCGGCGCTTATGATTTATTTGCTCAACGCTACCGTGAGATTCTGCGGCGCGAGGGAATCACGATTACTCTCAAACCGTCTGCCGGATCGATTGAAAATCTGCAGCGCCTAAAGGACCCTGACCTTCACATCGACGCGGGCTTGGTGCAAGGCGGTCTCGTGGAGGGCAAGCCCCCCGAAGGGCTGGCCTCGCTCGGCACTGTTTACTACGAGCCCCTGTGGATTTTTTATCGCGGCAAGGAGAACCTCGATAAGCTCAGTCAACTTGCGGGTAAACGCATAGCCATCGGTCCCGAGGGCAGTGGAACGCGCCCACTCGTGTTGCAACTGCTGAAAGCGAGCGGCGCTTTGATCGAATCGACCGAGTTGTTTCCCCTGGGCGGTCTTGACGCGGAAAAGGCCCTGGTTGAAGGCAGCGTCGATGCGGTCTTGCTGGTCGCCGCGACGGACGCGCCGTCGGTGCAAGCGTTTATGAAAGCAAAAGAAGTGAAGCTCGCGAGTTTAGCTCAGGCGGAAGGTTTTACCCGGCGATTTACTTTTTTGAGCATGCTCCGCCTGCCGCGCGGGGCGATCGATTTGGCGCTCGATTTGCCTCCGCACGACATCAACCTGCTGGCGACCAGCGCGAACCTTGTCATTAGAGATGATTTCCATCCTGCCCTCGGCTATCTGCTGTTGGAAGCGGCCACTGAAGTTCATGGCCAAGGCGGACTCTTGCAGCAAGCCGGAGAATTTCCAGCGGCGAACAAAACGGAATTTCCTCTCGCCGATGAGGCGACGCGGTTCTATAAAAGCGGTACGCCGTTCTTGTATCGCTACTTGCCGTTCTGGGTCGCGAATTTTATGCAACGCATGCTGATAGTGGTGCTGCCGCTGGTGGCCATAGTTATTCCGCTTTTGCGATTTCTCCCCATGCTCATCGAATGGCGCGCCAAATCACGTGTGTTTAAATGGTACGAAAATCTGAAACAGCTGGAGCGCGACGTATCGACGCAACCCCAGGGAACGAATTTAGGCAAATACCTCGAGCGGCTCGATGAGATCGAGCGCGGTGTCAATAATACACGGATCAGCAGAAACTACTCTGACTGGAGCTATAATCTGCGCAGCCATATCGATCTAGTCCGCCATCGTATCGAACGACTGGGCGATCAGCGATCCTGAGTGCCATTCGAATCCAAGTTCGCCGGTATCTTGAAGAACCTCGTCATTTGCCTTTGGATTATTTCTACGAGCGTAACATGGGCGCCGTCGGATTCGCTCGCAGCCGAGTTTCCTGGCATCGCCAGCGATGGGATCGCGATGTTATTGCCCCCAGCCGGCGGTTCACAATTCACTCTTGGCGCGCAAAATCCGAATAACGCGGAATTGTTTCAGATCGAAAGAAAAACGATAGCTACACCCCATACCCAAGCTGGCGTGCGCTATTGGAACATTACAGCTCACGAGATCAATTATGCATCGGGCGGTTCGGGAAACACGAGCCGGCTGCACATCCGCGCAAGCAGCGGGGGTCAGCAATTCACGTGGAAAACGCAGCGCGGATTTCTGTCGAGCGAACGGGATGTGCGCAATCAGGAGTTCACAGCTTACGTACGCGTGCACGGCGTCACCCAACCCGAGCGCGCAGCAATCGCGCTGAAAATCCGCGGCGGCGCGCATTCCGAAAAAAATCCTGATCTCGCGTCATGCGCGATGATGACGTATCAGGCGGCAACAACCGGAGCGGTGGTGCGATTCGGTAAAGAGCTACGCCATCCGGTCTACGACTACGTGAAGCTTACACCGCGCTTCGATGCAGCTCTGCTTCCCGACCGCTGGGTGGGACTGAAGCTCTTGAGTTTTGCCGTCGCGGACGACACCCGTCGCGTGCTCAATCGTCTGTACGTCGACACGACAGCGTTCACCGATGCGAAACCAAGTAATGACTGGAAACTTTTCGCCGAGTACACGGATATAGAAGGGCTGAGTACGGGAAGTTATTCGAAACTCGTCGATTGGGGCGGCTGGCAGACAACCCTACGAACGGATGGGATCGCGAGTTTGGACTTCACGCTGATCAGTGTGCGGGAAATTGTCCTACCGGCGAAATTTTAAAACATGTTCAAACCGTTCAATCACTTCGTTCAGTTCAAACCGTGCCGGAGGTTTCACGCGAACATAGCCGTGCTCAGCAATCCGCGTCCGAAACCTCTGACGATTTGAACGGCTGGAACGGTTGGAACTGCTGGAACGGAATTTATCGCATTTGACAAACCACGTCGACAAGCGCCGGCTTGCCTCCCTTCACTACTTTCACCGCTTCGCGAAGGGTTTTGATTAAATCCTTCGGCTCGGTGATTGGCCCTGCCCCCCAGCAGCCGTAGGTGCGCGCGAGCGCGCCGAAGTCGACGTTGGGTTCTTCGATGCGAATGCCGATGGTTTTGTTTTCCACCGGGCGATTGCGCTGGATCGCAATCCGTTCCTGATGTTCTTCGTCGTTGAAATACGAACGATTGCTGCAAACAATGCTCAGCAGCGGGATTTCGTGGTGCACCGCGGTCCAGAGCGCGCTCACGGTGAAGAGCAAATCGCCGTCGGGTTGGATGTTGACGCAGAATTTTCCCGAACCTTTATGCGCGAGCGCGGCGCCGAGAGATGCCGGCATGCCGTAGCCTAATCCCCCGCCTTTGTATTTGCCCAGGATCTGGTTGAACTTCGTCGCGGGCAGATAAAAATTTTCTTTACCCTGCGAGCTGCCGTTGGTCAGCACCCAGTCTTTGTTTTTCAGCGCTTCAGCCAACTCAGCGTAGATGCGCGTCATCGCGACCGGCTTTTCGTCCCATTTCGCTTTGAGCTCTTTGTCGAGCGCGATTTTCTTTTCCTCGTAAAGTTTCGCCCATTCGTCGCGTCGTTTGTCGATCTCCTCTTTTTGCCGGGCCAATCGGGTCTCGGCTTTCAACCGGCGCGCCAGTTCCGGCAGGAAAACGGACGTATCCGCCAGAATCATCAGATCGGCTTCGCGCAATTTATTGAAATCGGTTGCCCATGCGCGCACGAGCAGATCGTCCAGAGCTACGTTGATGATCTTTGTGCCGGCGGCGATCAGCGGCGTCGCTTTGCGGTTGCCGCGCTCCTGCACGCGGCGAACGGTCGCGCCTTCGAGATCGGGAACATCGAGCGCGAGGATTAGATCCGCTTGCGGGATCACTTTGTCTGCCTGCCCGGTCAGATTGAGCGGATGCTGAACTGGGAAATTGAATCTGCCGAACTGATCGAGCACCGGAGCGGCGAGCATTCCGGCCAATTCGCTCAACGCTGCAAATCCGGCTTCGCGCCGTCCGACCCAGTCCGCCAGGATGACGGGACGTTTGGCTTCGCAGATCATTCGAATGGTTTTCTCAAAGCCATCTTCGGGCGCTTGCAGCGCCAGGGGCGCTGGATACCGCGAAATGTCCACGGGAATTTCGCCGGCGAGTTGCCTCTCCTGCACGTCGCCGTCGTAGCAGATATAAACCGGTCCCATGGGATCGGTTGTCGCTAAACGGTAAGCGCGAATAAACGAATCGGGTACTGCCTCGACGCTACCCGGCTGATCGTCCCATTTGCAGAAGTCGCGCACCAGATTGCCTTGCACGTTGGCTGTGTGCACCCAATCGATCCACGGACGGCGATTGGCCGAATCCATCGGTCCTGTGCCGCCCAGGACAATCACTGGCAACCGGTCTGCCCAAGCATTGTAGATCGCCATAGAAGCGTGCTGCAGTCCGACGACGTTGTGCACCGCCGCTGCCATCGGCCTGCCCTTCGCGCGCGCATAGCCGTGCGCCAAAGCGACAGCGATCTCTTCGTGATTGCACAGGATGATCTCCGGGGCATGGTTGCCGCCGTAGTTCACCAGCGAATCATGCAGCCCGCGAAACGTCGCGCCGGGATTAATCGCGATGTATTCGAACTCGAATGCTTTCAATAAATCGACGATGACATCTGATCCCCACTCGGCGCGGGGCTTTTCAATCTTCGACATCGCTGAATCCTTTCTAGTCCGATTTTACCGCTCAGGATACTGTGACTAAATTTTTTCGGAGCGAGGCTGAAAATGTAATTGTCATTTCGAGCCAGAGGCGAGAAATCTTTCTTTTCGTACGCAACGAAAGATCTCTCACTTCGTTCGAGATGACAATATGCGTTTTTCCGGATTACGAGCCCGTGCGGGAGTCGTGAAGATCTCTCTGCACAACCAGACGCTGAACGTACTGCTGTGTGACAAATCTACGCTCGCTATTTTTTAGGTATCTCCATCCCGCGCTGCACCGCCGGGCGTTTGCTGATCGCGTCGTACCAGCGCTTCACATTGGGAAACTCTTCCAATTTCACGTTGTGGCCGTCGTGCCGCCATACCCAAGGATATGTCGCGATATCCGCAATTGAATACTCACCGGCGAGATATTCGCTTTGTGCCAACTGCTTATCGAGAACTTTGTAGAGGCGCACCGCTTCTTTATAAAAGCGCTCAATTGCGTACGGGACCTTTTCTTCCAACCGATAAAAATAATTCGCCTGGCCGAACATCGGGCCAACGCCACCCATTTGAAACATCAGCCATTGAATCACTTCGTAACGCTTTGCCATGTCCGACGGCCAAAGCTTGCCGCTCTTCTCGGCGAGATACATAAGAATCGCTCCCGATTCGAAAAGTTTGAGTGGCTTACCGCCCGGCCCATCACTATCGACGATGGCGGGAATTTTGTTGTTCGGATTGATGGCCAGATATTCAGGCTTCATCTGATCGCCTTGTTGTAGATTGATCGCATGCACTTCGTAAGGCATGCCGATCTCCTCCAACATGATGGAAGCCTTTTTGCCGTTGGGCGTCCCCCAGGTATATAGCTGGATCATTTCCTTCCTTTTCTGAGTGTATTGCACATCCAATTAGCCACACTCTCCCGCTCATTTGAAGTCTGATTACTCGATCATGCCTTGACAGTCCACTCACGGTTATAACATTATTGAACAAATTCGATGGGAGGTTACTTATGAAAGGCGGATTCAAACACGTTGCGCTGTTCACGAACGATCCGGACAAACTCCTGGACTTTTATCAGAAGCATCTCGGCTTCAGTTTGATTCGCCGTTCGCCGTCCGGCTCCCTGTACACGACCGACGGATTGATCATGTACGCAATGTTGAAAAAACGTGAGGGCGGCGAGGCGCGCTGGATCGGCTACGATCATTTCGGGTTTCACGTCACCAGCATGGAAGAAGCCAAACAGCGGGTGACCAAAGCACTGCCGGACTCCCAATGGGGACAGCGGCCGCAGGACGGGCGTTACGCAGAGTATCGCTTTCTCGATATGAACGGACACCCGGTCGATGTTTCCGAAGAAGGCTTTCGCACGAGTGGAGACCTGAATCCGCCGACCGTCCGCCACGTTACCATCGAAGCCTCAGACGTGGCCAAAACCGCGGCCTTCTATAAAGATATTTTCGAGATGAAAGAAATCGCCCGCGCCACAGATGACATCACATTATCCGACGGAACAGTGGCAGTCGAATTCGTGAAGCACCAGGGCGATGGCTCCTGCCAGGTGCGCAGCATGGGCCTCGAAGTAAAAGACCCCGAAGCCGTGGCCGCAGGGTTTGGCGAACAAAAATCTTTGGGCAACGGCCGTTTCGCAGTCAAAGATTGCGACGGCAATGGCCTCGAGTTGGCAGCAAGCTGGACGGTTTAGGCGCGCGCCGCGCGCGCGGTTCAATAGTTCAAAAGTTCAAGGGTTCAAAGTCCACCTCCCCTCTCCGTCGGAGCGACTTCGCATCGATTGTCGTTGCTCTGATCCCAATCTCTGTCCCCTCTCCCTTTGGGAGAGGGCGAGGGTGAGGGCACATTCGAAGCAAACAATTTCCAGTGCAACACAAAGTGATCATTTTTGTCGCGCTGTTTTTAATCGCCCCGCTATTTTCCGCCATCGCAGCGGAATCCGACGCCATCCTCGCCGGCGCGCAGAAGGAAGGCGAGCTGATCACCTGGGCGGTCGGCGAAATTCCTTTTCAAACGATGGTCGTCGATCGCTTCAAGAAAAAATATCCCTTCATGAAGAAGGTCGAGGCGGTGCGGATTCCGTCGGAAAAACTGCGCACGCGCCTGATCACTGAGGCACAGACCGGCAAGCGCAGCAACGTCGATATTCTCGGTGTCGGTGGCTTCGAGCTTGTTTATCTTTTAAACAAAGGCTTTTTTTCTGTCTATCGTTCCCCTGAAACCGCCGCCATGTCCGAGGGCTATAAGGATCCGCAGGGGCGTTGGGCGGCTTATTACGTCAACACGACCTCGACTGCCTACAACACCCGAATGGTCGCGGCGCGCGACGTACCGCAGCGTTGGGAAGATCTGCTCGACCCGAAGTGGAAAGGCAAAATTGCATTCTTCGACGAAGAATATGAGTGGTACGCCAACTATCTAAAGATCGTCGGCCGCGAAAAAGGCCTGGAGTTCATGCGCCGTTTTGCCGGCCAGGATCTGCAGTACCGCGGCGGTCACACGCAGATGGTGCAACTGTTGGCGGCGGGCGAATTCCCCATTCTCTCGGTGACTTTCGCGCCGCGCGTTAGCGTCGTCAAAGAAAGCGGCGCGCCCATCGATTGGCTCGCGTTTCATCCTACATTCTCAAGTCCGACGGCGATGGGCATTTACAGTTCGGCGCCGCACCCCAACGCGGCGAGACTCTACATCGACTTTATGCTATCGAAGGAAATTCAGCAGGAGGTATGGGTCAATGCCGCCTGGAAAGGTTCCGGCCGCCGGGACGTCGTCCCCAAAGATCCACGATGGCAATCGGTGAAAGTCACTCCGCTCGATCTCACGTTAGGGCAGAACTACGAGGAGATCGCGCGCGAGTTCCAGCAGGTGTTCAAGCCGCACGGCGGACGTTAAAGAGGATAATTGTTCACCGCGAAGGCACGAAGGCCACGAAGTCCGAACTATTTTCATCTTTTTACATCTTTCTTCCCTTCGTGATCTTCGTGCCTTCGTGGTGAAAGAAATCTATGGCTGACACAAAACTCTACGGCAAAGTCGCTCCCGGCGAATTCTATCGCAAAGCCGGCGCGCGTTTGAAAGAAGACGCCGATCCATCGCAGATCGCGCATAAAGTCGGGACCGTAACGCGCACACTGCCGCTGCTGCATGCGTACCACGCGTTCGATAAAGCGCACGTTGTCATGCTGACTGAGGAAAAGCTGATTCCGCGAGATGACGGCATCGCGATCCTGAAAGCGTTACGCCAGATGGAAGCCGACGGCTGGGAGCGTGTGCGCAGCGAAGGCGGCCATGGGCTCTTTTCCGGCGAGGCTTATCTGATCGAGAATCTCGGCGAGGAGATCGGTGGCAAGATCCATCTGGGGCGCAGTTCCGGCGATTTGAATTCGGTCTCGGCGCGCCTCGGCGTCCGAGAAAAACTGCTGAGCGTAATGGATGCCGTGCTGGGGTGTCGCGAGGCGTATCTCAATCTCGCCGAACAGCACCTCGAAACAGTTTTGCCGACCTACACCATGTGGCAGCAGGCGCAGATCGGCACCTTTGCGCATTATCTAGTCGCCTGGGCTCTACCGCTCGAACGCGATTTCGACCGCTGATCGGCGCCTACGACAGAGCCAATATGAGTTCGGCCGGCGCCGGCATCGGTACCGGCTCGGATTTCCAATTGAATCGTCAACGCACCGGCGAACTGCTCGGCTTCGATGGCATCTGCGAGAATGTCCGCGACGCCAACGCCGGCCGCGATTTCGTCATCGAGGCATTGAGCGCCATTACAATTTTAATGACCAACATCGGCTGGGCGACCGACACGATCTTTTTGTTTTGCTCCAACGAGTTCGGTTTCGTCGAGATCGCCGACCGCTACTGCGGTTCGAGCAGCATCATGCCGCAGAAAAAAAATCCCCACTCGCTCATGGAGGTCGCCGAACTAGCAACGCAGCTGAGCGGCGCCCTGGCTGCAACGTTCGCCAACGCGCGCAGCATCTCAGGATCGATAAAATCGGTGCTGCAGAATTTCGACAAGACTGCGGAAGCCATCAGCATTTGGGCCGGCATCATTTCGACGCTTCACGTGAATCGCGAAACCATGCGCCGCGCTTGCACCGAGCATTGGGCTCTCGCCACCGACATCGCGGGCGCGATCGTTCGTGAAACCCAACTGCCGTGGCGCACCGCGCATCAGATCACCGCAATTCTCGTGCGCACGGCACTCGAGCAGAATAAAAAGCCTGCCGATATCGACAGCAAATTTCTCGATATTGCCGCGCGCGAATACATCGGCGAACCGCTGAACGTGCGCGAAGAAGCCCTGCGCGAGGTGCTCGATCCGTTGCGCGCCGTAAAGGCGCGCACGCTCTTTGGCGGCACAGCGCCGGACGAGGTGAAGCGGCAGATCACGAAATCCAGAACGGTCCTGGCACGGGAGCGTGAGGCCCTGAGCAATCGACGAGCCCGACTCATCCAAGCTGCAGGGAAGCTCGAAGCTGCGATCGATAATCTGCTCGCGGGCCAATAACCGGAGGATAGATGAAGTTCTTGCGGATACTGATAGTTGCCGTTCTCATCTGGCCCTGCCTCGCGGCCGGCCAGGAGATCAGGCGCGAAGCGCTGATCGAAGGCGCAAAGAAAGAGGGCAAGCTGCAGATCTATGCGCTGCTCGCGGTGCCCGAGCACATGCAGGTCGTGCAGCGCTTCAAGGAAAAATATCCATTCATCGATGCTTCGCTCTACCGCGCGAACAGCGAGCGGATGTATACCCGCATTGAAACCGAGGCGCGCGCAAATACTTATCTCGTCGATGTCGTCGGTGTCAGCAGCTTTCAGTTCTACCAGCTGATGAAGCGTGGTCTGATCGGCCGCTACGACTCTCCGGAGCGGAAATTTTTCGATCCCGCTTTCAAGGACAAAGACGGCCGCTGGACCGCCTATTACGTGAACCCGATGGCCACCGCTTACAACACGCGCCAGTTAACCGCTCAGGACGCACCGAAGGATTATGGCGACCTCATCGATCCGAAATGGAAAGGCAAACTCGTTATGGAAGATGAGGAAATCGAATGGTTCGCCACAATGATGGGCTTCTGGGGCGAGGAAAAAGGTTTGGCGTACATGCAGAAGCTGGCTGCGCAACAATACACGTTTCGCTCGGGGCATACGCTCATGACGCAACTCGTCGCGGCCGGCGAGTACCCCGGGGCCGTAATCCTTTACGCGCCGCAGACCCAATCAACGCGCAACGCCGGCGCGCCGATCGACTGGCATCCGCTCAACCCTACTGTGGTGAGCACCAACTTGATGGGGATCGCCGCCAAGGCGCCCCATCCCAATGCGGCCATGCTCTACATAGATCACATGCTCTCGGAAGAAATGCAGAGGGATTACCTGGTAAACAAATTTGCCAAACTCTCGGGGCGCCAAGGCATTCAGAGCACGGTCGGGCAAAAACTAAGCAAGGTAAAAATGATTCCGGTCGACCTTACGCAATCGGAGAATCTCGAGAAGCATCGAAAGAGGTTTCGGGAAATTTTTCTTGGCGAGAAGTAAGCTTGATCCGAGGCGACTCTTTTCGTTTCAATCTTTGGTCGGAACAACCGAAGAATGTCGCCTGTTCCTGGGCATTACGGCGCGATCCACGAAACTACAATGCTGTCATCTCGAACGAAGTGAGAGATCTTGGATTTCAGCCATACACGAATGAAAGATTTCTCGCCGTCGGCTCGAAATGACAGTTGCGAACGGTCTCTCGGCAGGCGATCAGTTGTTAGGGGCGCCGCCGCCGTCGCCCTTCCAGAACGAGCGCACGTTATCGCGGCGCGACCGTTCCCTACACCGCGCAGTTTGACAAGTCTGTCAGATACTCGCGGCTAAGGGTTCATCAATCATGAACAGCACCGAGGAAATCGCCAGTTTTGTCGCGGCCACGCGCGGTGAAGGGATTCCCGGATCCGTTATCGAACTGGCCAAGCGCGGGGTGATCGATACGCTCGGGGTTGCGATCGGCGCGGCCGCTCATCCTATCGGCGCGATCCTCGCGTCAACGTTTCCGCCAGCCGCTCAGGGCGATGCGTCTGTTTGGAACGGCCGCGGGAAAGCTTCCGTGTTCGATGCCGCGCTCACCAACGGTACACTCGGTCATGCGCTCGATTTCGATGATGGCGGCGTCGCGTTGACACCGATGCATCCCTCGACGCCGGTGCTCGCGGCGGTTTGGACGCTTGGCGAAAGCCGCGGCTGCTCCGGCCGAGATGTGCTGAGCGCTTACACCATCGGCGTGGAAGTCGAATGCAAACTTGCCAGCGCCGTCTCACTGACGCACTACGATCACGGCTGGCATTCGACGGCTGTGTTGGGATCTTTCGGCGCCGCTGCCGGCGCCGGTTGGCTGCTCGGCCTGAACTCCGATCAACTGAGGACGGCTATCGGCGTCGCCGCATCGATGACCGGCGGCCTCAAAGCAAACTTCGGCACCATGACCAAGCCGCTGCACGCCGGTTTAGCCGCGCGGAACGGACTCATCGCTGCGCAGCTCGCGCAAAACGGCTGGACCGCCAACCAAAACATTCTTGAAAGCAAAAAAGGTTTTTTCGAGGTCTTTGAGTGCGGCGACATTGGCGCGTTGAATCTCGGCCAGCCGTTTCATTTCGAGAGTCCCGGCGTTTCGATCAAGCGATTTCCATCCTGCTCAGCGACGCACCACTGCATCGAAGCGATGCTTGCGCTGAAGAGCGCTCACAAGCTGTGCGCTGATCAAATCGAGCGCATCGATTGCGCCGTGCACGCGGTGTCCATGCAAGCGCTCCGGCAGGATCGGAGAGTCTCAACGCCTGAACAAGGGCGCTTCAGCCTCCACTTCACACTGCCGCTGATTCTGCTCGAAGGTTCAGTCGAGCTGAAACATTTCGCGCCGCAGTACTTCGGCCGAAAAGATATTCAGGATCTCATGGACAGAGTATCCGTCGCGGTCCACCCGGAGCTGCAAACGTTGGAATCGAAGAAGCGGGTTTTCGGCGAAGTGACGGTAACGTTGAAAGACGGCCGTCGTCTTTCACACCGCGCCAGCCAAATTCGCGGTCGCGCGCCTTTTCCGTTGACCGACACTGATGTGGACGCCAAATTCCTCGGCTGTGCCGAACCCGCGCTCGGCGCCGGCAAAGCAAGCGAACTTTTAGCCGCGCTACGCAATTTGGAATCGCACGCGAGCATTCGATCTCTGCTGCCAGCCGCGTTCGGTCTTGCATAATCACTGCACGCCGCATAAACATCGCAGATAAGCCGAACAATCTTCACCTCGTTTCAACGTTCCGCTAAACCTTTGGAACCTCTGAACAAGGCTTGAACGGCTGGAACGATTTGAACGGCTTGAACTAATTTCATTGTAGGAGGCATTCGTGGCGAATCTCAAAGAAATCGAAACCGATATGCTGGTCATCGGCGCGGGCAATGCAGCGCTGGTTGCTGCCGAAGCGGCGTACGATGCCGGACTCAAGGTGACGACATTAGAGCGCGCGCCCAAAGAGCGGCGCGGCGGCAACTCGGCTTTTTCCGGCGGTTTGTTTCGCTTTGCGTTCAAGGATTTCGAGCACGTCAAAGAAATCATCAAGGAAACGCCCGGCGTCGAATTCAAAGATGTCGATGTCGAACCCTATCCCACTGATATGTTTTATGCCGACCTGATGCGTGTCACCGACGGTTTGGCGGATCCGGCGTTGTCCGAAATGCTGGTCAATCATTCGCAGGAAGTGGTCACATGGATGGCCAAACACGGCGTAGATTGGGAATTGCACATGAGCCACGTCGCCAAAGTCAAAGGCAAGTTCATCTGGCGTTCAGGCACGATTCCGGTTTCGGCGCGCGGCGGCGGCCATGGATTGCAGGACATGCATTTCAAGCACGTCGAGAGCCGCGGCATGGAAGTGCTTTACTCGGCGCGGGCGCTGGAATTATGTCAAGATGCCAGCGGCGCGGTCGACGGGGCCATGATTACCACCCCTGCGGGACGGCAGAAGGTCAGAGCAAAAGCCGTAGTGCTCGCCTGCGGCGGCTTCGAATCCAATCCCGAAATGCGTGCACGCTATCTCGGCCAGAATTGGGATCTCGTCAAAGTGCGCGGCACCCGATATAACACCGGCGACGGCATCAAAATGGCTATCGATATCGGCGCCAATCCCTTTGGTCATTGGAGTGGCTGTCACGCGTCCGTCATCGATGGCGAGAGCCCCGCCGTCGAAGCTGCCCAGGACGAGAGCACGCGCTATTCGTATCCGTACAGCATCATGGTGAACACCCAGGGCGAGCGGTTCGTCGATGAGGGCGAGGACTTCCAGGTCTATACCTACGCGAAGACGGGGCGAAGAATTCTTGCGCAACCCGGCCAGATCGCCTTCCAGATATTCGATCAAAAAACCGTGCCACTCCTGCGTAGCAACTACGTGCGCAGCCGCCCCGTAGTTGCGAATACGATCGAGGAGCTCGCGGACGGCCTGGGGATCGAGCCGGCGCGCCTGCGCAAAACGGTAGACGACTTCAATAAAGCCGTTTCTCCCGTGGAATTCGACTTCTCAAAGCGCGACGGCAAACGCACGACCGGCCTCAATCCGGATAAATCCAATTGGGCGTCACCGATCGATTCTCCGCCCTATCAGGCGTATTCAGTCGCCTGCGGTATAACGTTCACTTACGGCGGCTTGAAGATCGATCCGAAGTGCCACGTGCTAACCGCGGATGACGAACCGATTCCCGGCTTATGGGCAGCGGGCGAACTGACGGGCGGGTTTTTTTATCACAATTACCCGAGCGGCTCGGGCTTAATGCGTGGCGCAATCACGGGTCACGTTTCCGCAACCGAGGCAGTAAAATATATCAGGGGCCGGTAGTTTCACACACGATAAAGTCCCTCATCGTGTACGGTTTCGGCAACGGATAGTTACCTCAAGAATTGATTCCATTACAATGGCCGTGTTTGCTCTGAGCCATTAACGCAAAAAGGGCTCGGGATTACTCCCGAGCCCTTTGCTCATCCTACCGAAAGGCGTAGTCGCTATTCTTTGCGGCGTTTGCGGTTCCAGGCGGCGAACCCAACCAAGCCAGCGCCCAGCAGGAACATCGAAGCCGGCTCCGGCGTCGTCACGGGCGCGTCATTGACCCTGATCAGAATTGCGCCTGCGTCAAAGCACGACACCGGGTTATCCGTCCGCGCGCAACCTGGGTCATTGTTAACTGGCTGACCCACAAACAGAGTGGTTCCCGGAGCATTCGAGAATGGATCCGGTATACAGTTACCGTTAATCTGGCCGGGCACCACATTAGCACCGTTGTTGCCCGCCGTGTCGCCGCACGCGTCACTATGCGCGGTGTCGGCATAACCAATGGCAACCGTGATACCGCCAGCCGAGCCGGCAAGAACGGTGTTAAAGTTACGAGCTTCTTGGTGCGCTGTTCCGCCCGCGTCGGCGTTAAAGTTGTTCAGCTCATTGTTTGCCGACAACGGAATATTGATCGGCACGCCATTGACAGTGACCGTCAACGCCATCGTGCAAGGCGTAGCCGCGGCACAAATCACCACGCTGCCGGCATTGCTGTGCTCGCTGGTGTCAAAGTTAAAGGCCGTGGGACTGTTCTGCGTTAGAATCAGGTTCTTGGTTCCCGCGCTCTGCGGCGAACTAAGAGCGGTATTGGCGGCGCTGGCCCAAATGGGTCCGCCGTCCGGATCCGCGCAACCCGATATACACCAGGTTTGTACATCGCCGCCCTGCGTCGATGTAACCACCACGTTATTGATCGTCACCGTCACCGCGTCAGCCGTCGACGGCGCGAACGCCGCTCCGGCAACAAACGCCGCGCCGAGCGACATTTGCGTTATCCATTTCGCTATTCGTTTCATTATGTTTTTATCCTCCCCGAAGTATTTACTCACACAGTTGCAATCCCTTAGAGCAAGCTGCGTACCGCATCGCAGGCACCTGTTTTTATTGAGATTTTTAATTTAGCGAGGGCAGCAATTTGTAATGAAGCTTTACACTTTGGAAGGATCTTCGCTGGGATGATTAACGTACCGGAATTGCAGCAATTTCGAATTGCAAAATTGTCTTACTTCTTTACAGTTCTAACGCAAACTGCATTGCAGACACTTCGCTTTGCAGTTTAAACAGAGACGGACGCACCGGCTTTCCCCCGCAGCGCCGAACAAGCCATGGCTATGAGCGCCATACAGCCACCGACGAAGAAACTAAAATTCATCGCGCGCACGAATACCGGCGCATTGGACGCGGCCGGCAAGGCCAAAGGATCGCCGGATAAGTAACGAAACGCGACCGTCATAAGCAGCGTGCCCAGAGAAACCCCGAACGTTGTGCCCAGCCCAAACATCACATAGATCGCGCCGGTCGCTACGCCGCGGTGCTGCTGCGGCACTGAGGTAATCATTGCCGTATGGTTTGAAGTGAAAAAGAAAGACGTTGCCAGTCCCCACAGCATCAAGACCGCAACCGCGGAAGTCCAATGCGAGTCTGCTCGCAGCAATGTTCCGTAAAAGGCGGCGGCCGCCAAAAAGGAAATGCCGACGGTAGCGGGCAGGCGCGGCCCGACTCGATCCACTACCCAACCGACAAACGGCGACAATGTCACGGTAAATATCGGCGCGCTGATAAACATCAGTCCGATAAACGACGGCTTCAGGTGAAGAATGTCCTGCAGGTAAAACGGCAGGACGAAGCCGAGCATTACTTGCGCCGTTCCCACGAGCATCAATGCCAATCCGCTGAGCGTAAACATGCGGATGCGAAACAGCGACAAGTCCAGAATCGGGCTCGCCGCGGTTGCTTCACGGTAAAGAAATCCCGCAAACGAAACCAAAAACGCGATCACCAGCGCGCTTCTCCCAAGCATCGACAAGCTCTCCTGGATCCGATGGTCGACGCTGGCGATCAACGTCGTCGTCGCCGCGACTAGCAAAATCGCGCCGAGATAATCAATCGACTGATCCGCCTGGCTTGAGGGCGAGCGCTCAGGCACGTTGCCTTTGAGCCGATTTATCACCGTCAGCGCCATGCCGCACAGCGCAATGGGAATCAGAAAGAAAAAGACCGCGCGCCAGTGGATATAGTCGATGATCACGCCGCCGACGCTCGGACCGATCAGAACACCGGTGTGAAATGCGGTTGTCATGAATCCTTGCGCGCGCCCCGAAAGTTCTTTCGGCGCTGCTTCCAACGCCAGCGCTCGCCCTTGAGTTTGCGTCATTGAGGCGCCGATCCCCTGGAAAAGACGAAAAAGAATGAGTTGCCCGGCGGTTTGCGAAAGGCCGCAGAGCAAAGCGGCTGCCGATGAGACGACGAGGCCGATGCCGAAAAGGGTATGCCGTCCGTACAGATCACCGATGCGGCCGAACACGAACGAGAGGCTGATCTGCGAGATCTGATAGGCGATCACCGCCCAGGAAATACCCACGATAGTCGTGTGCAGGCTCGCAGCAACGGTAGGCAACGACACGGCAAAGATGCGGCTCGCCGTTCCGGCCAAGAAATTGCCCAGAGCGGCATTAATCAGCAGCAGCCAGTTAATTTGTGCGGTAGACATCCGAGACGTTTTACCCCTTCGCGCTGAGCGCTGCGGTGAGCAGGCTCACGTCCATCGTCGTGATACGTGTCTTTGAGATCGTGCTGACAGAAATCGCACAGTCAGCTCTTGATTGCCCAGTGCCGCTCCACCAGTCGAATACAAAATAGCAGAGCCGTTTCGGGCGGTTCGCTCGTCGACTCTCCAGCGCGGGCGCGGCGCTCCAGGCGCGCTTTGTGCAGGCTTTGCAGAGGGACAACATCCTCCGGCTCCAGCAAGTCATCCTTCAGAGCACGCGTGAGAACAGCCGCATGCCCGATGCGCGACCATGTGGCTATGTGCAGTCTCGCTTTCAGCCAATCCTCTATCGCTTGGTCACAAAGTATAAGAACGTCGTCATCGCTCAACAGTTGCGCCGACCAGCCTTGCAATGCGCGGCTCAAGGTGCGAATCGCGCGTCCTTCCGGCGAATGATGCCCTCTGGCGCGTTCTTTCTCCGCGAGATTGGCGAACAGTTCACGCGCATCGAATTTCACACCCATGGCAAATTCTTATAGCACGCATTTTCATCGAGCGTAGCCGCAGTGGTTCAATTGATGCGTCAAAACAGATTCTTCGCTAGCGCTCAGGATGACACCTAAAATGAAAGTGTTTTCCTGTCATTCTGAGGAGCAATGCGACGAAGAATCTGAACCGCTGCCTAACCCCCGGCGCGAAACAGTTTCGGTTGACAGCCGCTTTCGGAGCCTCGTATGGTAGCGCAATCTTCGGAGGTTACCATGGAAAAACTACCTCGCGGCGCAAATTTTCAGCGCGCTTTGATGCTCTGGCAGATCGGTTTGCACATCGCCGGCGATCCGAACACGCCTTATTATGGACCGCGCGATATGTGCATCACGATCGGCAGCGGCTCCCATGAAAGTATGCAGCCGTGGCTGCGCATGTCGACCGGCTCGCCGATCCTCGCGCACGGGGTGTGCCGCGGCGATCTCGAAGTTGCGATGATCAATCCTTCGGGATTGCTGACGCAGGCGTATCGCGGCACGGGAATTTTTCCCGAACCGCTGCCGGTGCGCATCGTCGCCGTCTATCCGTCGCTCGATCATTTCGTCTACATGATTCATCCGCGCACCGGACTAAAATCGCTCGCGGAAATCAAACAGAAAAAGTACCCGCTGCGGCTCTCGATCCGCGAGGACGCAACTCATTCGACGCGCGTGCTGGTCGATCAAACGCTCGCCGCGTACGGCATGACGCTTAAAGATATCGAGTCGTGGGGCGGCAGTTTTCAATTGAACGGCGGTCCCGGCGACGAGCGGCGATTGAAAGCGCTGCGCGATGAAACCGTCGATGCGGTTTTCGACGAAGGCTTGCCGCTGTGGTTTGAAGCCGCGCTCGCCGGCGGCTTGCAGCCGATCACGCTTGAAGATTACGCTTTCGAATATCTCGTCGATGATTTGGGCTGGCGCAAATACACGATCACACCCGGGCGATTCAAAGGCTTGAACGAAAATCACACGTGCATCGATTACAGCGGCTGGCCGCTCTACACGCGCGCCGATTTGCCGGATGCGGACGCATACAAGATTTGCGATGCCATCATGGCGCGGCAGGACGCAATTTATTGGGAAGAGTCGTATACGAACGTCGGTCAGTTAGGAGAAAATACCGACGCAACGCCGCGCGATGTGCCGCTGCACCCGGGGGCTGAAAAGTGGTACCGCGAACACGGCTTCAAAGTTTAGCGAATCTTAAACCAGCTCGCGTCATGCACCAGGGGACTGGCTACTTGTTTCCGAACCACTTGCCTGTCCCCGAATTTCGACTCAAGCACTTAGTTGCGAACAGGAGGTTTGTAACGAATGGATGCGAAGGGAGTGCCTTCGAGCGTCGAACGACTAAAAGCGTGCGAAGTGCTCGGCCTTGACCTTTTGTGCCGCCACAGCTTTGCCGACGCGCTGCAGATCGGGAATAAATTCGATGGAATCGAGCTGCTGGACATTTTTTGGCTCGACGTCCATCAATCCAAGCGCATTCAAGCCTTCGCGCGTTAACTCGGCGTTGTAGCGCATATAGGTGAACAATTTTTCTTTCACCGGCCCGCCTCTGCCGATCATATCGCCGACCTCGCGATCGAGCGCATCGCCAGCCACGCATTTACCGAAAACGCGGCAAAGAAAATCCTGCTCGTTCAAAGCAGCGAACATCAACGCGGACGGAATCGACGTTGCGTTGTAAAGAATATTCATCTCGTCGGGCTTCAGTTCCGCGTTCGCCGCAGGACTGGTGCCCGTACCGACGGACACGACCAGCAGTTTGTCTTCCCCCGCCGGCCAATTAAGATTAAAGGGCTCGACGGTCGCCATCAGAAACGCCTGAAATGCGGGGTTGTTGTACATCGTCACGCCGCCATCGACGAAAATGAACTCGCGCCCGCCCACTTTGACCATCTCAGGGGGAAAATAGGTTGGCGCGGCAGTGCTCGCGCGCACGAGTTGCCAGAGCGGCAGATGCAGATTGCAATCGGGCCGCGCGCAATCGTTGTATTTTGCCCCCGGATTGTTCGAGATCGGCCACGGGGAATCCGTGCTCGCGTTGCGCAGCACCATCATCAAAACCGTGCGCAGTTTGTCGCTGCCCAACGTGGTGTCGGCGCCAAACTCTACCTGCAACCGCGCCGACAGTTTTTCACTATGGAATTTGTTTCGGTAGTAGCGATCGAGCAGCGAAGCGCGATCGAACATCTCGGCGCCGTTTTGCAGATAAAAATTGCGTATGCGATCGACCGTCATGCCCCATGACAGACAGGCCGCGACGATCGCGCCCGTGCTGGTGCCGGCGAAAAAATCAAAATAGTCCGCGAGAACGAAATTGTCCCGGCCGCCGCTCTTGGCGCGCAGCAGCCGTTCGATCTCTGCGAGGATTTCCACCGTGAGAATGCCACGGATACCGCCGCCGTCGAGAGCAAGGATTTTCTTGGGACCGGTCGCGCTGATTTTGTCCTCGAGACTCATGCTGACCTCCGTGTCACCAAAGTTTAGTCGTATCGAGTACGTGTACGTGCCCTGAATACTGCCTCACGGTGTTGTACATGTGCTCCGTCCCGCCCGGGCCATCGCCGCCTTTGCGATTCCACAGGCAGATGAAATGCACTTTTTCAGGGCCCCACGCGAGCGCGGTGTAAAGCTGCCAGAGATTCGTGCGGGCAAACTCATTGATTCCTCTCGGCGCGGCGCCAAGCTCGTCGGGCATGATCAGAACAACCGTTTTTGGTTCACCCTTAACCTTGTAGAATCGATTGACCCAGGAGTCGCCGGCAAAAGTAACCGAGCGCTGCAGAAATGTCGGCTCGTCGAACGCGAGGCGCAACTCCACGCGCATACCGCGCGCGAGACAGGCTTCGGCAAACAGCAGATCGCCGCCGCACGCGCCGCCGCAGATGGCGATATCCTCGGGACCGGCTTCCAGTTCGTCTAGCTTGGCAGCGATCGCTTGCGCGGCAATGGGCGCTTTGTCCGCCGGAAAGCGCGGCTCTTTTCGATCCGGCACATCGATCATGTGGCCGCTGAAGAGAATCACCTGACGCGGCGCCCAGGCCTTTTGCGGCGCCGTGATGCGACTAAGCGCACGATCTACGGTATCGAGACCGCACTCCACCTCTTCGGGCCGAAAGCCCAATTGCTGAAGCAGAAGCAGCTGCTCGCGCGAAGAGGCGAGCTTGAACCAGTCTTTGTCAGCCACGGCGACCGCCGTGCGATAAGCCTCCTGGACCGTTTTTTTGGAACCGATCAAAGCCTCGAGTTCCGCCATGGTAGCTCTCGCCCAATAATCCTTTTGGTTTGTCTCCTCTTCCTTCTCGAGCGCCCCACGCAAACTCCAGCGCACGCAGACTTCCATCTCGTTTCGGACGTCTTCCCGTTCTTCGTTTCCGGTCAGATGCTTCTGCAGGTGCAGCAATGTCACCGCGTTGATTCCGGAATAAAAATGCGTCGAATCTTTTCGGTAACCGGTGGCGTAGGCGTTGATCGCTTCGCGCAGCAACCCCTCTTCGTCGGCGGCGTCTTTGCGCATCTGATCCTGAGTCGCACCGTCTTTGCGCCAGAGCGCCGACCAATTTTCCTTCTCTGTCCGGCCTAGTAAGGCCCACGTCTCGGCATCATTGGGAAAATCGTTGATAACCGACTCGATCCATTCCTTTGCTTCGTCGTGTCTCTTTAAACGGCCCAATAGCAATCCCTTTTGGCGCCGGCTTTCCAGATCGTTCGGCTTTATCTTCAGCGCGTTCTCGTATTGTGCCAAGGCGAATTTGTACTGGCCCAGAGACAATAAAGCTTTACCCGCGGTCTGAAACGCTTCGACGCGGAAGACGCGCGTGGGCGCCTCTTCGGCATAGACCAAAATGTCCCCCGGCTTTTGCCGTTTGCGCGCGACCTCAATATGCATCTTATAATTCTCGTACTCTTGCCAAAACTCGCGCGCCTCTTCGACTCGCAATGATTTCCAATCAGGCTCCTGGAGATAACGCAGCAGGTGATACACGGGGCTTTCTTTGCGCTCGTACCACGAATCAATTGTTGCTTTGGCAAAACTATTCAGGCGCGTCTTATCTTCCGCGAGGCGGGCGGGATCGGGAACTGCGGGCCCGGCGGACCCGTCAGTCACGTGGTATCGAAGCGCACGCTCGGTCAACAGATCGAAAGGCTCGCGGTCTTGCCGGCAACTAATGTGGATGACACCGCGCCTGCGGAGCGCATGACGTACGCCGGCCTCGTACCAAACATTGGGATTATCGATCGATAAATCGGCAACGACCAGATCCGCTAGCAGCAACTCCTGGAACATATCCGTGCGAATATTGCCGGCGCGCATCTCTTCATCGGCGCGAAACACGTCAAAACCTGCACCCTCGAGCGCCGGCTTTATCAAGTCGCTGTAAACCCGATTGAAGTCGATCTTCTCTTTGACGCCGAAAGGCATGGCGACAAACGCGTGGTAGGCCATCTATCCTCCCTGTTGTGCCGCTTGAGCCGACTTCCGTGCCGTAAACTCCAACAACGGGCTGCCGCGGTCGTCCTGCATGCGAAAACGGATTTCGTCGCCGACGATCGTTCCGCCGTAGTAATTCTTGTGATCGCGCACTCCGTCCGATGAATTCTCCTGGAAACGTACGCTGAAAGTAATCTCGTCCCCTTCGATCTTGGCGTCGTCGATACCACGTTTATAGCCGAGAAAGCTCGCGGTGCCGTAAACGCGGCTTCCCTCCGGCTGAAAAAAGAAAGCTTCCCTGTGTTTCGCGTCCCAAGGATACGTGACGTCGGCGCTCCATTCGCCCGCAAATGCAGCGGCAGCGGGAGAAGCGGCGCGCGAGGGATGATCCTGGCGCCACTGCCACCAGATGGCGAAACTCGCGAGCAAAAAGACCAGCGGCGCCTTCCACAGGAGCGCGCGCTTTTTGCGCTGAAACAACTCGTCATCGCGGCGCTTTTTTTCCACTGCTTTTTGGCGATCCAATCCCGGGAGTTTAGCTAAAGCTGCGATGATCTCGTCGCAGTCGCGTTTGAATTCGCCGTCGCGAAGTGTGACGGCTTCGCGCTGGGCGAGGGCGCGCAAAGAATAAGGTAATTCATCGCCCTTAGGCATCTTCGCTTCGGTGACCAAAGCAGGAATAAGCAGAATGCGCCGCTTGAGGCCGTGTGATACTTCGAGTGAAACAAAATCGTTCGGATCGTCTAGCCTTCGCCGCCCGTTCTCGTCAACCGCGTTCAGCCAACCCTTGCCGATGACGACGATCATCGCGTCGCACGACGCGACTTTGGCGCGCAGCCGCTCGGTGAAGTCTGTGCCTGGCGCGATATCGTCGACATCCATGAACACCTGATCCGCGCCGAAGCGTTCACTCAAACGATCGCACAGCCGCCCAGCATAAGGGGCGCTGTCGTCGCGGCGGTAGCTGATGAAAATGCCGGACATTCTGTCCTGTCTAACGAGAGATGATCGAATAATCCTACATCATCGAAAACGGCGCAACTTTGGCGCTGGATTTTAACTTACGGCATACAGACGATGAAATCTCGTTCGCGCCTAGACAGTACAATCCTTGCAACTGCTGGAACGAACTGTTCGGTTTGAACGGCTGGAACGGACCCGGCCTTCAGGCGGGATTGAACGGTTGGAACAGATTCGTTCCGTCATGCCCAGTACGTCGTTCGGTCCATAGGAATGTGCTGTAAAACTTCGCCGGGTACAAAATCTTCCAACTTAATCCGTGCCAGCGCCTCATCAGGGCATTTGGAAACCGGCGAGAAGGGTCGGTCGAGCGGTCTGGTCGCATCGACGATCATCACCGAAGTCTTGCGCACATCCACCATCGATGGGTCGATCAGGCTGCCGCGCATGATTTCATTGATAATCGAGACTTGCCGATGCGGCTGTACGCGCGTCGCGATCGCCCAGAGAATTTCGGTCGGATTGTAAACATCGATGTCTTCGTCAAAAACGAAAACGTTCTTCGCCCAATCCCAGGTGAGCACCGCGGCTGCGGCGCGCCCCGGATCGCCCTCGGACATTTTTTTCATCGAGATAAAAACGTTCAACAGCGCGTGGCGTCCGCTCGTGCAAACGGCTATCACGCTCGGCACCGCCTCGCGCGCGCGCCGGAGATAAGCGCCCTCGCGCGCGAGGTCCATCCACGGTTTATCCCCTTCCGGAGTTAGAATCGAAGTATGGAGCGCCCCTTTGCGGCGCGTGATCGCGCGCACTTCATAATGGGCGGACTGCTGAAAACCCTGCACACCCAAATAACCATTCACTTCGCCAAACGGTCCTTCGACCATGCGTTTGCGCGGCAACAGCGCGCCTTCGATGATGATTTCAGCATCAGCAGGCACCAGCAATCGCTCTGCCCAGGTTTCCGACGGCACAAGCCGTAGTGGCTCACCGAGATAACCGCCGATGATGTCATACTCGCTGATCTCGAAGGGGCCGCCGTAACACGCGCCCATCTGATATGCCGGATGATGACCTATGACGGTAGCAACCGGACATTCTTCGCCCGCTTCTTCATAGCCGCGAAAGATGCGCCACATGTGCTGCAGCGTCATCAAAAATCCCGTATGGTTTCGATCTTTCACTTCCATGCGATGATAGGAGCAGTTGTACACGCCCGAAGCGCGATCGCGCGCAACGCTCGACATATCGATATAGGGGCCGCCGTCCATCTCGTGATGTTTCAGCAAAGGCAGCTCGTAAAGATCGACGGCATCGCCAGTGCGAATAATCTCTTTGACCGGCGCGGACTCTTTGCTGACAATCACCGGTCCGATCTTCGCCGCCTCGCGGCGCAGGCATTCACGCGCCATCTCCGCGCGATCGATCTCCGGCAATAAACCAAGCGCGACCTGAATCTTCCTCTGCGAATTCTCCGCGCTCATGACGATCTTCATATCTGTCGCATTGCCATGCGCATCGAGCGGCTGCTCGAAAATCAGCACGGGAAATTTCTTCAACGCACCGAGATGTTTGACGATCGCAGTGACGTCGTACGTTAAAGGATTTACCAGCTTCGAGATTGAAACGACCTCGCTTGGATAAACGCGCCGCATATCCTCGATAAAAGAGCGCAGTGATTTGGCCATCTCACAATCCTGTTTGGCTAACGTGATTGATCCCGCTCTGTGCGACTGTGTCGCAATTGTCATTTCGAGCCATAGGCGAGAAATCTGGCTTTTGTATGTGGCTGAAAGTGCAAGATCTCTCACTTCGTTCGAGATGACAACATTGAGGCTTTCAGCATTCCGAGACAGTATATGTAAGGGCGATTCATGAATCGCCCCGACAACAGAAAGCACCGTGCTTACCTTCCCGGTGATGTATTCGCTCGTGATCCGGAAAATCAACTTACACAAGGCCCGCGATGCCGGCTGCCGCGCCACCGGCGAGCAGCCACAGAGGATTCAATTTCGTGCGCATGACGAGCGCGACAGTGGTCATTGTGATCAGATAACCGGGCCAATTGTGATTCACGGCGCGCATCAGTACGAAGCCGCTCGCGAAAGTCAGGCCGATTGCGATCGGCAGCAATGCGCCGCGCAGAGTACGAATTACCGCGGCATCTTTGTGGCGCTCGGTCAGATGGGCAACAGGCAGCACGAGCGCAGCCGCCGGCACCAGCAGCGGCAGAGTCGTTGCAGCAACGCCGAGCCAGCCAGCGAGCTGCCAGCCTACGAGCGTGACGTACATCGCGTTCGGTCCCGGGGCGACCTGGGCGAGTGTGTAGAGCTCGGCGAATTGCGTGCTCGACATCCATTGATGCGCTTCGACGATATAGCGATGAACGTCGGGAAGAATCCCTGATGGCCCGCCAATCGCTATCGACCACAGCACTACGAGATGGAGAAAAAGCGCGCCCAGTTCGGCTTGATTCATTTATGCCGCTCTTTCCACGTCGCGGCGAGGGCGAACGGCGTCAGACCGCTGACCACCCAAAGAAATGGCCAGCGCATCACGCCTATGCCGACGAACGAGAGCGCCACAAACAGCCACGGCAGCCAACAACGCGGCAGAGCACCAGCCAATTTGATCGCGGTTTCGAGCAACAACCCCACAGCAACAGCAGCCATGCCTGTAAGCGCGCGCTGCACCAAGGGCAGCGCTCCGTAGTGCTGATAGAGAACCCCCATGCCGACAATCACGAGGCAGGGCCAACCGAGAAATCCCGCGAGCGACGCTGCAGCGCCTGATACACCGGCAAAACGATAGCCGACCATCACCGCTATATTCAGACCCGGCGGGCCCGGAAGCACTTGCCCGAGGGCCAACAGCTCGCCGAACTCACGATCCGTCAGCCAGTGTTTGCGCTCTACGAGTGTCCGCCGCATCCAGAACATGACGCCGCCGAAACCGCACAATGTGACCTTCGAAAACGTGACAAAAAGCGTACCGGGAGTGATAGACATCATCCTAGAAATTGAAAATGGAAAATTGAAAGTTGAAAATTAATCGGAGCTGTTTGCGCGTTTTTGACCTATCACCGAACTCTCTTTCGTTTTCATTTTCAATTCTCCATTTTCAATTATTTTGGTATTCGAGAACATCCAACCCACGCTGTTTGTCCGTCACCCACAATAAACCGCGCTTGTCCTTGCATACGTCGTTGGTTTCCGGCGCCGCCAATCCGTCGCCCGGTTTTGGAATGAAATAACCGCGCTCCTCTGGATGCGCCGGATCGTTGATGTCCATGACGCGCAGGCCGCCGGCGAACCAGGTGACGTATAGCAGGTTGTCTTCGTCCACCTTCTCGCGCAATTGATGCGTGCCGAAACGCACTTTGTCGGCCGGGTATGGCGTTGCCGCTTCCGGCAAATAGTACGTGCATAGCAGTTTCGGTTCTTTCGGATTGGTCACATCCCAGGTCCGCAGCGGCGCGTGTGGTTTGCCGGCATCGCCGCCTCGGTGCGCCCGTTCCTCTTCTGTAGATACGGCGATGCGTTTGCCGCCGATTGAATGGGCCAGCTTGAGAAATGTGTGCGTCGGTTCCGGACAGGGCGGATCGTATTCAACGTGCGACAGCGTGCGCGGCGCGATGATATCGCTCACATCGATAATCGACGTTCCCGACATCCAACAACCAGCGTACATTTCATCGCCGCAGCGCATCGCATGATGCAGCCGATGCTCGGCGTGTTTGGGGTGCGGTGTTTCGCCGGCCGCGACGTTCTGACCCTCCATCCACCAGCGCGACACCTCGGCCGGCTTGGATGGATTTCGGATGTCATAGATTACGAGAATGTTGCCGACAAAGCCTTCCATCTCGGTCGAGATATAGGCGTAGTTCTCATCGACATCGAAGCGATGCACGCCCTTGCCATGCGTCTTCACGAACGTGATCAGTTTCGGATTGCTGCGATCCTTAACATCGTAAATGCGAAAGCCGCCGTCATCGTATCCTCTCAGCGTCGCGCCGTGGCCGCGCTCAAACTCGGAATTGACGAACATCAGATCGTCGACGATGCGCGCCTTGTGCGAGTGCGAAAACGGATGACTGGGTTTCAACGTGCTGACGATCCTGGGTCGGCGTGGGTCGGCGATGTCAAGGATCGTCGTTCCGTTCGGACGGTGCTGATGTCCAACGCAGGCGTAATCGCCCTGAATGACAATTTGTCCGCCGCCCTCCAACTCCATCCGGCAGATGTGGCGGATATTCGTCGAAGCGCGCGGCGCGGTAGCGCTTGCACTCGCACTTAACGTGTCGCTCATCTTGTCCCTCCGATAAAGATTTGCGCTGAACATATTTGGAATTTGCAATTTTGGCTACACGGGTTGACAGCGATATCCGACAACCGTACGCTCAATCGCGCGCCATGAAAATCTGTTACGTTTCATTGCTCCTGCTGTGTAGCCTTATGCCACTCGACGCCGACGCGCACTTTAATGGCAAAGGGCATGTGCACACGCTTTCCGAAACGAGGCAGGATTTTTCGAATCCGAACTGCCGCGCAACCGGCACGTGTGATCTCAAGCGCTTCACGTTAACCACGGCAAATAATGAGATCTGGTTCAGCGACGACCCCAACCACCCCACTTACGGCACCGGCGCAATTATGGAGTATGAAACAGATTCCATACCAGCGCTCGAAAAATATGTCATCGTGCAATTTAAAAAGGGCTGTGTCTTTTACAGCTCGAAAAGCGCCGACGGGCAGGTCCGAACAATAATCAACGATACGGTCCTGAGCTTCGACGAAAGCGTTCCGTACTGTTTTCGCAACTGGGTGATCGATTCGCAGGATAGCGACCCGGCGTACAACAGCGATCCCGAATATGGCAGGACCTACCTGGCGCGCTGGAACGAGCCCGGCTCCTATGACACGCGTACTCAAAAATATTACGGCGTGGAAAAGCCGCCGGTACCGATTGTTTACATGACTGATTACCCGAGCGGCGCGTTCATTGCCAAAAGCGGCGTAAAGAATACCGCGCTCGAATTCAAAACGTGCATCTACAAGGCTAGCGAGGTCCCGACGGTCACGCGGAGAGAGGATGTAAACTTCGCCAAACCTCTGAACTGCTTCGATTGGCAGAACGTCTACCTTTACGACTTTAAAACGGACACTTTCAAAAAGGACTTGATCGCAGCACGAACATTGGAAGAGCCGGCGCCGCGCTTGGTCAACTATCGATTGCCGATCTTTATCGCGCTCACGTTGATTCTCGCGATCATCACCTTCCTAAGCCTTGGCTACCCCACCACCAAGCTTCAGCGCTAGGAGCACGTTTCCGTCCCAATAATTTTCCATTCTCCATTTTCAATTATTCTCCCCCTTGCGCCCTGCCCCAAGCCTGGGATACTTGATTGAAAAAGCCGAACAATTTCAAAAATCGAAGGGAGTCAGAACCATGGCCTTTATTGAGCGAACGTACGGGAAAGCGAATAATGCTCCCATAAAAGAAGTGTTGATCTCATCGGACTCGCATGTGATCGAACCGGCGGGCCTGTGGCAGAAAGAGTTGCCCAAACAATTTCAGAACCGGCCGGATTATGGCGGCCAAAGGCCGAACGATGTGCCGGGCGGCGCGCAGGACAAAAATAAGCGCGTTACCGAAATGGCGGCCGACGGCGTCAGCGCCGAAGTGCTCTACCCGACCCACGGTTTAAAATGCCTGAGCCTCGATGATCACGAGTTGGAGGCGGCCTGCTGCCGAGTTTACAATGATTGGCTGATCGACTATTGCAGCGCTGCGCCTGAGCGGATGATCGGCATCGCAATGCTCTCGATGTACGATAGCGACGGCGCGGTTAAAGAACTGGAACGCTGCCGTAAAGCCGGCATGCGCGGCTCCGTCATTTGGCAGGTGCCGCCAGCGGATCTGCCGTTTTCCTCGCCCCATTACGACAAGTTCTGGGCGGCTTCCCAGGATTTCGACATGCCGGTCAACCTGCACATCTTGAGCGGCCACGGTTACAGCCGCAGCCGAACCTTCGGCCAAGGCGACACGCCGACCGGCATGACCGCGGAACACAACAGCGTGAATATGAAACTATTTCAGTCGGTGGATAGCCTTTACGACTTGATTTATTCAGGAGTGCTGGAGCGTTTCCCGAAGTTAAAGATCGTTCTGGTTGAAAACGAACTCGGCTGGATACCGTTCGTGCTCGAGCAGTGGGACTACTATTTCAAACGGCATGGATCGAATCGCCAGGGCTTGATGATTAAAAAACGCCCAAGCGAATACTTCCACAACCAGATCTACACGACGTTCTTCAACGATGCCGTGGGCGGTCACATGCTGTCATGGTGGGGCGAAGACAACTGTATGTGGTCCAACGACTTCCCGCATGGCAACACCACTTGGCCGAGCTCACGTGAAGTCGTTTCGCGCGACTTGGGCGATCTGCCCGCAAAAAGCCGCGCCAAGCTGGTGCGTGAAAACGTCGCCAAGGTTTACAACATCCCCGTGCCGACGCCGATTCAGTAAGAGCTCAAACAGCTTCGGCTCGCCTCACTTACTTTCAGTGTAAGTGCTGCCGAGCCGAAGCTAAACCTCACTCTTGTTTTTAGCGAAAATCTTCGCGCTTGAGTTCGATCGGTTTGCCGTGGGGTGTTCTGCGCATCGCGCGCTCCCAGGCTTGGTAATGCTGCGCGAGCGCTTGTGCGGAGGTCGCGCCTTTTTCGGCGACCATACGTTCGAGGGTTGCGAGCCAGTGATGGTAATAGGTTTCGCCTGTGTCGGGATCGCCGGCGGCCTGTGCTTTTTTGATCTCCTCTCCTAACATCGCGGACCACTCGCTCCAGGCGAAGAGTCCTTTTCCGTGCAGGGCCAGCGCCATTGCAAACGCGTGAGCTTCCCAGGGCGCACGAAAGACCGGGCCGGCAGCATCGCGCGGAATACCGGGAACTGCTTCCGCCGCGCGCCGGGCGGCTTCCGGCTCAATCGTTGGTTCCTCAGGCATCTTCGAGGTAAGGTTCGAAAGCTTCGATTGATATTTTCAAGTTCGGATCGGCGTCGGCTCCCCACAATTCCTGGGCATCGAATTTGACGGTGTAGAGCCACTGCGGGTCATCGCCCTTGCCGATGGTCACCGAGTCGGGGAAAGCATGCGTGCCGTGGATGCGCTCGATCACGCCGACATGGCCGCGCGCGTAGCGCGGTAAACGCGTATGCGTCTGCGGATGGATGTTTTTTGTACGCACCCGATCGCCAATTTTGAAGCGCGCCGGACCTTGAGCGGGTCGATAGAACGAACCGCGCTTCGTGACCTTGTCCACGTCCGCCACCGTGAACGGGCCGCGGTCGTATTTTTTTCCGGGGCGCAGTGCATGACCGGCGGCAACTTCGTCGGCGTCGATCAGACCGCGCTCGATCAGCAGGTTTTGGTTCCGCTCAAACCACTTCTCATAATAGGAACGGCCCAAATAGAAACTTGGTGCCATCTTTTCGATGGCGTAGCGGCTCGTGTCGATCGTCCAGGCGCGGAAGACACCGAGCGCGCGGCTCATCGCGAGCACGCGTCCCTCCCAGCCGTGATGAAAGACCGGTTCGTTGGCCTCCGGCTCGACTTTGCCGAAACCATCCATGCCGCCCATGTCGTGGACGCCGTCCATCAGGCTACCTCGCTCGGTTTCTTCGGCACGCCGGCGCCGATCATGCAATCGCGCGTAATCAACGCGGCAAGCTGCGCTTCGCTCCAGCCGTCGGTTCCGGCGGGACGCATCGGCAAGACGATATAGCGCGTCTCCGCAGTCGAATCCCAAACCCGAATCTCGGTCTCAGCGGGTAGCGTGACGCCAAAATCCGCGAGAACAGACCTCGGTTCTTTCACGGCGCGCGAACGATAGGCAAACGATTTGTACCAGGTCGGCGGCAGCCCCAGGACATCAGTCGGGTAACAGGAACATAAGGTGCACACGACCATATTGTGCACCTGCGGCGTGTTCTCGACGGCGATCAGGTGTTCGCCCACTCGCGCGACTTCGGTAAGCGTACGGCTCGCCTTGCTTGCGTCTTCGAGCAATGATCGGCGAAACTCCGGATCATTCCACGCTTTGGCGATTATCTGCGCGCCGATATGCGGGCCGATCTTCGTTTCATAGAGCTCGACGATGCGATCGAGCGCCGCCGATTCGATATAGCCCTTCTCGACTAAGATCGTTTCGAGCGCGCGCACCCGCAAATCCATTTCGGAGAGCGTCGAGCCTTCATCGTGATCGTGATCATGTGCCATAAGCGGAATATAGCCAACGGAATCGCCGTGGTCTACTTGCCCTCACCCCTACCCACTCCCAGCGGACTGGGCGAGGGGGCAGACTCGGAACATTTGAGCATGGTTCTAGAATTAACCGAGCAGGTCAGAGTTACCTCTCCCGCGCTCAAGCTGCGACGCAATCCTCAATAACCGAAAATTTGTCATCTCGAACGAAGTGAGAGATCTTGCTTTACAGTTATCTACGAATGCAAGATTTCTCGGCTTCAGCTCGACGACAATCGCGACACTCTCGTTAGCAGCAGAGGGCGAGGATGGGGACATACTAGTGAAAAACGCTCCCTCCATCCACCACAATTGCCTGGCCGGTCATGAAGTCACTGTCGGAGGAGCAGAGAAAAACCAGTGTTCCCATCAAATCGTCGGGCGTCTGCAGCCGCTTGATCGAACGTTCTTTGAGCTGCAACTGAGTCAGTGCCTTGGGCGCAGTCTGTCCTTCGTGTTCGACCAAGCCGGGCGCGATGGCGTTTACACAGATGCCGAACTCACCGACTTCGCGCGCGAGCGATCGCGTCATGCCGATCAACGCTGCCTTCGATGTCACATAGTGAAGAAAATTCGGCGTGCCCCAATAAGCGGTCGACGAGGAGATGTTGATGATTTTCCCGGCGTTCTGCTCTTTCATCTGCGGAAACACCGCCTTGGCGCAGAGAAACGGCCCTTTGATATTGACCGCGGAGACTTTGTCCCACTCCTCGCCGCTTATCTCATAGAATGGATGACGCTGAATGTTGATGAAGATCGCCGCGTTATTTACGAGAACGTCGATCCGCCCGAACGCTTTTACCGTCTCAGCCGCCATGCGATTGCAATCTGCTTCATTTGAAACGTCGATCGTTAGCGCGAGCGCTTTTCCTCCGGCATTACGAATATCGCCGGCGACAGCCTCGCCGTCGAGGACATCCGCGATTACCACCGCAGCTCCTTCTTCGGCCAAACGTCGTGAATAAGCGGCGCCGATGTGGCGCGCGCCGCCCGTGACTATCGCTACCCGGCCGCGCAGCCTCATAACCACCGCCCGGAGTGATGGAGTGATGGGGTACTGGAGTGTTGGTTTTCGGAGCGATCACTCCACCACTCCAGTCCTACATTACTCCGACGTTTCTTCATGCGAGCGCCTTTAGATGCTCGCGAAAATCGACCGGCTTCCACCAGGGGTTCATCCCGAGCGATTCGGCGATTACTTTTGCGGCGTTGTAGCCTGGAGCGCCGGTAATGTTGCCGCCGGGGTGGCATGATGATCCGCACATGAAGAGACCATCGATGGGAGTTTTATACTGTCCCCACCCGGGGAACGGACGGTTCTCCAGCGCCTGGTCGCCGCTGTATTCGCCGACCATCCAATCACCGCAATACATGTTCTTATCGTGACGTTCGATATCCAGCGGTGTCGTGGAATCCGTGGAAAGAATATTGTTCTCATCGAGATTGGGCGCGAACTGTCGCCAAACTGCGAGCTGCTTCTCGAACCAGTCGCCGCGCGCCTTGTCCCAGTTCAATGGATTGCCCCAAAGATTGTACGTCATGAGTTGCCACATGAACGCGGTCGCTTTTCCCGGAGGCGCCTGGGTGGTATCGTGAAATGATGGCGTCGCGCCGTTCATGAACGGTTTGCGCGGCAACTGTCCGGTGCGACAGTCTTCGAACAAGTTCACCAGATCCTGGTAGTCCTCCAGGCCGACGATATGCATGAACGAGCCGGCAACCTCCGGATGCTTCTCCTCGGTGATATATTTCGGCCGCTCGTTCAAAGCGAGATTTACCGCGAATATCGGTGTCGTTTTCGAAAAGCGAAAATTGCTCGCGAGCTCGGCAAATTTATTGTCGAGGTTCTCTTTTCCAACCAATTTGATGAATGTCTCCACCGGATTGACATTCGACGCGACGAATCTCTTCGCTTTGATCACTGTGCCGTCTTCGAGCACCACGGCGGTCGCCTGATTTTTCTCGACGAGAATCCGTTCGACGCCGTTGGCTTCGATATAATCGACATGATTGTGCGACATCATATGCGCGAGATTGTCGCCCAGTGCGTGCGATGTGCCGCGGCATAATTGCGGATTGACGCCCCATGCGATCATTGCAGGAATAAGATACCCGGTCTGCGGCGCGTCCAATTCGTAGCCGCGCATCACGCCGAGAAAGCCGATGAACGCGCGCACGCGTGGGTGCTCGAAGTGCTTCAACACGAACTCTTCCGGTGTGGTGTCGAAATATCTTAGGTACTCGCGCCCTTCGGCAGTGTTCTCGAGGAGCGGTTTCTTCTCTTCAAACGGAAGCGGCACAGCGTAAGTTTCGGTGAAGCAGATTTTTTGCACGACCGGCTGCCAGCGCGTCCAGATGTCCATGAAGCTCGCCGCATCTTTTTTCGAAAAGCGCTCGATCGTTTCGACCGTCCTTTTTACGTCCGCAAACCACCCGAGGTAACTCTTGTCGAGAAAATGATGGACGACGCCGGGATCGGGGCGGTAATAATGGATACCGAAATTTTCCAGTTCGAGGTCCTTGAACCATGGAAGCATCATCAAGCCGCGGTGAAAGACTGAATGAATGTTGTGCCAAAAACCGGGATAGTTGCGGTCTTCGTGAGAATCGAGGCCGCCGCCCACCTCCATATTTTTTTCCACGACCATCATCTTGAGCCCGCACTTGGCGAGATAGCCGGCGCAGATCATGCCGTTGTGACCTGCGCCGATCACTACTCCGTCATATTCAAGAATCTTCGGCATGATTTCTTCTATTGATTATTGAGCCCTTAAACTTTGGAACCGTTCAAAAGCTCAAGGGTTCGAGAATCACTTAAGAGGTTATAGGTTGAGATCCTGCTTCATTACCTTCCAGCAATTGTATCCCGACCCCGCAATGACGGCGTCGGCGGGATGAGTCGACACGCCGACTTGATACAGTCCCTTGATCGGCGTGCGGTAGTCGGAAAGTTCCGCAGTCGGGCGATGCTCGCCCATTTGCTGCGGGATTTTTCTTACGCCCCAAACCGAACCCCGCCGCATGCTAGGCCAACGGCCCGACATATAAAACGGTTCCATCGCGACCTTCATCGTAATGTTCTCGTCGGTCAGATTCGTCGCATACCGGCGCCAGGTTTTTAGCACGGCTTCCATGAAACCATTTTTCAACTTCACCCAATCTTCGGGCTTTTTGCCTTTTAGCTGAAACGGGACCGGCACATAGGCAGACGCTGCATGTTTTCCGGTCGGCGCCTGTAACGAATCGAATGCCGTCGGGCAGATCGCGTGCACGCAAACATGCTCGGGAAATTCTCCGCCGCGAATCTCATGCCACATAGCCTCGATGTGGGCCGGCGATTCCGGGCCTATGTTCACGTTCATCGCTTGCCCGACCGCGCCGTCATTCGCCTCGTGAAGCGCGTAGCGCACGGGAGCTTTCAATGCGAGATGAACTTGAAAATAAGAGAATTCATCGAGCTGGATTGCTTTGACACTCTCGGCCACGCGGCGCGGCAAAAACTGTTCGCCAACCATGTCGATGAGCGTTGAATACGGATCGCTGTTGGAAACTACCGCACGCCGCGCTTTCCACTCGCGCCCATCGCGCAAACGCACGCCTGCTGCGCGGCCGTCGCTATCAACGAGAATTTTTTCGACGTGATGCACGGCGCGAATCTGGCCGCCGTTGTGCACATAAGCGCGCTGGAGAACCTGAGCGATCGAATGTGAGCCGCCGCGCGCCAACTCAGGCTTTTCAGCGCCGGCAATCATCTTCAAGACTTCGATTCCGCCGCCGGCATAGTCGATCGCCACACCGCGCGGGATCGCCATCTGGGAGAGCACAAGGGTCTTGACGGGATCCGTTTCGAACAACTCGTCGACGACTTGCCGCGGCGTCATCGACCACAGCTTCAAGAGATCTTTCCCGTTCGTTTCGCTCTCTAGGTTGTGCAGCAGGGCAGCGCCTTCGGCGGGCGAAGTATAGTAATAAGGGATCAAATAGTTGCGGATCAGGATGTGAAAGCGATCGTGCGTCGCCCGCCACGCTTCAGCGTCTTTGCGTGAGAATTCCTTGATCGAAGCAATAGTATTGTCCAGTGATTGGTGCTGGCAAACCGATCGAGCGTTGCTCAAAAGAAGCGCGCTGATCACGGGCGGAGACACGAACTCGGCGTGATGACCATTGTCCCAATGGAGTTCTTTCCAAACCGGCGAAACCTCACGGTTGTCCTGGAAATAAGCCAGCGTGTTGTGCCAATACCCGGGCAGGGTGATCTCTTCACTCGCGAGCCTGCCGCCGTTTTCCAGGCGCGATTCGCAAATAACCGTTTTGAGGCCCGCGGTCCCCAAATAGGTCCCGAGAGCAAAATTATTCTGCCCGGCACCGATCAGAATGACATCCCATTCGTCATCGATCATCTAATCCTCCGTCCAACAGCGAATCGAAATCGAATCGACGATTGAGCGGATTCTTCCATGATACAGCTCACCGATTTGCAATATGCCAATACGCGCGATCGCCGGCGTGGAGTGGGGCAAGAACTCAGCATCAAAGAAACATCTACAGCAGACGTCGGTTTCGAGCAACCGCAACTCCGCAGGCTAATTACTCGGCGCGCGCGCCGTAAACCGGAAGAATCTTCTGTCCGTCGAGAGTGAATTAAGCTGTCTTAAGCGCGTGGTAAATTGGCGAGGAGCGCCGTGGTATCGAAGGTTCTATCTGTCTTCACCGTGATGTTTAACCTTTGCCGCGGATCGCCATCGCGTTCGATCGTAAACGCCGCGCCGGCAAAGACCTTCTGAGCGAGCGCTTCGACTTCGCGCTGCAGTTCGGCGCAAACCTGATCGTCGTGGGGTGCCGCTAAACGATCATTGACGGCGAAGGCAATTTCTTTACCCGAGAACTTCAGCTCGCCTTTGAGCTTCGGGTCATTCTCGAGCTTGCGGCAACTCTCCAGCGCGCTGCGCAAGATTTCTTTCAACGCCTGAGCATTGGATCCGTTCACCTGGGTTTTCTGCGTCAGCAGCAAACCGCGGCGATTACCCGTCTCGTCGATTCCGAGGTTTGCGCTGTTTGCGACCAGCACGATACCCGGTCCCGCATGCATGTGGCTGTAATCCGCGACATCGTGATAGATGCCGTCGGTCGCCTGTATCCAGCCGTGGAAAACGTCGATAAACTCGCTGAGCGGCACGCGATCCGGCTTTTCGGTGAAGATCTTTACGGCGATCTTTTGCAGTTCCATCGTTGTTCCAATGACTTAAAAACCAAATCCCCCTGTATCCCCCTTTTTCAAAGGGGGATAGTCAGAGAACAAAAACAACATTTTCCATTTTCTCTCTTGCATTCCTTTGGCACTCAGCGTTCCCCTCTTTGAAAAAGAGGGGCTAGGGGAGATTTTTTCCACAGCCACATCGCTCAGGGCAAACTCATGCCACCGGCTGCGCCGCCGGAATCTTCAGCGCGCTTGGCGTCTGAGCGACAAGTTTGTTGTGGCAGTCATGCGCGGCATCGATGAAAAGCTGTGCTTCCTGGAAAAGCTGCACCGCCTGGTCGCCGTCCACGGTCTTCCCGCCGTCGAGAAACTCTTTGGCTTTGAATAAGTATTCGGCAAATTTGCCGCCGGCGTATTTATCCCAGAAGAGCTGCGTGTCGTAGTAGCGCCGGGTAAATTCGACGATGATCTGCCTTTCGTTCTCGCTGACTCCCGGATTCTGCGCTTGCACCAGACCGCGCGCGGCGCGCACCATCGACGCATAGGCCGCCTTCACCGCCGGTTGCGTGTGGCCGGCATCGAGCAACAATCTTTCCAGCACAGTGGGATCCGAAGCTTGGAATTCACGTGACTTGAAGTCGCGGC
>JADMIO011260207.1_pt1 | contig 106372 bp, 115 predicted proteins | sample 8958161 | NCBI WGS metagenome assembly JADMIO01 (sample SAMN16585339, study PRJNA669376) | soil metagenome | isolation source: Crop rotation soil | place: USA: Cullars Rotation, Alabama | collected 2011
GACAACTTGTCCACGTGGAATTCTAAGCTTAGGATCCCAATGTGCTGGAAAGTAGGAGGCACACCGGAATCTGTATTGCGTGCCGGTAAGCATGGGCTTCCTGTAGTCTTTGCTATTATCGGAGGCAATCCGGCACAGTTCAAGCCATTATTTGAGTATTACCAGAAAGTATATGATCATTATGGTCATGATAAAACAAAATTCCAGGTAGGCGTACACATGCATGCTTTTTTTGGAGAAGACAGTAAGCAAACTGCGGAAGAATATTATCCTGTTTATTCATCGCAAATGAACAGGGTTGGAGCATCGAGAGGCTGGCCTCCTTACAACCGGCAACAATATGACATTGGAAGAAGTGACAAAGGGCATTTAATTATCGGAGATGCTAATGAAGCGGTCGATAAAATTTTACAAATGCAGGAATTGTTTGGCCTCACCCGTTTTTCTGCACACATGGATGTAGGCGGGCCATCGCATACTTCCATGATGAAATCAATAGAAATATTTGGAACTAAGATTGCGCCGAAAGTGAGAGAAGCTCTGAAAAGTAATTAATAATTAAAGAATTAATAATTAATAATTGTGAGACTCTGAATAAACATATTGCAAACCCTCCTGGAATCTGTAAAGAGTCTGTAGTTTATCACTCACAACCAGCAACCAGGAACAAGCAACCATTAACCAGTCATCAATCCTCTTCTGCTTTTATCAGCGAACCGTTAGCATCAAATTCTGCTTTCATTTTTTTGCCATCCAACATAAATTTTGCTTTATAAGTTTTTATATCATCTTCATGTGCATCTTCCCATTTTACATCCGCAGCTGTGGAATATTTTGCACTAAATGCGGACTGAACGGAAGCCGGAACCATATTGGCTGGTATTTCATCCGAAGCTTTTTCTTTCTTTTCATCCTTACATGACTGCATTGTTGCAAGGCTGATTACTATTGTAAGACAGGCTATTATCTTTTTCATACTTGAGAATTTGAATAGATGTTTGCAAATGGGGTGCCAGAGAGAAAAGAGACAAGAGGCAATGGATAATAGACAATAATACAGCTGGCTCCATCATCTTCAACTTTCATATATTCGTAAACGGCAAATTAAAAACGATAGGAATAAATATGTCTATAGATAATAATTGGTACAAGGTTAATAACCCGGATCAAATTGATTCTCCTGCATTGCTGGTATATCCTGAAAGAGTAAAACAAAATATACAAACCGCTATCAGCATGGCGGGTGATGTAAATAAATTGCGGCCGCATGTAAAAACGAATAAATCGCCGGATGCTGTAAAGCTGATGATGGATGCGGGCATCAATAAATTCAAATGTGCCACCATCAGCGAAGCAGAAATGCTTGGTATGGTACAGGCTAAAGATGTGTTACTGGCTTACCAACCCACAGGGCCAAAGCTGAAACGGTTTATTGAATTAATAAAAAAATATCCTGCTACTTCTTTTGCTTGCTTAACAGATAATATAATTACTGCAAAGGAACAAGCTGCTGCATTTGAAGTTGCAGGATTGCAGGTTCGTATTTACATTGATATAAATGTGGGAATGAACAGAACGGGTATAGTACCGGGTAAAGAAGTAGTTGAACTGATGCAATTTCTTTATACCTGCAACTCAATAAAAAGTACAGGTCTGCATGTTTATGATGGGCATATCCGCAATCCTGATTTTATAGCAAAACAGGAAGAAGTAAATAATGCTTATAAACCAATTGAGCAATTACTATCCGATATAAAAGAAGCTGATTTGCCTTACCCTCCGGTTGTAGTTGGTGGCTCACCCAGCTTTTCTGTTCATGCAAAAAGGGAAGGAGTGGAGTGCAGCCCGGGTACATTTATTTATTGGGACAAAAGTTATCTGACCAACTGTGCCGAGCAGAATTTTTTGCCAGCGGCAGTATTGCTCACCCGTGTTATTTCTTTGCCGGCAGCATTGGTAACTACCGACCTTGGGCATAAATCGGTAGCAGCAGAAAACGAAATAAGTAAACGTATTTATATTTTAGGTAATCATAGTTTGCAGCCCATCAGCCAGAGCGAAGAACACCTTGTGCTGGAAAATACCGGTAGCCATGTTTACAATACCGGTGATGTTTTATATGGATTGCCGAACCATGTTTGTCCTACTGTAGCTTTGTATGAAAGAGTGATAACAATAGAAAACGGAAACAAAACCGGTGAATGGCTTACAATAGCGAGAGACAGGAAAATCTCAGTTTGATGATTCTGCTGAAAATATGACACTCAAACAAAAAATATACGACCATTATTTGCAACAGGTAAATGATAAGATTGCTCAGTTGCAAAATGTATTGGCCGATTTAAAGGAAAGTGGCACCAATGAAACAAAAAGTACTGCTGGCGATAAACATGAAACTGCATTGGCGATGCTGCAGATAGAACAAGCCAATGTAAGGGCCCAGCTAAACGAAGTGCAGCAGCAACTATCGGCATTGCAAAAAATAAATCCTGCATTATCTCCTACCACAATTGTTAATGGCAGCCTTATTAAAACAGATAAGGGATATTTATTTCTAAGTATTGCGGGTGGTAAAGCAGCTATTGAAGGACAAAGAGTAATGGCTATTTCTCCGCAATCGCCACTTGGTTTGTTACTTTTACAGAGGAAAGCTGAAAAGGTGATTACCATTAATAGTACGAATTATACGATTGAAGGTGTTGAATAGAGCTGATCTTTAACTTACATTCACGGATTATGGCAAAGAAAGAATTAACCGTCGACTCAGAATTTATAGTAGGAGAAGAGAAAGTACTGGTTTTTATTCTCGCTACTTTATTCTTTGGCTTGTTTGTATATGGTTTGGTTGATGCTATATTGCAGCATTTTAACAGCGGCACTTATATCAGGTATATCTGTATCGTTGCATTAATACCGGCTATTTTATTTTTTAAGAAAGGAATAAGCAAGCGGGTTTATATCCGGGTTAATAAAACCGGAATTTACCAGGACGAAGTACTGGTAACCCGATGGGCCAATTTTATAAAGGCGTATGTCAACCAGAAAGAAAGTACACGGCTTATTAATATCCAGGATAACTTCCAATTGGTAGTAGAATATACTAAAGAAGGGGAAGACAAAGGATTCCGTCGCAAAATACCCCTCACCAATACCCAGAATAAATCAGAAGAAGATGTACTGGCAGCGGTTATGTTTTTCTGGAAAGTGGATACAGGAATTTATACAATCGAAAATTAAGTTTTACTGCGAACTATTTTTTGCTCAATGTAAAATTATAGCGTTTGGTAACCTTACGGGGAGCACCGCTACCGGAAAGCACAGGAATTAATTTAGGTGTATCTATACTTAATCTTTCTTTCACCTGCTCTGCCAGGAATTTATTTTCAGGCACCATCAGAATATTAGTAATAGAAACTTGTCCGTCTGTTGCAATAGCGTAATCTACAGTTACATAATAATTCCCGTTATTAATTTTTTTAGAAGTCATTACTTCCTGGTTCAGGGTGCTGGTAACAGAATCTACAAATTCTTTCCAGAGTTTATTATTGTCTTTAGGAGCAGTGGGGATAGTTGTTTTGCCTTCAGCAATAGCTGCTGCTGCCGGATCTGGTTTGCTTGTCCACTTCTTCATCGAATCAAGCGATAAGGCAGCCTGCATTGGTTTTTCTGCTGCTACAGGTTTTTTAGCAACCGTATCAATTTTCGAACTCAGGTCTTCACCTTTCCGCAATACTGTATTCGAATCTGTTTTCAGTTTGCCACCATACAGCGCATCTTTCAGCGATTGGGCATTGGCGTTTGCAACAACAATTACCAATAAAAACAAAATTCCTTTTTTCATATCAGAACAATTAAGCGTTGAAATTATTTTGTTGTAAGCTGCATTACGATTATCAGTTAAACCATGGCCGTCTGCACAAATTAATCTATTTTATCATGCAATTTAAGATCCAAAATTGTTAGTGTTCTCACAATAAATTTCCACGAAATATCCCTTGCAAGGGGACGATGATAGTAGTACACCAACCTGGTGAATAATTGTAGTTGAAATTTTTCTTTTCAAAATTAAATATTATCTTAACCATCCCGATTGCTTCCCCCTTATTTCCTTATTGTCACATCAAAAAACTAACTGATATGAAGAATATTCAATCAAAAACAATTGTATTTGTTACCGGTGCCTTTGTTACCAATCTTGGCTGGAAACCCTGGCAGCAATATTTTGAAAGTAAGGGTTATACTACCCATGCACCGTCGTGGCCACACAAGGAAGGCACAGCCAAAGAAGTAAGAGATCGTAAACCCAACGATTTGCCATTGGCAAAGCTGCATTTAATAGATGTGGTAAACAGTTATGAAGCATTTATTAAAACATTACCGGAGAAGCCAATCATTATCGGCCATTCACTGGGTGGATTGATGACACAGATTTTATTGAGCCGTGGCCATGCTGTTGCAGCAGTGGTTATTCATTCGGTACCACCGCTTGGGGTTATTCCTTATGAATTTTCATTCCTGAAAGCCGGCTGGAGATCATTAGGTTTATTTACATCGCTGAATAAAACATACCTGATGTCATTCAAAACCTGGCAATATGCATTTACCAATGGCATGACCCTCGAAGAACAACAGAAGGCTTACGACGAAAACACAATCCCGGAATCAAAGCGGGCAGCAAGAGGCGGGCTATCATTTACTGCAAAGATTGATTTCAAAAAACCTCATGCACCTTTATTATTTATAGCTGGATCAACTGATCACATTATTCCTGCCACACTTAATAAAAGAAATTTTAAACGATACAAAGACAAAAATTCCATTACAGAATTTAAAGAGTTTCCCAACAACAACCATTTTGTAATCGGCTTGCCCAACTGGCAGGAAACTGCGGGATATGTGCTGAGTTGGCTACAGGATTGATAAAACATAAATATGTATAACCATGTATAAAGAATCACAGTTCTTTATGCCTTTGCGTCTTTGCGTGCAAATATTTTATCGCCACTTAAATGCAAAATAACTGCAAGGCTTATCCGTAGCATTACTGATGCCGTGCAACGTACCACTTTCAGCAATATACAAATCACCCGGCCCTGCATTATATTTTTTACCATCAATCACCATTTCACTTTCACCATCAATCATTAAAATTATTTCCGTGTCCACATGCTGGTGCGGTGCATGGCTCGGACCTTTTTGTTTCAGGTATGTTATATGCATTTCATAGTTCTCAGTCATCGCTGTGGGGCGATCAAAATATTTTCGTCCCCCTTTGTTATTTGCTTCTTTATATTCCAGCGAATCATGATTGAGAAGCAAACTGCCGCCAGCTAGTTTGCCCCGCTCTATATTCATCGGCTTCTTAGATCGGAACATAAATACGTAATAGGTAACAGGGCCATCACCAGCATTTTCGTAGGTCTGCATTTCCTGCGGTGGCACCAGCAATACACTACCAGCGCCGAGTGTTGCAGTTTTATTTCCAATGGTACATTTAAGTGTTCCTTCTTTTATAATAATCAGTTCTTCTTTATCGGCCTGTGCATGTGCAGGTCGTGCAGCTACACCTTTGTATTGTGTGGTAGCATGTATTTCAAAAAATTCAAACTCTGGTGTAGTGCCTTCTGCAATTTTGCGGCTTTCCCGCTCGGCATCTTTCTTAACAGGAAAATCAGACCAATGATACACCCCTGAAGCAACAGGTTTCAATTGTGCAAAACTGTTCAACACTATGAGCTGCAGTAACAATAAGATTGTTATTTTCATGTTGGCCGATTTAGGTCTTTCAAATTAAATTATTTTTTTGAAAATACAGATTTTTGTTTACCAGCTGCATTACTACTATCAGTCCCCACAGTACTGTGGGGACTGCGTCGCACACTTGTGCTGCAGTAATTCTATTCAACATTTTGCAGCACCCCGATGAATATCGGCGGTACATTAACACAGATGGGCATATGGCAATACCGTGATTTTTATCTACTATTTCTCATTACATATTTTACTACTTTTAGTTATAGCTTTACTATAATCTGATAATGATAAAATCATTTGCAATGAAACACTTTCTCATAGCCATAAGCTGCACTTTTATTACTTCTGTATTATTTGCACAAAAAGAGTCAGCTGATAAAATTCCCGTTCTTATCCGTTGCGATGATATTGGTATGTGCCATTCGGTGAATGAGGCTGCGAAAGCAGTGCTGGAAACAGGCATACCCGTTTCAATGTCGGTAATGGTTCCCTGCCCATGGTTTACTGAAGCTGTTGAAATGCTTAAGCAATATAAAAATGTTGCGGTAGGAATTCATCTTACATTAAATTCCGAATGGAAACAGTACCGGTGGGGACCGGTAGCAGGAGCAAGGGTAGTTCCATCGCTGGTTGATTCAGTTGGTAATTTTTTCCCATCAAGAGCATTGCTCTTTGCCAATAATCCTAAACTAAATGAAATAGAAACCGAGCTGCGTGCGCAGATTGAAAAAGCATTAAAGGCAGGATTGAAATTGGAATACCTGGATTATCATATGAGTGCCCCTATGCAAACATTGGAAACTAGAGCCATTGTGGAAAAACTGGCAGGAGAATATAAGCTGGCCATTTCCCGCTACTACGATGAAGTGGATGCAAGTACTGCCTACTTCGTTCCTCCTATCAGTAAAAAAGATACATTAATAGCAAATCTTGCCGCATTAAAAACAGGTGGAACAAAACTCTTTGTTTTTCATGTTGGCCTTGATGATACTGAACTCGGTGCCATGGAAGACCTTAATGAGTTTGGCCCGAAAGATATGAGCAAACATAGAAATGCAGAATTCAATGCATTGGTATCACAGCAGTTTCAGCAATTACTTCATAATTCTAAATATCGTTTAGTCAATTACAGAATAATGAATGAAGAAAAGGGATTGAAGACAATGAAAAGACCCAAACTGGATTAATAGTAGAACTCTTTAGAATCTGTCATTAAAGATTTTCCGGGCCAGCAAAAAACTGCAATAAGTGTAAACGTTTATTTGTCAAATTTTCTATTCTTTATAACAAGAAAAACACTGCGGGCTGATAAGCTGCTATTTTTTTTATTAATTTACAGTACTTATCCTCTGATCTTTCCTCCGGTAAAATGCTGTCAATCTCTTTGCGTTTTATTAGTTCTATTTTTTAGCAAACCTCAAAGCCGTATGCATCTGCATACAACATAGAATATATGAACAAAACTGAAGACTTTAGTTTTGATATGTTAGCCCTGTTTGAAGTGACGCCAGACCTTGTATGTATAGCAAGCAAAGAAGGTTATTTTAAAAAAGTTAACCCCGCAGTACCTGAAACATTGGGCTTTACCATGGAAGAGCTTTTTTCAAGACCTATTTCTTCCTTTATTCATCCCGAAGATTTTGAACATACCAAACTTACCCGTGGTGAACTATTAGAAGGAAAGACTTTAGTTAATTTTCAAAACCGCTACGTTACCAAAGGCGGCGCTATTGTCTGGCTGCAATGGACATCTATTTATTTGCCGGATAAAGAAATAGTATTTGCTATTGCAAAGAATGTTACTGAAACCAAACGTAAAGAAGAAGAAATTGTAACAAAGTTTAATACGTATAAAAGTCTTGCCAGTCATTTTAAAAACAGGGCAGAAGAAGATAGAAAATTCCTCGCACATGAATTACATGAGGAAGTAGCGCAACTGGCGGCTGTATTAAAAATGAAAATTTCCGGATTTAGCAAAAACCTCGACATGTTACCAGTGCTGGAAAAAGAAAAACTGGAAGAGGCAATATTATTATCAGATCTCCTTATCAGAACTGTACGAAGGGTTTCTTTTTCTGTTAGCCCCAATATGATGTATGATCTCGGCCTTTGTGCCTGTCTTGATTGGGAGAGTAAAGAGTTTTCGATTTTAAATGGTATTCCCTGCCTTTTTACCTGCAATTTTAATGAAACCAGTTTGCCTTTTGAAACTAAAATTGATTTTTATCGTATCAGCCAGGAAGCCCTTGGTAATATTATGGAGCATGCAGCTGCTACATCAGTAAAAATTCAGCTTAAAGAAACACACGACAGTATAAGCCTGACTATTACGGATGATGGTAAAGGCTTCGATACAAAAACACAACCACTATCTGCTGGGGTATTGAACATGCAGCAATTGGCGTTATCCATCAATGGAGAGTTAAGTGTAGAAAGCGAAACCGGGAAAGGAACAACAGTGGCGATTGTATTAAAAAAGTAGCTTAATGGGTTGTAATCAGGTTGCTTGCAATATGTTCATATCTCACTGCCGGCAGAAAGGGTAGTAATACAACTGCCTAAATAATTAAATTCCTTTTCCCGATAATTTATCGAACCATCTTCCGGTAATTTTGTTTTCTTTTTTCATTAAATAAAATCAGCATGAGTAAAGTTTGGTTTATAACAGGGTGCTCAACGGGCTTTGGCCGTCAATTGGCACAGGAAGTTTTGCAGAACGGGGAAAAAGTGGCAGTAACTGCAAGAAATACAGATGATGTAAAAGCATTAATTGATCAATATCCCGATACGGCTGTTGCCATAAAGCTGGATGTTACAAAGCCTGAACAGGTAAAAGCTGCTGTACACTCCGCAAAAGAAAAATTCGGAACAATAGATGTGCTGGTAAACAACGCAGGCATTGGTTACTTCGGGGCGATTGAAGAAAGCGAAGAGGATGAAGTGCGCCGTATGTTTGAAATTAATTTCTGGGGCCTTGCCAGTGTTACCAATGAAGTGCTGCCGATAATGCGGGCACAGCGTAGCGGGCATATTGTAAATATTTCTTCTGTTGGCGGGTTGGTTGCTTTTCCGGGAGTAGGTTTTTATAATGCTACCAAATTTGCTGTTACCGGTTATTCGGAAGCATTGTCGAAAGAACTGGCACCGCTTGGAATAAAAGTAACGGTGATAGCACCGAGTGGTTTCCGTACCGATTGGGCAGGCCGCTCTGCCAACAATACAAAAATTGTTATTGATGATTATGCAGCCACTGCACATACCAATCAAAATACGATTCGTGGTTATAGCGGTAATCAACCCGGCGATCCTGAACGTGCAGCGAAGGCGATTGTAAAAGCTGTAGAGTCTGCAACCCCGCCATTACGTTTAATGCTGGGCGTAGGCGCATTGAAAGGTATCCGCAATAAAATAGCAGAACTGCAAAACGATATTAATACCTGGGAAGAAACAACAGTGTGGGCAGATAATCCGAAGGTGTAATTTTTCAACACCGGGATAAAGAGAAACGGAGTTTCACAGAGATGAATCTGCGAAACTCCATTTTTTATTTTTTACTTATTCTATACAAATTCCCATTATCACTAATTACATACAACATTCCATTGTAATAAGCCACGTCACGGATTCTTTCATTTTTATCCACCAGCAATCTTTCTTCACCAACCACTTTATTATTCTTAATTACAAGACGGCATAAATGCTGGCTGCTTTGTCCGCTGATAAACAGGTTGTTTTTCCATTCAGGAATAGCATCGCCTTTATAAAAGCTCATACCACCGGGAGAAAGAACAGGATCCCAATAATAAACTGGTTGTTCCATGCCAGCTTTTTGTTGCAGGGCTTCCGCACCACCAATAGGTTCGCCGCTGTATTCAAGTCCGTAGGTAATTACAGGCCAGCCATAATTTTTTCCGGGTTTAATTATATTCAACTCATCGCCGCCACGTGGGCCAAACTCACATTCCCACAGTTCACCTGTTACGGGATGTATATCCAGGCTCTGCACATTACGATTACCATAAGAATATATTTCCGGCATAGCACCTTGCTTACCAATAAATGGATTGCCCGGTGCAGGCTTACCTTCTTTTGTTATTTTAAAAATTTTTCCCAGGTGTGAACTTAGTAATTGAGCTTGTGCCCTTCCTTCCAGTATAGAGCGTTCGCCGGTGCTGGCAAAAAGGTTTCCATCTTTATCAAATACCAGTCTTGATCCAAAGTGCAACTTACTGTTCATTGCAGGTGTGGCACGGAAAATAACTCTTGGGTTTTTTACTGTGGAAGAAGCTTCGTCTAATTGTCCTTTTGCAACAGCCATCAGGTTTGCTTTTCCTCCCTGGCTTTCAGAAAAAGCCCAGTAAATGGTTTTGTTGGTTTTAAAATCAGGATCCAATGCCACATCAAGCATTCCACCTTGTCCACCAGCATCTACAGCCGGAAAGCCGGTAATCTTTTTTACCAATGCACCGTTGGCATCATGAATTTCCATGTAGCCACTTTTTATTGTGATCAGCAAACGGCCATCGGGCAAGGGGATAATAGCCCAGGGGCCACCTAATTTTTCTGCAAGCTTATCAACCTTATAAGGAGTGGTTGTTTTTACTGCAGTTATTCTTGTCTGTCCTTTAAAAGCAGGTTTATAATTGGTATTAGGCTTTTTGGTTTCTACACCAGTGGTATCAATAGTAATTGCATCTTCTTTTGCCGGATTGCTATTATTGTTTGCACACCCATGAGATGAAACTGATATAAGAACAGCTGATAAACAAATAATGATTTTCGCTTGCATGAAGTTTTGTTTTATATAATGTAAAAATAGTGGGAATTGGTCGTTTTTGTTCATCAATAGAAAATTGTGCCATGTACATTGCCATAATGATGATTATGTATGAAATTGCTGCTTCTAAATATAATATAAACAGTCTTTGATAACAAAAGGTAGCTTCGCACTATGAAAATTGCCTTTTTCTCCACTCAGCCTTACGACAAAAAATACTTTGAACAGCATAACAAAGAGCATGAAATAGTATTTTTTGACGCCCGTTTAGATGAACAAACCATTAAGCTGGCTGCAGGCTGCGGTGGTATATGCTCCTTTGTGAATGATAAGTTGGACATGTCCGTAATTACAGAATTAAAAAAGATTGGAATAAAAATAATTGCACAACGCTGTGCAGGTTTTAATAATGTGGATATGGTTGCTGCCCGTGAAAATGAGATTGAAGTAGTTCGTGTGCCAGCTTATTCTCCCCACGCAGTGGCCGAACATTCACTGGCACTAATAATGACACTCAACCGGAAAACACACAAAGCGTATAACAGGGTGAGAGAAGGGAATTTCTCTCTCGACAGACTGACAGGTTTTGATTTGTATGGAAAAACAGTTGGTGTAATTGGCACTGGCAAAATAGGTTTGTGCTTTACACAAATTATGCAGGGGCTTGGTTGCAATGTGGTGGCGTTTGATCTTATTGCGAATAAAGATGCTGAAGCTGCGGGTGTAAAATATCTGCCACTGATAGAAGTATTACAACAAAGTGATATCGTTTCATTGCACTGCCCGTTAACAGAACAAACAAAACATATTATCAATAGTGACACGTTAGCATATATGAAAAAAGGTGCCATGCTGATTAATACAAGCCGTGGTGCATTAATCGATACAAGGGCAGTAATTGACGCATTAAAAAAAGAAAAATTGGGTTATTTAGGCATCGATGTGTATGAGCAGGAAGAAAAATTGTTTTTTCATGATCTGAGCGAAAATGTAATAAAAGATGATGTACTTATACGACTGCTGGGTTTTCCCAATGTGCTTATTACCTCGCACCAGGGTTTTCTGACAGATGAAGCACTTACCCAGATTGCCTTAATAACACTTCAGAATATCAGCGATTTTGAAAAAGGAAAGCCGCTGAAAAATAAAGTTTAAAATTTTTCTTTCCCCTTGCACATATCCCTGGTAGGCAATTATTTCCCCATATTATCATTATTCAAGCGCTATCGTTAAATAAACAGGCCTGCGTTTAAGGGTACGGTATTTGGATTACGGCTGATGCGGGAGGTGCATTTATGCATTAAAACAAATCCGGCACTTCATCAATTCAAACATTATGAAAAAAATCATCGCTTTTTCTTCCCTTGCCCTTGCTTTAACAATGGTTATGTATGCTTGTGGCCCAAAAGAAGAAAAGAAAGAAGTTATCGTTGTGCCTGCGCAAACGCAAACCATTATCAGGGAAAAAGAACCTGCTAAGAAAACTACTACTATTACGCTGGATAAAAATGGTGTAAAAGTAGAAGGAAAGAAAGTTGACGTAAACCTTAAAAAGAATTAAAACTTTTTAATATTTGTTAAGTAATGAATATGTTTTGAGGATATATAGCATCTGCTTTAGCTTTGCTTATATCCTCAATTTATTTCATGACGAACACATCTATCAATTTTCAGCCAACCATACAGAATAAGTTAATCTCCGCAAGACCACTTCAGGCAGCCGATTTTGAAAGCTTGTATGCTGCCGCATCCGATCCATTAATCTGGGAACAGCACCCTAATAAAAACCGTTACCAGCGGCCTGATTTCGAAAACTATTTTAAAGGTGCTATGGAATCCGGCGGTGCATTGCTGGTAACAGATGCGCTAACAAATGAAATAATCGGCTGCTCACGATACAGTGATTATGTACCAGCGACTAATACTGTTTCTATTGGCTACACTTTTTTTATCCGCAGCCATTGGGGTACAGGTCATAATTATGATCTAAAGAAAGGAATGCTGGACCATATTTTTCAATTTGTCGATAATGTGGCGTTTTATATAGGAGCCGTTAATAAACGTTCACAAATTTCTATTGAACGCTTTGGTGCAATCAAAACAGGAGAGGAGGATATGGCCTACTTCGGCGAGCCCTCTCAATTAAACTATGTTTACACTATTACAAAAGCTCAATGGTTAAGCAGGTAGTTAACTATTAAATTCTTCCTTGCTTTGCGAAGCCCTCAAATCCCTTGTATTCTTCTGCACAGCAATAGCTGCATATACACTAAGCACAAAAGCCATAGCATAAAAACCCTTTTCGCTTTTCAATAATTCTGCATTCCACAAGCCAACAGTTAATAACACTACCGATAGCAATGTACAAAACCAGGCAAGACCGTAATAGATATTGGTAACTGGTATACCTTCCATCTGGTCACGAACCGCTTTCTGCACTGATATAGCGGAGAAAAGACCAAACATTAATACCGTAAAATAGTAGCCCTTTTCATTCAATTCCATTTCTGCATTCCATAAGCCGATTAAAAAAGCCGTGATGCCAATCAGTAACGCTGCCCATGATGCCCCGATGAATGCATTGGAAGGAGGAAGTGTTGGTTTTTGTTCCATATTTTTTGGTTTAGGAAACAAATGTAGAGGGCAGGTATGCCAGCATTTTTGACATCGATCAAAAACCTAAACCATAAATGTTAAAAGCGGCTGCGTATGCGGCTGAGTGTTTCCTGGCTGATGCCGAGGTATGAAGCGATATGCCCGAGGGACACCCTTTCTAAAATATGCGGAGATTGTTTTAGTAAATTTTCGTATCGTTCTGCAGCCGTTTTAAATTGAGAGTTTACAAACCGTTCTTCCAGGCGTATATAATATTTTTCCTGTACTATTCTTACCAGTCTTTCTATTTCATGATATTCATTAAACAATCCCGTTAATGTTTCTTTTGCAATAGACCACAATACACAGCCTTCAATCAGTTGAATATTTTCTACAGCTGGCTCTTGTGTAATAAAACTATGAAAAGAAGTAACGAAATCATTTTCAAATCCAAACCAGTGCGTAATTTCTTTTCCATCGAGATTGTAAAACCCTCTTAATGCACCTTGTTGCAAAAAATATAAGTGCCTGCAGATTTTACCTTCTTTTACAAGAAACTCATTTTTTGCCAGCACTACTTCTTCAAAACAAGCCTCCAATGCATGCTGTGCATCCTCACTTAGCCGTGAATAGTTCTTAATATGGTTTAATAGCTGTTGCATATTTATTCCCGGCTAAAGTAAGAAAGAATAAATGATTTTTGTTGGTCAGCAAATACAACTCAACACAGAGTTTAGGAGATACAGAGTTTCACTGAGTTTCTCAGTGTATCTTCAATCCTCTGTATCTCTGTGTTGATTGTATTTGCTGAATAGCAATTTACCAAAGCGGTTTTTTGCCGGAAGGTTTTATTCCACCTTTGGGCACACTTGATAATTGAATATGGTGATTATCGTAATTACGAACTGCTGCCCGTTGTAAGTCTTTTCTCTTCATTCCAGATATGCCATTAGTAATATTTGTATTTACTTCAGGACTTTTTTCTTCAACAGGAGGTAGATTAGACTCTAGTGTTTCAGGTTCTATTGGTACTGTTACTTTTTTTATTCTCTCTTTTGCTTTAGCAGCTATGGGTGTTTTTTTCTTTGCCACTTTTTTCGGAGCTGCTTTCTTCGCAACTCTTGCAGCAGGTTTACGGGAAGGGGCTGCTTTCTTTTTTGCTACAACTTTTTTCTTAGGTGATGCTTTTTTTGTAGCCGTTTTTTTTACAGGCACTTTAGCTCCTTTCTTCTTTGCTTCGGATAAACCGATGGCAATGGCCTGTTTAGGGTTCGTTACTTTTTTGCCGGATTTGCCGCTACGCAGTGTTCCTTTTTCCATTCGCTTCATTGCTGACTCTACACCTTTTTGTGCGCCTTTTGAATACTTTGCCATAAATATGATTTTAATGGTTGATTAGATTGTTCATCAACTCATCAGCGATGAACGGTTATAAAACTCTGATTTCAACAACCATACCAACAAGCTTGTGGCATAGTTTTGTATGCGTTTTTCATTTTGTAATAACCTCTTTTATCGAAAAACTATCAGGTATGAAATACTTCATTATTTTATTTATTGTGTTTATAACATCCGGTTGCAGCCCCAAAATTTCTCCGGATGCCGGATGGGCAAGGCAACGATGGGTAGTTGTAGAAATGAAAGGTGTGCCGGTGCAGCAAAGTGGCAGCCGCAGAGACGCCTATATTAGTTTTGAAGTGAACGAAAAGAAGTTTGCCGGCAATGGCGGATGCAACCAGCTTAATGGTAGCTATTCCATTAGCAAAAGCAGTATTAGTTTTACGGATGTAATCAGCACAAAAATGAGTTGTGAGGATATTGCTTTTGAAGAAACTTTTCTTTCTACTCTTGGCAGTGTTGATCGATATGAAGTAAGGGATAATGATTTGTTGCTGAAAAAGAAAAGGGAAACTGTATTGATATTACGGGCGAGATAATCGATTTTTTATTTTTCTTAATAAAGAAATGACAGATATATGATATTCTTTAATAGTGAAGAATTTTAAACCCCGGTTTGTGGATTTCCTTACCTGAAAATGACGTCTCTTAACCTTTCTTTTTCATTCATTTCTGTTGTTGGCATGGTTTTGTAACCTCTATTGGTATAAAACTTAAGTATATGGAAACAGCAGCAATTATTATGATGATAGCAGGGGTAGTACTACTTGTTTTGCAGATTGTTTTAAAAGACAAGAAAAGAAAACATGTTGAACAGTAAAATTATTGCTTCAACATGCCTGTTACAGATAAGTAATTAACTATTAAAACTAATGCCGCGGTGTTTATGCCGGGGCATTTTTATTTTAGCGTGTTAAGATTAAATTATCATAGACTAAGAATGTTGATTAGACTAAATTTGCAGATTATTGATAATCTTTCATTTCCTTATCTCTTATGTTTCTAAAAATACTTACAGTTGCAGGCCTGGCCACTTTTGAAATATATGCAGCTATACCGGCGGGTTATGCTTTCGGTCTTTCACCAGTTACTATTTTTTTTGCAAGCGTAGTTGGAGGTTTGGCTGGTGTGTTTATTGCTTACTTTTTCGGGGACAAAATCAGGGCATTTTTTCATAAAAAGAAAAAAGTGGAAAAAACTGAATCTCAGAAACATCCTATGATAACACGGTTGTGGAATAAGTATGGTGTAGTGGGCTTGGGCTTTTTAGGTACTATTACTATTGGTGCGCCGATTAGCATTGCTGTAGGGGCGGGTTTGAATGTAAACCTGAAAAAACTATTGACATGGTGCTGTGTTGGTGTAATTGCACGCTGTATCATTTTTACTATTATAGGATTTTACGGAGCCCAGTTAGTTGAATAAATTGGTTTAACTAAATTCATTATTATGAAATTTCTATCTCTTCAACCATTCGTTCCTTCTGGTAGTAATTTTCAATTGGCCAAAGAATTTTTTATTGAGCTTGGCTTTAACCTGAAATGGGATATGGGTGATTATGCAGGTTTTGAGAATAATAACTGCCAGTTTATTTTGCAGAAATATGATCAAAAGGAATTTGCCGAAAACTTTATGCTAAGTGTTGGCGTAGAAAATGTTGATACCTTCAGGGACGAAGTAATTGAAAAACAAATACCGGAACGATTTGGTATTCGTATAAGTATTGCAATTGATCAACCCTATGGGCGGGAAGTAAATATTATTGATGCTGCGGGTGTATGCTGGCATTTTGTGCAGCAGTAAAAGTCTGTAAGAAGTTATAAGAAATTAACAATATGACCATCTGTGTTAATGTCGTACAAATGTGGCTCTCATCTTTTCTTCCACTGGAATAAAAGATTGAGAACTATCCGCCATAGGCGGATGCAAGAGACAATGATACATGTCCCCACAGAATTGGTGGGAGTAGTAATGCAGCCGGTAAAATAATTTTATTTTCTTCCCAAACCTTTTCTTTCTGCCATTGTTGTTCTGAAAAGTATTTGAATGCCCACTATTTCGCCCGGTAATATTTTATACTCTGTACTCGATCTGGCTACCGTTATAGAAGGAAAAACAGCAAGTGATAGTTTTCATAACAGCCTTTCTTTAGCCCAAACTACAGAGCAATTGGGCTACACCCGTTATTGGTTTGCGGAACATCACAATATGGCAAGTGTGGCGAGTTCTGCCACCTCGGTATTGATTGGTTATGTGGCGGGAGGAACTAAAACAATACGGGTTGGTTCTGGCGGAATTATGTTGCCGAATCATTCGCCGCTGATAATAGCAGAACAATTTGGAACATTGGCTTCATTGTATCCCAATCGTATTGATCTTGGATTGGGCCGTGCACCGGGTACAGATCAGTTAACTGCCAGGGCCATAAGGGGACAAAACTTTATGGCTGAACATAATTTTCCGGCAGATATTCAAAAACTACAAACTTTCTTTTCGGTTGAAAATAGCAGTAGCAACCTGCGAGCTATTCCCGGCGAAGGGCTTGATATTCCTATTTGGGTGTTGGGTTCAAGTACCGATAGTGCAAGGGTAGCAGCTGCTATGGGATTGCCGTATGCTTTTGCAAGTCATTTTGCACCAACCTATTTCCTGGAAGCAATTCGTTTATACCGGCAAAATTTTCAGCCATCAGCATTTTTGAAAGAGCCTTATGTAATGGCTTGTGTAAATGTGGTGGCTGCAGATAAGGATGCAGAAGCTGAAAGATTGGCAACATCGGTGCAACAATTATTTCTAGGTGTTATCAGTGGTAAACGAAAATTGCTGCAACCACCGGTAGATGATGTAACAACTGTGTTGAATGAAGCGGAAGCCTACGCCGTACATCAGATGCTTCAGTATTCTTTTATCGGAAGCCAGCCTACAATAGAAAAAGAATTAATCAAATTTATTGAGCGAACAAAGGTGAATGAAATAATGGCAACTTCACATATTTATGATCATGGCGCAAGGCTACATTCTTATAAAGTATTTGCAGAAGCGATGAAGGCAATACAAAATAAATGACGTAGTTGCTAAAGTTTACTTCGTGCCTGTTTTTCCCAACCATTTAAGGGCATCAATAATCATTCTGCTTTGTATTGCATTATCAAACTGAAAAGATAACTCTTTATTGGTTTTGCCGTAATCAATATCATTGTGCCCCATATTTATATAAAGCATTTTGTAGTTTTTATTTGTCCATACAACAGGGTAGTAGCCACTATGCCATATCTCGTATTGCTTGGGGCCGGTACCTAATGGAAAACTGGAGGAATCAATTGACAATAATATCTGAATAGCAGGATTGGTTCGCAGATCTTTTTCCCAGCTATACCATTCGTTGGGTGATGAGTAAAATGTGGTTGGCAAATGTTTGGTTACCGGGTGCTTTTTATTTTCTACACGAAGTACAGCAGAAGTAGGTCGCCATGTATTTCCTTTATATTGACCTGCACCGATGAATTCGTTGTGGTACCAATCCCAGTTTTGCGGGTAAGAAGAGGGAGATAAGGCGAAACCGGCAAAATGAAAACCGATCCATGCGCCACCGTTTTTCATATATTTTTCAAAAGCTGCCCGCTGGGTTGGGTCTTCGGGCCTTGTATCTAAAAAAATAACCAGCTGGTAACGGGAAAGAAAACTATCATTTAAGTTTTTCCAATTATTGGTAGAGTCGTAGTGAAAATTATTTGCCGCCGCTATTTTCGGAAACCAGCGATTGGCTTCATGTACAAAACTGATATGCGCCATATCATTTTTCCCGGTATAAAAAGCAATTACATTGAACCTGGTTTTATTTTTCTGTGAGTAACCCGTGAATGTTATATTGAGACAGCATAAAGTCAGCATAATTATTCTGCTGGTCAACTTGTAAGTAATGCGCATACGGCTTTTTTTGCTTTTGTTAAAAGTAAATATCGCCAAAACGTTTATTAGTTTTCAAAGAAAATTTAAGAAAGCCGTTTGCTGTACCAGAGCAACCGCAGGTTAACCCGTCCCTATTAGTTATTTGCCAGCTAATATCTTTACCTTTCAATTACTAATCTCAACTGACTATAATGAAAGAAATACGCCTTCTGCCATTTATGATGCTCTTTTTTTTAATAGCAACTATTTCCCATAGTCAGAATACTAAGATGATAAAGGATTACCTGAATGTGCCCGGCCCCATTTCATTCGACAATAAATCATACAACCTTTCATGGAGCTCTCACCCAGCGGCCAACTTCTATAAACAGGAGTATATTGTAAAAGGGGATTCGGCAGATCGTTTTAAAAGTATGATCCTTTTTGATTTGCTTACAGGTAATTCAACAATCAAGGAAATAGCAGCTGCAAAAATTGAGGAATTGAAAACGGCCAAAGCCACAAACCCTTTAGTTACGTATGAAATATTTGATAATCCAACAACAGGGGAGTACATGATTGATTTTGTACTTACCGCTAATTCGGCGGGGGGACAATTGGATATTGCCGAAAGAAATGTTTACTGGTACACAAAGTTTACGTCTGCATCAGGACAAAAAGGGGTTTTATTGTTTGGTGTAAGCACCCGCAGTTATGGAAATAATATCAACCAGTTTCTTACAAACCTGAAAACAGGTAAAAAATATTTGGTAGACCTGGTAGCTAAATTTAAAATGCCTGTTGTAAAACTAAAATAATCAGGAATGCTTTCTTACATACTTCGTAAGAATAACAATTACCTGCCCTTCAATTTTTCCTTCTATCTGTTCGGTATTTTCCGGCACCAGGCGGATGTTCTTTACTACAGTACCCAGCTTTGCATTTAGTGTAGATCCTTTTACGTCCAGCGATTTTGTAAGAATAACAGTATCGCCGCTTACCAATACATTTCCATTTGCATCTTTATGTAAGTCTACTTTGGAATCGTTGTCATGATCGCCGGTAGCTTTAGCCCAGGCAAGTTTTTCATCATACAGGTATAGCATATCAAGATTATCTGTCGCCCAGCTTTCATTTCTCAGGCGGCTAAGTATGCGCCATGCCATTACCTGCACGCCCGGCACTTCACTCCACATGGTTTCGGATAGTACTGTCCAGTGTTTGCTATCCAGTTCCTCTTTCTTTTCAATTTGTGCCCGGCACTTATTGCAAATGATAATGCAGTTATCTTCGGAGGTTTTGTCTTGCGGCGGTACTTCGTACAGGCTTAGCTCAGTTTCGGCTTTACACAGTTCACATTTGTTTTCACTTCTTTCTGCCAGCACCTGTTCAAATTTCATATATTGATTTTTAAGGCTGCAAAGGTAACTGATTAAAATCTGTCACACTATCTTTATACAAATAAACAGATCATGAAAATTGTTATCGCTGCTGACCATGGTGGTTTTGAATATAAAAAACAATTGCTTGCAATCATCCGTGAACAAGGCTATGAGGTTACCGATTTAGGCGCTTTTGATGAAACGCCTTCTGATTATCCCGATTTTGCAGTACTTGCAGCAAAAGCTATTATGAATAACCAGGCAGATAAAGGTATCCTTATCTGTGGCAGTGGGGTGGGAGTGTCGGTAGCAGCAAATAAATTCAAAGGAATCCGTGCAGGTGTTTGCCATGATACTTATTCTGCTCATCAGTCTGTAGAGCATGATGATGTAAATGTATTGTGTATAGGAGAACGGGTAATTGGTATTGAACTGGCGAAAGAAATTGTATTAGGTTTCCTGGCTGCAAAATTCAGTTATGCAGAAAGACATCAAAGAAGATTGGATAAAGTGAATGCTATTGAAAAGGATAATTTGAAATAATATCTGGGAAAATTCAAAAATTAAAAGTAAAAATTAAAAAAGCTGCCATTTCAGGGTTTCTTTTGATTTTTTACTTGTTTTGTACATAGAGTAGTGTAGAGCTATAAGGCTTATTCGGCGTGTATTTGTCATTTATCATGAAATAACCATTGTTATAAGTTGCTATCCCTTCCCAATTGTATCCAAAATAATTTTTAGGAAATTCCCATAAAGTATTCCAATGGAATTTTTTGTTGCTGTATTCAATATCTACCAACCGGCAATAATCTGTAAATTTTCCCTGGGTATGAATAAGCGTATAATTAAAATTGTCTGTTGCAGGAACCCTATAAATAGTATCCTCATCACCACCTTTATAAAAATAGTTGATGGCAGTATAATGATTGTTGCCAGAGGAGGTAATATCTGTAATACGAAACGGTAGATTATCGAATAACAATGAATCGGGTTTGGGTTTGGTCAGCGATTTTTTTAAGCTGTACACATAATTCTTATCAAAGTAATTGTATTCAAAAAAAGCCAGGAGTTTATTTTTTTTTATAGTCATAGCTTCAAACCCGGCATTGTATATTCCAGACCCATCTTTCTTTGAAGGTTTTCTTACGGCTGTAATACGCTTGTTTAAATAAATATTTCCTTTTTTCATTTTCCCTTTGAGCAAATAACAATCAGGCGAGGCAGTAGGGGTTTCTACAGAAAAATAAGCCGTTTTATCCCTGATAATAAAAGCTTCTAATCCTTCAAATTTTTGTCCTTTCTTTTCTATTAATTCCTTTATTACATTGAGGCCGGTAATTTGAATTTCTTCAAATGGCAGCGTGTAAGAGCTGTCCTTTAATTGTTTTTCAATATCAGAAAGGTTGATAGTATAAACTCTTGCTGTATGTCCCTGTTGTATACGACATTCAGGTAGTAAAAACAATTTTTCCTCAGCAACCTGTAAGCCGGAAAACTGGTTCTCCGGTTCTGCCAATGCGGCTGGTAGCTTTATGTGGTGTATTGAAAAATTTTGTTGCTGGGCACTTAAAAACTCTGATAAAAATAGTACAGTAATTAAAAGAAATTGTTTCATTGGTAGTATATCAGGCATAAATATAAGTTGTTGTGCCTGCGCCAGCAAAAACATCGGAGAGTAAATCCTTTTTTATATTTATGATTTAAGTCGTTTAGTTAAGCTCCGTAGGAGCATTCTGTTTATAGAAATAAATTCATTTTCAATATATGGCTCCATCGGAGCCTCCTCTATTTATAACAAAAGGTGACTCCTCTGGAGTCTGGGGATTTATGTATGATGGTTCTATAAACAGAGAGCCCCGCCGGGGCTCAGAATCTTGACTAAACGACAGTTACCTATGAATTAAAAAAAATGCCATCTATCAGATGGCATTCGATGAAAAATAAAATATTTTCCTGCTATTAATTTTCTTCTGTGTACTTTTTAAAATTGTCCAGTATTGCCTGCCAGCCAAACTGCTGCATTTCTACCGGGTTTTGACTTTCTGCTTCAAAGCTTTGTACTACTTTAGTTTTATCTCCATCAGCAGTAAAATTAATTTTTACATTTCTTCCATCGCCGAGGGTGTACTCAATGTATTCGTTGGTATCAACTGCATCGTACACGCCACCAAAGTCGAATCCCATGCTGCCATCTTTTGCTTCCATACGGGAACTGAAACTGCCACCCACTCTTAAATCGTTTTCTGCACGCGGGGCATGCCATTCCGGAGAGGCAAAGGCCCATTTGGTTATATGTTCAGGCTTTGTCCAGTATTCCCAAACTTTACTTACAGGTGCATTAATTTCACTGCGGATTGTTACAACTGTTTTTTGTGCCGTTTCCATGTTCTTAAATTTTATTGTTAGTAGTATTTGTTTTGCGATACAAATATCGACCAGCAATTTAAATCAAATACTGTGCAAAAACGTCAATTAGATGGGCTGATTGCGACTTGTCTTATAAAAAGAATGCAGGAGTGCTTACAAACTGTGCTACAAAAAGTAACGACAATAACATAAGCGGCGCTGCAACAGAGCTTTTATGCGATAGGTCTACAGCCAGTGCCCCGCTGAAATAACAAACCAGCATTACAAACCCAATATTCCTGGTAGCAGGAATAATGAATAGCAAGGCGAATACAATTTCTGCAATACCAAAGACAGCTAAAAATTGCCCCACACCCGCTTTCGTCATTGGCTCTACTACCCTGGGGTTCCTGGTGAGTTTCATTACCCCGCTCATTATTGCCATCAGGGCAGGAATACCAATAAGCACATACTTTACAATTTCCATATCATTATATTTTAGTTATGAAATGTAAAATTACATACCTTTGGTATCCGTTGGATACCACTATCCTTTTAGAAACCAGTATCCTTTTGGATACCATTAAATTTTTTAGCTTATGGCAATCGGAGAGAAACATCATGATTATTCTGAGTGTACCCAATCGTTACTCGCAATCAAGGATGCGTTATATGCCCTGAATGGTAAATGGAAATTGCCTATTATCGTTGCCTTGTCGGAAGGGCCATTGCGCTTTAAAGAGTTAATGCGAAAAGCAGATGGCATTACAGCAAAAATTCTATCGAAGGAGCTGAAAGAACTGGAAATGAACCATTTTGTAGAACGAACTGTTTACGCTACATCACCTGTTACCGTTGAATATAAACTTACACCATATAGCAAAACACTGGATAAGGTAATAGAAGAATTAAGAAGCTGGGGGTTAAAGCATCGTAAATATGTTTTTGCAAAATCGAAAAAGAGCAAGGTTTAATTGGCAATTGGCAACAGATAATAAGCAAATCGTGTAAATCGGAAATATTGCTATTATCCGGAGTATTTGCAAATGCTGAATAGCGAACAGAACGATGAAGTGTGCGACGCAACCACAGCTGATAGTAGTAATGTAGCTGGTCAAATAAATTTTATCGTATCAGCACACAAGTTCCCTTCTGCTTGTACACTTTATCATCATAGCCCACACCTTCGGCCATCCATACTACCACTTGCGATCCCTGGGGCTTTCCATTAATCATTCCATTCCAACCAAGAGGATTGGTTTGTAAGTCAAATACCATTTGTCCCCAGCGGTTAAATACTTTAAAATACCTGAACTCTTTTATACCAGCCTGTATCGGTTTCAAATAATCATTCAGTCCATCATTATTAGGCGTAAAGCCGGAAGGCACATAGAATTTTATTTCTTTAAACACTTTTACCATTTGTGTATCCACCGTCATACAACCTGCAGCGGTGGTAATTTCAATAGTGTATTGTTTTTCAAGCGATCCATTAAAAACAGGTGTTATGCTGGTTGGATTGTTGAGATATGTTGACGGTTTCCATAGCCTGCTTACACCAAAGTTGCGGGCAGCCAATGTTACAGGATAATCTATCACTGCATTTACAACAGGATACCGGACACCTTTTACCGGAATTTCAATTACAACCTCCCTGTCTGCTGTACTTATGGTACATCCTTTATCATTGGTAAGAATGGCATGATAGAATCCGGATTGCATGGCTTTATACCTTGGCGCAGTAGCACCGCTGATAGATCTTGTGCCTATATACCATTGAATACTTTGTGTAGGCTGCACTACCAGTACAGAGCTATCACCACTGGTTATACAATAGAAGGGTTTTCCCAGGAATGTTACACTGGTGTCAATAATAGAGGCTGTTACAAGAACAGAGTCGAAGGTTCGGCACCCTCCTCCAATGCTTCTTGTATCAAGTCTGTATTTTGTAGTTATAGGCGGGCCTGCCCTCGGGTTAGAAATAAATGTACTGCTAAGACCCAATGGAGGGCTCCAGTTATAAATCACATTTGTTTTTGGGGGAGAGCCAATCAGTACAGGTTCCCTGTTGCAGGAAAGAGCATCGGGCCCTGCATTGGCAAATATTTTTAAAGTGTCAATTAGCAGAGCATACATTGTATCCACACATCCATAGCCATTGTATGGAATTATTTCTACTGCCAATCTTGTACCCGGAGCAGGGGGAGGAGAAAGGTATAGCATTTGCTGCGTGCCGAGCAGTTGTGTGAAATTTTCATCGTACCAATTATAATTTTGGTAACCATAGGGAGCTGCCAGGTTGATAGCTGTATCATCCGCACAATAAGCAGCACCTGTAAACTCCGTACTGCATTCAGAATTTATATCGATATATGCATATCCAAAATGGCGGATGAAAGTACAATCCGACGTTTTAAACATCAGTCGTATTGTTTTTCCTGCATTACCATTCAGGTTAATGCTCACAGATGTCCAGTCCTTACACCAGATATCGGTAGTATCTACCTGTGTGGGAGAAACAAAAAAACCAGGAAGCAGCGATCCGTTTGGAAAAAAAGTAAAGGAGGAACATTGTATTATTGAATTGTCGCTAACATTGGTTACTTCTATTTCCATCCGTGGCTGCTGGTAGGGTTGGTGATTAGGATCCTGGAACACTACAGCATACTGATAAATGAGTGAATACGTATTTTTATTAGCAGGTATAGTAAACTCATACGAGATTCCTTCTGCAAAACCCCCGCCCCTTGGATTACCTAAACGAATTGAATGCCCGCTTCCATTAGGGGCATTTACCGGAAAGCCACCATATTCATCATAGCCGGCACCGGCAGAGTACATGGTATGCTGGTCGCCAACAGGCCCGCCGGAAGGAGTAAGGGAAATAACATTTTGCCCATTAACCGCTGCCACACTACCGGTATAGCAAGTCCAGTTAGCAAATGTGCCGGTTTCAAAATCTATATTGGGAGGACAATCCTGCGCATTGGTTTGAAAAACAACCATAGCACATAATAGAATAGAGAATATTCCTCTGCTTAAAAAATAAGCAGCCATTCGTACAGAGGAGTTTTTGTTGAGGTACTGCAAAAAAAATGGTTGGGTAAAAGAAGTAAAAGTTACAAATAAATCGGCGAATAATAAACATCGGTTGCTTTTGACGGGCACTAAACAATTCCTGAAGATTTACGTTAACTTGTTGTATTAAGATTCTTACTAATCAATTTATAAATAATAATCAACTAATGGAACTTGCTGTAAAAATGACCCTGACTGCCTGGAATGCACAAAATGCCAGTTTTAATAAGCTATTATCCGAACTAAGTGATGAACAATTGAATAAGGAGATTGCCCCGGGTAAAAATACCGGGACTTATTTACTCGGCCACCTGGTAGCAGTAAGCGATGGGATGTTGCCATTGCTTGGCTTTGGCGACAAATTGTTTCCTGCATTGGAAGATGTGTTTATTAAAAACCCTGATAAATCGGGTTTGGAAAAAGCTTCTGTTGCTGAGTTGAAGCAAAACCTTATTGAAGTTAATGCCAAACTAAACGGGCATATTCAATCTACCACCGCTGCAGAATGGATGGAGCGGCATACTGCAGTAAGTGCAGAAGCTTTTGAAAAGGAACCTCACCGTAATAAACTGAACATTATCATCAGCCGTACTAATCATATGGCTTATCATTTAGGACAGATGGCATTGTTGAAATAAAACACTTACGAGAAGCCCGGCACGCCAAATTGTTATAATGAATTTTGCGGGCGACGAAGCAATCTCCATTTTTTTACCAGCTGCATTGCTACCCTGCCTGCCGGCAGGCCGGTATCATCGTCCCTTCCGCCGATCGGCAGACACTTCGACTGTAGTAACACGGATGGGCAAATTGGATATTTCTTTTCTGTTTGGGGAAAGTCTTTAGATCCTGTTGTTGGTGTAAAGAATTATTGTATTTAGGGTTTGATTGTTAAACACCAACAACGGCGTAAAACACCAACAACGGCGTAAAAATTTTTCTGTGTGGCCGCATGATTGCTTACCTATTGTTGGCTACAGTGCTACCGTTCGTTTTATTCAGGAATCAATCTTCCCAAAATTTGATCCATTCGGAATACTTTACTCATTTGCCCTTTAAGCCTAGGATCCAACGTTTCTTTAAAATATATTGACTCAAAGTTTAACGTTATTATTACCTTTTGATTTTTTAGTTCCCGTTGTGACTCTTGCAATATCCCCATGGAAGGAGGAAAGAATACTGGGCTATTCTTTAAAGGGGGATAAATTTCAGTTTTCCCGCCGCCAGTGATTCTTGACTGATCGATATTTCCCACCTTGTGAACTAGTGAATAATTTGCATAAACTGGAACTTTATTTTTAAAGATAACGCCAACATGAACAAAATCTCCTTCAATACGAGCAATCATATCTAAAGATGGCGGGGTGTTTTTTAATAATTGAAAGTTATTCTCTTCTTGCTGTCTAGATTGTTCGGCCTCAGTAAGATAGTCAGTGCGATCATTCAATAACTGAAGTTCGGTTCTAAGTTTCTTCAAAGCACTATTAGTATCCAAGTCAGGAAAACGATAGGCGGCAAGATCAAGGAAGGGCTGAAGTTTATTTTCGACTCGTTTCGAGGACTCCTGAATTGTGTCAAGTTTATCGGTGGCCATAGCTAATTGGCTATTAAGATTTGAAATTTCAGTGCTTTTATCTCGGTCATCGATGACTGTCAAAGTCACGCTAAATCCAAGACCCAAAATTGCTAAAAGAATAAGAAAAAGTCGAAGTCGTTTAAATAACTTTTTTCTTTTATCATGCCATTTGTAATCAATGAGTATTGCGATCAGTGATGCAATTCCTACAATACATTGTGATACTATTTTTAGGACTAACATTATTCTAGATGTTCGTTATAGCCAACATGTGTATTTATACTATTATCCGCTACTCAAATGTAAGAAACAATATTTTTAATCAATTCGTTTTCATTGTGTTCACTAAAAAATCGCCGGTCAGCGAGTAGCACAAATACAACAACCACTTCGCAAATGCTCATCCGTGTTAATGTCGCTGAAGTGTGTCTCGACCCCGCTACTCATCGGGCAGGTGCAACCACAGCTGATACCTGCCTGCCGGCAGGCAGGGTAGTAATGCTACTGACTAAATAATTGTATTAATTCTATAGCTCAAACTCCCACACCGTTCTGTACGTTCCATGCTGTTCTATATAGGTAAGAAAGGAATTATAAAAACTATCTGCGCCAATAGTTGCACTATCACCAATTACAAAGAGTTGCTCTTTAGCACGGGTGATGGCTACATTCATACGGCGGTAATCTTTGAGAAAGCCAATATCCCCATCATCATTGCTGCGCACGAGAGAGAGAATGATGGTTTCTTTTTCCTGTCCCTGGAAACTATCGATAGTGCTGATGCGGAGTTGCTTTGGCAATAATTCTTTTGCCGCTGTAACCTGCCCGGAGTATGGAGAAATAAAAGCAGTGGATGTAGCATCAGTTATTTCATTCTCCAATAATTTTTGAACGATTTGTAACTCACCTTCGTTTTGCAAACTGGTACCATCCGGGCCATGTTTTTCATTAAAACCAGAACCCGCTGTATCAATAAAAGTGATATGTGTGCCGGTGTTTTGTAAATGTGCTGCGGTTAACAATAAGCTGTTGTAAAAATAATTGCTGCTGAAGCCTGCAATTACTGATCGCATTCTGTATTGTGTATTCAGCAAAAACACCTGTTGGCTATTAGGAATAGCTGCTTCTAAAATAGATTTATTAAATCCTAAACGGGCTGCTTCATTACTTAATACAGTAGGGGGTAGCTGCCAATGATCTCCGGCCAATACTATTTTTTCTGCCATTGGAAAAATGCACCATGCCAATGGTTCTATACATTGACCTGCTTCGTCAATGACCAGGGTTTTGAATGTAAGTTGGTTAAGTTTAGCATCATTGAGGCCGATAGGTGTGCCTGCAATTACTTCTGCTTCTTCAAATAATTTTTCTTCGTTGTAGGATTGCAGTTTTTTTATTTCTGTGCGTATGTTTTTTACTTCTTTAAATAAAAGATTGCGCTGTTCTCTTTCGGCTTTGCCAAAACTGCGTTTATATTTCAACGCCATCTTTCGAAATTCTTCGGCCCTGAATTTTAATTGCTTGATTTCTTTGAGTTGCTTGCTATTGGCTAATCGTCCTTCGGGTGTATGGGCAAAAATGGTTTCGTCTACTTTGCTGGTATTCCCAACACGCAATAATTTTATTCCTTGCTGAATTAATCCTTTTGAAATGTTATCAACAGCGGTGTTGCTAGGGGCCGATACCAATACTTTTTCCCCGGCTTTTACTAATTGATAAATGGCTTCTACCAATGTGGTTGTTTTGCCGGTACCGGGCGGGCCATGCACAATGGTTAATTGTTCGTTTTGTGTAATAGCGGCTACAGCCTGTTGCTGACTTTCATTTAATTTTTGATTGCGGAAATGTAATGAGTTGTTTTTTATTGTTGCTGCAGGAAGGGGTGTAGCAGCTTTATCATGCAACTGTTCAAACAATTTAAACAAAGGCTTATTACTTTCCATCTCGTTCAGCACTTTTTTCATAATGCTGGTGGTGCGTGTATCGGGGGCCAGTTTTATTCCTACACCATCATCTTCTATCCAATCGGGAAAGTCGGGAGCAAATAGGCGAAACTCACCTGCTTTGCCATCGAGATTGAGCAATACGCCTTTTATTGGTTCTTCACCTGTAATAAAACATTCGATAGCTGCACCATCCTTAAACATATTGGCTTCTGGCGGAAAGGCAAGGCGAAAACTTATTTCCGGGTAATCTGCATAGCCAAAATTTCTCCTGGTAACAATAAGAGGATGGAGGGCAAGGCCTTCTGCCTTTAATTGCTTAAGTGTATGCTGCTGATCTAAACTATAGCGCTGTACCTGTTCTTTTTCTTCCAGGTTAATGCATTGTAATAATAATTGGATGTGCGGATGCATGCGGTGAAAATAGTACGGATAGGAGGAATAAAAAAATAGGAGAGAAAATACAGGTAGCCACGGATTGCACAGATTAACACGGATGAATATAAAAAGGGGCCACAGCTAAATATTGGTTGTTATTGCTGCTTCAGCCAGCCTGTAATGCTCATCCTGGGGCGATTGGCTTTTGTTACCTCATGTTCCATCTCATTGCTTTTAAAGAATACAGCAGTTTGTGAGTGGGGTAATATTTTTTGAACTTTTTCTTCGGGGTACACCCACAGTTGGCCACCATCTTCTTCCAGCCAATCTTTATTCAGGTAACTGATGAGAGAGAATTTTCTGTTGCTATCATTCTTAAACTGGTCGGTATGGCGTTTGTAAAAACTACCTTCTTCGTACACCGCATAGTGAAACTCGTAACCATTGATACCGGTATAGCAAGTGCTGTTAAGATGTTCAACAAAATTATCCGCTAATTGTAAAAACTCCTGTTCAAAAGCATTGTCATGACTTTTATCCAGCCAGTAAATTTTATCGCTCCGCATTTTCTGATCGGCATCTTTTACTTCTTTATTGCCAATGCCGGCGGCGTTCATCATTCCATCTTCCTGTAGCTGAAGAATGTTTTGCTGCAACCCATTTGAAAGGCGCTCTGATAAAAAACCGGCATCAATTCCGATTTTATTTTCAAGATAGGTGTCGATTAGCAGATCAAAAGGATTCTTCATGAATTCTATGAATTATAAATAAAAAAAGAGTTCCGGCTAAAACCGGAACTCTTCAATTTTTTGTGATGGATTATTACCATCTTTTATTATCAGCTCTTGGTGCTTTTTCTCTTGCTACCGATACAGACATGGCTCTTCCTTCCACCTCTTTACCATTCAGGCCCTTGATGGCTTCTTTGGCCTCATCATCAGAACCCATTTCCACAAAACCAAAACCACGGCTTTGGCCGGTTTCCCTGTCTGAAATTACTTTAGCAGAAGAAACAGCACCAAACTGTTCAAATAAACCTTTTAATTCCTCGTCTTTCGTATGAAAGCTAAGGTTAGAAACGTACATGTTCATAAAACAATAATTTAAATAAAACAATAGAAATACCTCTCATCCATTGAAAGATGAGTTGTGATAAAGGAACCGCAGCAAAGAGTAGAGAGAAGATTAACTATTACTAAACGAAGAGTAAGAATTGATACAGGTCAGCACTAAGTGTTGAAACAACTTTTAATCACTCTGTGAAAGTAGACTATTAATTGCCAATTCTATATTTATTATGAACCAGTCGCTCCAATGTAAATGTATGGTTATAGCTATTTAACCAGCTTTACATTTACCGCATTAGCACCTTTAGGGCCCATTTCTACTTCAAATGTTACTTTATTGTGCTCTTTTACTTCTTCCTGGAGGGAGTTGATATGTACAAAAACACTTTCCTGTGTTTCCATATCCTTAATAAAGCCGTATCCTTTGGAATCATTAAAGAAAGTAACGACACCTTTTCTGATAAGGTCTGCCGGATCTATAGGCTGGTGCTTGGGCACACCTATTTCAATATCTTCCAGTTTTACATCTATTTTTTTTCTTGGATCTGGTGGTTTAGAGGAGAGATTACCATTTTCATCGAGGTAGGCAATCATATCATCAAAGCTTTTACCATCCTTGGCATTGTCTTTACGTTCCTGCTTTCTTTCTGCTTTTTCTTTCTTGCTTTGTTGCTTTTTCTTTTCTCTCTCTTTTTTGTTCCAGGTTTCTGCCATATTGTTTTACTTTTTTGTTTTTAAGCACTTACTTACCTGATTGGTAAAAGTGTACGAAATCGCCGTTTCAATTAAAGGTACAGTATTTATTCCGCTGTTGGGCTTTGGAGGGTAGTATGGGGAAAACTGTTGAAAGCTTCCTATTAATCAGTAACTTTTTGCTTCAGTTCAGGGTTAAAACCTGTTTTAGTGAAAATAAAATAAGGATTGTATGAATTATATGGTAATTGAGAAATTTCGCCCCGGAAAAGTAAAAGAAATGTACCAGCGTTTCGCAGAGAAAGGCAGGATGATGCCGGAGGGTGTAAACTATGTAAATAGCTGGATTGACGAACAATTGACAACCTGTTACCAGGTGATGGAAGCTGACGATAAGAAGAATATTGATGAATGGATAAGCCATTGGGACGATTTGGTGGATTTTGAAGTAGTGGCTGTTATTAGTTCGGGGGAGGCGAAGGAGAGAGTTATGGGTGGAGAGTAGTTAGTCGGGTGAATTTCAGAAAAGTTGCTGGTTACAAGTTGCTGGTTGGGCGTGATGAATTTAAAATGTTGAGTGTATATGCCGAACCCCGAAGGGGTTCAATTTGAATAGCACCGGGTGAAACCGGGGGAAAGAAAACGAAAAGTATACGAACCCCGAAGGGGTTCAACAAAAAATATCGCCCAGAGGGAAAAGAGAGCAAGAGGAATGCTGTGTATTCTTTTGCTGAATAGTGAACAGAACGATGAAGTGTGCGACGCAAGGGACGATGATAGTAGTAATGCTGCTGGCTAAAAAATCAACTTGACCGATAATTTATATTGATTAATTTTAGGATTCCAAAAAACATTTAATATGAAGTCCGTATTGTTTCTTTTTATTTTCAGTCTTTCTTTATCAGTGGTTAATGCACAAAGCAAAACCAGTGTGCCGGATCCCGCCAAAAAGATTTTAACGGTAGAAGCGTCCTGCGGTCAATGCCAGTTTAAAATGACAGGTAAAAAGGGTTGTGATTTAGCTGTAAGAATAGATGGCAAATCTTATTTTGTAGATGGCACTGCTATCGACGAGCATGGCGATGCACATGCAAAAGATGGTTTTTGCGAGGCTATCCGCAAAGCAGAAGTGCAGGGCGAGATAGTTGATAACCGTTTTAAAGCTACCTATTTCAAATTACTGAAAGCAGAGCCTGTAAAACAGTAACAGTTCGTTTTCTTATTTATAATCCTCAAAGTATATAATGAAAAGATTATTGTTATGCTGTTTGTTTATCAGCAGCTTGTTTATCAATAAAAGTTTTTCGCAGCAGGCAGGTGAGCCGGGTGCAAAAAAAGGATGGCCGTCGAATGAGAGGGCTGATTTTATAAATGAATGTATAAAATCTGCGAAAGTTGGTATGAGTGTTGACTCTGCCCGATCTTATTGCTATTGTATGCAGGAAAAGGTGGAGAAAAAATATCCTACAATTGAAGAAGCCGGAAAAATTACAGAGGCCGATATGCAATCTCCGGCCTGGCAAAAAGATATTAAGGATTGCCTTGCTACTTCGGGCAATTGGTCTGCAAAAGATCGGTTTGAATTTATTACCGAATGTGTAAAATCGGCCAAAGCAGGTGGCATAGCAGAGGATAAAGCAAAAAGTTATTGTGGTTGTATGCTTTTTAAAATTGAGAAGAAATTTCCCAATGTTGCTGACGCAACAAATTCAATAACAGATGAGACCTTACAGTCCCCTGAATATAAAAAAATGATGAAGGATTGCCTTGAATTTTAATCCTGAAAACAGATACTAAAAAGCCCCGCAATTTGCGGGGCTTTTTTTGCTTCTGAGGTAGATCAGGAAATCGATAAGGTCAAATGGTTAAGGGTTCTGATTAGTGGCGGGGTACTGATTAATGTTACTGGTTAAGGGTCTTTTTGATTATTACAACTTAAAGAAAGTACTTTTTTATATTCATTTTACTGTTTAGTTAGCCATGTGTTGTTTTTGCTTAACGAACGGCGGAATTCCTTGTTTGAACTGTTTTTTGGAATAAAGTTTAACCCTCGCTTATCCTTACAAATGATACCTCTTTTGTATTCGAAGGGTTATACAAAACGGTAACCACCGTGCCTGTTTTTATGCTGTCTAATTCCACTAACGAAAGCACTGGTTTTATTTCTGTTACAAAATTTCTTCCCCTTTCCGGCAGCACCTGCACCTGTAGCTTTACCTGCGGTTGTTTGTTTGTGTAATGACCAGTTTCTTCCATTGTCAGGATAATCGCACTTGCTTCAATTCCTTTGCCACTGTGTTTTTTCTGGTTACCGGTTATTTTTTTCTTTTGAATGAGCTGGCTGACTACATACAAAATGGCAAATGCTAACAAAACAACCGTTACTTCTATTACTGTGGCTATAACTATTACTTCCATGTGCTACCTTTTTAATCAGAACACAAAGTAAAACTCAAACAGCCGTTAGCCTGCAAACAAATGAGCAAATGGCAGGAAGTAAGAAACGAATGGAAGACAATAGGGATATTACGTGTGGGAGGGTAAGGGTTATTAATTAATAATTAATAACCCTTTGTTCGCAAAGAGCTTTCATAATGGGCAAGGGCTTTTAAAAACTTAGTATTTTTTGTTTATCAGTTGCATTGCCAGCAGCAGCGTCTGTTGCGCCTGCCCCGATGAATATCGGCGTCGAGACAGACTTGCGCAGCATTTCTTTTGCTCTCTTTTTCCTCTGGGCGAGATTTTTTGTTGAACCCCCTCGGGGACTGTCATTCATCAAGCCTGACAAGCAACCTGAAACCAGCAACCAGCTATAACACAGGGCATATTCGGCTACCCAAAAAAGAAATCTGTATCTCCAAATATTGAGAAACTGGCTCAGGACTCCCGACTAATGACTGGCGACTCATTCTATCGTATATTCAACTGTTCCTGCACTTCCTCTTTTTTCCGCCTTGATACTTCCACTTTGCTGCCATCAGTTAATAGTACAAACTCATTGTCGTTGCTGATACGTGTAATATGCTTTGGATTTACCAGATGCGATTTATGTGTTCTTATAAATTTAAACTCATCCAGCATCTCTTCAAAATGCTTTAATGTTTTGCTGGCAATAAAAGGCTTCCGGTTAATTAAATGGATATGCGTATAACTTCTGTCAGCCTCCATCCGCAAAATATCATCTATCATAAAAAAATAAACGCCTTCTGAAGATGGGACAGCTATTTTAAAATCCTTTACTTCCTTCTTTTCTATGTTGGCAACCAGGTTGTCGAACATTTCTTTTTTCTGCTGTGCCGATTCCTTTTTTTCCAGGTGACGTTGCACGGCCACTTTCAGCTCATCCGGGTCAACGGGCTTTAGTAAATAATCCAGTGCGCTGAAACGTATAGCCTGTATAGCGTACTGATTATAAGCTGTGGTAAAGATTACATCAAAATTGGGCTCCTTTATTTCGGTCAGAAAATCAAAGCCATTTTTATGCGGCATCTCCACATCCAGGAAAACAATACCCGGCTGGTAGTTTTTCAATATTTCCAGGGCTGCATCTACAGAGTCAGCCTGTTTTACTTCTGATATCTCTGGTATAAAATTGACAATATAATGGTCAATAATATTTCTTGCTTTCAGCTCGTCGTCAATAATCAGTGCTTTTATCATACAATGAGGTTTTAATTTTTTAAGAAAAGGGATAGTTCTATAATAATGGTTGTTCCGGTTGTTTCAGTGGTGTCGCCTTGTTTGTCAATAATGTTGAGTGTGGCGTGATAGCCCTGCTTTTGCAATATTTCCAGCCTGTCTTCCGATATTTTTAATCCTTTTGATTCATGGCGTTTTGCCTTGCTCTGGGTGGCTTTTAAGTCAAAGGATTTTTTTCTTCCGATTCCATTATCATCAATGGTGCAACGGAATACCTGGTCATTAATTTTTTTAAATTCCACACGCAGCTTTCGTTCCCCTTCTTTATGCATCAATCCATGCCACAAAGCATTTTCAACATAAGGCTGCAGCAACATAGAAGGTATCAGTATTTCATCTGTTTCCAGATCCTCATCTACAATCATTTCTACAGTAAAGCTTTTTTCAAAGCGCATTTGTTCCAGCTCCAGGTATAATTCCAGTACTTCCTTTTCTTCATCCAACGTCACCATGTTTTTGCCGGAGTTATTTAATACCATGCGGAATAGCTTCGAAAATTTATTAAGGTATTTGCTGGCTTCACCGTATTTCTGGGTTACAATACATTCCTGTATACTGTTAAGGCAGTTGAAAACAAAATGGGGGTTCATCTGTGCCCGCAGCGCCATCAGCTGACTTTCAGCCAGCATTTTATTTATCTCCAGCAATTTTATTTCATTCTCCCTTGCATATTTCTCAGCTTGTGCTTCCGCTATTTTATTGGAACTAATGGAGGCAATAGTTGTAATCGCTTTCACATGCTGGCGGGTGAAAAAGTTTTTATCTTTATGTTCCGAGTCTATAACACCGATAACTTTATTGTCGTGCATTATTGGAACAGATAATTCGGAAAACCGTTGTTCATCATCCACTATGTATCGTTCGTCTTTGCTGGTGTCGTTTATCAATAATATTTTACCTGTTACGGCTACTGTGCCCACAATACCTTGTCCCATTTCTATTTCTATCGGGTTTATTATCTCATGTCCTTTAGGATTTTTAGGGCCGTAGGCAGCTTTCTGCACCAGCCGGTTTGTTTTTTCATCCAGCAGGTACACTACACAATCTTCAAATTCCAGTTGAGAGATACAGTTACGGGCAATATCCCAGCATATTTCATTTACAGAATTTTCTCCGTACACCGAATTGGCAAAATAGTCTATGGTCTTTTCTACCTGTAATTTTTTTGTTTTTAATTGTCTTAGCTGTAACAACCAAACAACCAACCCTCCTGTTAATAGCAATAGCACAATAACAAACCACCATGTTTTCCAGAACGGTGCTGCAATGGAGATAGGCAGTTTTGTACTTGTATCGCTCCATATACCGGTACCATCTTTTGTTTTTACAAGAAATGTATAATTTCCGTCAGGTACATTGGTATAAGAAGCCGTTTGTGCCCTGCCGTTATATACCCAATCTTTATCAAAGCCATCCAGTTTGTACGCATATTCTATAAATGCATCTTCCCGGTGAAAAGTAGAGGAGAAGTCAATAGAAAAGAAGTTTTGTTTAAAAGAAAGCTGTATGTTTTCACCGGTACGGAAAGGCACTTCGTTCTGAAATACACGAAAACCAGTAATCAATGGCGATCTCATTGATACATTTTGTTGAAATTTTTCAGGATTAATGATAACAACATTATTCAGCATGGTGGCATATAGCTTATCATCCTTCAGCAGTATCCTGTTCCAATGGTCATTAAAGGAGAATGTAACATCAATATTTACCTTGATTATTTTTTTCTCTTTTGGCTGAATGCAGATAAGAGCTTCCCGTGATTTTGTCCATAGCCTTCCTGATTGATCAATAGAAAGATGATCATAGCGGGATACTGGTAACCCATTCTTACTATTGATAGAATCCAGTAGTTTGCCGCCCAGCGTAAACTTAAGAAGCGCATTTTTTTCAGTACTGCACCACACATTATGCTCGCTATCTTCTGCCATAGAGAAATATAGATCCGATCCGCTTAAATTGGGGCTATCGGGCTTTTCAAATTTTTCAGTGGCATAATCATAAATAAATATTCCACTTCTTTCATTTGATATCCATAGTTTGTTATTGCTGGTTTCCAGCATACCAATACTATACTTCGGATGAAAGTCACCCCATTTTTTATCTTTTCCATCAAAGCGTACAAATTCTTTAGTCGCAATGGTATACCGGTATACAGCATCTCCCCACGCCACTATCCACACATAGCCATGTTTGTCAGGATGTATTATTGTAACAGGAATGTTTTTTCCAACACTATCCAGCTGTGGCAGCACACTTCTGAATTTTCTTGTAGCCGGGTTAAAAGCCATCACACCTTTTCCGGTAGCGCACCATATTTCTTCATCTATAATTTCAATGTCAGGTACATTGTTCAAACTCTTTCCATTGGGATGCGGAACAAATGATTCAAATTTTCCTGATTGCGGATGATACATCTGTAACCCTTCAAGCTTTGCTAACCACCACATGCCTTTCTTATCTATCTGTACTGCATTTACATTGCTTATACTGATTGGAAGGTAGTAGGGTTCTGAAGGTACATTTATTATGTTTTCAACAAAACGATTAGCAGGCAATTTGCTTACACCATTCAATGTGCCAAACCATATATTTCCATAATTATCCTGTGTTGCATCATAAAATAAACCGTATGCAATAGAATAGGGGAGTTTATCATCATACGGTATCTTTTCAAAAGTTCCATTGGGGTGTCGTACAAAGCTTGCATATAGCCAGGTAGAAATCCAGAGACGGTCATCTTTATCAACGAACAAAGTATTACATCCGCCTTCCAATGTCCATAATGGATTATTGTTAATATTCTTTATCACTTCATATTTACCTGTTGTAAAACTATAATGACATAAGCCGCCCATCCCATCACTACCATACCAGATCCCTTTTTTATCAACCGCCACAGAATTTAAACTGCTGGTATCACTGTACAAAGGAATTTTTGAAGGATTATTTTTAGAAGAGAATAGTTGCTTCCTCGTCGGGTCGAGACAATACATGCCTTTATTGCTGGCTATCCAAAATACATTTCTTAATGTATCGTACAAGAAAGAAGAGTGGTGAGAAAATACACTATCCAGCACACCTGCAAATGAATAGACTGTTGAAACAGGTTTAAAAATTCCACCAGTATATACAAACATTCCGGCATGTGTTATTGCCCATATTCTTCCCTCTTTGTCTTTTTGAAATTGTGTTATTACCGGGCCTCTTCCTTTGCGGACCGGTGCATCTATTTTTATCTCTTCTATTTTTCGTGTTGCCTTATTAAATTTTGCAGGCCCGTTATCGGTACCAAATAGTATTTCATTGGCATTTATTTCCGTAATAGCATATACGGCTCCGCTTAATGTGGAAGGATAATTAGCACTGTTCTTATTCCATACAATAAAGCGGCTGCCATCATAACGGTTAAGTCCGTTGATAGTTCCAAACCACATAAAACCTTCGCTATCCTGGTAAGTGGAAAATACCTCACGGGTGGACAAGCCATCTTTCGGCCGCAGGTTGTCGAAAACATATTGACCGGAAACCCCGCTATGAGCCAATATTGAAAAGCAGAGAATTAAAATTAGATGCCGCATTGCAGCCTGGAGGTTTTAGGTGTATAAATATAAATATGAAAAATAATCTTCAAAAAACAACAATCAGTTTCCCATCGGTAAGCCTAACTAAACAAAAGGCGGAAATGTATGTTACCAGCTGCATTACTTCTATCATCGTTCTGTACGCTATTCAGCAAAAGAATGCTGCGCATTCCTTTTTCTCTCTTTTTCCTCCGGGCGATGTTTTTTGTTGAACCCCTTCGGGGTTCCAATACATTCTATGATTTTCTACCATGGGTTGCACCCATGGCTATTCACATTGAACCCCTTCGGGGTTCGGCGTACTTTCAGCATCTAAAACTCATCACGCCGGGCCAGCAACCAATAACCAATAACCAGCAACCAGAAATCAGAAACCCGCAACTGTTCCCGCCTTTCGTTAACCCGAAGATACCGTTCAGTTGGTTCTTTTAGAATTATCAATTTCACTAATTCATCTTTGAGCCATCAAAAAACCTTAAACCTAAAAATTCACAAGTTATGAGACAGTTGTATATTTTCTACCGCAGAAACATATTATTGCAAGCCTTCCGTTCAGCCAGTGTGCTTTCTCTTTTTATCTACACCATGTTTCGCATCTTCTTTTTTGAATTTCCATTATCGTGGACAGAGGAAGCAGTTTTTTTTATTAAAATGTTTTTAAGCAGTTCTTTCATTATTGCCACTGCTACCGGTGGGGTAGTGATTGCTTACCGGACATTTGTCAAATTAAGAGTTAAGAAAAACGCAGCTTAGTTTTTTCATTTTCGGATTGGATTTATACAACCATCAGCTAAACATAGCTGGTGGTTTTTTTATGTCAAGTTAGTTTAATCCTTATCAGGTCATGAATTGCCACGGCCTTCAGGCCATGGATAAAAGTGAACAAAGTATTGGCTTTGGTCAATTAGTAACAGAAAGAATAATCCATGTATTAAATAACATCAGAATATTATGAGAGTATTGCAATATGCTCATCCTCCTTCGGCGGACACAGTCTGTGTGAATGTCGCTGAAGTGTGTCCCGACACCGAACTTCATCCGGCAGGCGCAACAACAGGTGATAGCAGTAATGCAGTGGATATAATAAAATATAATCAGTAAAATTTTAAATTTAAGAGCTGGAAATATTTTAATGAGTGTGTATATATAGGAATTAAATATTATCAGTTGGGTATTTTTTTCTACAATTTGCAGAAATATAATTTTTGTAGTAACTTACTTTGGTAACGGACTATTACTATAATTCTTAGAGTAATAATCCCTTGTCTTTTTCGGAATTAGTTTGTTCCTTTCAGAATATATCCCATACCCTGATGAATGATAAATAACCTTATCTAAATTCAATTTCATGAAGATCATATCATGGATCAGGCTTTCTATTATGCGCATGTCACTTCAAAAACGGCTTCCCCTTCTGATTTTTGTTTTACTGCTTTCCATCATAGTTACCTTTTCTGCCATTGCATATATGGGAGTAAAGAGCGATGCAATGAAGGTTGGCCATGAACGTCTGCAATCTTTAACACAACAATTAAGCTCCCTATTTGGTCAGTCGGCCCAGGCCATGATAACTGCAACGAAGGCTACAGCTAATCAGCCATCCATTAAGCAAAATCTTTTATCAGGAGGAAAGGAACAACGCACTGAAGCACTGGATGCGTTGGGAAAACTAGGGTTGGATAAACAGTCTGTAATGATAGGACTGTTAGATGCAAACTATCAGCAGCTGCTTCATGTAACCAAGGACAGTATAGTGCCACGTTTCAACTATGATTCTTTATTGTCAAAAATTTTTATTAACACAGATTCTAATTCTGTGGGAAATTTATACTATTTAAAAGATTCTCTCTATTACCCGGTGCTGGTACCGGTTTCTGATAATAAAAAAGTGATTGGATATATTGTGAGATGGCGGATACAATATTCTACTTCCAAAGCTATAGAACAGTTTTCTCAGCTTATAGGCGAAGATGCAGCATTGTTTGTAGGAAATGCTGATGGAAGCCTGTGGAGCGATTTAATGAAGACGGTGGATAAACCACCATTAAATAAACAATCCGGTACGCCATTTTTTGAATACAATAATTTAAACAATAAGCCAGTCGTTGCAGCAGCACAAGCTATACCCTTTACCCACTGGGTAGTATTGATTGAATTTTCTAAACAAAGAATGGTGGCGTCTGCCAATCGTTTTCTTAGCCGGGTAATTATAGCTGGTGGAATAATTATTGCTATAGGTCTTTTACTTACATGGATTTTGAGTCGTAGTATTACAAAACCACTTAAAAAACTGACAGCAGCCACATCTGCTATTGCGAAAGGCGATTATTCGCAGCCTGTTGAAACAAAACGTGCTGATGAAATAGGAGAACTGGCCCGTTCCTTTTCTATTATGACCGAACAGGTGCACCTGTCTCAGCAAACATTGGAAAATAAAGTGCAGGAACGCACTTCGCAACTGGAAACTGTAAATAAAGAACTGGAAGCTTTTTCATATTCAGTATCTCATGATCTGCGGGCTCCATTACGTGCCATTAACGGGTATGCCACCATTTTAAAAGAGGATTATACAGATAAAATAGATGATGAAGCTAACAGGCTTGCTGATAAAATTATTTCCAATGCAAAAAAAATGGGGCAACTGATAGATGACCTTATTACGTTTTCGCAAATGGGGGCAAGGGAAATAACCTACCGGAAAATTGATATGCGCAAACTGGCAGAGCAGTGTGTAACGGAGTTGCTTAATAACGAACCGCAGGGTAAATACAAGGTGGATATTCAGTCATTGCCACCATGTATGGGCGATGAAACGCTCATAAGACAGGTGTGGCTAAACCTTATCAGCAATGCTATTAAATATTCATCTAAACAAGCGGCACCCTATTTTGAAATTGGATACACAGAGAAAGATAATATGAGTACTTATTTTATTCATGACAATGGGGTAGGATTTGGCATGCAATATGCCCATAAATTGTTTGGAGTATTTCAACGCCTGCATAGCCCCAAAGAATTTGAAGGTAATGGTATAGGGTTAGCGTTTGTAAAGCGAATTATCAACAAACATAATGGCGAAATATCAGCAGAATCAGTGCCGGGAGGAGGTGCCAGTTTTTATTTCAGTTTACCAAAATCAGTTTAGTTATGGAAATAAAAGAAACCGAAATTCTTTTGGTGGAAGATAGTGCGGATGATGCGGAAATGACAATACGGGCTTTAAAGAAAGTAAACCTTGCAGATAAGCTGGTGCATGTAGAGGATGGACAGGAAGCTATTGACTTTCTTTTTGCAGAAGGGAACTATGAGAACCGTAAAGGAATGCCTGTACCAAAAGTTATTTTACTGGACATTAAGATGCCCCGTGTAGATGGCATAGAAGTATTGCGGAGAATAAAGGCAGAGGAGCTTACAAAGATGATACCTGTAGTAATTATGACTTCTTCTAACAAAGAAAAAGATATGATTGCTACCTATAGCCTTGGTGTAAACAGTTACGTAGTAAAGCCTGTTGAGTTTGCAAATTTTGCAAAAGCAGTTAGTGAGTTAGGACTATATTGGCTGCTCGTAAATCAAACTCCGGATTTTACTAAAAAGATTTAAACGATTGCTTTGGATACGCCACTAAAAATAATTCACCTCGAAGATTTACCATCAGATGCTGATATGGTTGCCAGAACATTGGCTAAATCAGGTATTTCTCATGAAATGCTGCATACAGATAACGAAGCTGACTTTGTAAGAGCATTAAAAGAGTTTTCACCTGATGTAATAATTTCCGATCATTCTCTTCCTTCTTTCGACTCTCACGAAGCCCTCCGGATAATCAAGGAAATGGGTCTTGAGATTCCTTTTATTCTTGTTACCGCTACAGTGTCGGAAGAATATGCTGTTGAGATTATAAAAGAAGGGGCAAGTGATTATATATTAAAAGATCGGTTGCACCGGCTGCCATCTGCTATCATCAGTGCATTAGAAAAGTTACATGCTGAAAAAGCCCTGGTACATCAGCGGTTGATGGAACAGAAACTCATAACCAAAACAAGTATACAGGCACAGGAAAAAGAAAGGGATGAAATTGGCAAAGAACTTCACGACAATATAAACCAGGTATTGGCAGCTGCTAAATTATATCTTCAAACGGCCATCAGGAAAGGGGAATCCAAATCGCAATTGCTGGAAAAAAGCCATGAGTATATTAAGATAGCTATTGATGAAATAAGAAAGCTTTCGCATACACTTATAGCCCCGTCGCTGGGTGAAATTACATTGACAGATGCTATTAAGGAATTAATTACCGATTTCAGGACCACGAATTCCCTGGACCTGAAACTGATTACCAATAATTTCAACGAAGAAATTATTGAAGATACAATGGGTCTTATGTTTTACCGGGTAATACAGGAAAGGTAAATAATATTGTAAAACATGCAGAAGCTACAGAAGCCACGATAGAATTCAGGGTAACAGAACAGGATATAATATTACAAATTAGCGATAATGGTAAAGGGTTTAACACAGCTAATATGACAACAGGCATAGGCCTGAAAAACATTATGAACAGGGCTGGTTTTTATGATGGGGTTACCCATATTATTTCTGCTCCCGGCAATGGCTGTATGCTGGAAGTATTGGTGCCTCTTAAAAAGAATGATGAATAGCATCATTGGGAACCAGTAATCCAGTTATTTTTTTTCCTCCTTTTGATGGACTACCACCAACTGCATTGTCGCAGTAGAAGTACAGATTAATTACCAGTTGGTGCAGCAGGCTTGGAAAGCAGGTCATCGTTATTGACCCCTTTCTTCTTCGAAACATTTTCAGTCAGCTTTCCAAAATTCCAGGTCAGTGAAAGTACCGCTCCACGTCTTATCTGCCGGTTCATGTTGGTATTATAGAAATTTTTATCTTTTGTTATCGTTGTAAAGTCATGTGTCTTTTCGGTATAGTTCACTGCTCTCAATGAAATATTGATTTTATCTTTAAACACTTTATAATTGAAGGCCACATTGTGCCAGGTATTAAATGGATAACGTGACTGAATGGTTTGCGGATCTTTCCAGAGACCGAGATAAGTACTCACCACAAATTTATTGGTGAAACGATAACTCGTATTAAAATTAAAGTTGCCACCAAAGCCGCTGTTTGTCTGTGTTGGATCTGCATTATTTTTAACGGTGCTGTAGCGGAGCGATCCATTAATAAAAACGTTCCATTTGGGAGTAATCTTTGTACTGAAATTCAGGTTAAGGCTTGATTGAAATTCTTTCCCGATATTCAGGCTGGTGGTTTTAGTTACACCTGTCAGCGGATCGAAAGAAGCGTATTGTAAAATTTTATTACCACTATAACTTCCTTCTATATTAATACCGGCAAATGTATTTCCTTTTGTATAGCGTAGCTGGGCGCTGAGTGCATTGGTAGTTTGCGGGCCGAGGTTGGGATTACCAAAAGAAATGTTCAGTGAATCGTTATTAAAGATAAATGGATTGAGATCATAGATATAAGGCCGCTGTAATCTCTTTGTATATGCAAAAACCAGTGTTGTTACCTGTGTTACCCTGCTGGTGAACTGTACATTTGGAAGTATGGTAAGGTAATTATTTTTTACCTGTGTATTGGAGGTAACAAAGTCACCATTTACATTGGTATATTCCATGCGTGCACCCAACCTGAAACTTGATTTTTTTATACGCAAGCTATACATACTATAAAGACTGATTACATCCTGCGTGTATTTAAAATAATCAGTATTGGCAGCATTGGTTTTATAGTCCTCCGCTGCATCATACTTGATTAGACTCTGAAAGTCGGAACTGGCACGGCGCAGTATGGCTTTTACACCGCCTTCCAGTTTTCCTTTCTTTAAAGGAATACTGTTATCAGCCTGCAGGGTGTACTGGTTATTGATAGCGTAACTGTTATTAATCAGGTACCGATCTGTTCCGGGATTATCCTGCACACTGCTTAACTCATTTTCAGTTTTGCCAAATTCACCAAGGAAGCGCAGGCTGAATTCCCTTTCTTTATTTTTTTTGAAATGCTTTATATAATCCGTTCCTACATTGATACCGGGATTTTTTGTGTTGTTGATTAATTTATAATAACTGGTATTGGAAGGGGTGGTTGCGAAATCAGTTTTGATTGTCTGATCATTGTTCCCCTTATTGTTCCAGCTGTCGATATTGGTATAGACACTGATTGTGTTGAGGGTATCAAGTTCCCAACTTAGTTCGGCATTACCGAAACTCCAGCCGGATTTGTTGTATTGGTTACCCTCCAGTGTGCGCCTGGTATAAATGTTTTGCGTAGCAGGAGTAGTGGTATTGACATTGTATAATAGAACGGGATCTGTAAAACCTTTATTCAGAAATACACTGATGCCGGCTTTGCCAAATTTCGCATTTCCATTCACAGAAAAGTTCTGTAGTTTATCACTGGTTCTTGAGAAGGTAGAAAGCGTACCGTTATACCCCACGATTTTTTTCTTGGTGATGATATTGATAAGACCACCAATTCCTTCGCCATCATATTTTGCGGAAGGAGTTGTTATCACCTCAATCTTTGCGATCATCGAACCGGGGAATCCTCTTAATGCTTCTTTGATATTTCTCGCAAACATGGATGTTTCCCTTCCATTGAGCAATACTTTGAAATTAGCTTTCCCATTGATTTTGATATTGTCTTCCCCATCCACCGTTACAAATGGTGTCTTACGCAAAATGTCGATTGCAGTCCCGGTCTTGTTGGTGGGATCATCTTCCACATTGAAAATAATTTTATCATCCTGTTGTTCCACCATCGGACGTTGTGCGGTCACCGTAACTTCTTTCAGCAAACCATTGGATTTTGTTAGTTGTACAGGTTCAAGCCGGATAGTACCAGGTTGAGCAGTGACATTGATATTGATTTTTTTTTCACTGAAACCGGTATGGGTGAAGCTGAGTATATAATTTCCTGTATCGGGTTTGTTCAGTTGAAATGTGCCGTTCTCTTTTGATAAAGCAGTTTGCTGCGGAACAGTTGTTTTGGCCTTGAAGAGACGGATGGTAACCAGGGCAAGGGGTTTGGTGCTATCAGATACTATCCCTTCCAGTTTGTTGCCCGTTTGTGAAAACAAAGTTGATTGCATGCATACCAGCAGCAGCAAAAAAAATAAACGTAGAATTTTTCTCATAGTCACCAGCTTTTGATTGCCGGTATAAAGATTGACGAATTTATTCGTAGACCAGCGGCTTTTATGATGAAGTGCTGATTTTAAGGGATGACAGGGGTTTATCAGAGGGTAGCAGTAATCTCCTGGTGATTAGGTAAGAAAGGCATTGTATTTTGACCGGTCGTATTTCAAACCCAATACCAGCTTTTACATACCTTCATTTTCGAAAACATATAGAATTCCGAATGAAGTTGCGACCATATACAATTTAAATTTATCAACTTATGAAAGATATTCCGACTGCAGCTACTTCCGTTGATGATCAGGGGGACTCAGCCGCTCACTATGACAATTTTTTCGGCCCCTTATACTTTGAGCCATATGCCATAGAAGTTGCAAAACGAATTGATCCCATCCAGGTTGCTACTGTATTGGAAATTGCTGCCGGCACTGGCCGGGTTACACGTCATATCCGGGAATGTATTCCAACTTCTGCAAAGCTAATCGCTTCAGATATCAGCGAGGAAATGCTCAGTGAAGCAAAGAAGAAATTAAACCATCTTGCTATTGAATGGCAACATATCGATGCACAACAACTCCCTTTCAGTGACAACAGTATCGACCTCGTTGTTTGTTGCTTTGGATATATGTTTGTTCCCGATAAGCTAACCGCATTTGCAGAGGCCTGCCGCATTTTACGACCAGGAGGGCTGTTTTTATTTACAACCTGGGATAGCCTGGAGCAAAATCCTGCATCTTATATTGCCAGATCTATTGCAAAGGAATACCTGGAAGAGCCGTTACCAGAGTCATGTAATCTTGCCACCTCGATGAGTGATGAAACTGTCATAGCACAATTATTACAGGGAGCAGGGTTTTCAAAATCAACAATTGAAAAAGTAAAACTTTTTTCCGTCAGCCCATCTGCAAAAGAAGCCGCCGACGGTCTTACAGCCGGAGGATTTATTTATAAAGAAATCAGAAAACGGAATCCCGCATGGATAAGAGAGATAAAAATTAAAGTGGAAAAAGAACTTGCTGAAAAATTCGGGGCTGCCCCTATGATCTCACCAATAAGTGCGGTAATCAGCCAGGCATGGAAATGAGAGTATAGTACAACTTGTTTTAAAAGAAATTGAAACAGGTTATTTTAATATTGAATGATAGATTATGCTTCCTTATTAATACCAGATTTGTGGATAACCCCTAAAAGAAAAACCTCTGAAAATCAGCTATAAAGCTTTAATTCAGAGGTTAACTTTTGTGCCCGGGACTGGAATCGAACCAGCACACCTTGTGGGCGGCAGATTTTGAGTCTGCTGCGTCTACCAATTCCGCCACCCGGGCATATTTCGAATTGGGATGCAATATTAAGGTTTTCCTGCTAATTGATGGTTGATGCGCTGCAAATATTTTTTCTTATAATAATACTCTTTTACCTGCAGCAATTCTTTTTCGGTAGTAGCACCATCCTGATAATTTTCCACAATCTCTTTAACGGGTTCATATATTTCGGATTGAAGGTTTTTAATTGTTGTTTCGATATTGTTTTTTACGGCTGGTTCATCAGCATCCATCAGGGCTTCATTTATATCCATTACTTCCATCAGAAAACCGGGAGGTAACTCATATTTTTCTTCTTCCTGCAAAAGCCCTTTTTCCTGCAATACATATTTGATGGTGGCTTCCTGGTTTTGAAATGTTTTCCATGCTTTGTTTAAGATGGCTGATTTTTCCAATGCTTCTGCCTGCACAGCTTCGCTTTCAGTAGCAAAATAATCGGGATGATATTTTTTGCTTAATTCAAAAAATTTTTTGGAAAGCAATGCGGTATTTACTTTCAACCGGACAGGTATCTCAAATAATTCAAAATAGGTCATACATATTTTTTTAACACAATCAGTATTTGTTCATTTCAGTAAACAGCTTTGCAATATGCTGAATAACGAACAGAACGATGAAGAGTGCGACGCAACTGGGTTGATAGTAGTAATGCAGCTGGTCAAATAATATCAAACAGCAAATCTACGAATTAAGGAGGCAGGGAAAAACGAACTTCCGTTATTCGTAACCAGTATTTAACACTTGATTGTATTAAGAGGTTGCTTTTCTTTGGCGTGGGAATATTTTCAGGTCTTTCTTTTTAGCATATTCATATCCCACCAGTATTACAACTATGCCAATAGCCACCCATTTCCAGTTATTTCGTTTATGGTCTGGTTCGTAATTACCAATAAAAATAAGATTGGCCCAATAAGCGGGTGTTTTAAAACGGGCATCAATATCAGGGCTGTGCAACAAATCAAGCTTAGCTTGTTGCAAGGCTTTGTCTTTACTGATATTTTCTGCCAGGTAAAAATGCAGGCGTTGCGTAATGAATGAAGTGATAGAGTCTTCTGCTCTCCACAAACTGGCAATCATGTTTGGGCATCCGGCATACGCAAAGGACCTGGACAGGCTCATAAGGCCTTCACCATTTCCCATTCTTCCCGTTAAGGGTTCGCTGCCGTTAAGGATTATTAATTGCGTAGAATCGAGGTTGAGATGATGGATTTCCTGTGCTGTAAGTTTATAATCATTATTTGCAGGATTAAATGCGATATGCGATTGAGAAGGGTTATTGTTATCGAAAAAACTATGCGTGGAAAGATGAATAATATTATAATGAATGGCGGATTGCAGAAAAATACTTTTCGTGGCAGCGGTGTCAACAAATATTTTTCCCTGCAACAATTTGATTTCTTCTCCGGAAAAAGGCAAGTTGGCTGTGGCTAATGATTGATGAGCAGCGTATGGGGCAAAGGCAAGTGTATTGGATGATTCCAGTTTTGCCCCATCCTTTCCGAGTAGTGCAGTTGAGTATTGATACTGCACTGAAAATTTTTCCAGGATATATTTACGGTTCTCATCCTGCAGGGCTTCAAAAGGAAGACAATTCAATTCCCCGGCTGGAATAATAACAAGTTTTTTTATTTTAATCAATTTGGATTGCACTGGCGAAATAATAGTCTGGTATAAGTTCATTGCAGAGTTAGCACCTGTATAAATATCATCAGCAGGTTTGTTTTGCAGCGCATCTTTAAACGATTCAATCTCCGAAAAAAATCCTTTATTTATTACAGTACTTCTGTATTCAAACTGGTCGGCAGTAATTAAAAGTGCCAGCAGTTCATTTTCTGATATATGAAAAGAAAGAACAGCTGTTGTGTTGTCGAGCTTTCTCTGCAACTGGCTAACAGTAGGTATCGGTTTAATTAATTTTTTCTGAAGTAATGGTTCTAAAGACAATTCTTCGTCCAGTTGATTTAATTCTGTTTCTGCATTTATTACAAACGAATTGAGGTTGGACAATACTGTACTATCTTCTGTTTCTTTTGCTTTTACTGATAGCCTGGTTATAGTGCCTTTTAAAGCTTCCCTTTTCTTTAATAACTCATAGCTGTTTGCCGGTTCTTTTTCAGTGGAAATAAGAGAAACTACTAAGTTCTTATTTCGTTGATCGAAAGAATATGCTTCTTCCAGGTAGTTTCTTTTTTTGGTAAAATTAAAAAGCAACAGGCTGATGTCGATAGGTTTGGTGTGAACGGTATTTTTTATTTTGCTGAGAAATAACGCCGCCTCCTCGGAATTATAATTTTTTTCTGCATAATCGATAAGACGGTAGGCAGAACGATAGGCATCTAATGATGATTCCAGCATCGACACATCTTTTTCCCGCTTGTAAAGATTTTCGAGGGTAATAGCTTTGGCTGTAAGTGTATTGAATAAATTAATGTAAGAGAAAATGCCGCTATATTGTTCGGGGTTTTTAGTAAAAGCCAAATCGTTATAACTGTAATAGAATTGAACAATCGCCTGCTGATAATTACTGGCTGCTAATTTATAATACTGGTGTTTGGCCAGTTCGTCTGCCTGGTATTTTAAAATAAGTCCATAAGCAATATTTTTTTTATGGCCATTCCATTTCAGATTTTCGGCCAATGCTTTATGAAAGTATAATTCTGCCGAATCAGGCTCACCCATAGATGCAAATGCCACTCCAAAGCTGGAATACAGATCAATATTTTTTTTGTTATTGTTTTGATTTACCTGCCGCAGGTAGCCAATGGCTTTCGGATAATCTTTCAAACCGATATTGATTATACCAAGATTATAATTTGCCTCATTATTAAAAATGGAGTAGGGCAAAATACTTTCATAAAGAGCTTTTGCTTCTTCGTACTCTTCCATTTTCATAGCGAGATCTGCTATGCTCAATTTCCTGGAGATCAGAAAAAATATATCTGAGCCATTGTTGAATGGTAAAGCAATTGATTTTTCATAATAAGCATGGGCCTGCTGGTAGTTGCCTGTTTCTGTATGCAGTAAGGCAAACTGGCTATACAAGACTTGTGATTCGGCCAGGGGCTGTTGATACTTGTTATTAACCTGTTCAGCTTTTTTATAATAGTTAAAAGCAGAATCATACTGGCCGTTGTTATAATAACTGGTACCGATATACAGCAGGGGGGATAATAAAAATGAATCCGGCACAGCAGCAATTTTTCTTTTTGTCTCAATAGCGGAAAAATAATTTTGCCTTACCGCATCTATCCTTTTAAAATGTGATTCAATAATTCCTGTTTTCAGATAAATGAAAAAAGCAAGTGAATCATTGCCGGGGCTTTTTATTTTGGAGAGCAGGCTTTTAAATTGTGTTAATGCCTGCTGGTAGAGGTTGTCTGCTTTTTCCTTCGCCTTTTCATCATAACTGGCTTTTATCAGTAACTGGCCGGCTTCCTGTTGTAATTTATCTGCATCAGTGTACATTTTCAGCAATGCTGCATCATCTCCGGGCTGCTGATACTGGGAGAAAGAAAATACAAGAATGCCCATTAATAAGAGAAAAGCAAATAGTCTGTACATGATAAATGGCTATTGCCTTCAAATTTAACAGGAGAAACCCATTAATCAGAAATAATTATACAGTAGTGTTAGTTTTTTATTTATCAGTTGTAATGTTATTGCTCTTGGTCAAACGAAAAATGTATTTCTCCTTTCTCTTGCGGGGTTTTTCGAAGCAACCCATTTTCAAACTCTTAGCTTAAATTGCAGACTATAAAAACGATAAACAGGCTGTATGAAAATAATTGGACTGATTCGGGAAGGAAAAACACCAGCGGATAACAGGGTGGCATTAACACCATCGCAATGCAAATGGATTACTAAAACGGCACCGGATATAAAAATTATAGTACAGGCATCTGCCAGCCGTTGCTTTACCGACAGGGAATATCAGCTGGCCGGGGCAGAAGTGAAGGAAGATATGAGTGAATGCGATATTCTATTGGGCATAAAAGAAGTGCCAGTAGAACAATTGATACCGGGCAAAAAGTACCTCTTCTTTTCGCATACCAAAAAGAAACAAGCGCATAATCAAAAGCTATTACGAGCTATACTGGATAAAAAAATAACCCTGGTAGATTATGAGTGCCTGGAGCATGAAGATGGCCAGCGGATAATCGGGTTTGGTTTTTTTGCAGGTGTAGTAGGGGCGCATAATGGTATGATGGCCTATGGTAACAGAACCGGATTATTTAAATTAGATAGAGTTTATAAACAACGTAGTTTCAGAGATTTAATACACAATTATTTTGGTCTTCGATTACCCAATGTAAAGATTGCCGTAACTGGTTCTGGCCGGGTGGCGCACGGCATACTGGAAATAATGAACCTGATGGGAATACATGAAGTGGAGCCGGATGATTACCTGATGCGGCGGTTTTCTTATCCTGTTTACACTCAATTGAAAGGGGCTGAATTGTACAAACACAAGATTACCGGCAAATACAGCCGGATGGATTTTCATGAACACCCTCAGGACTATGAGTGCAAATTTTTGCCGTATGCAGCCCAAACTGATATTTTAATGAACGGTGTTTATTGGGACATAACTGTACCCCGTTTATTTGAAAGAGAAAATGTGAAGGAGGAGAATTTTATTATTCAGACTATAGCAGATATTACGGATGATGCGAATGGCTCTATACCTGTTAATGTGGGTGACCAGACTATAGAAGAACCAATTTATGGGGTGGACAGGCAAAGCCTGGAAAAAACCGAACCCTACCTGCCCAATTCAATTGATATTATGGCTGTGGGTAACCTGCCCAACGAATTGCCAAGAGATGCATCCCGTTATTTTGGCGAGCAATTGATAAAATTTATATTGGAAGATTTGGTGAAAGGTGGTTCTGCAATAATTGAAAAAGCTACGATTGTAAAAGATGGAGAGTTGACGGAGGAGTATGAATACTTAAGAGATTTTGCAGAAGGAAAATGATTTTGCCTTCCCGGCTATTACAAATACAGATAATAGTCCTTCAGTAAATTAACGAAGGCTTCTGTGTAATTGTTTTGTTCATCCCTGATAACTATTTTGTCTTTTGTATAGGCTGATTCGCTGTTGCCGCTATGATTGCCTGCCACAAAAAAACGAAAAGGGGTATGTTGCGGTGATTGCATTATCAATGTAGTGTGATTAATATCCAAATGATATTTTTGGAATAGTAAGCCTGCTTCTAAAAACCTTTTGTACGGCAATAGCAAATAGAAACGTCCATCAGGATGGAGTATATCTTTAATTACCTGTAACAGATCTGCCAATAATAAACCGCTATTATGATGAGCAGTATTTTTTTGCGGATCGGGCGATGCTAACTCGTTTTCATAAAACGGAGGGTTGCTGATGATTACATCGTATTCTTTTCCAAAAGTATAAGCCATATCTTTTGCATCCCCGGGCATTACAAAAATCTTGTCTTTCCAGGGAGAAGCATCTGCATTTTCTTGAGCCTGTTTTGCTGCTCCCTCATCAATTTCTATCGCATCGATTTCGGCATTAGTAGTCTTTTGCGCCAGCATCAACGACAACAAACCGGTACCAGTCCCAATATCAAGACAATCATTAATTATTAATTTTTCTTTATTAATTAAATCCGCCGCCCACGCCCCAAACAAACACCCATCCGTCGTCACCTTCATTGCACAACGATCCTGTTGTATAGTAAATTGTTTAAACTGGAAATGAGAATTCGCCATTAAGAAAATTTAATTCATGGAATGAAATGTTGAACTTGAAGGCGTGAAGCAAGAAGCGAACAGCAAGCAGCCTGCTACCATGTCGCCCTCGCCGTAGCACTCACTGACAAATCAGCAAACTGCTCCTGCTGGTATTTGTAATAAGCGGTAATAGCAATCATGGCTGCATTATCTGTGCAGTATTCAAAGGCAGGAATAAAAGTATTCCAGCGATTTTGTTTGCCCAATTCTTCAAATGCTTTTCGCAAACCACTATTGGCAGATACACCCCCGGCCAGGCATAAATCTTTAATGCCTGTTTCAATAGCAGCTTTTTTTACTTTATTAAGCAGTATAGTTACAATGCGGTGCTGTATAGAAGCACATATATCAGGAAGATTGTTGTTAATAAAATCCTGTTTCTCTTTTTCTGTTGCCATAAACTCTTCTTTAAACAAATTGCTTTTACCGGCATTTTGTAAGAAGTAAAGAATAGAAGTTTTCAATCCGCTGAAACTGAAATTCAGTCCTGGTATTTTGGGTTCCGGAAATTTAAAACGATTAGCATCTCCCTGTTTTGCATATTTATCAATCAATGGCCCACCGGGATAGGGAAGTCCCAGTATCTTGGCCGATTTATCAAAAGCTTCCCCTGCAGCATCGTCTATTGTTTCGCCGATTACTTTCATTTTTGTTGGCGATTCGCACAATACTATTTGTGTATGGCCACCACTTACCGTAAGGCATAAAAAAGGAAAATCTGGTTTCGGATCAGCAATTAAATTGGCCAGCACATGTGCCTGCATATGGTGAACAGCTATCAGCGGTTTGTTCAATGATAAAGCGAGTGATTTGGCAAACTGTCCACCCACCAGTAAAGAGCCGATAAGTCCGGGGGCTTGTGTAAAAGCAATAGCATCTACCGCCGTCAATTCACAACCTGCTACTTTAATTGCAGCATCTACCACCGGCACAATATTTTGCATGTGTGCCCTCGATGCCAGTTCGGGTACCACGCCGCCATATTTTTCATGCACGGTTTGATTGGCTATGTAGTTGGATAAAATTTTTCCATCCCTGCACACCGAAGCCGATGTTTCATCGCAGGAAGATTCTATTGCTAAAATTGTAATGGACACTTTTTTTATATTAATTCTCTTTGCATTTATGCAAAATCAAAAGTCAAAAATCAAAAAAAGAGTCTGCAAGTTGAGGATTCCCTTTTGACTTTTTACTTTTACTTATTTATTTGCTCCTTATCGCCACCACCGGATCCATCCTCGCTGCCTGTAAGGCAGGAATAAAACCTGCCAGTATTCCAACAATGATACAAATAACAATAGCCAGTATCATATAACCTGTAGAAATAAAAACAGGGAAACTTAATGCCTGTGTTAATACCTGTGCCAGCATGAACACAAGTAACAATCCTATTAAGCCGCCGATAATACAGAGAAAAGCAGATTCTAATAAGAACTCGATAAGTATAACACGTTTTTTTGCACCAATGGCTTTCTTTAAACCAATCTGGCTTGTTCTTTCCCTTACGGAAACAAACATAATATTTGCCACGCCAAACATACCTACAATCAGTGACAGGGCGGCAATGGCCCAACCACCAATATTCAGTCCCGCAAAAGCAGAACTGATAGCATCACTGAAATCATTAATGTCATTCATGGTAAAGTCATCCTCCTTTGTAGGCTTAAGTTTGCGAATGCCCCTCATAGAACCTATCAGTTCATCTTTTAAAGATTTGCTGTTTAAATTATCCTGTCCCTGCACAAGTATTAATGGGTCAGCTTTTCTTTCATCCATAATAGTACGGGCAAATTTGTAAGGCAATACCACATTCTCATCAAAGTTCCATCCGCCAATCATTGATTTGCCCTGCTTTTTTATAACACCAATCACCCGTAATTTTTTACCCCGTGCCATCACTTCTTTGCCCATCGCAATTTCGGGGCTGCCAAATAATTTTTCCGCCACTACCACACCAATAACAAGCACATTAACTCCCTGCGAAAATTCTGCATCAGAGATAAACCGGCCTGTTTGTATTTCTATTGGTTGTATGTCTTTAAATTGTTCGGTGATGCCATAAAGCTGTACGTTGGACAAGCTGTTGTCCTTGTAGTCAATATTATCTGCCACATCAATTTTAAAAGCTACAAATTTTGCCCCAGGTGTTCGTTCTACAATCTGCGCCACCTCATTATATTTCGGAGAAGGGCGGTTCACATAGCGCCACCAGGGAAAATCAGGACCGCCTCCTGCACTGTAATCCCATTTATCTACATAGATAGTATTAGTGCCAAGCGACTTTACTTCGTTCTGAATATTATGTTCCAGGCTGTTTACAACAATCAGTACCCCGATAAGACAAAAAATGCCAATCATAATACCAAATAAGGATAAGGTAGTGCGGAGTTTATTCTTCCACAATTCCTGCAATGCCATCTTCAGGCTACTGGTTATAATTTCGAGGGAGCGTCTTATCACAGGACAAATTTACCGGTATTTTGTTTACCAGCTGCATTGCTATTATCATCGTCCTGTTCGCTATTCAGCATATGCAAACAGCCCAATAGCTAACAATAACTTTTCAAAGCAAGGCTTGCCCATTGTCTATTGTCCATTGTAAATTGTTGCTTATTCTTTTTATCTTTCCGCCCAATTACTACTTTATGGAATCTCAGCAAGCTCCAATAGTTTATATTCCCAATAAACAGGATAGTTTTCTAAAAAAACGGCATACAACCACTATTGCCTTTGCCGTTGGCATCTTGCTTTTCTTATTACCTTTTGTACAGCTTAGATGTGGTGGCATGACGCTGGCTGAGAATAGCGGGATAGGTATTGCATTAGGTAAAGAATGGAAGATAGCTATGGTTGGCAGCAGCGATTTATTAAAAGACAAAAGCAAGATCGGAAAAAATGATAAAGACAATCCGCTAAAAGGCAGTGATCCGAACATTTTTGCTACTGTCGCATTGGTAACAGCAGCCATAGGTTTAGCTTTCGGTCTTTCCAATCAAAAATACAGGGCCATGATGGGATTGTGCACCGGCATATTGGCTGCCATTATGCTAATAGCCGTAATGGTACAATTTAAAATGGCTATGAGTTCTGCCTTATCAAACGATAAAAGCGATGCACTAAAGGATATTGAAATGGGGGCGGTGCTGAAATTGCAATTTACAGTATGGTATTTTTTATCGTTAGCCTCTTTTGCTGCCGCTGCTTTTTTCAGCTACAAGCATCATCAGCAGGAATTGGAAGATGCTATTGGCAGAGTAGTGGATTTTGAATTCCAGCAAAGGACGCAACCATAAATTATTTCAAACTGATATCGGTGGGTAACCCATCTAAACTCTTTAAATTATTTTGCTGCACATATTCGTGCAATCCATCTGCACCTTTTTTCTCTGCCCATTCAAAATGAATATCTCTTTCACCGGAGTATTCATATAGCGGCACACCAAAGCCACAGGATGTTTGCACCAGATCAATATCCGCAATTATAAGTTGTCTTGTACTTGGGTAAATTGTAAAATGACCAGCATAGGTTTCCCAATCAGCAGTGCCGGGCAATACTGTAAAACCTTTTCCATACAAGCGTAAAATATTGGGTGCTCCTTCGAAAGAGGTAAACATAATAGTAATACGCCCATTCTCCCGTGTATGAGCAGATGTTTCGTTGCCACTGCTTATCAAATCCATATAGCCCACTTTATTATCTGATAACACTTTAAAACAATCAAGTCCTTTGGGTGAAAGGTTTATATGACCATCGGCACTTAACGGAGCTGTAGCTACAAAAAAGATATGTTGCTTTTCTATAAATTCTTTGTGTGCCGGCTTAATGGAATCGTGAAATTTTCCCATGAAGGTAATTTTAGGTATTGAAGTTAAGAAGAATGGCAGAAGGTACAAGGCACAAGGTGCAAGGGACAAGGAACAAGTCGTGCTTTGCTGAGATACCGATAGCCTGATAGTAAACTTCATTGCCATAAAGATTTTACGGATTGAAGCAATTATTAATTGTTAATTATTAATTCTTAATTATCATAAAGAGATTAATACTTTTGATAAATAACAAACACTATGGCACAAAAAATACTTTGTATAGATATTGGTGGTTCGCATATAAAAGGGGCTATTGTAAATGAAGCAGGGGACTTGGAAACGGAGTATATAAAATTTGATACACCACTACCGGCCAATCCGGCGAATGTACTGGCAGTAATTCAGCAATTAGCGGCTGCATCTCCGGGGTATGATAAAATTTCTGTTGGCTTTCCGGGCTATGTAAAAGATGGCGTGGTGATGACTGCACCCAATCTTGGCAGCGAAGCATGGCATAATACAAAGCTGGCAGAGGAGCTTACTGCATTGCTGGGTAAGCCAGCCAAAGTAGTGAACGATGCAGATATGCAGGGCCTGGGTATTGCCAGTGGTAAAGGTTTTGAAATTGTTGCTACCATTGGTACTGGTTTTGGAACTGCATTTTTATACGATGGAAAACTATTGCCGCATATAGAACTGGCACATCACCCTATATCGAAAGGCCGTGACTATGACGAATACATAGGACAGAAAGCAATGGATGATTGCGGAAAAATAAAATGGAATAAAAGAATGGAGAAGGTATTGGCTGTATTAAAAACGGTATTCAATTATGATCGTCTGTACCTCGGTGGTGGTAATGCCCGTAAGTTAACTTTCCCATTGGATGAAAATATTACTATCGTTTCCAATATAGAAGGAATAAAAGGTGGTGCCCGCTTGTGGCAGTAAAAGCAAGATGCATTAGCAAGGACTTTCTCCATCATGGCTCGTACTATTCAGCAGTTTTTCTTCTGCAACCTTGCCTGTAAATATAACAGAAACTGAGGTTTTACCTTGCGTGCTGCAAGGATTTACCCTTATTTAGAGTGTTTCTAACTATACCCGTGTCATACTTACTCTACACGCTGTTCCCCAAATTATTACACTACTACAAGAGTAAAACTACATTTCTTACCTGTTTATTAACGTTCCTTTGACTTATCAAACGATAGCGTGTTGGAAAATAGGGAAAATTAGAAAACACGAAGTCGGAATCTCAAACATCATCCAAAAAACCCTAAAACCAATTGTTATGCGCCAGCTGAAAATTTCACAGTCTATCACCAATCGTGATGAACAGAGTCTTGAAAAGTACCTGCAGGAAATTAATAAAATCAGGATGCTTACTCCAGACGAAGAGACTCAACTTACTATTTTAATAAAACAGGGAAATAAAGTTGCACTTGACAAACTTGTAAAGGCTAATCTTCGCTTCGTTGTATCCGTAGCAAAACAGTACCAGGGACATGGCCTTCCGCTGACAGACCTTATTAATGAAGGAAACCTGGGCCTGATAAAAGCAGCTGAAAAATTTGACGATACCCGTGGGTTTAAATTTATTTCATTCGCAGTGTGGTGGATTCGCCAGAATATACAATATGCATTGGCGGCCAACGCCAGGTTGGTAAGACTGCCATTGAACAGAATAGCATTGAACAGCCGTGTAAAAAAAGCACAGGTTGTTTTGCAACAACAATTGGATCGTATGCCTTCTGAAGAGGAATTGGCAGAAACTATGAATGTGAATGTAGAAGAAGTAAAAAGCAGTCTTAACTATACCGACAGACATATAAGCCTTGATGCACCATCTAACTTAGATGAAGACGATTGCCTTGTAGATACAATGGCAAATGCCGATGCCTCAATGGAAAATGAAAACCTGTCGCATAAAGAATCGCTGCAGATAGAAATAGCCCGTACCCTGCGATTTCTTCCCGAAAGACAGCGCCAGACTATCTGTTATTTTTTCGGAATAGGACTGGAACATTCTCTTACACTGGAAGATATCGCTAACAAATTCGATTTAACTACCGAAAGGGTTCGCCAGATAAAAGACAGAGCCCTTGAGAAGTTACGCAACACCCAGAATTTTAATTTACTGAGAAACTTTTTAGGAGCTTAATAACTCAAATGAATAAAACGAGCCCCGTACTTTAATGTGCGGGGTTTTTTATTATAAAGCAGTTGCTATGGACAAGTAAGCAATAAGGAACCTTCTATTGTAACTCCGGTAAATCCAAAGGGGGTAAGCTGATCCTGGAAATAAAAACTACTCCTTGAAATAGCAGCCGGGAAACAGGTGAGCCTGTAAACTTCGCCGCATAATCCAATTTTATGATTGGCTGTGGTGGTGGCCTGTATTTTATAATAATATTTTGTAGAAGTGTTTGCTGTAAATGAAGCATTCCAACCCTGTGTCAGCAGGTTAGTGGTAAATACTATATTATTCCCTTCATCATAAATAGTAAATTCTATTGCTGCAATATTTTGAAGTATTGGTTTGCATACATCATTTACCCCATCACCGTTAGGGCTAAAAGCATTGGGCATATAAACCCTTCCATTATCACCGGTGCCCGACGTGTCTGTTACAAGTCCCTGGCAATTGATCCGGGCTGAAATATCATCCGTCGATTTGGAGCAGGTTCCAAAGATGGAAATGGTGGCAATAAATAAAAAGGGTAGTAGCTTACTCATGCTTTAATTTTTAGTTTTCGGTGGCTACATATATCCAGGCTTCTTTTCCTGATTGCAGCATTACTTTAATTCTCTTATAATTAACGGGCTCATAGCTATCAATTATTAATAATTCTTCCCGGGTTATCTCAAGCACCGATCCGCGGATAATATCATTTGGGTTGCCGGATTTAACCAGGGTGTGCTGGTATGGGCTTTCGCCTTTTGAAAGAAATGCACTATCTGTTATTTCAATAGTAACGCTTTTATATCCTATTAGATTATCTGCCTGAAGAGGTACAGTTCTTCCGAATAAAGCCTGTTGCACTTTTTCATTTTGAAGGGTACCGTATGAAAATATAAACTCAGGCATTGTAAAGTATGTACTATAAAAATAAGGATTGCCTGTTAAAAAGAAAAGGGTGGACGACTGTCAACCCTTTTCTTTTTAGATAACACCGGTAAAGATCAGCTTGTTAAATACCCCCGAAAAAAATACTCCGGAACACAGCCGCAATGAGTTTTGAAATATATTTTACTATTGTATTCATTAATAAGGAAGTTATTGGCCCTGCATTTTACTCATATCCATATGCAACACATTCCAGCGATGCCCATCGAGATCGGTGAACACACAACCATACATCCAGCCCTTCATTTCACCGGGTTTGTGATTGCTGCTGCCACCGGCAGCAATGGCTTTCACACCAATTTCATCTACTTCTTCTTTACTTTGTGCATCAATAGAAAGTAATACTTCTGTTGAGTTTGAAGAAAGCTCGCCACCACTGATGAAGCCTTTAAATGTAGGCTCGTCAAAAAGCATGCAGACTACATTTTTTTCACCCATCATAAGACAAGCTGCGTTGGCACTGGTGCGTTCCTCATTGAAGGTGAAGCCAAGTTTGGTAAAGAAGGCTTTTGATTTTTCAATGCTCTTTACCGGTAAGTTGATCCAGAATTGTTTCATAAAAGCTGTTTAGGTTTTAAAAAAATTTGCTATTAGATAATATTGTATTTATTATTTCGCATTTTCATCTGCCTGGAAAATGCCAAATACATTATTATCCGGGTCTGTAAAATAACCCTGCCAGCACCTGCCGGGAACAGCAAATTTTGGTAAGGCCACCTGTCCGCCATTGGCAAGAATTAATTCCGCAGTAATATCGAAATCTTCTACAAAAATGGAACAGGTAAATGCATTAGTACCACATTCTGCTGGCGGAGTCTTTGCAGGTCGCTTTAATAAACCACCGTTGATTCCTATTGTTTCGATACGATAATATTCAATAGGCACCAGGTCTTCTTTAATAAAATTCCAACCAAACACGGTAGCATAAAATGTAAGCAATTTTGCAGGGTGCGTAGCCTGTATTTCAAAATATGCAATATTGTTCATGGCTGTTGGTTTATGCTTTTGCTAATTGCTTTGCCAGTAATTTTTCCAGTTTCTCAAAGCCCTCATTCATGCCTCCTTCCATACCAGAAGAGATCATACCATCACGATCAGCAACTGATTTGAAAACACTTTGAATTTTCAATAAACATCTATCATTGGGAAGAGTAACGAAAGTTGCGGTTTCGAGTGATACATGGCCACTCTCCGGTAAGCCTTCAAATTCAAAAGTTCTTATTAATCTTTCAGGAGGTTTTACTTCGTGCATTACACCATTAAAACCGTATTCACGTCCTTTGTCGTCATAATGAACGAAACGATAAGCACCGCCTGAATAGTTATCGTATTTTTTAATTTCCATCCGCAGGCGATCGGGGCCAATCCACTGTACCAGTAAATCGGGTTCTGTAAATGCCTGGAAAACTAATTCCCGTGGTGCATCAAATTCACGTTCAATAAAAAATTCCTGTTTGCCTGGTTCGGCAATAATTTTAGTTTGATTGCTCATTTTTTTTCTTTTAAAAGTTTATCAAGATTTTCATGGGCCATTGCAAATCCTTCTTTGAAGCCCATTTCAGTTATTTTCTGCATGTCTTCTTTACTGGCAAAAGTTACCGTTACGCTTACTTTGGTACCGGTATTGGTAGCAGTAAAGGTATTTTTCCAATTCATGCCGGGCAGATCGGTATTTTTATTTCCATCTTCATCGGCAAATTCATCCACTGCAGTGTACCATTTCAGTGGTTCAATTTTTAAATAACGGAGCATGCACCAGAACTTACTGCCATCCGGCCCCAGCATATAATAATGCCAGTAACCACCTTCGCTGAAATTCATCGTTTTTGTAATGGCTTTAAATGGGAGAGGAGCCCACCATTCTGCCAGTATTTCGCTATCTGTCCATGCCCGCCATACTTGTTCCAGGCTTGCTTCAAAATCTCTTTCTACCAACATGGTATTGTTGGTCATGTCTTCGGTAAAAATTGTTTTCTGCATGATGTTATTTTTTGTTTTTTAAATTGAGCAATACATTGTCTAATCGGCTAAAACGGTTTTCCCACATCTGGCGGAAAGGTTCTAACCAGTCTGATACTTCTTTCATCTTTTTAGGATTTAAGTGATAATATATTTCCCTGCCGGTTTGTTCTTGTTTTACCAGATGGCATTCGGTTAGTATTTTAATATGTTTGGATACGGCCTGTCGGCTGCTGTCGAAATGCTCGGCCAGTGCATTTGGTGTCATCGCCTGCAGCGCAATTAAAGTAAGTATGGCTCTTCTTGTTGGGTCGGCTATAGCCTGGAAAACGTCTCTTCTCATTGGTGTTTTAATTTATGTGCAACTAATCGGTAGCAAATATACGTGCAACTGATTGGTTTCGCAAAATATTTTTTGATTTTTTTTTAAGGAGGGTGAATATGTGCTAAAAGAGGAAGAAAATTAGGTGCCAGGCTGTAGTGCTATTATTAGCAGGAAATAATTAGTAATTGGGGACTCTGTTTTTGAGAAATTTTTATTTAGTCGTCCTGAGAAATAAAAGAGAGAAAGAGGATGCTTCGCATCAGGCGTGTATTCACTTGCGAGTGCAACGAAGCAATCTCTTTTTTTCTGGGCGAGGTGTATTTTTTAGTCAGCTCCATAGCTATCCTGCCGGCAGGCAAGAAGGTTTACACGGATGGGCATATGCAACTATTCTATCTTTTCTGCTACAGTCTTCAAATCTGCAGAGTCTTATTTTTACTTTTGAATTTTGACTTCCTGCTTACTACCGTTTTGTAATCTCCGCCGCTTTTGCCTGTTTAATATTGCCCTCATCGAGAAGAGAAGAATAAGAAAAAATGCGACAAGTATCAGCAACCGGTTCCTTAATATATGTTGTTCTTTATCCTGTTGTTGCATCACCTTATTAAACCTTTTTTCTGCTTCGCTTTCATTTTCCTCACCTGCATTTTGGCCTTTCTGTATTGCCATTATTTTTTCCAGCGACAAACTATCTTTTGCTATTTGCAACCTGTTTAGAGAATCGCCTACTTTCTGTATTCTCTGCATTTCTTCCATATATGCAAGACTATCCGGGGTCTGTGCAAATAAAACAGCAGAGCCAATCAGCAGGTAAAAGAGAAAAATTATTTTTTTCATTCTATGAAATTGATACCGCATTTAGTGTATTCTATCTTTTTTCATGTATTCAGCAATCATCACTTCATTGCTATCCTTACTTTTTGATAGCGAGTCAATAATTTTTTCTTTTTCACCAGCGGTTCTGTTCTGGCTTAGTTTCTTCTTTGCCTGCAAATCTTCTACCACAATTTCAAAAGCAACAATACCTTTCGACATTTTAAGCTTATAATCTGCCGGCAAATTGTCCCATTGCTGCCTGTAAGCTATTTCGAAATTGTTGATGGTAGATTCAAGCACATTGAAAACAGCTTCTGTGTCTGTTATTAATTGGCCCTGGCCATAAGCATGCACAGCAATATAATTCCAGGTAGGAACACTCAATTCTTTTTCATAGTTACCCGGGGAAATATAGGCGTGCGGTTCGCTGAATATTACCAGCACCCTTCCATTCTCAATGTCTTCCCATTGCTTGTTGGCTTTCGCAAAATGAGAGGTGAGTATGATATTATCATCTTTCGTGGTTATTACGAAGGGCAAATGAGTTGCTACCGGCAAATTATCTTTTGCTGTAACAATGGTTGCAAAACTGAATTGCTGCATAAATGCAATGGTTTCGTCCTTATCGGTTGCTTTGTTTATTTCAGGAATGTACATATAATGGTGCCGCTTTGTGATTGCAAATTAACAATAATAAACAATTTGGCAGTTGCTGACAGCTGTATAATACTATGAATAAACTTAACTTAGTATTACGGTCAGCAACTAATGAAGGACTATCAACATGAAAAAAGCAACCTGCCTTCTTTTTCTTCTTTTTCTGATCCTTTGCTTAAATGCACAGGAAAAGGAAAATACAACATTAAAAATTGTGAACGAATTATTCCGCCTGAGAAATGAACATAAGGCTGATTCGGCTGAACAATTTTATGCTGATACAGTAAAAGTGTATATGAAGTACTTAAGAAATATTCCCCGGAGGATAATTACACAAAGTGATAAAAATTTCTGGAAGGCCCATCCGAAAAACAGGTTTGAAATAACTGCCCCTGTGCAAATTACTGTTGTGGCAGGTAATACAATCGCCACCATTTTTGGTAAAGAATACCTGGATGGAACAAGTTTTAAATCTGAAAAGATTGAGATAAAATTTGACCGGAATAGAAAAATATATTCTTACCGGGGGGTTAACCTGAAATAGTCGCGGTTAGCTGTTATTTATTCAAGCATTTATCTATCTCATCTACCAATCCATTTTGTGGCAGGTCTCCACTCAATTCCCAAAACATAATGCCACCTAATTTTTTTCTTCTCACAAATTTTGACTTTTCACCGATCGACCATTTATCATCGAAGGTGGCAAATAGTTTTTTTGAAGAATTATACTGATAAGGTGCCTTTGCTTTATTATCACGATAATAAACAAAGCCCGATGTATCGCTGAAATAAGCAGTGAAATTTTTAAAATCAACCCCTTCCTTAAACTTACCCGCCTGGTACAATCCATGGTTGCTGTCTGCTACATTTTCCCAAACTCTTGCATAAAAAGCTGCGCCGATAATCAATTTATCTGCGGGGATTTTTTTATTCAATAACCAGTTAACACATTTTTGTGTAGACTCTTGCCCCGGCCTGTAATCTGCTAAAGGTGTGTGGTGACCTGTTACCGTACTATATCCGCCAACAAGATCGTATGTCATCAGGTTGATAAAATCTACCAGTGGACTTACTTTATTCCAATCAATAGATTGTTCAAGATAACTGGTAAAACCACCCGCAGCAAAACTCAACAGGTAGCTGGTTCCCATTTCCTGCCGCAGTTGTTTTACCAACGCAGTAAAGTTTTCTTTGTCTGCTGCTTCATATTTATGGCCGGGATAACCTTCTATTGCCGGATATTCCCAGTCAAGGTCAAGGCCGTCAATCTTATATTTCCTGAACAACTCCACCGCTGTTTTTGCAAAAGTATTCCGGTGTGCTTCGGAACCGAAAAGTCCGGAACATGGAGCACAGCCTCCCCAGCCACCAACGGAAACCATAATTTTTAATTGCGGATGATCTTTCTTCAAAGCCACAAGCTGTTCTATTGTTTGTCGTTGTTTGTCATTATGAAAAGTAAGGGTGTCGTTTTGCAGTTTTAAAAAACTGTAAATAATATGCGTGAGCTTTTCCACCGGGTATTGCCTGATCGTTTCGCCGTTACCGGTATAATAAGCAATTACGTTATAGCGTTGAGATTGTACCTGTACTATTACAACCCATAAAAAGAAGGAAACTAATATTATTCTTTTCATACAATTAACAGGAGATATTATCGACTACAGAATCAGGAATAAAGCTATTCAGATCAGAGTGTTTTCTTCGGCGGCAGATCAAAAGCAACTGCTTCATGCTCAAAATGTCCGTTATGAGAACCATCACAGAAAGGTTTGTTTTTAGAAAGACCACAGCGGCAGAAGGAAACGATTTCTCTTCCCTGTAAATTATACACCCCACCATTTCTATCTACTACTTCAAAATCGCCTTCAATTTTCAATGAACCATTATTATTAACTGTAATCTTTGTTTTTGACATATTATTTTTTTTCAAAATTACTTACTAAAATTCAAATTATGGGATTTATAAAGCAATGCTGGTCTGTTGGCTATACACTTCAACACGGGGATACAGAGGTTTGAGATACACAGAGAATCTCAGTGAAACTCTGTATCTCCTCAACTCTGTGTTGATGTCGCTGGTAACAAAAAATATTCTGCTTATAGTATTATATTTGACTACTGTGACAAAAAAGAATATTATGAAAAAAACATCTTTGATTGTAATATCTGTTTTATCAGTTCTTTTTTGTTTCGGGCAGGGCGTTGAAAATTATTACTCCCTGGATGCAAAGCATCCCATTTCTTTTGTTGGCAAATATATTGTTTACAATGGTGATACGATACTGCTTGGCCCACGTAGTTTTTTTATTGATGGCCGTCTTGCCGATACCGTAACTGAAAGATATCCTTACGTTTTTAATTCGGTAAATAAAGCGGTACAGAAAATAACGAATGGCACTGAAGAATCTCCAATGACATTGTTCATTGCTCCTTATGTCTATTGGATCGATAATCCCGATGATACAGCCACAAGAGTTGGAGTAAATGGTCAGCCACCCTTTGGTTTAGTAGTTAAATGTGAGTGGTTAAAATTTCACGGACTTTCTAATGATCCAAAAAATGTTGTATTGGCCTGTAACCGCGGACAAACTATCGGTGCAAAAGGTAACTTTACCATGTTCCGTTTTTTTGGCAATGGAACTTCTTCAGAAAATATTACGTTTGGTAATTATTGCAATGTCGATCTTAATTATCCATTACTTCCGGCACTGAACCGGAAGAAAAGAGCTTCTGCCATTGTACAGGCACAATTAATTATTTGTGACGGCGATAAAATTATTGCAAGAAATTCCAGTTTCATAAGCCGGTTGAACCTTTGTCCTTTTGTTGGTGGAAAAAGGGTATTATTTGATCGTTGTCATTTTGAATCGACAGATGATGCACTTTGTGGCACGGGTGTTTATTTAAACTGCACACTGGATATGTATAGCTCAAAACCTTTTTATCGTACCAATGGAACAGGTGCAGTTTTTCTCAATTGTGATATTACCAGTTATGTAAAAGGCGAACAGTTTTTTACGAAAGCACCCGGACAAGTAGCTGTGATAGACACAAGATTTAAAACAGCTGCAAACACTTATATTGGTTGGCAGGATGTTGTTCCTTTAGAAACACGCAACTACCAGTATGGTGTAATGCAGAATGGAAAGACTGTATTTATCAGTCAGCGGGAAGCAGCAAACACGATTAATCTTAAAGCCGAATCATTGCTGTACGCTTATCGCTTTAGCAATAAAGGGAAAGTAGTTTATAACACTTATAATTTATTGCAGGGTAATGATGATTGGGATCCAATGGCCATAAAAAAAATCGTGCAGCAATCAGAGAAAGAGTTGAAGGTAAACCTTACAAAAATCCCTGTACAGTTACTTGTATCCCCAACAAGAGTAAGTGTAGAAACAAATAAGAATGATGTAGTGCTTACAACAAAGATGCTACGCTTTGGTAATTATGAAGCCAGCGGAGATAAAATCAACTGGCGTATTGCAAAAGGGTATGACTCATTGGTGAAGTTGAATGTAAGTGAAGATGGGCTGACGTGTAAAGTAATTCCTGTAAGTAAATTTGATGATACAAAAGATGTAGTAGTTATTGCATCCACAGCCGCAGGGCTGGAAGCTGCAAGTGTTATTACAGTCGCACCTTCTATTCTTCCTGCTCCCGGCTTTACTGTTGCACCTGGTATTGCACCTGCTCCAAATGGCCAGCTTCATCTTAATTATAAACTTGATGCAGCATATAAAGATCAGTCGCTGGTAAACTGGTATCGCTGCAGCGATGCAAAAGGCAGCAATGCTATTGAAGTAGCAGTGTCAAGATTAAATGAACCGTTTATAAATTATACACTCACTGCCGGAGATGCTGGATACTACATCATGGCAACGATACAACCCAAACATATCCGCAGCGAAACTGGCAAGGCAATATCCGTAGTAATGCAAAACCCTGTTTCAACCGGAGCTATAAAAACGGATCTGCATAAAGTGGTTACTGATTTTAAAAATATTTCTACCCGTAATCAGCCTGCTATATTGCCGGGTTTCTTTACATGGGCACATCTTCGTCCGATAGAATCTGACAGGGCTTTTGCAGTTGATACCACAAAAGATGCATGGTATTATGGCAAAGGCAGCGAAGGTGCGGCTGACATACCTGGAGTAATGCAAGGCAGAAATGGAAAAATGCGATATACTCCGGTAGGGGAAAAATTTGATGATATGCAACTCACTCTTACTGTATCGCCATTCAAATCGGCAGGGCAGGGGTTTAGTGTGGCACCGTTATATATGGATGTGCTGATAAAGATGGATAATAAAACCATGAACGGTTATGGACTGCGATTGATCCGCACTACTAAATATGGCGATGCGGTGGATGCGTATTTTGTTCAATACGAAAATGGAGTAGCAAAACAAATCAGCGATGCAATAAGCACCAGTGTATTCAGAACGGTATGTACAATTGTAATCAATGCAACTGGTGATATTTTATCGGCAAAACTTACCACTACTGCCAGTCCGGCAAATGGCACACAGGGTGTTCAGCCAACTGTGGATATTAAAACAGCTATTCAACCGAATAATTTTGGAGGCATTGGTATCGAGTTTCGTGGTGGCTCACCAGTTGTTTTTTCTGATTTGAAAGTAGAGTGGAAGTAATTGCAATGGGTCGGGACGCTAAAACCAGCAACCAATAACCAGCAATTAATCACCAGCAATTAATCACCAGCCATTAAATCCTTACAGCCGTAACCAATGGTTCAGGTTCATGTATACTGAGAGAAGCCGCTTTATCGCCATTTATTTTAAAAATGATTTTCACTGATGCTGCCCCCGCCGGTGAAAAACTGTTTTCATCCACTTTGTTCAGTTTACGGGGGCTTCCGCCTTTACGGCCTATTTGCAAAAATCCGAGCTTGTGCTGATCCACAACAAATATTTCTCCTTCACCATCACCAAAACGGTATTCACCCAAATATTTTTTCTTTTCATCCTCCGTTACATCAAGGCTCTTCGGTTTTATATCTGCATTCCCCACAGTTTCAAGATAGCTGATCACTTTATTCACGTTTGTTTTATCGGTTTCAGAAATATTTTTAGCTTCAAGCCTGTTCTTCGCATGTTGCAACAGTGTAATACCATGCGGCCCGGTGTGGCTTTGAATACCCGGAACAGTTTCAATGATCTCCTGCACACTTTTAAGCATACCCATCATTGTGAAAGTAAAAATATCCGGTCTGGCACCATAGCTCATCAGGAGCTCAGCTATATCCCTGCGACCCACATGTGATGCAGCACCTATTGCAGTTTCAAAATCGCCAAAACCCCAGTCCCAGCTTGCTCCTGCCAGTTCAGGATGCTGGCTCACTAATTCTTTTACTTTATCAATATTACCATGCGAGGCTCCCACCACGCCACTCACCATATTGTCATTCATACCTGGGTACCGGTAAAACAAAGGATCTGCATTTCCTATGTTCCATGGTTTACTGATAGCATCCTGTGCAGCAGCAAAACCAAAGGTTGTAATACCTATCAAACCAAAAGCAGAGCTTTTAATAAAGCGGCGGCGTGCAAACGGGTTGTTATTCATAATAGCAGTTTTAAAGATGTACTATTAAGTTACAACATCCATTATCATTACTACAGCAAGTTTCAGATGACTGGTAGTATTTTGTTATTTGAGGTAAGAATACCAGCTAAAACGAATAAAGGCCGCTGCAAGCGGCCCTGATCTTACTACTATTTTTAATTTCTTTTTACTTAAAAACTTTCACTGCCACAATAACGATAGCTAAGCCCACCAGCAGGGTGAGTTTACCAAGTGTTTCCATCTTTTTTAATTGAGCTTCGGCATCACCTTGTTTTGCTTTCTTTGCAGCGGCACCGATTAATGAAATTAATACGATAAGTACTGCTACCAGCGACAACTTTACAATTAATAGCGGCATGGATGAAAGCACTTTCCAATAGGGGGTAATCATGTAAAAGCCGGAAATAAGCAATAAGGTTATTCCTATATGTCCCATTCTGCTTATCACAAGTGAGTTCAAACGGAATTTGATAGCGTCTTCCGGAGTCATTTTGGAAGCGGCCATTCCTAAAAAGGCATGGGCAAACCCAGTACCCAATCCCATGGTAAGTCCGATAAAATGGACGATTAACATTGCTTCTCTCATAATTTAAATTTTAGTTTTGGTGTTTTAATCAGGAAGTCAATTGATCACTAACATTTAAATATACGTTGTTCGGAATAAATTTTAAAATAGAAGCAAAGAAAATTAAATGCAAAATATTTTTGGCCAGGAGAGGAGAGAGGACAAAATGCAAACAGTCATTTATTCCTTCAGCCATTTTACAGCCTGTTGCAATACATTGTCATTGTCTGTATTTTCAATAAGTACATCGGGAGTAATGCTGCCGGTGTACACTTTTTTATTTCTGTCCATTGCATAACTGCTGGCTATTACAAAAATATTATCATCACTCAGGTAGAAGACCCGGTTGCCGGTGGTTAAGCCGGCAGTTATATTTCCAAATGATTTTACATTTGGTTTTCCCACAAAACAAATAGCAGTCGATTCTCCGCTGCTGGCAGTTTGTTTACTGTACAATACGGCGATCTTAGCAGCAGGATCTTTTAGCTGGTATGGCTCTTTAATAGTAATATTATATAAGGAGTTTATTTTCCATTCATCTGGCTTTTTCTCATTCGCATTCATAAAATAGCCCGGCACCTCAGCACCTATTAATAATTGTAAGCCCGATACCATCGGCCACATATCGCCACCATTATCATTCCGGAGATCAACAACCCAACCTTTTATTGCGGAGTGGCTGTCCATTTCACGAATGGCTGCATATACCTTGTTTGCAAAATCATTCTTCACGTTATTCTCCGTACTAAAAAAACCAGGAATATTTAAGTAGCCAATATTTCCTTCCAGCAACCTGAAGGAAAAACCAAGGTCTTCTTTTTGTTTGGCAGAAAAGTTATCGATAGCACTTTTCATTATATGAAAGGAATGTTTATCACCAGCCTTACGCAGAAGATTCATGTAATAAGATCCAACTTTGTTATAGGTGTCGAAACTATCAATATGCTGTTCAAAATCTTTCTGAATCGCCTCGAAGTTGAGTGAGTCTTTGAAAATGGAATTTTTCTTTATACAGCCTGTTATTTCTTTGGATAATGTTTGCGCTTGTTTTTCAGTAATAGTCTGTGAGTAGCAGGCGGATGACAGTAGCAGGAAAAGTACAAGTAGTTTCATACTATGAAGTTTAAAGGTAAATAAATAGTAAATGAAACAGAGCCGGTAACCTGCTACAAGATTAGTTTTAAAATAAACAAACTCAAAGGGACAAATTGATCTGAAACAAAACTTTAACGATTGGGCAATCGGGAGAGAAGGGTGTTATTAAAAGATAAGCAGCATCTGGTGATTGGGATTGGAATGTGTTTCAGAAATTTTAAAATCGTAGCTGCCAATAATAACAAAGCCATTCCTTTTGTAGAATGCAACGGCCCTTGGGTTTTCTTTCCACACATAGAGCCAGATGCCAGCCTGGTTATTCTGTTTTATTAGATTTATATTAAAGTCAAAAAGCTGCTGACCGTAACCTGTGTTATAAAATGCCTGCAGAAAATAGATGCGTTCCAGTTTTGCTATATTCTTTCTCTCTGCACTTTCGTAAGGAGAATTTAAAAGAATTTTTGAGAAACCCGCTGGGGTATCATTTTCATAAAGGATATGATAAATGTTGTCCCGGTTCTGTAATTCTGTTTTTAAAACAGGCTCTGTATATTTTTCAGCAATATACTTATCAGTATCTTTTTTACCTGCACTATGGCCGTGCGATTCAAGGAAAGTAAGCCTCGCCAGTTCCGTAAGTAACTTTGCATGCTGTTCATTTGCCTTTACTATGGAAACCATTTCTTTTGAATGTAGTAATGCGGCTGGTTAAATAAATTATTTACTGGTTAAATGATTGCTCCCCCGCAGTTTTATCACCAATATAAACCCAGGTTATATTTCTTGCATAAGTATTTAATGCATCCCTCATTGCTTCTGGTGTAACGGTGCCCATTCTTTCAGCAAGATTTTCTGCCAGTTTCCAGTTGCCTGACACTTCGGCTTTACCAAGTTGATCAACAATATCCGACATTACTTCCTGACCTTTGGTATAAGTAAGCAGTTGGCCTTTTCTTATATCCTCTATCAGTTTTTGAGAATAGGTTTTGCTCTTCATAAAAGAAAGCACCATCCGCATAGCTTTTACTGTTTCGCCGGGATCGGTTGTGCTTGCATACATGGTAGCGTAGGAAATTTTTCCTTCGCTAATGGCCGCATACGGGGCATAAGAAAGTCGTTTTTGCAAACGGATTACTTCAAACAAACCGCTGTTTAAAATAGTAATGGCTAAACGGTAAGCCGGATAGTCTGCACTATTTAATGATGGTGCATTAAGAATACCGCTGACATAGTTGGTAGCAATCGGGCGATCTTCAATCTTAAAAGTTTCTTTATTAAACAGGCTGTTATCAACAGTTGCAGGTTTATATTCTTTTGCAGGAATAGATGAAAAAGAAGCAAGTATTTTTTTCTCCAGGTTTTCTTTCGAAATGTTTCCTGCTACTACCAGAAACATCCGGTTTTTATTCAGCAGGGTGTTATAATAATAATCTTTCACAGCATCCCTGCTCAGTGCCTGCAGGCTTGCAACTGTGCCATCAGGATTAATAGCATAAGAAGTGCGGCTGAATGCAAACTCCTGCGCCAGTTGTTTCAGCCTGTCATCAGGATTTGAAAGTTGTGCTTTCAGCTGATCAATTTTCTGTTCTTTCAACAGGGCAAATTTTTGTGTTTCAAATACAGGCGCAGCAATGGCAGAGGAAAATAATTTCCATGCTTGATCCATATATCTTGAAATACAACCAAGTTTTACACGGCCGTAATCATTGTTGGCTTCACCCAGGAAATGCAGACCATATTCATCTGTTTGATCATTGAAATCATTAGCATTATAGGTGCTGTTGCCACATTCAATAAGACCGGTCATCGCCAGCGATTCTATACCAGCATTGGCAGCAGAATAATTGGTGGAGCCTCCGCGGAAGTACATGCTCATTACCAATGTTTCTTTTTGTGTTTGCTTCAATATTACTTTTAATCCGTTTACAGTAAACTCAACAGTATTGGTTTGTGCTATACTGTTTGAAGCAAGCAGTATCAGCATCCACAAAAATCCTGTTCGCATATATTTTGTTACAATCGTCTTCATAATAATTATTTAGAGAAATAATAGATGGGATCGGTTTTTAAATTTGCTCCCTGCGGAATGATGAGGCCTGCGCAGAAAGGTTTGTTTTTAATATATTTTCTTACATACTCTTTTATATCAGCCCTGGTTACTTTATCCAGGTTCTCCCGGTAGAAAGTATAATAGTCAGTAGTAGCAGATGCCCACCAGAATGATAAAAGGTGAACATATCCTTCCACTTCTTCCCGCTCTTCTACCTGTGTTATGGATAAAATCTTTTTGGCACGTTCTATCTGCATATCGGTTATATAACTGTCATCATCCCATTTTTCCATTTCCTTTTGCATTGCCTGGTAGCACTCCTTAATTTTTGCCGGGTTGGGGGATACAGAAAAAGTAATCGGCCCAACATATTTCTGCGTATAATAATTAATAGACACATCATTTGCCAAACCTGTTTCCTGTAGTGCATGTGTAAGTTTAGACATACGCTGGTTGAGGATATAAGAAAACACATCGGCAGTATAAGTAGCCTTTACATCATTTCTTGTATCGGGGCCCTGCCAGCGAAGTACCAATAGCGGAGATTCTGCCAGTTGCGATTCTATCACCACATATTTATTCTGTTTCAGCGGTGCTATTTCAGGAACGGGATATTCTTTGAAGGGATCAAACTTTGAACTTTTCCACGAGCCAAATATTTTTTCTGCTTTCGGAAATATTTCTTCGTGATCCACATCACCACCAATTACCAGCAGGCAATTGTTAGGATAATAAAACTTATCCTGTATCACTTCCATTTTTTCTGGTGTGGCAGAAAGAATAACATCATGGTTGCCGATTATATTTTTACGGCTGTAGTTATCGCCCCATAACAGGTGACTGATTGTATCTATCAATACATAATAAGGGCTCGATTCCTGCCGCTGAAATTCTGCATCTACTATCGGGTTTTCTTTTAGCATATCCGACTTCTTAAATTTTGGATAGCGGATAGCAGCATTCATAAATTCCATTCCCTTGATGGTATTGTCTTTCGGAAGCGTAAAATAATAAGTAACTACTTCTTCCTGTGTGCGGCCGTTATAGTTCATATCCAGCTTATCCATCTGGCTTCTGAAATCGTCTTCGTTTTTATACTCTTTATTGGCTTTAAAAAACATGTGCTCGTATAAATGACTAAGACCGTTATAATCTTTATCCTCGGTAAAGGATCCATTTTTACAGGCAATTTCGATAGTGGTGAAAGGAATAGTGTGATCTTCCAGTACCATTATCTCCAGGCCATTATCCAGCTTTTTGTAAAATACGTGTTCAGGAACTTTTGGCTGGGCGAAGGAACTAATAAAAAGGAGGAAAGCAGCGGCCAGCAAAACTGATTGTTTATAACGCATAAGGGTGATTAATGAATTTTCAATTCGTTAAAAATAAAGAAAGAAAACTTTAATTGGTTATTTTTTTAAAATATTCCCGACCTGCTTTTTAGTCAGCGTTTTTTGTCGGCAAAATGCTTTAGTTTGTATGCAGAAATACCAGTGGAATTATCTTACTATCAGCAAGTAGCGGATAGTAGTAATGCAGCTGACAAAAAAAATATTATGTTTATGATCAATATCAATTACAAATGATGATTATGAAAAAAAGGCCAGCTATTGTTTTAATTATTACAGTATTTTTTATCTCATCCATAAGCCATGGACAGTTGGCGCAAACCCCGCCGATGGGATGGAATAGTTATAATTGCTTCGGCTCTGCTGTGCATGAAGATGAAGTAAAGGCCAATGCAGATTATATGGCGAAAAACCTGAAGCAATTCGGCTGGCAGTATGTGGTGGTAGATTTTTTATGGGCATTTGATAATCCGCCCGGCAGTAATATTGGTAATCCTTACCAGCAACGAATGAGGGATGGCTCCTATATTCCCTGGCTGGCAATGGATAAATGGGGACGATTACTACCCAATACAAATAAATTTCCTTCGGCCTTTGGTAACAAAGGATTTAAACCGCTGAGTGATTATGTTCACGCAGCGGGATTAAAATTTGGTATTCACCTGATGCGTGGCATACCGCGACAGGCGGTGTGGGCCAAATCGCCTGTGAAGGGAACAAAGGGCATTACTGCCGATATGATTGCCGACACTTCATCTACCTGTAGCTGGCTGAACCATATGTATGGTATTGATATGAAAAAGCCGGGTGCACAGGAATATCTTAATTCACTTCTTGAATTATACAAAGAATGGGAGGTTGATTTTATTAAAGTAGATGATCTTTCAAGGCCATATCACCTGGAAGAAGTGGAGGGATATCATAAAGCAATTCTTAATTCAGGACGGCCAACTATATTGAGCTTATCGCCGGGTGAAACACCCGTAGCACAGGCAAACCACGTAAAGAAAGAAGCGAATATGTGGCGTATGGCCGATGATTTTTGGGACGACTGGAAAATGATATTGCAGATGTTTGATTATGCAAAAAGCTGGGAAGGAGTTGGTGGCCCCGGTCATTGGCCTGATTGTGATATGATGCAGATAGGCAAGCTTTCCAAACGTGGGCCGGTGGGACCTGAACGTTATAGCCGTTTTACAGAAGATGAATTATATACACACATGAATTTTTGGTGCATCTTTCAATCACCATTAATACTTGGTGGAAACCTTCCTGAAAACAGGCCGCAGGATCTTGCCTTATTTACCAATAGCGAAGTGCTGGCTGTAAACCAGCAGGCACAAAATCCCAAACAACTTTATAAGCAGGATAGCATAATGGCCTGGGTATCCGAAGTGCCGGGAAGTAAAGACAGGTATGTAGCATTGTTTAATCTTGGTAATACCGCGAGAGATGCTTCTATTGTATTCTCCACGCTTGGCCTTAATGGAAAAATTAAAGTAAGGGACTTATGGAAAAAAACAGACCTTGGTGTTTTTAAAAAACCATATACCCAACAACTAAACCCGCATGCATCTGTATTGCTACGGCTGATAGTTGAATAAGAATTATGTAGTGGCTGAATATATATATACAAAAAATTCTTTGCCGAAAAAACCTGCCCGGATATTACCCATTATTGTATTGTCGCAGTTTGCGGGAACATCGCTATGGTTTGTTGGCAATGCTGTGTTGCCTGAGTTAAAAGAATCGCTTCAGCTTAATCAATACGCTGTAAGCCATGTTACCTCTGCAGTAATGCTTGGCTTTATTGCCGGCACATTGGTATTTGCTTTATTTGCATTGGCAGATCGTTTTTCACCGGTACGGTTATTTTTTATCAGTTCATTGTTAGGTGCATTCTTTAACGCTGCTGTTGCCTGGTGGGCAAATGATGCTGCAACACTTTTCCTTTTTCGTTTTCTTACGGGCTTTTGCCTGGCAGGTATATACCCTGTAGGAATGAAGATAGCAGCTGATTGGTATGATAAAGGTTTAGGAAAAGCATTAGGCTTTTTACTTGGAGCATTGGTATTAGGTACCGCATTCCCACACTTATTAAAGAACCGTGATTTTGAATTGCCCTGGCGATCCGTATTGTATTATACATCTGCCTTTGCAGTAGCAGGCGGCATACTGATGATGTTGTTCGTAGGTGATGGACCTTATAGAAAAAAATCAGGAAATTTCCGATGGAATGCTATCGCAACCATCTTCCATTCAAAGAAATGGAAACAGGCCGCTTTCGGTTATTTCGGACACATGTGGGAGGTGTATGCATTCTGGGGATTTACCCCTTTGATGCTTGAATTATATGCAACAAAGAATAATGTGCCGCTGAATATTCCATTGCTCAGCTTTTTTATCATTGGCAGCGGTTGTATATCATCTGTTGCCGGAGGCTATCTGTCGCAAAAATTCGGCAGCGCAAAAATCGCTTTCGCTGCTTTACTTATATCTTGTTGTTGTTGCCTCCTTTCCCCTTTATTTTTTTCATTACCGGTTGCTGCTTTCATTCTATTACTTTTTATATGGGGATTAGCTGTTGTTCCCGATTCGCCGCAATTCTCAACACTGGTAGCGCAATATGCCCCCGAAAATCTGAGAGGCACTGCATTGACCATTTACAATTCCATCGGTTTTCTTATCACTGTCCTTAGTCTTCAGGCGATGGATCGCATCTTTCACGCTGATAGTTTTTTAGGTGGAGCAAACAGTTTTGTAATCTTAGGCATCGGCCCGTTGATAGGGCTGTTGTTTTTTTATAAACAACTTAAAAAATAATACAAGGGAACAGCTAAAATTTTTTTAGCAATGGCTGTTGTTTACAGCAACAACAGCCATTGTGATTTTAGTTTATCTGTTGTTTACCTCACTTCTTCCTCTAATTTATCAAACGATGATTGCCATCCTTTCATACAATCATCCGACATTTCATCGGGTATGCCGGTATGTTGCAAAACCATATTTGTTTTACCATCCCTTTCTTCCAGTTCTACTGTTACCAGCGTTGTCGTATCCATTTCAGGCATTGAATAATAAGAGGCAGGTACAATATTTCCCTGGCTATCTGCAAAGCTGTCGGTGTACACGATTCTTTTCTTTGGTACAATTTCCTGGTACTTGCCTGTAGACCAGATTTTCTTTCCATCAGCACCCTGCATAGAAGCTAAGTATTTGCCATCTATTTTAAAATCAATACTGCAATCGGGGCAGGTATATTCTTTCGGGCCCCACCATTTTTTAAAACTTGCCGGTTCTGACCAGGCTTTCCATACAGTGTTAAGCGGAAGGTTAAAAACTCTTTTTATGGTGATTGTTCTTTTTTTCTCCATAGTGGAGCTGTTGCTGTTTGTTGCCATGATATAAAGTTTTTGTTTAGAAAGCGCAACAATAATTGCACCGGAAGAATGCACCTGTACCAGTTGAAACGGATACACGATTTGGGGAAGGAAATACATAATTGATGACTGGCAAATGTGAATAAAAGAATACGAGGTTTATTGTATGGGGCAAGGATTGTTCCCGGCAAATGTTTTAATTTTAATACAGCAGATTTTCCGCAAGCCGTCATTTTTTTTGGAAGTAACCCGATTAATTAACTTTTAAATTATTCAGTTATGTCACAAAAAATGTTTGTTACAAATTTCAACTACAATGTAGACCTCGAAGAGTACCAGCAAATGGCATCTCAATTAGCACAGGCTTTTGCCGATGTGCCCGGATGTGCCTGGAAGATATGGCTGGTGGATGATGCAAAAAAAGAAGCCGGTGCAGTGTATTTATTCGAAGATGATCAATCCTTACAAAACTTTAAAGCCAGCCCTTTGGTGGCATCAGTACTATCAAATCCTGCGCTGAGTAATTTTGATTTGAAGGAAAGGGATATTCTTACCGAAGTGAGTGAAGTTACAAGGGCTCCATTAATGAAAGCAACGGTAGCGTAGATAAATATACATTATGGTTTCAGGAGCTTATTCAGTGCTTCAGCAATAGCTTCTAAATGTTTCGGCCATGCCGGATGGTTGCACATCTGCGGATAACCTTTTTTTGTAAGCCGGTTATACAAATGGCAATTAAGGGCACCTTGTTCATAGTCCATATACCCCTGTACCTTCCTTCCATTTTCCCTTTTTATGCTGGTCGGCATCGATCCCTGCACCTTATAAACATCAATACCGAGAATAAACCGATAGATTGTTGTATCCATGTATATTTTATTTGTATCGAAGTCCATAGCACTGGTGAAAAGGGTTTTACCTTCATAATTTCCGATCAGTTTTTTTTCAATCAAATCGTTCAGCCTGGTATGAAGTTTCTTTTCCGGGCCCTTATCATCAAATTGCTCTTTTTTGAGAATAACCAATATACAGCCCTTACAATTAAAGTCAGCGGGAAGGGATTCTTTAAATATACGTTGAGAAAAACCTTGTGTACATAACAACAAGCCAAGAATAAACATTGTTAGGATAAGCTTTGGGTTCATGATGAGATTTTTATCAAGATATAAAACTTTCCCAGAAAACTATAATCTAAAGCAAAAGGAGAGAAACGAATGCAGGGATTCTGTGCTATGGCCAAATTTTCTGTATATTTAAATCAAACTTTTTATCGCCTTATTACATTGCCTAAAAAACAAACAGCATGATCCAATCAAATTCTAACCGTCGTAGATTTCTTAAAAATGCTTCACTCTTGTCCGGATTATATTTTTTACCGGCATTAGAAAATAAAATTCAATCACAAACCGTTGCTGCACCATCCAATCCCAAGCCAGTGATCGCCAACCGCATAAAATTTGCCGTTATTAATATCAATCATCCGCATATATACGGTATGACGGATGCTATAAAAAGGGGTGGGGGAGAACTCGTAGCCTTATATGCAAAGGAACCTGATCTTACAGCTGCATTTTTAAAAACCTATCCCGAAGCAAAGCTGGCAAAAAATGAAGACGAGATTTTAGAAGATAAATCCATTCAGTTAGTGTTAAGCTCAGGTATTCCCGATGAAAGGGCTCCATTGGGAATACGAGTTATGAAACATGGCAAAGATTATCTTACTGATAAGCCGGGCATCATCACCTTGGAACAATTAGCAGCCGTTAAAAAAGCACAAAAAGAAACCAACCGCATTTACTCCATCATGTATAGTGAGCGGTTTGAAAATAAAGGCACAGAAAAAGCAAGTCAGTTAGTAAAAGCTGGTGCAATAGGGCAGGTGATACAAACAGTAAACTTAGCACCGCACAGAATTAATAATGGTATTGGCAAAACCGGTTTGTCAAACAGGCCCGATTGGTTCTGGGATAAAAAAAGATTTGGCGGAATACTCACCGATATAGGCTCTCACCAGTTTGATCAGTATTTACATTTCACCAGTTCTACCGAAGCTACAATATTAGCATCGCAGGTAGGAAATGTTCATCATCCCGACAAACCTTTATTCGAAGATTTTGGAGATGTAATGCTTACGGGAAATGGTGGCACCGGTTATATCCGGGTCGATTGGTTTACACCAGATGGTTTAGATACATGGGGAGATGGCCGTTTAACTATTTTAGGAACCGATGGTTTTATTGAAGTAAGAAAAAATACTGATATCGCCTCGGGGCTTAAAGGCGGCAATCATTTATATATGGCCAATAAAAAAGAAATGCTGCATATTGATTGCAACAATGAAACATTACCCTTCGGCCCTTTATTCGTAGATGATGTTGTAAACAGAACTGAAACAGCCATGTCGCAGAAGCATTGTTTTCTTGCAACTGAGCTGGCATTAAAAGCGCAAAAGTCGGCTAAGACATTACAAATAAAAAAGTAAAAGCAGCAAGTACAATTCAAAGCATGCAAAAAGCACTCTCTTTTTCTTTTTTCTTTATGTTAGGCTTTCTCCTGCCTGCATTTTCACAACCCAAAGAAACCAGCGTCGATAGCCTGGTAAATAAACTTGGGCAAAGCCTTATTAAAGACAAGCAAGCTATTGGATTATCTGTAGGTATTTATAATAACGGGCAAGCCAGTTTCTATAATTATGGGACTATAAAAAAAGGAGAACAGCTCGCACCAACGCAACATACTGTTTACGAAATTGGTTCCATTACAAAAACTTTTGTAAGTTATATACTCGCCAATGCGGTACTTGAAAAAAGAATAAGTCTTGATGATGATATACGCAAGTACCTCAATGAAAGTTATCCTAACCTCCAGTACGAAAATCATCCAATCAAAATTGTTCATCTTGCCAACACTACTTCTTTGTTGGCGGATTGGCTTCCGGAGTTACCTTCTGCGATGAAAGGTATGTCTGCCGACTCAGCTTTACAGGTGAAAATTAATTATTATAATAAGTTTACAAAAAATGATTTATTTGCTGCACTGCATAGTGTAAAGCTGGATACTATACCGGGCACCAGGAGATACCATTCCAATGCAGGGGCTCAATTACTGGCTTTTATATTAGAAGATGTTTACCATACAGATATAGAAATGCTCATAAAAAAATATATCACAAGGCCTTATCAAATGAAAAACACCTCTTTTATTTCTCCTGAAAAAAATAAAAAATTGGCCACCGGTTACAATGCTGCAGGCAATGAAGCCATTTATGAATATGTAATGCCTTATTTCAAAACCAACGGTGGCATGGGCAGCACCGCCCATGATCTGGTTACCTATATAAAAATGCTGTTAGATAAAAATAATTCCACCGCAGCGCTATGCCTTAAAAAAACAGTTGATATCAATGCTTCCACCGGAAAGTTGGCACCCATGCGTCCGGACAACACCCCCGCACCGGAAGTATACAGTGCTGCATTAAACTGGTTTATGTATCAACCAACGCTCACTCATACGCAAATATGGTCCGATGGTGGCACCAATGGATTTAATAGTTATTTGGTCATGTACCCTAAATTAAACAGCGGTATCATTTTACTTGCCAATAAATCTGATGAAAAGATATTCAGGGCATTACCCGGCATTGCAAGTGAAATAGCAAGAGTAATTGAAAAGAACTTATTCGGAATTATTGCAGTTCCGGAAAGTAAATAAAGGAAGTAAGATTTAGTTCAAAGAAGCTCTCGGGCCTATAGCTATTTTCTCCTGATACCTTTTGATAGCAACACTCTTTCAATACTTGTTATCCCGCCAGAAAAAGGATTTCCTTTTACAATATTAAAAGAACCACCGTTCCATTGCATTATTAATTCAGGTGAGCTGGAACTGATTTGCATTTTGCGGGTGAGCCATGCCTGTTCAATGGGAGTGAGAATATTTTGCTGCGCATCAAGCAGGTAATTGCTCTCAAAATCGAAGATGCAGATAGTTTGTAATTGATGGAGAGGAATGGCATTGGTTTTCTTCCGGTACAACCACACTTTCCAAAAAACAATTATAAAGAGTACTGCAATGAGAATAAGAATGATTCCTAACTTGGATGAACCAGTAGCGGCATCTTTAGCCACAAACAATTGCAATATACCATTCACCAATATAATAACAGCCAGCAAACCAGTTACAAAAAGAAAAATGCTCGTCCATGTTGCAGGTCTTTTGCTGATGTATAATTTATTACCCGTTTCATAGGCAACGATGTTTGAAGACTCTGCCAATTTTATCATGATTAATAGTTTGCTTATCAGAGAAAAGATGAAGTAGAACAGTTGCTGTTTTTTTGACGGGTATCTGTCACAGCTAAACTGTTATTCGTTCCGCAAAATCTTCTCCATCTTTCTTCCCTTCGCCAGTTCGTCTACCAGTTTGTCTATATAGCGGGTCTTTTTTGTCAGCTCATTTTCAATATCCTCAATTCTATAGCCGCAGATCATACCGGTAATCAGGTGTGCATTAGGGTTTAACTTAGCTTGTTTAAAGAATGTTTCTGCGATACGCTGGTTATGTGCGTCAGAAGTATTCATGCATTATATTTTATCACAGCAATTTAACAAGAAAAAGTACAATTATGAAACCAGCTGCAGTACTACTATCATCGTCCCTTGTGAAGCGAAGCGTAATCCCGATGAATATCGGGACGTCGTACTCTTGTACTGCATGAATTCTACTCAACATATTGCAAACTCTCCTGCAATTTGTAAGTTCTCTATAATTCATCACGCCAAACCATTAACCAGTAACAAACAACCAGTGCTATTTCTTCATCCAGGTTTCCACTATATATTTTCCAATGTCTTTTCCCATCTGAAGACCCACTTCATTGTCGGTACGAAAATGGATGCCTGCATAAAACCTCGAATCTGCACACTCCTGGGCAAGTTTGCGAAAATAGTTTGCATCTGCCGGAAAGAAATAGCTGAGTACAGCACTGGTTGCACCACCACCCAATGCATGCCCTGATGGATACCCGGGGAAGGGTGGTGTTGCTATTTGCGGTTTGTAAGTACTGTCATATTGTACGGGCCTTATTCCCCAGTAAGTGTATTTAGCATCGAAGATGGCAATAGCAGCATCATGATAAGCAGTATGCAATACAGTATATACCCTTGCTGCTGCCGGTGCATCATCCATCATCCGGTATTCAAACAATTTTTGTGCAGCTACATCCGACCAGAAATCGAAGCCACCATTGTTAGCCCAAAAATGTGCAATGTATTTTGTTCTTGCAGTTTGCTTAAACTCCTTCATGTCTTTCATCTCTTTTTCAAAATCAGGAGGAGGGCCGGGACGGAATTGATCAGGGGATTTCAATACAAGAGGAGAAAATTTCGCCAATGTAATTCCCATCGGATAGGGACCAGTCCATTTTTTCGGATCCTTATTCATGGTGCCATTCCATACGGTAGCCGAACCATCATTCTTTGCTTTTTCAATAATCACTTTTGCCACCTGTTCACCAATTCTCCAGCCTTCTTCTGCATCGCTGGGAAATTGTACTCCTGCATCTACTCTTGACTGTGAAGCAGCATGGGCCAGTTGTAAAATGGAATCTGCTTTTTCAGGAAAAAAATAAGCAAGCATGGTAGCAGCTGCAGCGGCCGTAACTGTATGTTCACATGGATAAGAATAAGTTAACGGAGCATCGATAACAGGTTTTAGAGCAGCATTAAGATCAGCAGGACGTTTTCTTTTGTATTTCAGCTTTTCCTTCCAGGCAATTATTGTTGCATCATAGATAGCAATATTGATCCACGATGTTGGCATACGAAGCATCAACTCCTGTTTTTGATTTATCATATTCGCGGCGATCTGGTTCCAGCGATAGGAAGGGGCACCCGCATTCCAATAGATGATGTTCGCTAATTTTTTTTCATCAGGTTTCGGCAATTGATTTTTCAACAAGTGTAGTTCTGCCATTGATTGAGCAGCAGTGGGCGGGGCTTTGGTAATGATCTTTTCAGGATCGCTAACCAGCCAGGGTTTCCAGTTGGCAGCATCATAGTTTTGGGCAGTTGCCATTAATGCAACAAACAGGATGAAAATAGAAAGGGTTACTTTTTTCATGTGGTTATTTTTAATGATTTTATACTTCATTATTTTCTTCCACAAGAATATTTAATTAGCAGAAGCTAAAATTTCACCCGTCAATAAACAGCAGATTATCGTACACAAAAAACAAGAAGACTATAAATGGGCCGTATTGCCATTTTCTGGTAGCTCGTATACCAAAATTGTCGTTACGTAGACAACAACAGGAGTAGCAAATGAATTGCCTATTTTTATTACTCAATTTGATGGATGAAGTTGTCAATCACCAGGGAAAAAATTACACTATATGTATGGTTAAGCGTAGCAATGGTTATGCTTAACTTCTTTGTTAACCTGGCAGCCTATCCCGGAACAGTGCTGCAAAGAACCATTAATACCATCTGGCTTGTATTTTACCTGTGTACTTTAAATTACCTGTTGCTGGAAATTACATTGCCTTATATCAGGTTAAGCTGGCAAAGAATTCTCACCGGCATTTTACTGTTGTTCGGCTATATGATGTTGTATTCGTATGGCGCCTATGGCTGGAGGCATATTGGCATACAGTTACATATTTATACGCCTTTAATTCAGCAACCCACTTTCAAAAAAGAGTTAGAATACATGATGGGGTTCAGCATGTCTACCGTTTTCTTTTTTGCAATCATCCGCCATATTTACAATTATATAAAACTAAAACAGGCAACCAAAAACCTGCTTATAGAAAAACAGCAGGCAGAATTAAATTACCTGAAGTCGCAGACCAACCCGCATTTTTTATTCAACACATTAAACAATATCTATTCACTGGCAAGAGATAAAAGCGATCTTGCACCAGAGTCTATACTGCGTTTATCTAAAATACTCCGGTTTATGCTCTACGAAACCAGCGGAGCGTATATTGCGATAGAGCAGGAGCTGAAGATTATCAATGATTATATTGCCCTGGAGAAACTACGCTACGATGATTCGCTCCATGTTAATTTTAATTATGATATTGAAGACATGAAACAGGCTTTACCTCCGCTGCTGCTGATACCATTGGTAGAAAATGCTTTTAAGCATGGGGTTTCTGAAACCCGTAATCAGCCTTTTGTTGATATTCATCTTTCCGTGAAGGGCAAACAATTATTATTCCAGGTAAGAAATTCTGTAGAAGCATCCGCTGAAGAAAAAAATAGTAAAGAAAATATTGGTTTGGCCAATTTGCGGCGACAACTGGAATTGTTGTACAAGGACTTTGATCTCTCGGTGCAAAAAGGGGAGGCTGCATTTACCGCCATTTTAAAAATCAATTTATCAAGTCATGCCTGAACTAAGATGCATCATCGTGGAGGATGAACCATTGGCAGCAAAAGTGCTGGCACAATATATTGCACAGGTACCTTTCCTGCAACTGGAAGCAACATTTAAAGATGCTATTCTGGCAACAGACTGGCTGCGGCATCATAGCACCGATCTTATTTTTTTGGATATACACCTGCCAAAATTAAAAGGCATGGCATTTTTAAAAACATTAACGCATCCACCTGCTGTAATTATAACCACGGCTTATCATCAATATGCAGTAGAAGGGTTTGAACTGAACGTTACTGATTACCTGCTCAAGCCATTTGAATTCGAACGTTTTTTAATTGCAGTTAATAAAGTAAAAACAGTTCAGCCGGTTGCCACTGAAGTACCAGAAGCAATACAGCAAATAAAACCCGCAGCAGGAGAGGTGAAAGATCATATTTTTTTGCAGGCCGAACGCAAGAAAGTAAAAATATTATTCTCCGACATTCTGTATATAGAAAGCCAGCGGGAATACATAAAAGTAGTAACAGCAAAAAAAGAGTACCTCTCCAAAATGAGTACCACAGAAATAGAAAGTCTTTTACCCAACCATCTTTTCAAAAGGGTACATCGTTCTTTTATTGTTTCACTCAGCAAGATTGAATCGTACACGGCTGATATGGTAGAGTTAAATGGAATGTCTATCCCTATCGGAAGAGGATACAGGGATGTAATTGAGAAGCTCTGAATATTGTAGTCAGCTGCATTACTGGTGTAGTGCAGCCGCCGTTTAAATTCATTTTTACTTTTCGGCAACACGCAAAATCTTCTCCATCTTTCTTCCCTTCGCCAGTTCATCCACCAGCTTATCCATATAGCGGGTCTTTTTTGTCAGCTCATTTTCAATATCCTCTATTCTATAGCCGCAGATCATCCCGGTAATCAGGTGTGCATTTGGGTTTAGCTTAGCTTGTTTAAAGAATGCTTCAAAAGTTACCTTATCGTCTATCAGCTTTTGTAGTTTTTTATTATCAAAGCCCGTCAGCCATTTTATTACTTCATGCAGTTCTTCTTTTGTTCTGCCTTTCTTCTCCACTTTTGTAACATAGTGTGGATATACAGTAGCGAATGTCATTGCTGCGATCCGCTGGTTATGTGTATCAGTAGTATTCATGTATTATTTTTTATCTCAGCAAATTAATAAGAAAAAATACAATTATGAAACCAGCTGCATTACTACTCCCCACACTTCTGTAGGGACACGTATCAGATGTAGTTGCGCCTGCCCCGACGAATATCGGGGGCGAAAGAAACTTTCACTTACTAAAATTTAGTTTCTCTTCACAGTTGAATTTAAACTATCCGTGCGGCCGGTTTTGAACACCAATGTTCCTTTACCACTGCAATTCTCGTCCAATGTCCACTCATAATATCCCGAATACCCGGTGCCGGTTTTCCAATCGATATGCAGTTTGTTACCATTCAGGGTTGCCTTGCCTGTAGCGTAGCCAATTCCCGTTTCAGTAGCCGTACCGTCGCTTTTGATGTCCCAGGTGGTGGAGCCAATCCCCGGTGTGTCCTGTGTCCAACTCGCTGCAAGCGTACAGGCACCGGTGGCCTTATGATCGCAATCTAATGCAATAATATTATTACGGTGTGCAGCTATTTGCTGATCAATTTTCTTTTTTTTAGCAAGTAGTGCCGTTCTGTCTAATGGCACAGCCTTGTCTATTTTGGCGGCTATTATTTTCTCAAGCTTGGTAGTGCATTCATCAGTTGGATGGTCTGTACCCTGTCTGACTTCATAAAAGCACTCCTCGTATGTAACATTATAAATCGCTGAAACCCTCTCAAATTTTGTCCGGTCGAACATTATTTTATTGAGACGTACCGACTTTACATAGGCCAAATTTGTTCTTGCATCCTGCATTTCTTTTTTTGTCATTGATGCAGATAAGTCGGCATTGATAACCTGTAACTGGATTTCAAGTTCCGCCAGGCGGGTTTTATTATTCTGGCACCGTTCCAGCCTTTCAGCATCACTAAGCTGGGCTGTAGCAGGTTGTGAAAGACAAATTATCACTAAAAAGATTGCTGACGCAAAGAGTTTAACTATCTTTCTCATAATTGATAATTTAAGAGCATTTATACAAGTAATAAAAACATCATCACCAGAGGCTGGTATCTTAAAAATACAATTATTTAATGGGTTTGTACAGGGACATACAAATGCTTAGTTGCTAACTTTTAGCTTGTATTTTTCTGGCTTTGTAGTACTTCTTTCTATTATTTTCCTGGCTTCCAAATCAAGCTTTACTGTTTCGCCATACCATTGAACACCACCATCAAATTTATCTTTTACACGATTATAAAGAGCTTCCATCAGCTCAGTGTGGGTTAATTGCTTTTTGCCAAGTGCCTTAAGTAAATGTTCTTTTATGAAATTGTATTTATCCAATGCAATTGACTTATTTGTTTTGCCCGGCAGCGGATGCAATGTCTGGATTTTTTCATTTTTCATAAATGCAACTATTTGGCAAAGCTTATCTTACCATTTTCATAAACAAAAGTCCAGTTTGTTATTTGAGAGGATGTAGTAGCACCAAACTTATCATACTTGAATTTGCTGTATTTTCTATAATTATTTACCGATAATGACCGGTTAAATGTTTCTTCAAAAATGACTAGTTTTTTTGCGGGATTTGAATAAGTATCATAATTCTCAAATATTTCTTTATCCCTTCTTATATCGACAGGATTAATTTCATACTCTTTGGTCAGTGGATTGTATTCGGAGTAACGTGTAATGATGCTATCTATATTTTTATTGCTATTATAATAAAAATCGGCTTGGGAAACAAGATGGTTACGATAAGTTACTCTCCGTACAATGGATTCATTGTTATAAAAGTAGTTAATGGTATAAAGGTCTGTCAGACTACCATTTTGTATAACACATTTCTCGATTTTGTTACCAGTTAAAAAAAACCTCCTTTCATTTGGGCCAAAGGTAACACCAGTACCGTTAAAGCATTTTACTGTGGCAACCTGGTTAGTAGAATAAGTTACAGTATCGTAAACATCTTCAGTGAACCAGGCGCTGTAAAGAATATCTAAAAATCCTCCTCTTCTTTTTATAATATTTCCATTATTATATTGAATTGCAACAGTGTCCATAATTATACTGCCATAGTGCATATAAGAAACCCTATAGCTATCAACTTTATCTTCAATAACAGGTGGCCTGTCTGTTGCTTCTGGCTTACAGGAATAGAAGGTAGTAAGTAACAATAAAGTAATAAATGTGAATTTATTCATGTTTTTTGTACTTTTCGTACTGGTCAGTATTTTATTGAATAACTATTAAATATATAAATATTCCGGCATAATGTAAAGCCGATGGTTAGTCACAACTTGTGCCGCCCAATGCGGGAGACTATCAACAACGGCGATGAAGACAAGCTAAGGAAAAAATGTTACAGGAAACACAGATACCGATAACATTTCGACAGACGATGAAAATGTTTCTTTATAATTAAAAGAGAGGACTGGATTTTTGTTGACTGTATTTACCCCGATATAAATACCGAAACTATTAATAGTTCTTTTGATAATACTATTTGTTATTGGCTGGGAGTTAAAAGCCTGGTAGCCATTAAGGTTTGGCATAAATTCACTTGTGCCTGTTTCTTTTATTTCTTTGATCAGCTTTAGATCTTCAAAACTTATTTCTTTTGTTGCAATGTTTACTTTTAATTTATTGAGAAGGGTAGCTTGTTTTGCTGCTGTAAAAGAAAGTAGGTTATTCTTTTTAGTAATGACTAATGAAAAAGTGTCTTTTAAAACAGGTTGCATACCTTCTTTGAAGCCGGCGATTAATTTATTGTATTCATCTTTCGACAGTCCAAGGTATTCGCCATATGATAAATCATGATAGCGGCCTCTTTGGATAAGAACAACAATATATTTATTTGCCCATTCAGGATTTGCTTTTAATGCTTTCAGTGATTTGAGTTGAAGGGTTTTTATTTCGCCTGTAAAATCGTAGGTTATAATGGCTGCCTTGTATTTTCCTGGCTTTAACAAGCTGTCGCAAAGATGTGCAGCATTCGGTGTTTGTCCAACTGAAAATAAAGTTATCAGGAGAAAGCCGAAGGAAATCATCCATTTCATGAGGTACAATCTTTTATTAAAGGTATAGATTTGATGGCTTTTGGCAAAGCCGATGTTTTGTTACAATCATGCATAACAACCCTAAAGTTTTTATTGTATTTATTGCATCGGAAGACTAAGGAGAACGGGGTCTTTATGGTGTGAATTCCTGACAAGCAGAACAGGGTATAGGTATTACGGAAATTAAGATCGAATTTCACCCTTGAATAATCGCTTTTTAACAAGATAAATTTATATCTATGAAACGTATATTAATTGTACTTATTAATAGCTTATTATTTACGGCCACTTGTGTTGCTCAAAAAAAACTTCCTGCACAAAATGCAGATACTATTTCACGGGTAATAAAAAATTTAAAGAAAGATCTTCAAATTTCGGCAAGCACCATCGTAGTGCCTGGTGTTGATGTTTATGAAAAACCCAATTACCAGGGCAGAAAAGCCCCGTTTACAAAAAATGCAGAAGGAAAATTTGAATTTCCATTTCCTGTAACACGTGTTTCTATCAAGATTCCTGATAACCTGATCCTGTATATAAAAACCTGCTTTGAATTCTCTGCAGAAGGTGCATATATCAGGGACATACCCAGCATTAGCCTTGCAGATATTTGTGGGGTACGGACAGATGAACAAGTAAAGATTGAAGTGGCAGTTGGCGGTATATCTACTGAGATACATAATAATGATTGTAAAAGAATAAAAGGCACAGTGGAAGCGAGGGTATATGAAAGTGGCCTGCCGGGAGAGTTTGTAGAAGCCATTTCCATGCCTTTGGTAGGAACCAATACATTTTCCGGCCGTAGTGCTGCCACACCATTCACGCAGATCATCTACCACCCGCAAGGTTATCCTACAAGCGACAGGACTTATGATGTAAACCAGTTTTATGCGGGAGCCGTTTTTAATAACAACCCGATGCCGATTATTTTAAGAAAAGCTCCGGCTGTAAAACCGGAGTATGAAATAAAAGGGCATTTTGTCGTTGGTAAAACAGCATTGAGAGACGGAAGGGTACGGGTTATGTTAAAAACCGACCTTGTATCGGAGCATAAAAGTTGCGACCTCTGTACTGATTATAATAGTGATGTGAGAATGCAGGCTCCTGTTACAGAAACAATCCCGATTAATAAAACCTATGGAGACAGGAAAATAATTAATGCAGCGCACCCCGCTTTTATACTTGGCCCTTACCAGGCAGTGCCGTACAAGTACGACAATGATTTAAGGCGGGTAGCCCGGGATCCCAACACCACGCTGGTTAAAAATCTACGGGTACATCTTATTGTAATTGGGTTGTAAAAGTTCCGGTAGAAAATATTTTTTTCGCAGCTGCTTATGTTTGGTGAAAGCAGCACGCCGCCGTTGTGTGTTGAGTGTGGGCCAGGTGAGTGGGCAAAACACCAACGGCACTGAGTTTTAGAGTCTTTAATTCGGTTGTTGGTGTTTTTGCTATGCTACAAGGCCAGCACGCAACACGCAACAATGGCCGCACAAAGAATTTCGTCGCTGCATGTGTTTTTGTGAAAGCAGCACGCCGCCGTTGTGTGTTGAGCAGGGCTTTTGTAGCAGGGCCAAAACACCAACGGCATGAACTATAGGAATTCCTAACTTAGTTCATTCGAATATGGCGCCAATAATAACAGAGTACCCTCAATTTTTTACCGCAACAAATCTTGAATGCAAAAAACTGTTGCAGCCAGACAAGTATAAAAACATTGTCATTAACAGCATGCGGTTTCTTGTGAAAGATAAAAGAGTAAAAATTTTTGCTTTTGTCATAATGGAAAATCATATCCATCTTATATGGCAGATACTTCCAGACAACAATCCCGAAGCAGTGCAAAGGGATTTTCTAAAATATACAGCGCAGATAATTAAAAAGGATCTCGAAAGAAATCATCCGGAGGTTTTAGCGCAATTCAAGGTGGATGCAAAAGACAGGAAGTATCAATTTTGGGAAAGAAACCCATTAAGTGTTGAGTTGCGAAATCATTCTGTTTTTATACAGAAGTTGGAATACATTCACTGGAATCCGGTAAAAGCGGAAATTTGTAAATACCCGGAAGAGTATAAATATTCATCGGCTATGTTCTATGAAACAGGCATTGACTATTGGGATTTTCTAAGTCATTATAAAGACTAATTGCTGGCAGGGTTGGGCACCTGACATCCGGTTGTTGGTGTTTTTGCTAAGCTACAAGGCCAGCACGCAACACACAACAACGGCCGCTCAAAGAATTCGGAAGACCAACAAAGGCGAAAAATATTTTTCACTGCCATAGTTCGTGGAGACAGATAACTATATACCTGTTAGACCATTGAAGGGAATTTGTCTTTTTTAGCATTTTCAAAACAAACTAGTAGATAGTCTTTAAGACGTGGTGTTAGTTTTAAATCTGGAACCATTTTCCAGTAATATATCGCATGTTTCGATTCAGCGTGAACGGGGAAAACGATATAACAATTTTCAATTGGTTCCTTCATCTTTAATTCCATAAACTCTCTTTTCAAATCCTCTGTTAGATTAGAAATAATTCTTTTTCTGAAGAACACTAAAATCTCCTCCATTTGTTCTTGAGATATAGCCATGACTATTTTTTGGGGCTGCTTTCTTTTTAGGCTTAGGATTCCCCTTTACGTCAGTTTGACGATGAAGGGATAAAAGAAATTTAATCATCAAAAGTATCAGCCGGGTCTTCACGAACCATGGCACCGGTTCTTATTTCTCGTAAACGCCTTTATAAGTATTTTCTCCGAATGACGAACTGGACGTGTTGGTAGTGGTCAATGTTTTACCATCAGTACTTAGTACCCAGGTTTCAGTTCCTTTTACTTCAGTCGTCTGGCCATTAAAGTCCAGCATAAGGGTGTAAGTAATTGTGAGGGTTTGTTTGTCATCAGACCATTTTGCAACAGCTTTTCTTTTTGAATTGCCCGGGCCAACGGTGGTTTCTACTGGCTTGCCATCAGATCCCAGTGTTTCGGAAGCGATCATTTCTGCGCCACCATCAAACCCGGGAGAGGTTTTGGTAATAGCGAGTCCATCTGCTTTTTGTTCTACTTTTATTTTAACTGGTACAATAGGGGGGAATTGTCCCATTTCACTTTTGCTTTCGTTCAATTTCCATTCACCGGAAAAATCTGTTGCGGCAGGCTTCAGCATAAATGCGGAAAGAAAAACCAGGCTGCAAAATAAAAGAGGTAAGAGTTTAAAGGAAACCTGTTTCATAAAATTACTTTTTGATAAATGTAGGAATTTTCCGCAACAGGATTGTATTTCATCCAACACTGGTGTTTTTTAAACATGGAAGGATAATTTTGCCACTGCATGTGGTTTGGTGAAAGCAACACACAACGGCCGCTCAAAGAATCAGGAAGACCAACAAAGGCGAAAAAGACTACGAACAACGGGGATTATAAATAACTAACCTTTAAATAATCAATTGCCAGGCTTACTTTTCTGCCCGCACCAAATCCAACCAGGTTTCCATAGAAGGCAGCAAAGGGCATTTCGTAAAATTCCGTGCCATTAATATAAAATGTATACCTGTTACCTTTTTTTCTAACCATATATACATTGAAGTCGTCGGGGTTAAGTATAGCTTTTTGTAAAGAGCCATTACTGGTTATACAAGAACTTTGTTTTTTACCATCACAGAATTCCACAGAAGCAAAACCGTCTTTAGCGAAGGTGAAATAATAGCTATTCATTGCTTCACGCCCCCAGAAAAGCATGCTGTAATAATTTTTATGTTCAGCATTACCACTTACTATTTTTATCCGTGTTTCTATCTCAAAATCTTTGCGGGTATTAATTTTTACTTCCTGTCCTTCTCCATAGGCATGGCCCGGGGCAGTTAAATAATAAAACCCACCCTCAATTTTTGCATTTACATCCCTGTTGTCAGCAACAGTCCAGTTTTTTTTATTGTCATTAAAGTCTTCAAAGAAAAGAATGTTTGGAGATAATGTATCCTTTTGTGCTGCTACTATTGATTGATTAGGTGCAGCTGTTTGCCCTAAACAATCGGTGATAGTAAATAATGCAATAAGGCTGAATAATTTTTTCATTGGTAAGTTCGCAATTTAAGTTACAGCTAAAAGTAAAAGTTTTTATTTTGATTATAGGGTGGATGACTGCGGATTACCGGGAAACTCATCATTAGCTTTCATTTTTAAGAACAAACTACTGATTACAACAGCAATTGGATAGCTAAACGTATACCATGAAATTCTTAAATCGCCCAGGAAATAATTAAGTAATAAAATACAAAGTATAATAAATAAGTTAAACATCCATTTTAAAACAGGCAGAGAAATTTTTTTATAAGGAACAATACTAAACAAAATAACATAAAGTATCAGAGCAGGAATGGAGAACATTATCCCGAATATCATAAAGAAGGGATAGGCTTCAAAAAAGTCCAGCATATTGCTACTGCCGTCTGAAAAAAAATCGAATATTGCTATAATAAATGGCCCGATAAGTAATGTCAGTATCCAATGTTTGAAGGGATATAATGAATCCATTTTTGAAACGAAAGTTGAAAGACGAAGTTCGACAAATTTCCATGTAAAAAATGCGTGACCCGACTTTTTGTTCGCACCTACTTTATGTCAATGTTTGACGGTTTTTACAAAACTTGTCCCGATGATAGTCGGGAGCCGATGCTTAGTCACAACTTGTCACGCACAGATAGGTCGGGAGACCAAGCACAACAACCACAATGGCCGGAATTCAAAAAAAAGTTCTCCCCCTTGCAACCACTTTTACATATTGCGCTTCTATAAAAACCAGTAATTGCCCCAAAAAATTGTATCGGCTTATTATTATAAAACCATTCTAAGCAAATAATATTATTTTTACGGCAGTTAAAAAATATTGGTGTTCCAGAAACAAACTCTAACGGAAAAACGGGAAATTTTTACGAGTGTAGAGTAAGTTGAAGCGAACGCACCTATAAAAAGGGTGTGTTCCTTTGCTTGCAATTATACTCAGGCGCTTCCCGTGCCTTCCGTTAGTTGTAAAGTGTAAGGACACGCCTTTTTTGTGTACCATATTTTATAACTAAACAATTGTATTAGATGGATCTTACCCCGCCGAAATTTCCCCTTGCACAAATTATTATCATAAGCATTCTTTTTATTTTTTGTGCTATAATGGTATTCTATGAACTATTTAAGGGTTAGCAGTGCCTGCTTTCTTATGCCGTTTTGCTATACCACCTAACCGATGCACCGGCAAGATGTAAATGACATTATTATACCTTTCTCCAGACACCTGTAGAGCCCAAAGCAGCACATGGTTCGTGGAAACACGGACCATTTTTTATCGCTGCATGTGTTTGGTGAAAGCAGCACGCCGCCGTTGTGTGTTGAGTGTCGGCCAGGTGAGTGGGCTAAACACCAACGGCACGGAGTTCAGCGTCTTTAATTCGTTTGTTAGTGTTTTTGCTTTGCTACAAAGCCAGCACGCAACACACAACAACGGCCGCTCAAAGAATTCGGAAGACCAACAAAAGCGAAATCATAATTTATTTTTTTGATCTCGAACCTTTTTTATAACAGGTAATAAATCTTTTCTTACTTGTTCCCAAGCTATCGATTTTAATGGAGCTTCTGCAATACTTTTGAATTTAGAGGCCAATCTTTGTAATTTTCCCAAAAAAGGATCTTCATCAGAGGCACACGGTTCAAGCTTTACTGTAACTATTTGTATTTGGTCTTGTACTTTTCTTTCTTTAGCACGTCTAAGTTCAGGATCTTTAATATAAGGTCTGACCAAAGAAGTTTGACTCGCAATAAAAAGAAAAATATCCATTTCTTCAAGCCTATTTCGAATCTCTACGTCCCAATCATCCCCGGCAATTAAGCGTTTATCTTTCCATGAACTTAACCCATGCTGTTGCTCTAAAACGTCTAGAATTGAATCCAACCTTTTTAGTTGTCGTTCATCTTCATGGGCGTAACTGACAAAAAGCCTTACTGGGAAAGGCTTTTTAGATTCATTGCGGTCTATTGCACGAGCCTCAGAAGGAATTAATTTATCTAATTCCTCCGAAACATTTACTTCTGCAGTTCCTTCCGGTTGGATAGGTAATCTTTGTTTTAATATATTTGGCTCCTCAACTTCGCGTAAAGACCTAACACTAATCCAATGTTCACTTTCGCCTGTCAATTCAAGCTCTTCTATTGGCTGAATTTTCATTGATGCATGAAGAATTTCGAGTTCTCTTCGAACAATAGCTACTAAAACACTTCGAGTTTCATCATATTTACTCAAAATAGAAACTTGAAGTTCAGAACGGTCTGATTCATCAATTATCAAAGCTTGCGCATCAGCATGTTTTAAAACTACACCATGACGCCAATGAGGAGCTCCCTCGCTTAAGGCATGCGTTTGTACGATGAAGCGGGAAAGCAATTCAGGAGGCAAAATATTATAGCGATAACGAAGTCGTATTGATGCTTTATTCCATTGTGCGGACATTACCGGCTCAAACTCGGGTAGCAAAGCAGGTACAAGATATTTAATAGGCTTACCATTTTGCTCTTCGCTTGAATAGCAAAGCTGAAAAGCCCTCATTAATTCTAGAATGAACTTATGCGTTTCGGGTGGATAATCAACTACTGCAATAATTTTTTTATTTTCTGCCTCCTTCAGTACTTGTCGCATATCGTAAAGTGATAATTGACCATGTTTTTTTTCTACATATTCAGACCGAATCACAGCATAGACACCACCAGTTACCCAGCCTGGATTTAATACTCGTGTGTCATGAAGTCGAGGATCTTTACCGAAATAGAGAGCCAATCCGAGAGCATGAAGAATACCAGCAAGATCGACTTGGGCATCTGGCCTATTTTCTCCAAATTTTTCACAGAGGATTATATATTCATTATAGGTTAGAAAATTACTACTCATGCTTGCAACTTCATCCTTTATAGCCCGCCAGCGTTTTGGAAAGGGTAGCCAAACATCTGGTATTTTTTTCTGAACAGTTTTTATTATTGACTCATACAAATTATCCATCCCAATACCTTGCACAGCGTCAGTTGATATAAAATCAACAATAAAAGAAAATTTTCTTTTCAATTTTATTTCATCAATCTTCCAATTGCGACCATGACTCCAATTCAAAGCCACAATTACAGGAGATCCTCCACCTTGAGATTCTATTAATTTGAGCCAATATTCTGCATCTCTTTGTGCAAGGCCTGTTCTTGGCTCTAATACCAATAAATAAAGACTTCTTTCCGTAAGAAAGAATTGATGAGTTGAATGTAGTATTTCTTGACCACCAAAATCCCATGCTCGTGTTCTAACTTGCCCTTTGGGACATTCTAACATTAACTCTCTGATCGAAATTGAATGAGTTTCAGACTCATTTTCATTTATTTTTTCATCTGCAAGACGTTTAATTATAGTGGTTTTACCTGCCTTTCCTCGCCCAACAAGAAGAAGTTTTAATTCAAGAAGCGGCTGACCGTCTTCTTTACGAGATTCAAAATAATAACGAAGAATTTCTTGGGAAGGCCTTTCTAGTATGCTGGCAGGTAATCCCAACCTTGGGTTATCATCTAATTTGATAGAGCTGATCGGTAAGTTTTGTAAACCTTCAGGAAGTTCTTCCAGATCATTATTGCTTAGATATATAATCTCCAGTTGACTTAAGTGTGTTATTTGTTTTGGTAATTTTTTTAGAAGATTACCGTCCAATCCAATAATTTTCAATTTCTTAAGATTCCCTATCCATTCAGGAACTTTCTCAATTCTATTATTACCCACGTCTATAACTTCGAGATTAGATAGAGATTGTACACTGTTTGGTATTTTCGTTAATCCTAAACTGGGTAAACTAAGTACTTTCGTTTTTACATCTATTCCTGTATAATTTTCATCATCTGTTACAAAGGGATTGACTTTCCACTCAGCAATTATTCTTTCTGCAATTTTTTCGGGAGAATCTTCTTTATTCGGATCTTTTATTTTAACCCCTTTTTTAATTTTACTCATTATTAATTCATTTTGTAATTACTTTTACAGACTGTTTTATGTATTTTCCTCATTTGCCAATATTGCAATTAATTCTTCTGCCTGATTATATAAATTTCTATCAGCTTCTCGAATACAAAGTCTTGATACCAAAATCAAAATTGAAAAAATTGTTATACCCCAATACCATGCTATATTAATGAGAGATTTGTCAATAAAGCACAAATATGTCGAAACCCCTGACCAGCAGATTAATGATGATGCAATACCGTCATACGTCGCAGTCATGACCCAATACCTTTTCAAGAGGCTAAATGAGTTTAAAAATTTTACATTATCTCTTATTTTAGACCATAATCTAACATAGAGACGCCATGTTCCTCGCTCATTTTCTGGATATGATAGATAAGTTTTATAAGGTTCTCTATCAGACAACTTATGAACTTTAATTATTATTTTTAATCTGGCATCAAAATTTTTATAAGATGTTTTCCAAAAAATTGCTTGTCTCAACCATCGGCCAAATACAAAAGAAATTAACCCCATTACATAAAAGAAAAGAACGGCTAAAAGAGTCTTTAAAAAACTTTCCTTTACTGGTACTGAAATTTCTCCATCATTTAAATACCACAAAAAAAGAAAAGCTGAACCTGTAGTTATGCCCGAAACAAAAAAAGATAGGTCAAAAAGATCAAAGAAGTCAGCGACTTTGTCGAAAATTGTTTTTAATGCTTTTCCTATTTCTTCCATAAAACATTTAATTGATAATTCAAAAAATACTATATTTTTTTGACTGAAATAGAATTCAAGAAGGGAGGATAAATCTTAAAATAATTATCTTGAATTTAAATATAAGAGATTTGAAATACTACTACTATTAAGAGTTTATTCATGTTGATTTCTTCCTGTCAAATATTATATGGATACATTTCTAGACAAAAGATAAAAGAAAATTTTCATAATACCCAACACCAAACGAAACATCCAAGTTTTTCATCACAGCAAGACCTTGATGTTAGACACAACTGCTGTGCCGTTGCTCATCAGTGTTAATGTCGCCGAAGTGTGCGACGGAAGAGACGATCCTAGTAGCAATGCAGATGGGACAATATAAACCTCCCCTCGAACTTTGTTCCTAACCTTCGTACCTCGGTTACCTCACAGGGAGGGGCTTTAGACTCCGATTATTTGAATCTTGGTTAGAGAATTTGTAAGTGGGATTTTATTTAATGTAGATTTCGATGAACATGCTTTTTGATAACAATTAGGTAGTCGCATATGCCCATCCGTGTTAATGTCGTACAAGAGTGCGATGCAACAGACGATCCTATGCAGCTGACCTCCACATTTCCCTCCCAAGCCTTACCTTTGCCGCCTTTAAAACAATGTCTGTCGACTGTCGTCTATAGACTATGGACCAACAATGAAATATCACAACGAAATAGAACGCCGGAAGACATTTGCCATTATCTCTCACCCGGATGCGGGTAAAACCACGCTGACAGAAAAATTTCTGCTGTTTGGCGGTGCTATACAGGTGGCAGGTGCGGTTAAGAGCAATAAGATAAAGAAGCATGCTACCTCCGATTTTATGGAGATTGAACGCCAGAGAGGTATATCGGTGGCTACTTCGGTAATGAGCTTTGAATATAACAACACCCTGATAAACCTGCTGGATACGCCCGGTCACAAAGACTTTGCAGAGGATACCTACCGCACACTTACGGCCGTGGATAGTGTTATCCTTGTAATTGATAGTGTGAACGGGGTGGAGGCGCAAACCCGCCGCCTGATGGAAGTGTGCCGCATGCGGGATACGCCGGTAATTGTATTCGTGAACAAAATGGACCGTGATGGTAAGAACCGCTTCGACCTGCTGGAAGAAGTGGAAAAAGAACTGAGCCTGTCGCTGCACCCGATGACATGGCCCATTGGCAGTGGTAAAGAATTTAAAGGGGTTTATAACCTGCACGATAAAAACCTGGTGCTGTTTACAGCCGGTACCAAAGCCGCCGATGAAAATGTAATAAGGGTAGATGATCTGAGCGATGAAGTGGTAAACTCAACCCTTGGCGACCGTGATGCGGACCTGCTGCGGGAAGATGTGGAACTGGTGGATGCGGTACATGGCGAATTGAAAATTGCCGATTACCTGGATGGTAAAGTGGCACCGGTGTTTTTTGGTAGTGCGGTTAACAATTTTGGTGTAAAGGAAATGCTGGATACTTTCATCCGCATAGCCCCGCACCCCCGCAGCCGCGAAACCACTGTGCGACCTGTAGATGTGGAAGAAGAAAAAATGAGTGGCTTTGTATTTAAGATTCACGCCAACCTGGACCCGAAGCACAGGGATAGAATTGCATTCTTCCGTGTATGTTCCGGTAAGTTTGAACGCAACAAATATTTTCATCATGTACGGCTGGATAAAGATGTGCGTTTCAGCAACCCATATTCTTTTATGGCCCGTGATAAAAGCATTATTGAAGATGCGTATGCCGGTGATGTGGTAGGCTTGTTCGACACAGGTAATTTTAAAATCGGCGATACACTCACCGAAGGCGAAAACTTTTTCTTTACCGGTATCCCTTCATTCTCACCGGAAATATTTAAAGAAGTAGTGAACAAAGACCCGATGAAGACCAAGCAACTGGAAAAAGGTTTGCTGCAATTAACAGATGAAGGAGTGGCGCAGTTGTTTACACAGTTTGGTGGTAATAGAAAAATTATTGGTTGCGTAGGCGAGCTGCAATTTGAAGTTATTCAATATCGTTTGCTGCATGAGTATGGTGCTTCGGTAGTTTTTAATTCCTTACCGTTTTATAAAGCTTGCTGGCTCACGAGTACCGATCCAAAGAAGCTGGATGAGTTCAGTCGTTTTAAACAAGCGAATATTGGTGCGGATAAAGATGGCCACATGATTTACCTGGCACAGAGTGATTGGTTTTTGAATACGGAGATGAGCAATAACCCGGAGATTAAGTTTCATTTTACCAGTGAGATCCACAAATAAAGCATTAGCCAGGAAAGGACACGAAAAATACAAATACAGTTAGCCACAGATTACACAGATTAACACGGATGAATACAGCTTCATCACGCCAAACCAGTAACTAATAACCAGCAACCGTATATGAACATTATTTTTGAAACAGAACGCCTGCTCATCCGTGAGTTCACCAAAGACGACTATGAAAACTATTTTATTCTCCATGGAGATCCGCAAGTAATGCAATTTATCCGTCCGGCAGAAGACAGGGAAGCTTGCGATAAAAGATTTGAAGACACGATTCTTAATTTACCTGCACACGAATATCTTGGCCGCTGGGCAGTGAACGAAAAAGAGAGCGGGAGGTTTGTAGGTTGTTTTGTTATTTGTCCCATACCCAAGCAGGAAGAGCGGATACAACTTGGTTATTCATTTATTCCCGAAGTATGGGGCAGGGGTTATGCTACAGAAGCATCAATAGCCGGAGTGGACTATTTTCATCATCAAACCCCGCTTACCGAATTATATGCTGTTACTGAAACGGCAAATACAGCTTCTGAAAATGTATTGATGAAAGTTGGGTTTCAATTTTTTGAAACGAAGATGGACGGGGAGAAAGAGTTGAAGGTGTTGATAATACGCAAGTGAGTTGAGGGTGTAGAATGTAGACTTGAATACAAACAGACAGTTCCGGCATAGGAGTTTCCTCTTATACAATTACAGAAATATAATTTCCAACCTTACAGGCTCACATATTCAAATTAATTATTATAAAAACAGTTGCTTTACTAGTTTTTAGCAATTTCAATGCTCAAATCGTTTTTAAACAAAACAAGCCATATCTTGTCCCAAAAAAAACTATGAAATTTTTATTAAGTGGATCTGGATTGTTGCTCTTTATATTGTTTTCTGTAACGCAGGGTGGGTTAACCTCCTGTACAAAAGATGGAACGATATATGACACGGTAACAGTAATTAAAAAAGATACTGTCATTATTAAAGATACTGTCTACATTAAAGATACAGCCATGAGTGCTGAGATTCTGACTGCTAATCAATGGAAACCCATGGAAAAAAGAGCAAATTATGGAGACTTTGCTTTATACTATTTAAGGGGCAACACTGGCGTAAGCAATCAAAATTATGATAACGAGTATTTTGTATTTTACCCTAATGGTACAGGATTTTCAAACGATGCGAATAATTATTCTCACGAAATAAAAGAATGGAAATTTTTAAATGCAGAGAAGACAAAGCTTGGGTTTAAATATTATATTACTAACTCCAGTGTGTATCATGATATGATCTGGGAAAACATACGATACAAAAATAAAAATATTATGCACGACGAATATTTTCATGACAATTATGTCAATAAAAATTATCACGGTCAGGCCGTTTATTCGCCGAAATAATTTTACCAGGAAAGACTTTTATAACCCCGTATAATTTTGCGGGGTTATTTTTTTTAGTTCCTTTTTGATGATTTCTTTTACTTTCAGTCCATCGATAAACTGGTGAATGGCTTTTTTATCAATCTTATTATTTCCTCGTGTCAGGTCTTTAAGTGCCTCGTATGGATTTGGATAGTTCTCTCTCCTTAATATTGTCTGGATAGCTTCTGCAACCACAGCCCAGTTATTCTCCAAATCTTCATGAATCTTTGCATCATTTATTACCAGCTTGCCCAACCCTTTTTCTAGAGAGCGGAACGCAATAATTGTATGTGCAAACGGTACCCCAATATTTCGCAGTACTGTTGAATCTGTAAGATCCCGCTGCAATCTTGAAACAGGAAGCTTTGCAGACAGGTGTTCAAAAATAGCATTGGCCAATCCTAAATTTCCTTCTGCATTCTCAAAATCTATCGGGTTTACCTTATGCGGCATAGCCGAAGAGCCTACTTCACCTTTTTTCGTTTTTTGTTTAAAGTATTCCATCGATACATACGACCAAACATCGCGGCTGAAGTCCAGCAGAATGTTATTGATCCTTTTCATACAATCAAAATGCGCTGCCAGGTTATCGTAGTGTTCTATCTGTGTGGTATGTTGCTGACGGGTCAATCCAATTTTACTTACAAACTCATTCGCATATTTTACCCAATTGATTTTTGGAAAAGCAATATGATGCGCATTAAAATTACCCGTGGCACCACCAAATTTTCCGGTGAATGGAATACCTATAAATTGTTCAATCTGGTTTTCTATTCTTTCTACATATACCATTATTTCTTTTCCAAGCCTTGTAGGGCTTGCAGGCTGCCCGTGTGTATGTGCCAGCATCGGAATATCCTGCCATTCATTTGCCAGCAATTTTAGTTGGGTATTCAGGTTCAGTAATCCAGGCAGGTATTCATATTCAACTGCCTGCTTCCAGAACAGGGGTATAGCCGTATTATTAATATCCTGCGAGGTTAAGCCAAAATGTACCCATTCTTTAGCTTCCACACCACCAGCTTTTTCCAATTCATTTTTAATGAAGTATTCTACTGCTTTAACGTCGTGGTTCGTGGTATATTCAATTTGTTTTATTTCCTGTGCATCTTCGGGGCCAAAATCCTCTACCATTTTTTTGAGATGTTTAGCCACTTTTGCAGGTAGTTTGAAGAACTTTTTGCTTTCCAAAAACAGCAGGTATTCTACTTCTACCATTACACGATATTTCATCAACCCATATTCAGAAAAATATTCATCTAAATGCTGTACCTGTTTACGATAGCGGCCATCAATAGCAGAAATAGCGGTGAGAGCAGTCAGTTCCATGATTTATTTTTAAATAAGTCTCTTCAAACTTTACCTTTGCGCCACAAAAATAACAGAATTGAAGAAGATTAGAGTGGGCATTGTCAATTACCTGAATACAAAGCCGCTGATATATGGTTTACAAAAGCCACCCATCAGCGATAAAATAGAGTTAATAGGGGATTATCCGGCCAGGCTGGCGCAAATGCTGATGGATGGAGAAATTGATCTCGGTCTTATACCTGTGGCAGTATTACCAAAGTTGCCATCTTACAATATTATTGGCAATTATTGCATTGGGGCAGAAGGTGAAATTGCATCCGTAGCGCTTTTCAGCGAAGTGCCGATGAATGAAATAACAAAAATCTATCTCGATTATCAAAGCCGCACTTCTGTAGCATTATTAAAATACCTCGTAAAAGAATACTGGGGCATTAATCCCGAAATAATAGAAACTACCGGAGAAGATTACCGCAACGAAATTAAAGGAACGGCTGCCGGACTTGTAATCGGCGACAGGGCATTGGAACAACGAAAAATCTCGACCTATATTTATGATCTCGGTTCCGAATGGAAGGCAATTACCAGCCTACCCTTTGTATTTGCGGCATGGATAAGTACTAAACCATTGCCTGAAGATTTTATTAAAGAATTTGATGAAGCTAATGCCATGGGGCTGCAACACATCGATGAAATAGTAGCAGGAGAGCGGTTTGATTTATACGATTTGAAAAAGTATTACAATCTTCACCTAAGTTACCACCTCGACGAAAGAAAAAGAAAAGGGTTGGAACTCTTTTTACAGTTTATCAGTACACAATAATTTTTTGGGTTAACGAACTGCAGTGCTACTCCCCACAATTCTGTTGGCACACGTATCATCCTCTCTTGTAAAGCGAAGCAGAATACCGATAAATATCGGGACAGCTGGCAAAACACCCCTTATTTAATCCCCGGCAAACGAAGCAAATTCTTTGTTATTCAGATGCTTAAATAAATTATTTTTGCGCCTTATCAACAGAACCAAACTTCAAGTATGAAAGTAGTATTGTTTGCCGGCGGCTTAGGTACACGCATTTCAGAAGAAACAGGCACCCGGCCCAAGCCAATGGTGGAAATTGGCGGCAAGCCCATTCTGTGGCATATTATGAAGATTTACAGCCAGTATGGTTTTAATGAATTTGTAATCTGTCTTGGCTACAAGGGTTATGTGATAAAAGAATATTTTATGAACTATTTTTTGCATAGTTCCGACATCACCATTGAAGTGGGAAATAATAAAGTAGAAGTTCATGGCAGCAATACGGAGGCTTTTAAAGTAACGTTGGTTGATACCGGATTGAATACAAAAACAGCCGGCCGGTTAAAACAAGTGCAAAAATATGTGGGCAATGAAGATTTTATGCTGACCTATGGTGATGGAGTAAGTGATGTGAATATAAAAGAACTGCTGGAATTTCATAAGAAGAGCAATAAAATTGCTACGGTAACTGCTGTGCAGATGGAAGCCCGCTTTGGTGGAATGGATTTGGGTGATGATGGGGAAGTGGTTTCCTTCAGGGAAAAAGCGAAGGACGAAAGTAAATGGATAAACGGTGGTTTTTTTGTTTTGAAGCCCGAAGTATTTAAATACCTGGAGGGGGATATGAATGATATGATGTGGGAAGATGAGCCATTGGAAAAACTGACCAACGATCATCAATTAGCAGCTTACAGACATAAAGGTTTTTGGAAACCCATGGATGCGCTGCGTGACAAAATTGAATTGGAATCTCTGTGGCAGAATAACAAGGCTAAATGGAAAATCTGGTAATGCAGCAGCAATTTCTTTCATACTATAAAGGGAAAAAAGTTTTTGTAACCGGGCATACCGGTTTTAAAGGTGCATGGCTGATGAATTGTCTGCAATTGGCAGGTGCATCAATAAAGGGCTATGCATTGGCACCTGAATATGAAAATGGTTTATTTAGCTTAACGCCTGCTTCATCGGATATTGAAAGCATAATTGCTGATATAAGGGATAAGAAAAGATTAGAAGAAGAAATTATTTCTTTCCAACCTGATTTTATATTTCACCTGGCGGCGCAACCGCTTGTAAGGAGATCTTACGAAATACCTGCAGAAACATTTGAAGTAAATGCCGTTGGCACAGCTAATCTTTTAGAAGCGGTAAATAAATTACCGGGCAAATGCACAGTGATAATTGTTACCACTGATAAAGTGTACGAAAACAAAGAGCAGCATATTTTATACAATGAAAATGATGTGCTTGGTGGTTACGATCCTTATAGTGCCAGTAAGGCATGTACAGAAATAGTTGTAAGTTCTTTTCGCAATTCTTTTTTCAATACAGCTAAATACAACCAACATCATAAAGCAATAGCCAGTGCCCGTGCCGGTAATGTAATAGGCGGAGGCGATTGGAGCAGCGATAGAATTATTCCTGACATTGTACGTTCATTACAGGGAAGCAAAAATATTGAAGTAAGAAACCCCGGGGCTGTACGACCATGGCAGCATGTGCTGGAACCAATTTCAGGTTATCTCCAATTGGGGGTATTATTAGATAAAGAACCTGTAAGCTTTTCCAAACCATATAATTTTGGCCCATTACCAGACGATCATCTAACGGTAAAAGAATTAGTGAATACAGCCATTGTAAGTTGGGGTAGCGGGGAGTGGACAGACTCTTCAGATGCATCACAACCACATGAAGCCGGATTATTAAAACTGGATATAAGCCGTGCAATAAAAGAGTTGAAGTGGACACCAAAGCTTTCGGCGAGCCAGGCTATCGGATGGACAATGGATTGGTATAAGCAGTCAAGGGATAAACAATCAGCATTTACCATTGAGCAAATCAACCATTATTTCTCACTATGATTTTTACACAAACACCCCTTACAGGAAGTTATGTAATTGATCTTGAACCAAAATCGGATGAAAGAGGATGGTTTGCCCGCTATTATTGCAAAGAAGAATTTGAAAAAATAGGCCACACAAAAGAATGGGTACAAATGAACCATTCTTTTACGAACAAAAAAGGATCGATAAGGGGAATGCATTTCCAGGTAGCCCCTTACAGAGAAATAAAGATGTTGCGGTGTATTGCCGGTTCGGTTTATGATGTGATAATTGACTTACGACAAGATTCTCCTACTTTTTTGCATTGGACAGGAGTAGAATTATCAGCAGCGAATAAAAAGATGTTATACATTCCCGAAGGGTTTGCACACGGTTTTCAATGCCTTGAGGATAATTGTGAATTAATTTATCATCATTCCGAATTTTATCAGCCTGGTGCTGAATCAGGAATAAGATATAACGATCCATTGATAAATATTAAATGGCCATTGCCGCTAACCGTTATTTCACAGCGTGACGAGCAGCACCCATTACTTGATAAAAAATATAAAGGAATTTAAAATATGCAATGCCGTTTTTGTAAAACCGAATTAGAACATGTTTTTATTGACCTGGTAAATTCACCAGCCTCCAATTCTTTTTTGACAAGCGAACAATTGAATGAGCCTGAAACATTTTATCCGCTAAAAGTATATACCTGTCATAATTGCTACCTGGTTCAGGTAGATGAATACAAGGCATCGGATGCAATTTTTGATAGCAGCTATGTGTATTTTTCATCGTACAGCAGCAGCTGGCTGGCACATGCTAAGAGCTATACTGAAATGATGATAAACAGGTTTGGTTATAATACTGAATCGCAGGTAATAGAAATTGCCAGCAATGATGGTTACCTGTTGCAATATTTTAAAGAGAAAAATATTCCGGTAATGGGAGTTGAACCTACAGCCAATACAGCAGAAGTGGCAATGGGTAAAGGAATAAAAACAATTATTGAATTTTTTGGTGTTGAACTGGCAGATCGTTTGGCCAACCATTGGGATGTAAAAGCCGATTTACTGTCTTTCCAGCACAGTGGGATCCGAAGCTTGGAATTCACGTGACTTGAAGTCG